>Ga0209211_10004696_pt1 | contig 21022 bp, 19 predicted proteins | sample RifGroA2_FD_183992 | JGI IMG/M metagenome (GOLD analysis project Ga0209211, IMG submission 183992) | Groundwater microbial communities from Rifle, Colorado, USA - Groundwater A2 (SPAdes) (version 2) | ecosystem: Environmental > Aquatic > Deep subsurface > Groundwater | place: Rifle, Colorado...
ATTACATTGCCAAGATGATGCTTGCCTTTATACCGCTAATTTCAGTTGCCAACCACCTGTTAATTCGCCACACTAATTGACAATGAGCCCTATTTTTGAGCAATTCCAATTTTCCACACACCCTTTTCCAGAAAGGCTTCTATTGTTTGGCGCGTGGCTTTGTTGATCAAATTAGAGTGTGATATTTTATTTATTTTTGCATACTCAGCGAGCGTCACAATCTGTGCGCCTTCCAAATACGCCAGCCGTTTGTGGTAACTATTGGTAAGCGCCTTGCCGACTATTTCTTCCATAATTACAGTCGCGCCTTTTTCATCAAATTCCCTAAACGCTTCGTAATATTTGTTTCTGTCAATAAATTTTATGTTTATCGGTACAAATCCTTCTCGTATTAGTAGATAATTATTTATCACTCGTCCAATGCGGCCGTTACCATCGCAAAAGGGATGAGTATATTCAAAAGTCAGATGCAACTTCGCAATCCTCTTAATTATATTTTCGTGGATAGTGGCATTGTATTCGGAAAGCATTTTTTCCAGTCGACCTGCCACTTCTTTGGGGTTGGGAGCAATATGGCTGCCAACGCGCACAAATTCATCATTTTTTCTAAATCTTCCGGCGATGTCGTCACAAATATTGGAAACCAACATTTTGTGAAGTGATAAAATTACCTCTAGGGCAAGTTCTTGTTCTTTGGCTCTTTGATCAATATACGAAACAACTCGCGCCAAATTTTTTGCTTCAAACATTTCTCGTTCAGTGATGTATCGATCCAAATCTATTTGTAAAAGTATTTTCTCTGTTTCTTCCAGAGTGAGTGTACTATTTTCAATAGCGTTAGAGTTGTAGACTTGCTCGGCCACCTCGGCCTCACTGATTAGCTTTAAAAGTGCCTGTTTACCAACAGCCGCTGTATAAAAACGTTCTCTTAACTGCGATATTGTATTAAAAATGTGCAGTGTTTTGGGCATATTTATTATTTACAGTGAATAATAACTCTATTATACACTTATACACTATCTTCACTATTTTATCAAGATAACCGTGAAAATCTGTTAAAAGTATGATATTTTCACGCTTATAATATTGCTCTATATCATTGTACTGATATAGTAACGTCAGCGGCTTATTTTTTGGCTAAAATGTAGGATTTTTTAGGAAGCGCGGAACCAGAAGCTAGACATAAGCAATGGCCGACAATTTTTCTTTCAGAGCGAACTCCGCCACCCTTTCGGGCGGCCAGTATTCCAAGGAACTTAATGGGAACATGCCAAACACTTAATCGTATCGCCTGGTAATTTGACGGATAACATAAAATTCATTCTCTCATAATCGCGAAATTACGCTTTGTCTGACCATGGCCCAGGCCGCCAAGGTCTGTCCGTCCCAAATCTCTCCGCGCTTAATCATGTCATCCAGCTCATCGGGGCGGCGGAGTATAACTTCCAATATCTCCGTGCTTTCGGGGCTCGGATCTCGCTTTTTTTCAATCTCCATAGCGACAAACAAATGGCTGGTATCTCTTGCCAAACCGTTCAGGCCTTCAAATGTTCCGGCCTTAATTAATTCTTCCGAAACATAGCCGGTCTCCTCCAACAATTCTCGCGCGGCCGCCTTCATTGGACTCTCATCGCTTTTTACGCCCCCGCAAGGAAACTCAACGCTCGGCTTATCTCCCAGATACCTATACTGCGCCACCAACACCAGCCGCCCATCATCCAACACCGGCACCACCATCGCATTGCCATGAGTCTCCAGATAGTAATAGTCTGACTCTACTCCGTTAGGCAGAACATATTTGTCATGCTTATATGCATACCATGGATTAGAGTGAATTGTTTCGGAAAAAATTGTTTTGGATTTGGTCATAGAATGATTGTAAACTTCTTCGCCACTTCCTCCGCGCTCTCATCGCCCGGGTTGCGGACAATGGAGTGCATAGACCCTCCATCGTCTCCTTCCCAGCGCGGAATGATATGCCAATGCACATGCCCCACCGCCTGTCCGGCGACGTGGCCGATGTTTATGCCGACGTTCATCCCATCCGGCTGAAGCGCTTCCCGCACCCTGTTCATGGCGTGTCTTAACCCATCGGCCAGGCGAACATAATCCATCTCACTCATCTCGTAGAGCATCTCCGCATGCGTTTTCGGTATAACCACCGTGTGCCCTTTGGCGCAAGGATGGATATCCAAAAAAGCCAGACAATATTCGTCCTCATACACGGTGTAATTTGGTATTTCTTTGTTTATTATTTTGCAAAAAATACACATATTATTTGAAAACTCTAAACACTAAATTCTAAACCCTAAACAAAATCACAAACTCTAAATACCAATAACTAAATCTTAAATCCAAATTTCAAAATCCTAATGTCAAATCAAATCCAAAATCCAAATGACAAAACATTGAACGTAATTGTTTTGGATTTTAGTCATTTGAACTTGATTTGGCATTTGAAATTTGGATTTTGAACTTATGTACATTGAATATTGGGATTTGTTTAGAATTTCGGGTTTAGAGTTTATGGTTTTATTTATCATATCTCCACACCAACACATCTCCAAATGACTGTAAATGCTGACTGTTGTTTTTGAAATAGGTGTATGTTTCAATAACGGGATCGCTTGTGACAAACCAGCATTTATCGGTCAAAGTATGCTCCAACGAAAGCTTCCACACCCGTTCGCCGGCATTGCCAAGCATTTTTTCGTAAAGCTCCGTTCGTTCCGTTTGGGAAAAAAACTTGCCCATTGGGAATCCGCCTCCTTTGATCTTATCTCCGGAAATGGCCTGAAGAGCCAACAACGGGTATGTCTCCGCTAATACGCAATGTCTGCCGCTGTTCATTTCCTCTTGCCAAATCGAACGCATGGCCGCATACTCGTCCGTGCTGACCGCTCTGGTGTCCGGGCCTAATGAATACGAGCCGGCCGTGATAAAACTGGCAAGCAGAATCATACCGGGCGCTATAATTTTCCTCGCTCCGAATGAAGCTAACGCGCTCTCAAGGCGGACCAACCATGATCTAACGGAAATTCCGGCTAATACAATTAAAGTAAGCGCCAAGACCGCATCCATTCTTCGAGCCACCACTTGCTCGCCTTGCAAAAAGTATCGGGAGATAACATAGCCTCCCCATGCTCCGGCGGCAACTATCGCCAGCCATCTTTCCTCCGCTTTGGCGCTCTTTAGATTTTTTGACCAGCCTAGAAAAGCCGCGGCAAAAATAACCATCATGACCGGGACAACCCAACCTGTCCAAGATATAAAAATATTCCGAACAAAAGAGTATGAAGGCATCTGATTAAAAAAGACATTTCCGGTCGCGATATCATGCGGTCTGGGTCCGGAAGCGATATACCAGCCGGTAAAATTGCCGAGCATCTGCTTTATTTGTCCAAACAAATTAATTCCCGATCCGATCCTGCTGTATCCGGTGATAATATCCAAGAGAGGAATAAAGAGAATAAGCGCGACGATAACGATTCGGCTTAAATTTTTGGCAGATATTTTTTGCAAAGGATACTTGGGCCACCGGATCATTAACTCCGCCGTGAGCCACGCGGCCCAAAAAAGAAAAAAATACAAGCCATACCCGAAAAGCGACAAAACGCCGGCGCCTGCCAAAACAAATATCTGCTCTCTCCGCCCGTTCCGCAATCTTTTTATTATCAAAATCATGAGCAACAGCCACCATAAAAATCCCCAGCTGGATGGCAAAGTAAATGACCCGCCGGCTTGAAACGCGAACGGCAAAAAACCGGCCCACGCGAGCCAGAGTCCGGCTCGCTTGCTCCAACCGAGCGTCAACGCCAGCTCAAACAAAAGCGCGGGGAAAATCACTGCCCACATAATCGGACCAAGCCATTTATTCAAGGTCAAAGTATCAATGGAAGAGACTTTGGAAAACAACGCTGTTGTCCCCCAAAACTCCGCGTAAGAAAAATCATTAAAATTTAAACGATCCACCCAAGACTGCGGTCTTTGAATGTCCTTACCGATCTGTTCATTATTAAGAATCGCGTTCTCCACTGCCATATGCCTCCACTGGTCAGCTCCATAAAGAAGCTCATGAGTAAGCGGGATATAACTGTAAAGAAGAAGCGCGTGAACAGACAAAAGCAACAGCACATACTTTGCTTTCTTGGCAAAGTGGATGATCAACCCCAACGCGAGGGTGGCAAAGGCGAACACGTAAATATAGGACTGCCCTATTGTTTGCCAAGGAGTAAGAATGGATGCCCCGCTTTTGGAGCGATACAAAAGCAGAAAACCAAATCCGGCCAAAAACAAATATGATGAGACGAGAATCCGGAAAAAACCGGCTGAAGCGGGCGCTGAAATAATCGGAGTTTGAACTTGATTATCCGCCGCAATCTGGCCGACTCTGGCGCGGATAGCCCAATCTTCCAACATAACGCAGAGAAAGCTGTGGATAAAAAGCGCAATGCTCATGACAAAAGATGACAAGCGCCCGGTTAACAGAAGCGCGGCCGCGAGAAAAAAACCGGTTGTTGTCAAAGAACAAAACGCCGCGAAAAGTTTAGCTCTAAAGGCGCGTTCCGAAAAATAAAAAAACTTAACCAACACGGCAAAAGCGCTAAGCGCCGTAAAAATTATGTAAGCTAGCAACGCCGCGAGTCCAACAACCAAATTTTGCCAATAGGCCAAATCTATGTAGAGCAAGACGATGATGACCAGCAGGACGCTAAGTTTTCGTAAATATGCCATAATTTTTCAAACAATATATCCAGCTTATCAAAAATACGTGGAAATTGCCATAGCAACCCAAATTTTCATGCACAATTTACCCCCAGTTTCTCCCCTGTCTCGTATTGCGGTGCGAAGTGATTTAGAGTAGACTAGCATGGCTAGATTCAGCCATAAACAAAGCCTCACCAACAATAATTTGCTTGGCGAGTATGATTGCGGAGAGCGGGCATGCGCGGGCGGCTTGCGAGAACGGGCTGCTTACGCAACCAAGAAAATTATTGTTGGTGAGGCGAGGCATTTAAAAATTACTTATGGAGATCACGGAGATAGAAAAAATACCACCGCAAAATATTGAAGCCGAGATGTCGCTCCTGGGTTCTCTTTTGCTTGATAAGGAAGCGATTTTAAAAGTGGCTGATGTCATTCAAGTGGAAGATTTCTATAAAAACAGCCACGCCAGAATCTATGAAACAATGCAGGAGCTTTACTCTAAAGGAGATCCCATTGATTTGCTTACCGTAGGCAATAGACTAACGGAAAAAAATCTTCTTGACCAAATAGGGGGGCACAGCTACTTGGCCTCGCTCTCCAATGCCGTGCCGACCGCATCCCACGTCCACCACTACGCTCAAATAATTCATCGCAAGGCCACGCGCCGGAGATTGATTTCGGCCGCCGGCGAGATTACCAAGCTTGGATTCCAAGAAACCGAGGAAGTGGACGAACTTCTGGACAACGCGCAAAGACAGCTTTTTGGCGTGTCGCAGAATTACATGAAGCAAACCTTCACGCCCATCAGGGGAGTTTTGGCTGAAGCGTTTGACAGGATTGACGAACTGCATAAAAATAAAGGCCAGTTGCGTGGCATTCCGACCGGTTTTTCCGCGCTGGACAATTTGTTGGCCGGCCTGCAAAAATCCGATCTTATTATCCTGGCCGCCCGCCCAAGCGTGGGTAAAACATCGCTGGCCTTGGACATAGTCCGCAATGTGGCGGTGCGGCAGAAGATTTCCGTGGGCATGTTCTCGCTGGAAATGAGCAAAGAGCAATTGGTGGATCGCATCCTTTGCTCCGAAGCCAATGTGGATCTGTGGAGAATGCGAACCGGCCGCTTGAGCGACAGGCCGGAAGATGATGATTTCCCGCGCATCGGCCATGCCATGGGCGTGCTATCCGAATCGCCGATCTACATTGACGATTCTCCCAATACCAATATAATGCAGATAAGAACAAAGGCGCGCCGCTTGCAGATGGAACATGGTCTTGGTCTGATTGTGGTGGACTATCTCCAGCTAATGGAATCCAGAGGTTCGGTGGAGAACCGCGTTCAAGAAGTGGCGGAAATAACCCGCGGACTCAAAGGCATCGCGCGCGAACTGAATCTGCCGGTGCTCGCGCTCTCCCAGCTATCGCGCGTGGCGGAGCAAAGCAAGCCGGCCATACCCAAGCTGTCGCACTTGCGCGAGTCAGGTTCTATTGAACAAGACGCGGATGTGGTATTATTTATATACCGCAAAGCCGCGGACCGCAACTACCGCATGGAGGATATTCCGCCTGATGAGCGCTACTTAGCGGAAATCCACATCGCCAAGCACCGCAACGGCCCCACCGGATTAGTCAAATTAATCTTTGACGAACCGCACGCTTCCTTTAGAAATATGGACTCCCACCATCATATTCAAACCGTGCCCCCCGCTCCATCGCTTAAACCTAAATCTGCGTTCATCAAACAACCAGAACCGGAAATACCGCCGATGTAAAAATGGAAAATGTAAAAGTCAAAATGGAAAATTATGGTATCCGCTACGCGGATAATCTATCATCCGCTGGCTCCATAGTCCGAGCCCTCATAGGCGAGGCTGTGGAGCCAAAGTGACGGAATACCGCAGTCGAGCTCCACAGCCCGCCCCGAGCGGGACTATGGAGCCAGCGAACACTTTAATTTTTACATTTTAATTTTTTCTTTTATGTCCATGTTCTCCAAATTAAAACAGTTCAAAGATCTCCGCGAACAAGGAAAAAAACTCCAAAACGCGCTGGCCGGAGAATCAGTCACCACCCGCGCCGCCGGAGATAGAGTGGTTCTTACAATGGATGGCAATTTGCGGATTAGCGGTTTAGCCATTGATAATGAAATGCTTGCCCCGGCCAATAAAGAAAAACTGCAAGAAGCGATCAAAGATGCCCATAACGAAGCCTTGAAAAAAATGCAGAGGATCATGGCCGGCAAAATGCAAGATATGGGAGGCTTTGACATGCCAAAAATAAAATAGCGATTCCCCGCGTATTTCCTGGAATTACATGCTCCGCATAATTAAATCTAATTCTGCGCTTATTCTTGTTCTCGTTCTAGCCACCACCCTCCGCTTGGTGGCCTTATTAAAATATGGAGATTTTTGGAATGATGAAATGTTCAGTTTCGTGTACAGCCAAAAACCGTGGTGGGATAGTATAACGAAGTACTGGGTTTGGGAGACCAATCCCCCTCTCTATACCTTGCTTCTTAAACTCTGGCTTTATATAATGCCCCCGACAGAATTTTGGATTCGACTCATGAGCATTTTGCCGGGCCTTCTCGGCATAGCCGCTTTGCACCGATTGGCCATAAGATTATTCAACAAAAACACAGCTCTTATCTCGGCGCTCGTGCTTGCGGTTTCTCCCCTTCATATTCTCCATTCTTCCACGGCCCGCGCCTATAGCTTGCTCGTTCTTTTAACCATTGTGAGCAGTGATTACTTTTATAGAATCTATTTTGAAAACAAGCGCTCAATGGCCAATTATCTGATTTATGGTTCTCTCATTACATTGCTTTTCTATTCCCACCTTACCTCGCTCGCGGTCATTGGCGCGCAATTCGCGGCGCTCATTATCCGCGACCGGAGACAAATATCTTCTTGGCTTATTGTGAATATATTGCCCTTTATTATATGGCTTTTTTGGGCGGTTCCTTCCCTTTCCATGAAGTTGAACTCCTCTCTAGTGGGCGCTTGGTATTTTAAGATTAAAACAGATTTTTCTTCCACCATACAGATGGTCCAACTGCTTTTTACCGGACCCACACATTGGATTTACGGGCTAATCGTTATTGTATTGGTTGTCGCCTGGCTGGCGTTTATTTTGATTCGTCAATACCGAGAAAAACGACTTGATCAAGCGTTGATTTTCGTTGTAATAATGGCAGGCGTTCCTCTACTCGGCGCTTTAACTTTAGGTTTGACAAACCCGCGTTTCTTGATGGTATCTGTGCCCTGGACAGCTCTCCTCTTGGCGTTTGCCCTGACTTCATTCATTAAAAAATTTAGCTTCCAAATGTTAGGTCTGGCAATTTTTATCCCCGGCCTGATTGGCTTGTGGAGAGCGCTTCCGATCGTCAATTTGACACCTGCCCGAGAATTTCTGCAGGCGCGCGCGTCCCATCAAAACAGACAAATTTTCATATACAACGAATTTACAAGCAAAAATATGTTGGAGCGTTATTTAAAACTTAACATTCCAATGATATCATTCACGGAAGAACAAATCACAGACTGGGATTATTACTACATTACAAAAAACTACTCGAGGCGTAATTTTACCAAAGAAGAAATCGGCGCTTGGTCGCGCGACAATAAATTAGATACATATGATGAAATTTTTTTACTCCAGAACAATGACCCCGGACTTGATATAAAAGAAGCGTTGGAATATCAAGGCTGGAAAATTAGAGAAAAGAAAAAAATAAAGGTTGAAGAGCCGATCGTTCTGTTTTACCTGTCCAAAGACAAATAACAGACAACTTTATGAAAATAGCTCGTTCCCATTTGGGAATAATTGTTATCACCATTCTGGCCGCGATCGTTCGTCTCGCCGCCGTTTTTAATATTGGCGATTTTTCTTGGGATGAAATGTTCAGCTTCACCTACAGTCAAAAACCTTGGCTTGAGTCGCTAAAATTTTGGCTTTGGGAGACCAATCCTCCATCGCACATGTTATTCCTCAAAATATGGTTCAACTTTTTCCCGAAAAATGAAATATGGGCAAGATTACCCAGCATCGCCCTCGGGATTGCCAGCATCCCCTTATTTTACAATCTTGCCCGCCGAATGTTTACCGCGCGCGTTGGTTTTATAGCGGCCGCCCTCCTTGCTTTCTCACCTTACCATATCTCTATTTCAAGCATCGCCCGCGGATACAGCCTGCTCATTTTCTTGACTATCTTATCAGCCTGCTTATTCTATCGTATTTTTTTTACCGATAAAAGCAGTAAAAAACTCGCGTACGCGTACGGCATAATTTCCGCGTTCGTTTTGTTTACGCACCTAACCTCGGTAATCCTGCTCTTGGGCCAACTCGCGATAATTCTGGCTATCCAAAAAAATAAAAAAAGGTTATGGTTAAAACTAAATTCTATCCCCATCGCGCTTTGGCTTATTTGGACCGTATTTTCATTAGCCGGCAAATTTAATTTAGAAACTTCAAGCGGAGCATGGTTTTTTCTCATGGAAAATAGCTGGCTTAACGCGCTCATTACACTGCGCGTTTTGCTTATCGGCTCGACCTCAGGACTTGCGTGGATGATTATCTTTGTATTAATTTTCTCCGCCATTTTATACACCGTATGGCGACAACTGATGAATGGCAAAATTGAATCAAATTACCTTATCTGTCTTGTTTTGGGATTATTACCGATATTTAACTCCGCTCTGTTTCATACTTGGGACGCGAAATTTATGGCCATTTCCCTGCCGTGGCTATATATATTAATCGCGCATACTCTGCAAACCTATGTAAAAATACCCGCTCTTCAAACACTGGCCGCGGCGTCGCTTTTATTGCCCGGCCTGACATTTTTTTTCGTTTCTCTGCCCATAAGCGATTGGCGGGGGTTGGACGCTTATATAAACCGTCATTGCGCGAAAGACAAAAAACAGATACTAATATATAACCATTTTATAGACAAACTGCTTCTTAATCGCTATTATGAGGGATGCGTCTTGTCTATTCCTTATGCTTCAAAGAATGAATTAAATGAATGGGACAAAAGCGTTATCAAAGAAAATTATTTACGCTTTCCGCATTCCGAAGAAGAGGTTAGCGCGTGGATAAAAGAGAACAACATCAATTCTTTTGAGGAATTGTTTCTACTCAAAACTGACGATGTCGGCGTGGAAATGGAGCCTGTTTTAAAAAAACATGGGTGGCAACTCGCGGAAATAGAACGGGCTTACGCTCCCGTCGGAAAAACGCTGTTGCGCTACGTAAATAATCGCCAAGAACGGTAAGCTTTTATCGCGTATGACTGTTTTTTCTCTTATAAAAAAATACGGCGCGACTAATGACATTGACGATCTATACGTCCTTCTGACGGACGCTTTGAAAAAAAACAAAGAATACCTGTACGCCCACCCGGAATATAGGCTGCTTATCAAAGAATGGTTAAAATACAAATATTACCTTTGGCAATACAGACGAGGCTACTCGGTAGCCGCCATTATCCATCATAAAGAATTCTACGGGTTGGATTTCTATGTTAACAGGCATGTGCTTATCCCCAGGCCGGAGACGGAGATGATGGTGGAGGAGGCATTGATTGAAATGTCAAATGTCAAATGTCAAATCAAATCCAAAATCCAAAATCCAAATGACAAAAATATTTTGCTGATTGACGTTGGAACAGGTTCAGGGTGTATACCGATTGCGGTATTGAAGGAAATGGCGAAATTACGAAATGGCGAAATAGGGAAATTAGAAAACTCGGAAATAAAAACAATTGCGACCGATATTTCGCGCCAAGCCTTGCGCGTGGCAAAAAAAAACGCGAAGCGGTATGGAGCTAAAATAAAATTTTTTCGCGGTAATTTGATTGAGCCGATAATTTTAAAAATTAATGAAATGACAAATAAAAAAAATAATAATTTCCCTATTTCGTCATTTCGTAATTTCGATACAATTATAATCACCGCCAACCTCCCCTACCTTACCGAGAAACAGTTCAAATCCGAGTCCTCAATCCAACGCGAGCCAAAAACCGCGCTGGTAACGGGGAATGGCGGCCTATCTTTATATGAAGAATTACTGAAACAAATACAAACATTTCTTAAATTGTTAACTGTTAATTCTTCATTGTTAATTTTCCTTGAGATCGATCCCTCTCAATCTCAAAGAATCACTACTGTCATCAAACAGTATTTTCCTACCGCCAAAACTGAAATAAAAAAAGACCTCGCCGGGCGAGGACGGATGGTGAGAGTGAAGATGACTAGCAAATAACACAATTTGTATCGTCATCTTTATTTCGTCTCCACCCTTGCCTTCAAAGGCACAACCTGTATCCACGTCTGCCCCGGTGTAAAACCAATCTCTTCTCCTTCTGCATCATAAAATCTCGTACGGCCTTCAAGACTATTCTTCTGCCAAGTGCCTTCGATCATAATTCCTTGCCGAAACACAATGGCTTCTCCGGAACCAATGGTTTGAATATGGCGACGGCCGTAGCTGTCCACTATCGTAACAATCGTCTTTTGAACGACCACTGTGTCTGCCCGAAGCTGATCCCCTGTCTCCGGGTCATTGTGAGGTCGATTATTGACGAAACGGGCAAACTTGCCAGTGCTGGAGTTGTACCTCCAATCCACCGCGTAATCAGTCTTGTATTGTATCGCCACGCTACTCGCAATGGACGTTGAAGTTGAGATAGCCGGCTTCTCTCCGCTGAATTTCCATCCTTCCCATTCCGATTTTTCTCTTGCCGTTTTATCCCAAAGCGTTTGCCAGCGCTCGCTTTTGGTGTACACGTTATACGGCGCGTAACGATCGCGCGAACGCCAGTAGTAAGAACCCCAGAAAAACTCGTCTCTATCAAATATCCCCCGTTCCTTAATTAAACCAAGCGCCTCGGGCGACCCGCCCACATGCATATATAAAGCGTCGCCGTATTCCGCTAGCCAATCCAAAAAATAAGGCCTGGCGCTACGCACCGGACCCGCCTTTTGAACTGCTTGGTCATTGTTAAATATCGCGAAATAACGAGTAATACCTCCTTCCACCGGAGCCTCATATACCACTCGCGCGCTCGCTAGCCCGGACTGTGGCCGCGCGTCAGGATGGTTGTCAATCATTATGCCTACAACACGCGGAGTTTCCGCCTCTTGCTCCGCAACTCCAACCCCGTCAAGATTGCTGAAATATACAAACTGGCTTGATGTGGCCACAGTTAATATCGTTCCACCTGAAAAATTTTTTGTTTTAGGTGATAAGTTAAAAAAACGGAGTAATAACCACGCTATAAATATAACACAAAGTGAGACTAGAATAACAACTATGCGCTTGTTGGTATTTCGGTGTTGCCCGGGCATAGAATGTGTTTCAATTTTCAATTTACAATAAATTTTCAATGACCAATGATCAATTACAAGACTTCAATGTCATTCCCCTGAAAAGGGGAATCTAGGTCGCTCAAGGTTTAACCAATACCATGGCCTGGATCCCCGCCTTCGCGAGGATGACAATGAATGGCTGAATAATTGAATTGATTCCGCCACAAGGACCCCGCCATTATGGGCGGTGATTGGTCATTGGGAATTGGGAATTTACACCAGCGCTCTTCCTGTCATCTCCTTTGGCTGTTCCACCCCCAACAGCTTAAGGATTGTGGGGGCCACGTCAGAGAGCACTCCAACCGGCCTTAGCAGACTTAGGTCTCCTTCCGGCGGATCGCCGGATGGGCCGGCTTGGCCCATCAAATTTTTGCTTACGATGATGAGCGGAACCGGATTTGTTGAATGTTCCTTGTCAATTTCTCCTGTCTGCAGGTTAATCATCTCTTCCGCATTGCCATGATCCGCGGTAATAATCGCCACCCCGCCTTGAGCCATGGTATATTCCACCACCTCTCCCATTCCTTTGTCAGCCGCCTCGCAAGAAACGAGCCCTGCTTTTAAAACTCCGGTGTGCCCAACCATGTCCGGGTTGGCGTAATTAACCACGATAAACTCATAACGCTTGCTTTCAATGGCTTTAATGATGCTTTTAGTAACCTCGGCGGCTGACATTTCCGGCTTCTTGTCATAGGTGGATACTCTAGGTGACGGAATAAGCTGTCTGTCTTCGCCCGGGAACGGGTCCTCTACTGTTCCATTAAGGAAAAACGTGACATGAGCGTATTTTTCCGTTTCCGCGACATGCAGCTGTTTCAAGCCGGCGTTGCTGATCGCCTCGGCTAGACAATTATGAACCACGACCGGCGAAAACGCCGCGGCGACCGGAAGATTTTTTTCGTATTCTGTCATGGTAACGAAATATAAATCTTTCAAATAGCCGCGCTTAAACTTATTAAACCCGGGCAAAACAAACGCTTTGGTAAGCTGGCGGGCGCGGTCAGACCTAAAGTTGAAAAAAATAGCCGCGTCGCCATTTTTAAAAGTAGCAATTGGCGTCTGATTGCTGACAATAACTGTGGGAGTAAAATCTTCGTCATAATTCTTGATCGCGTAAGATTCCTCTATCGCCTTTACCGGGTCTTCGGCAAACTGCTCCGCTTTTCCTTCGGCCATGGCGCGGTACGCTTTTTCCGTGCGATCCCATCGATTGTCCCTATCCATAGCATAGTATCTGCCGGATAAAGAAGCAATGCGGCCCGCCTTGAGCTTGTTAATCTTATCCTGCAGTTCAGCGATGAAGTCTTTGCCGGAATTATAGATGGCATCTCGGCCGTCCAAAATGGCATGAATAAACACCTCCTTGGTCAGTTTATGCTTTTTGCACATCTCCAAAAGAGCGTACAGATGCTCGGCGCTGGAATGGACATTGCCCGGGCTGACAAGGCCGATGAGATGCAGTTGCGATTTGTTATTTTTAACCTGATGCATGGCTGAGATCAACGCCTGATTATCAAAAAAATTTTCATTCGCGATCTCGCTGTTTATTCTGGGGCACATCTGATAATAGACGCGACCGGCGCCAATGTTCAAATGTCCGACTTCCGAGTTGCCCATTTCTCCAAACAAAAGACCGACTTCGTTCCCGGAAGCGTGGATCGTCATGGTGGGATAATTTTTCAACAATTTATCGAAGTTAGGCGTCTTAGCGCGCGTCACCGCGTTCCCCTCCCCATCCGGAGCCACCCCCCAGCCGTCCAAAATAATGAGAACTACCGGTTTGTAAGTGCGAGACATAATGTTGAGAATGTCAAATTTCAATACAACGCCTTCCCCGTCATCTCTTTCGGCTTGCCCATGCCCATCATTTTGAGAATCGTTGGCGCCACGTCGGCCAGTTTTCCTTTGCGTAATTTTTTGGAAATTTTATCAATCCCCACCAAAAAGCATGGCACGGGATTGGTGGAATGTTCAGTGTCAATTTCTCCTGTTTTCAAATTAATCATCTCCTCAACGTTACCGTGATCGGCAGTGATTATCCCCCGCCCTTTGTATTTAAGGAGCGTTTCAATAACCTTGTTCGCTTCTCTATCCACCGCGCGCACGGCAATCTTGCCGGCTTCAAAATTTCCCGTGTGCCCTACCATATCGGGGTTGGCAAAATTAACCGCGATAAACTCATACTCGCCCGATTCTATCGCTTTAACCACATAATCTCCCACCTGTCTAGCGCTCATCTCCGGCTTTTTGTCATAGCTGTCAACCTCCGGAGAGCTGATTTTTACCCAGCGTTCATCGCAAAAATGTTGCGCGTAGCCTCCGTTAAAAAAATAAGTAACATGCGCGAATTTCTCGGACTCGGAAATATACAGCTGTCTTTTGGGGCAGAGTGTTTGCACCAGACTGTTCTCCACGTCGCGGCTTGGATAAGCGGTCAAAACATCCGATAAATCAGGGCCAAAGTCAGTCATCGCCACGAAGCGAGTATTTTTTGGAAATTTTTGTCGCGTGAACGCGCCCGGGTTTATCTCTTTAAAATTCGGTTGCACGAACACTTTGGTAAGCTGACGCGCTCTGTCACTTCTCAAGTTGAAAAAAAATATCGCGTCATTATCCTGAATTTTAGCCACCGGCTTGTTCCGCTCAACAATAACCGTCGGGCATATAAACTCATCAGTCTCGCCACGATTATACGCTTGCGAAAGTGCCTCCTCAACGCTCGGCGCCGCGCATCCTTTGCCGAGCGCCAAAGCCTCGTAAGTCTTCTTGGTGTTGGCCCAATTTTTGTTCCTGTCCATGGCGAAAAATCTCCCCTGGACCGTGGCTATTTTTTCGTTGCCGTTCAACATTTTCCGCAATTTTTGCAGATGATGCGGAGCATCATGCTGTCCGGAATCGCGGCCGTCGGTGAAAAGATGGAGATATACCTTGTTAACGCGGTTCTCGCGGAATAACCTGATCAGCGTGTAAAGATGTTCCGGGCATGAATGGGCGCTGTTATGATTGGACAAAAGCCCCATCAAATGCACCGCGGAATCGTATTTTTTGACGTGAAATAACGCCTGGTAAAAAGCGCTGTTCTTGAAAAAAGTGCCGTCCGCGATAGATTCTGAAATGTATAACGCGTCCTGCTTTACCACTCTGCCCGCTCCAAGATTCAAATGTCCGGCCTCGCTGTTGCCCTCCTGCCCTTTAAAAAGCCCGACCGCCTCGCCGCTCGCCGCGAGCTCCGTATGCTGAAATTTTTTTAACCAAGAAAAATAATGCGGAGCCGCGTCCGGAGTCACCGGGTTCCCCGCATTCTTGGAATTCGCGATACCCCAGCCGTCCATGATAACAAGGAGGGTGGTTTTGTTTTTTTTCATAGACTAAAAGCCCAGCTCCATCTCTATCTCCATCAACCTATTATACTTCTCCACTCTTTCAGATCGGGATAGCGAGCCGGTTTTGATGAATTCGGCGTTAACAGCGACGGCTAAATCGGCGATGAAACTATCGGCGGTCTCTCCGCTACGGTGCGACACGCTTATTTGATAGCCGCTCTTTTTGGCCAACTGAATCGTCTCAACAGTCTCGGATAAAGTCCCAATCTGGTTCGGTTTAATAAGAATGGCGTTGGCCACCCTTTCCTTAACCCCCCGTCCCAGCCTCTCTTTGCTCGTGACAAACAGGTCATCTCCGACCAAAGTGACTTTCTTCCCCAGCTCTTTGGTAAGCAACGCCCAGTTCGTCCAGTCATCCTCGCTCAAACCGTCTTCAATGGAAACAATCGGATATTTCTTAACCCACTGCGCGTACAGGGCGATCATTTTATCAGCCCGCCATGACTGTTTTTTATTTACAAAATAATATTTGTCATGGCTAAAAAATTCCGATGACGCAATATCCAACCCCAAAAAAACATGCTTGCCCGGCTCCCACCCCGTGTAACGAATGGCCTCAAGAATAATTTGGATGCCCCGTTCATTATTGGTCAGCTCCGGAGCAAACCCGCCTTCGTCGCCCACAGCCGTCGCGTATCCTTTTTGGCTTAAAATATTGGCCAGAGCGTGAAAAATCTGCGACCCCATCCGAACGCGTTCGCGAAAAAATTTGTTGCGCGGAATAATCATGAACTCTTGTATGGTAAGACCATTATCCGCGTGCCGACCGCCGTTCAATATATTCATGGTTGGAACCGGAAGACGATAATCTTTTTCGGTAATTCCATAAGCTTGGCGGATGTATTTATACAACGGCAGACGCGAATAAAGAGCACCGGCCCTGGCGGCGGCGAGCGATACGGCCAAAATCGCATTGGCTCCAAGTTTGGATTTATTTGAACTTCCATCCAAGGCAATCATTTTATCGTCAATTTTTTTCTGATTTGTCGCCGGTTCACCGCTAAGCGCTTTAGAGATATGGACATTAACATTGTTAACCGCCTTGAGCACCCCCTTGCCTCCATAGCGCTTGCCCCCATCCCTCAACTCCACCGCCTCATGACTGCCTGTGGAAGCTCCGGACGGAACCTTGGCCACCCCTGCCATCCCATTTTCCAAAACCACCTTTGCCTCCACCGTCGGGTTACCCCGCGAATCAAGGATTTCGCGGGCGATGATGTGTTTTATTTTCATAACGTATATTTATCAATGTTGTAAATTCCAAATACTGCGATTTTTTACAAGTTAAGTATACCACAAACAATCATATAAAAAAAGAACCCCGATATAACATTGGGGCTCTTTTTGGCTAATTATGGCTATTGCGCAGCGGCTATCTCATACGTTACTATCGCGTTTACCTCTACCTCTTTACTGCCGCCTTGAATTTCCGAGGCTCCTCCGCCGGCGCCGAGAGCGACTCTGGCGTCAAACATTGTTGGCGGCGCGGCATCGTATTCGGCGTAGGAGGTAACACTAACCAATCTGACCCCGAGCATCATCGCCAGCCTCTCGGCTTTGCGGCGAGCGTCCAGCAAAGCTTTGTCGCGAGCTCTGGATTTTAGATTCTGGGGATCATCAATAGTAAAGCTCAAACCGCTCACTTCATTGGCTCCGTATTTGCCGGCCAGAGACAACACCTCTTGCACCCTGCTCAAATCCCTCACCTTTACCGTCACTCTGCTTGTTACCCGATAACCTTTAAGCTCCTGACCTTTGTCTTGAGTGTAATTATACTCCGGAAAAATTGAATAATCGCTTTGCAAATCTTTGTCGTTAATTCGGAGCGCCTTTAGATCCGTCATTATGGAATCCATCACCTTCTTGTTGTCCGCCTGCGCCTGGGCCACGCTTTTGTCAATGTTGGAATAGCCAAGCGTGGTTACGGCAATATCATTAGCGCCGGTAATTTTCCCAAATCCGTTCACAGTAATGGTTCGCTCCATCCGATCGGCCTTGCCGATAAAATCGTATTTTTTAATGTTGTTGCGAATGAGCGTGCCTAAAAAGAAAATTCCGTATACCAGTACCACGCCAGAGAGAGTCAGGAGAATCTTTCTCGCAAAATCATCTCCCCATCTATGGCAGTTAGACCCGCGGCAATCAGTGTGATTGACAACGGTTTCTTTTTTTGCCGCTTGTTTAATAATCGGCTTTTCCGTTCCCTCTCCATTGATTTTGACGCCATTTGACATATTTGCCTCCCGGAATCCCCGCCCGACCTGGTTGAGGATTCGTAAAAATAAATAACACGCGACGTTTTACGATTGAAGCATCGCATGTTCTATTATACCACATTTTCCAAACTCCGCCTAGCCGAGGTGTTTTTCAATCATTTCTTTCAACTTTTCCTTTTGCACTCCGCCCACAATCTGGTCGGCTGGCCGGCCATTTTTGAACACGGCAAAAGTGGGAATGCTTAAAATGTTGTAATGACTGGCGATGTCGCCATTCTCATCAACATTACACTTGCCAATTTTTATATTTTTTCCCTCATACTCCTTTGACAACTCCTCCACCATCGGCCCCATCATCTGGCACGGCCCGCACCACGGCGCCCAAAAATCCACAAACACCGGAACCTTTGACTCTATCACATCCTGATTAAAATTTGCTTCAGTGAAGATATGCTCCATATTTTTAGTAATCAAAGTCTCAATTTTCTTTCCTTGAATTCCTCCTGATACGCCTCAATAATGTCTCCCTCTTCCAACTTTAGCTTGCCTTCAAATTTTATGCCGCATTCGGTGCCGGCCGGGGCTTCGTTGATGATTTGTTTGCTCACTTGGAGCTGAGTGATTTTTCCTCGTCCGACAATTTCTCCGTTTCGCTTGACTCGGACCGCGCTGCCGGAGACCATCTTGCCGCTCTCCACTCGGCCGCCCACGATCATGATATTTTTTTCCGTTCGGAATACGGCCACGATTTTAAAATTTCCCAGTTCAGTAACAATTTTTTCCGGGTTCAAGAGTTTTTGAAGTTCCTCTTTGACAAAATCAAACAGGTCGTAAATAACGTTGAACCTTTGAAACTCTATCTGGTTTTCCTGAATCATTTCTTTGGCAATCGGAGTAGCAATTACGTTAAAACCGCAGACAACCGCTTTGGCGGCCACAGCCTTGCCGATGTCATCGGCCGTAATATTTCCAAGCCCTTTGCCGACCACCTGCACGCCCACGTCCGGATGACTCATTTTTTCCAGCGAACCGATGATGGCCTCAAGCGAACCTAAGGTATCGGCTTTAACAACTATGTTTAACATACTTTTCTTTTCCTCTTGTTCCGCGCCGGCCGGAACGGTCGGAACGCGTTCGGCGCCTGACTGTTTTATTCTCTTTTCCTTCACATTAATTTCTTCGGCGCTCGCGGCGCGGCTCACGTCCAAAATATCTCCGACCACGGGCGCGACTTTAAAACCAAGCACGCGCACCGGACAACTGGGAGGCGCTTCATTCATGTTTTCACCGCGATAGTTTTTCATGGCTCTTACTTTTCCATATATTTCGCCGTTCACCACCAACGGATCATTAGGTTTTAGCGTTCCTGCTTGCACCAGCACGGTAGCCACCGGACCTTCGCCCTTGTCCACGTGCGCCTCAATCACGGTGCCGGCCGCCGGACGGTCCGGGTTGGCTTTAATATTCTCGGCTTGCATGTCGGCCACCAAAAGCAGAGTGTCTAACAGTTTATCAATATGCAAATTTTGCTTGGCCGATATTTCCACCATCGGTGTCTCGCCGCCCCATTCATCGGTAATGATCCCGCGTTGAGATAAATCAGTGCGCACGCGTTGAGGATCGGCTCCTTCTTTGTCTATCTTATTTATAGCCACGACTATCGGGAGCTTCGCGGCCTTGATAATATTAACAGCCTCCACTGTTTGCGGCTTGACGCTGTCATCGGCCGCCACCACCAGAATGGCGATATCCGCCACCTTGGCTCCGCGGCTGCGCATCACGGTAAAAGCTTCATGGCCGGGAGTGTCAATGAAAGTCAGCCGGGATTTTTCTTTGCTTTTGGGATTGATCCATACCACCTGGTACGCTCCGATATGCTGGGTAATACCGCCTGCTTCATGGGCCACCACATCGGTATGGCGAATAGCGTCCAAAAGTTTTGTTTTGCCGTGGTCAACATGGCCCATCACCACAATCACCGGCGCGCGCGCCACTTTGGCGTCAGAGATCAGCGCGGTTTCCAGAGCTTGCAGATGTTCGCTGGGCTCGATTTGTTCTTCTTTTTTTTCTTGCACGGTAAAACCAAACTCCTGCGCCAGGAGCACCGCCGTGTCATGATCAACTCTTTCGTTTTGCGTGGCCAATATCCCATTTTTCATGAGCTCTATGATGAGCTTTGTCACCGGCATCTGCAAAATCTCGGCCAGCTCTCGCACGGTGACAATCGCCGGAATCTTCACCATCACTCCGCTTTCACGCCGCGCTTCTTTTTCCAGTTCGCGCTGTTTTTCTTTTTCTTTTTGCTCACGCTCTTCCAATATTCTTTTAATCTGCCGCCACTGTTTTTTAATCTGCTCCGCCACCCTGTCATCCACCTTTACCGCCCGCGCGCCAATATCAAAACCAAACTCCGGCAAAATCTGCAGGAGCTTTTGAGGATGCACCTTGAGTTGTCGAGCTAATTCTGTTACGTTCATGTTACAACGATCACGGATTTACGGATATTACGCGGATTTGCGGATTCGCGGATTTTACAGATAGTGCCCGATGTAGCGCATCCGTAATATCCGTAAATCCGTGATATCAGTATACTGGTCCCAAACAAATAAGTCAAATATCACCTCCATCCTCATTCCTGTAGAATAGCCTTGAAATATATGACTTTTCAACTCAAACAAACTTACAATTTTAAATAACAAAACACCTTCAAAATAAAGTGTTTTCAACTTACATTCTTAATATATTACTAAAGTTTTAAAAACTCCTCTGCTGCGACACCAGCGTCTTTGATTAGTCTGCGCATCAGCCCAACCTTTATCTCTTTGTGCATGGGAATGGTTAGCGGCGGATGGGAGTCGGGATTAAAGTGTTTGAGGCGAACATGACTACCTTTCTGGCGGATAACTGCATAACCGAGATGAATAAATTTTCTCATCGCTTCTTTGCCGGATATTCCAGCTAAGTCAGTCATAAAGTTTACAAACGCACGAAATGAAGACTGACCGAATGAGAAGCGCGATGAGCTTTGACGCGTGAAGTGGAATCTTCCAAACAAAGCTCAATAGCCTCGCGTATATTGCGTAAAGCCTCGTCAATGGTATCGCCCTGGCTATAACAACCTTCTAGCGCCGGACACTCTACCCAGCAGCCTCTTTTTTCATCCTCGTGCGCGATAACTGGGAAATGATCAACACGAGTTAGTTTAGGAGCTGATTTAGTTCTTGATTTTTTTCTCATAGTTTTTGAAACTTAACTCATTTCGTGTTTTTCACACAAAAGTGCTAAAATTAGTGTATAAAGCGTCCGAGCTTTTTACCACTAATTTTTAACACTTGTCTATGAAAAGGAG
>Ga0209211_10004697_pt1 | contig 21019 bp, 5 predicted proteins | sample RifGroA2_FD_183992 | JGI IMG/M metagenome (GOLD analysis project Ga0209211, IMG submission 183992) | Groundwater microbial communities from Rifle, Colorado, USA - Groundwater A2 (SPAdes) (version 2) | ecosystem: Environmental > Aquatic > Deep subsurface > Groundwater | place: Rifle, Colorado...
CGTCATGTCGCTCCAGTTCACGCCGCTGTCACTCATCACATCCATATCGCTCCAATTGATGCCCGCTTCACTTAATACCTGCAAATCGTTCCAATTCACGCCCGCGTCGCTCAACACATCGATGTCACTCCAATTCACGCCCGAGGTTGATAAATCTCCGATATTCGCCCAGTTCACTCCCGCGTCGCTCAACACATCCAGATCGCTCCAGTTAATGCCCGTTGATGATAAATCTCCGATATTCGCCCAATTCACTCCCGCGTCACTCAGCACACTGATATCGCTCCAGTTAATAGCCGCATCACTCATAACATTAATATCATTCCAATTGATACTGGCCGTACTCAAGGCATTGAGATCATTCCAGTTAATCCCCGCGTCGCTCAACACATCCAGGTCGTTCCAGTTCACACCGGCGGTCGTCAAGTCATACACATTCGACCAGTTCACGCCCGCGTCGCTCAGCACATCAATATCGCTCCAATTAACTCCGGCTGTCGCCAAGTCACCGATGTTTGACCAGTTGATGCCCGCGTCGCTCAACACATCCAGGTCACTCCAATTAATGCCTGTTGTCGATAAGTCAGCGATGTTGGCCCAATTGACCCCGGCATCACTGAGCACATCCATGTCACCCCAATTGATCCCGGCCGTCGTTAACACGTTAAGATCGTTCCAATTGATCCCCGCGTCGCTCAAGACATCGATATCACTCCAGTTCACGCCGGCCGTAGTCAGGTCATACACATTCGACCAGTTCACACCCGCGTCGCTCAGCACATCCATGTCACTCCAATTCACACCAGCGGTCGTTAATGCGTTAAGATCGTTCCAATTGATCCCCGCGTCGCTCAATACATCCAGGTCACTCCAATTCACCCCGGCGGTCGTTAACACGTTAAGATCGTTCCAGTTGATCCCCGCGTCGCTCAACACATCGATGTCACTCCAGTTCACGCCGGCCGTCGTTAACGCGTTAAAATCACTCCAATTGATCCCGGCGTCACTCAACAGATTGATATCGTCCCAATTAATACCGGCTGACGTCAAAGCCCCAATATCATTCCAATTGACCCCTGAAGAAGAAAGCTCCCCAATATTTGACCAATTGACCCCCGCGTCACTCAACACATCCAGGTCACTCCAATTCACACCTGCGGTCGTTAACGTGTTGAGATCACTCCAATTGATTCCGGCGTCACTCAACACATCGATGTCACTCCAGTTCACACCGGCGGTGGTCATATCGTAAACATTGGTCCAATTCACACCCGTATCACTTAAGACATCGATGTCACTCCAGTTAATGCCGACCGACGTTAACGCGTTCAAATCATTCCAATTCACGCCCGCGTCGCTCATAACATCAATGTCGGACCAATTGATGCCGGTCGTGCTCAAGGCGTTTAAATCGCTCCAGTTAATTCCGGCATCGCTTAAAACATCCATATCGCTCCAATTGACACCGGCGGTTGACATATCATACACATTCGACCAATTCACGCCCATATCACTTAAGACATCCATATCATTCCAGTTGATCCCGGCCGTGGTCAACGCATTGAGATCACTCCAATTCACTCCCGCATCGCTGAGCACATCCATATCACTCCAATTGATACCGGCTGTGGTCAACGCATTGACATCACTCCAGTTAATCCCAGCGTCGCTGAGCACATCCATATCACTCCAGTTGATCCCGGCCGTGGTTAAGGCGTTAACATCATTCCAGTTCACCCCGGCATCACTCATCACATCGATGTCCGACCAATTAATTCCGGCGACTGATAAGTCGCCGATATTTGTCCAATTGACCCCAGCATCACTCAACACACCCGCATCCGACCAGTTAATTCCGGCTGTTGTCAGAGCATTGAGATCACTCCAGTTGATGCCCGCGTCACTGAGGATGTCCATATCACTCCAGTTGATCCCCGCTGAAGTTAAATCACTGACATTTGTCCAATTAAGTCCGGCATCGCTCATCACATCTAGGTCCGACCAGTTGATCCCGGATGTCGTTAGGGTATTGAGATCACTCCAGTTAATACCCGCGTCACTGAGGATGTCCATATCACTCCAGTTGATCCCGGCCGTGGTCAACGCATTGAGATCACTCCAATTCACTCCCGCCTCACTCAAGACATCAATATCGCTCCAATTCACACCAGCCGTTGTCATGTCATACACATTAGACCAATTCACACCCATATCGCTTAAGACATCAAAATCATTCCAATTGATGCCCGCCGTTGTCAGCGTATTGAGATCATTCCAATTAATGCCGGCATCACTTAAAACGTCTATGTCACTCCAGTTAATCCCCGCCGTTGTCACCGTATTGAGATCATTCCAATTAATACCGGCATCACTTAAAACGTCTATGTCACTCCAGTTAATCCCCGCCGTTGCTAAATCACCTATATTCGACCAATTCACCCCAGCTTCACTCATCACATCGATGTCCGTCCAGTTGATCCCTGCCGTGGTTAACGCGTTAAGGTCGCTCCAGTTCACACCCGCGTCGCTGAGCACATCCATATCCGACCAGTTAATCCCGGCGTCACTAAGGACATCAATGTCATTCCAGTTAATTCCGGCTGTCGTTAACGCGTTAAGGTCGCTCCAGTTCACACCCGCGTCACTGAGCACATCCATATCACTCCAGTTGATCCCGGCCGTCGTTAACGCGTTGATATCGCTCCAGTTCACACCCGCGTCACTGAGCACATCCATATCACTCCAATTAATCCCGGCGGTCGTTAACGCGTTGATATCGCTCCAATTCACACCCGCGTCACTGAGCACATCCATATCACTCCAATTAATCCCGGCGGTCGTTAACGCGTTGATATCGCTCCAATTCACGCCCGCGTCACTGAGTACATCGATATCACTCCAATTAATCCCCGCCGACGTTAAATCACCTATATTTTCCCAATTCACACCCGTATCGCTTAAGACATCAATATCCGACCAATTAATCCCCGTTGATGTTAAATCTGCCATATTAGACCAGTTAATGGACGCGTCACTCAACACATCCATGTCACTCCAATTAATTCCGGCCGTTGATAACGCATTGAGATCACTCCAATTCACACCGGCATCGCTTAAGACATCAATATCGCTCCAATTGATCCCGGCGGTTGTTAAGGTGTTAATATCATTCCAGTTCACACCGGCATCGCTGAGGACATCAATATCGCTCCAATTAATCCCTGCGGTTGCCAGATCACCAATATTAGACCAATTCACGCCCGCATCACTCATCACATCGATATCGGTCCAGTTGATTCCGACGGTGGTTAGCGCGTTAAGGTCACTCCAATTCACACCGGCACTGCTTAACACGTTAATGTCCGACCAGTTAATACCGGCTCGGGTGAGCACATCCACATCACTCCAGTTAATACCCGTTGTTGTTAAATCACCGACATTCGCCCAATTCACACCCGCGTCGCTCAACACATCGATATCACTCCAATTAATTCCGGCGGTGGTTAACGTATTTAAATCGTTCCAATTAATGCCCGCGTCGCTCAACACATCAATATCGCTCCAATTGATTCCGGAGCTGGTCAAATCTCCGATGTTGGTCCAATTGACCCCGGCATCGCTCAAAACATCAATGTCACTCCAGTTGACCCCGGCGATCGTTAACGCGTTGATGTCACTCCAATTAATGCCCGCGTCGCTCAAGACATCGATATCACCCCAATTAATCCCGGCGGTAGTGAGCGCGTTGACATCATTCCAATTAATACCCGCGTCACTTAATACATCGATGTCACTCCAGTTCACGCCCGCCGTCGTCAGGTCATACACATTTGACCAGTTCACTCCCACGCCGCTCATCACATCCAGATCATTCCAGTTAATTCCGGATGTCGATAACGCGTTAAAATCACTCCAATTGATCCCGGCGTCACTCAAGACATCGATATCGCTCCAGTTAATGCCGACGGTCGCCAAATCACCAATATTGGCCCAATTGACACCTGTATCACTTAACACATCCATGTCACTCCAGTTGACGCCGGCCGTTGTTAGCTCTCCAATATTCGACCAGTTTACGCCCGCGTCACTCATCACATCCATATCATTCCAGTTAATCCCGGAGGTCGATAACGCGTTAAAATCACTCCAATTGATGCCCGCGTCACTCAAGACATCGATATCGCTCCAATTGACCCCTGCGGTTGTTAATTCTCCTATATTAGACCAATTGACCCCGGCATCGCTCAAGACATCGACATCGCTCCAATTAATGCCCGTGGTAGTTAACACATTGAGATCGCTCCAGTTAATCCCGGCATCGCTTAACACGTCCATATCGGCCCAGTTGATACCGGCGGTTGAGAGTACGTTTAAGTCACTCCAATTAATCCCGGTGTCACTGAGGACATCGATATCGCTCCAGTTGATCCCCGCCGTCGTTAACGCGTTAATATCGCTCCAGTTCACCCCGGCGTCACTCAGCACATCAATGTCACTCCAATTAATACCCGTCGTTGTTAAATCTCCGATGTTCGACCAATTCACGCCCACGTCACTCATCACATCTATGTCTGTCCAGTTAATCCCGGCCGTGGTTAAGGTATTGAGGTCGCTCCAATTCACACCGGCAACGCTTAAAACATTGATATCACTCCAATTAATGCCCGCGTCACTTAAGACATCGATGTCGTTCCAATTGATGCCGGCCGTCGTTAACGTGTTGATATCGCTCCAATTCACGCCCGTATCACTCATCACGTCAATATCACTCCAGTTAATCCCAGCCGTGGTCAAGGCATTAATATCGCTCCAATTCACGCCCGCGTCGCTCAGCACATCGATATCGCTCCAATTAATCCCTGCCGACGATAACGCGTTAATATCGCTCCAATTCACACCCGCGTCGCTCAACACATCGATATCGCTCCAATTAATCCCGACCGTTGTCAAATCCCCAATGTTCGACCAATTTACGCCCGCGTCACTGAGGACATCAATATCCGACCAATTAATTCCAGCCGTCGTCAAATCTCCCATATTGGTCCAATTAATACCCGCAGCACTCAACACGTTAATATCGTTCCAATTGATTCCGGCCGTTGTTAACGCGTTGATATCGCTCCAATTCACGCCCGTATCACTCATCACGTCAATATCACTCCAGTTAATTCCGGCCGTCGTTAACGCGTTGATATCGTTCCAGTTCACGCCGGCATCGCTCAACACATCCATGTCACTCCAATTAATACCCGTCGTTGTTAAATCTCCGATGTTCGACCAATTCACGCCCGTATCACTCATCACGTCAATATCACTCCAATTAATCCCGGCCGTCGTTAACGCGTTGATATCGCTCCAATTCACGCCCGCGTCACTCAGCACATCCATATCACTCCAGTTAATCCCGGCCGTCGTTAACGCGTTGATATCGCTCCAATTCACGCCCGCGTCGCTCAACACATCGATATCACTCCAATTGATCCCGGCCGTCGTTAACGCGTTGATATCGCTCCAATTCACACCCGCGTCGCTCAACACATCGATATCACTCCAGTTAATTCCGGCCGTCGTTAGCGCGTTGATATCGTTCCAGTTCACGCCCGTATCACTCATCACGTCAATATCACTCCAATTAATCCCGGCCAACGATAATTCTCCTATATTGCTCCAGTTCACCCCCGCGTCACTCAAGACATCCATATCGTTCCAATTGATTCCGGCCGTCGTTAACGCGGTAATATCGCTCCAGTTGACTCCGGCATCACCGAGCACATCCAGATCACTCCAGTTGATTCCGGCCGTTGTTAATGCATTAAGGTCATTCCAGTTGATCCCGGCATTGCCCAAGACATTAATATCATTCCAATTGATCCCGGCCGTCGTTAATTCACCGACGTTCGCCCAATTGACCCCCGCGTCGCTCAAGACATCCATGTCACTCCAATTAATCCCAGCCGTTGTTAACGTGTTAAGATCACTCCAATTGACCCCGGCATCGCTCAGCACATCGATATCGCTCCAGTTGATCCCTGCCGTCGTTAACGCGTTAATATCGCTCCAATTGACCCCGGCATCGCTCAGCACATCGATATCGCTCCAGTTGATCCCCGCGGTCGATAAAGCATTGATGTCACTCCAATTGATGCCCGCGTCGCTCAACACATTGATATCATTCCAGTTAATCCCGGTTGTTGATAAGGCATTGAGATCACTCCAGTTCACGCCGGCGTCGCTGAGCACATCGATATCATTCCAGTTGATCCCGGCCGTCGTTAGCGCGTTGATATCGCTCCAGTTCACGCCCGCGTCGCTCAAGACATCCATGTCAGACCAATTAATACCCGTTGTTGATAATTCCCCAATATTTGACCAATTCACACCGGCGTCACTCAGCACATCAATGTCACTCCAGTTGATCCCCACGGTTGATAACGCGTTAAGATCACTCCAATTCACGCCCGCCCCGCTTAACACATTAATATCGCTCCAGTTGATCCCCGCGTCACTCAAGACATCAATATCGTTCCAATTAATTCCGGCGGTTGATAACGCGTTGAGGTCACTCCAATTCACGCCCGTATCGCTCAGCACATCGATGTCGCTCCAGTTGATCCCGGCCGTCGTTAGCGCGTTGATATCGCTCCAGTTCACGCCCGCGTCGCTGAGTACATCGATGTCGCTCCAGTTGATCCCGGCCGTCGTTAACGCGTTGATATCGCTCCAATTCACGCCCGCGTCGCTCAACACATCGATATCGCTCCAGTTAATCCCCGCCGTCGTCAAATCTCCAATATTACTCCAATTAACGCCCGTATCGCTCAACACATCCATGTCACTCCAATTAATCCCGGCCACTGTTAAGGCATTGAGATCACTCCAATTCACACCGGCATCGCTCAGCACATCAATGTCTGCCCAATTAATCCCGGCGGTCGTTAAGACATTAAAATCACTCCAGTTCACACCGGCATCACTCAACACATTGATGTCAACCCAATTAATTCCTGCCGTCGTTAAGGCATTGATGTCGTCCCAGTTTAGTCCCGCGTCGCTCAGCACATCGATGTCCGCCCAATTAATCCCGGAAGTCGTTAAGGCATTGATATCGCTCCAATTGACCCCGGCATCGCTGAGCACGTCAATATCCAACCAGTTGATCCCCGCTGTGGTTAATTCTCCCACATTACTCCAATTCACGCCTGTCTCGCTCATCACATCGATGTCACTCCAGTTGATGCCTGCAGCCGTTAAAACATTGATATCGCTCCAGTTGACTCCGGCATCACTGAGAACATCAATATCCGACCAATTGACCCCCGCGGTTGTCAAGGCATTAATATCACTCCAATTCACCCCGGCGTCACTCAACACATCGATGTCACTCCAATTAATCCCTGTTGTCGTTAAGTCTCCCACATTACTCCAATTCACGCCGGTGTCGCTCATCACATCAATATCACTCCAGTTGATTCCGGCCGTAGTGAGTACGTTAATATCGTTCCAATTCACGCCGGCGTCGCTCAACACGTCAATGTCACTCCAGTTAATCCCCGTCGTAGTTAAATCCTGCACATTACTCCAATTGATCCCCGCGTCGCTCAACACATCGATGTCCGTCCAGTTGATTCCCGCCGTTGTTAAAGCATTGAAGTCCGTCCAATTGATTCCGGCATCGCTTAACGCGTTGATATCCGACCAATTGATCCCTGATCGGGACAACACATCAATGTCAACCCAATTAATGCCCGTGGTTGTTAGGGCATTCATGTCACTCCAGTTGATGCCCGCGTCACTCAACACATCGATATCCGTCCAGTTGATTCCCGCTGTCGTTAAGGTATTCATGTCATTCCAGTTAATGCCCGCGTCGCTCAACACATCCATATCCGACCAATTAACTCCGGCGGTTGATAATTCTCCTATATTAGACCAATTCACGCCGGAATCGCTCAACACATCGATCTCACTCCAGTTGATCCCGGCGGCTGTCAACGCATTGAGATCGCTCCAGTTCACACCGGCATCGCTTAAGACGTCAATATCCGACCAATTGATCCCCGCCGCTGTCAACACATTGACGTCACTCCAATTCACGCCCGCGTCACTTAAGACATCGATATCACTCCAGTTGATCCCGGCCGTTGTCAGAGCATTGACGTCGCTCCAGTTCACCCCGGCGTCACTCAAGACATCAATGTCACTCCAATTGATCCCGGCCGTTGTCAGGGCATTGACGTCGCTCCAGTTCACCCCGGCGTCGCTCATCACATCAATATCCGACCAATTGATCCCGGACGTTGTCAAGGCGTTAATATCGTTCCAGTTCACGCCCGCGTCGCTCAGGACATCGATATCCGACCAATTGATGCCGACGGTTGATAAAACATTCAGATCGCTCCAATTGATCCCCGCGTCACTCAATACACTAAAATCAGCCCAGTTGATGCCCGCGTCACTCAGCACATCGATATCTGACCAATTAATTCCTGATGTCGTTAAGTCTCCCACATTACTCCAGTTAATGCCCGCGTCACTCAGCACATCAATGTCACTCCAATTGATCCCAGCCGTCGTTAAGGAATTAATGTCGTTCCAATTCACTCCGGCGTCACTAAGGACATCAATATCCGACCAATTGATCCCGGCACTCGATAAATCTCCGATATTTGTCCAGTTCACTCCGGCGTCACTGAGGACATCAATATCCGTCCAATTGATGCCGGCCGTCGTCAACGCGTTAAGATCACTCCAGTTCACGCCCGCATCACTCAAGACATCCATATCCGCCCAGTTGATGCCGGAAGTTGTTAAGGCGTTAAGATCATTCCAATTTATTCCCGTATCGCTTAACACATCTATATCCGACCAATTGATCCCGGCCGTTGTTAACGCGTTAAGATCGCTCCAATTGACTCCGGCATCGCTCAAGACATCAATGTCGCTCCAGTTGATCCCCGCCGTCGTTAACGCGTTAAGATCGCTCCAATTGACTCCGGCATCGCTCAAGACATCAATGTCGCCCCAGTTGATCCCCGCCGTCGTTAACGCGTTAAGATCGCTCCAATTGACTCCGGCATCGCTCAAGACATCAATGTCGCCCCAGTTGATCCCCGCCGTCGTTAACGCGTTAAGATCATTCCAATTGACCCCGGCATCGCTCAAGACATCGATGTCGCTCCAGTTGATCCCGGCCGTCGTCAAATCGCCGATATTCGTCCAATTCACCCCCGCGGCGCTCAGCACATCGATATCGCTCCAGTTGATCCCCGCGGTCGATAAAGCATTGATGTCACTCCAATTGATGCCCGCGTCGCTCAAGACATTGACGTCATCCCAGTTAATCCCACCCGTCGTTAACGCGTTAAGGTCGCTCCAGTTCACCCCAGTCGTAGTCAATGCATTAAGATCACTCCAATTCACACCCGCGTCACTGAGCACATCCATATCCGACCAGTTGATCCCGGCCGTTGTTAACGTGTTGATGTCGCTCCAATTCACGCCCGCGTCGCTCAGCACATCGATATCGCTCCAGTTGATCCCACTCGTCGTTAACGCGTTAAGGTCGTTCCAGTTCACGCCCGTATCGCTCAACACATCGATATCCGACCAGTTCACCCCGGCGGTCGTCAACACATTGATGTCACTCCAGTTAATGCCCGTGTCACTCAGGACATCGATATCACTCCAATTGATCCCCGCCGTCGTCAAATCTCCGATATTCGTCCAATTCACCCCCGCGTCGCTCAGCACATCGATATCGTTCCAATTGATCCCCGCGGTTGTCAAGGTGTTGATGTCGCTCCAATTCACACCCGCGTCACTGAGAACGTCAATATCCCCCCAATTGATCCCCGCGGTCGTCAGCGCGTTAAGATCATTCCAATTAATTCCCGTATCACTAAGGACATCAACATCTGCCCAGTTAACCCCTGCCGTGGTTAACGCGTTAAAATCACTCCAGTTAATACCCGCGTCGCTCAACACATCGATATCCGACCAGTTCACCCCGGCGGTCGTCAACACATTGATGTCATTCCAGTTAATGCCCGTGTCACTCAGGACATCGATATCGCTCCAGTTGATCCCCGCCGTCGTCAAATCTCCGATATTCGTCCAATTCACCCCCGCGTCACTCAGCACATCGATATCGCTCCAGTTGATCCCCGCGGTTGTCAAGGTGTTGATGTCGCTCCAATTCACGCCCGCGTCGCTTAACACATTGATATCCGCCCAGTTGATCCCGGCGGTTGACAGGGCATTAATATCACTCCAGTTGACCCCCGTGTCGCTTAACACATCGATATCCGCCCAGTTGATCCCCGCGGTGGTCAAAGTATTGATGTCGCTCCAGTTGATTCCGACATCACTTAATACGTCTATGTCCGCCCAATTGACTCCAGCCGTTGTCAAGACATTGAAATCACTCCAATTAATCCCGGCATCGCTTAAGACATCAATATCCGACCAGTTAACTCCGGCGGTTGTCAAAGCGTTAAGGTCGCTCCAGTTAATACCCGTGTCACTCAGGACATTGATATCCGTCCAATTGACACCGGCGGTCGTCAACGCGTTAAGGTCGCTCCAGTTGATTCCGGCGTCGCTTAAGACATCCAAATCCGACCAGTTAACCCCCGCGTTCGTCAGCACATTGATGTCATTCCAATTAATCCCCGCATCACTCAGCACATCGATATCCGCCCAGTTAACTCCAACGGTCGTCAAGTCTCCGATGTTGGCCCAGTTGACCCCGGCATCACCTAAAACATCAATATCCGCCCAGTTGATCCCCGCGGTTGTTAAGGTGTTGATGTCGCTCCAATTAATGCCTGCGTCGCTTAAAACATCGACATCCCCCCAATTGATCCCCGCGGTCGTCAACGCGTTAAGGTCGCTCCAATTGACTCCGGTATCACTGAGAACATCCATGTCACTCCAGTTGATCCCGGCCGTGGTCAAGGCGTTGAGATCGCTCCAGTTCACCCCCGCGTCACTTAAAACGTCGATATCAGCCCAGTTCACGCCCGCGGTTGTTAAGGTGTTGATGTCGCTCCAATTGATCCCGGCGTCGCTTAAGACATCCATATCCATCCAATTAATTCCCGCGGTCGTCAACGCGTTAAGGTCGCTCCAATTGACTCCAGCATCACTGAGAACATCCATGTCACTCCAGTTGATCCCGGTCGTGGTCAAGGCGTTGAGATCACTCCAATTCACCCCCGCGTCGCTTAAGACATCAATGTCAGCCCAGTTCACGCCCGCGGTTGTTAAGGTGTTGATGTCATTCCAATTAACACCCGCATCCGACATGACATCGATATCTGACCAATTCACACCCGCCGTAGATAAATCGCCGATGTTTGTCCAGTTCACACCCGCGTCGCTTAAGACATTGATGTCGGCCCAATTAATACCCGTTGTAGAAAACGTATTGAGATCACTCCAATTGATGCCCGCGTCACTGAAAACATCCAGATCCGTCCAGTTCACCCCGGCTACGGATAACGTGTATAAATCCGACCAATTCACGCCCGTGTCACTGAGCGCGTCAATATCCGACCAATTCACACCCGCCGTTGTCAGCGTATTAATATCGGTCCAGTTGACCCCCGCGTCGCTTAAGACATCAATGTCCGTCCAATTGACACCGATCGTACTTAAATTATTAATTTCCGCCCAATTGACCCCGGTATCACTCAGCACATCAATGTCGGCCCAATTGATTCCCGCGGTTGTTAAGGCGTTAAGATCGTTCCAATTAATCCCTGAATCAGACATGACATCGATATCCGACCAATTGATCCCGGCGGACGTCAATGTATTAAGGTCGCTCCAATTGATTCCGGCGTCGCTCAGGATATTGATATCCGCCCAATTAATCCCGGCGGTAGTCAACGCGTTGAGGTCGCTCCAATTCACCCCAGCCTCACTGAGAATGTTGATGTCGGCCCAATTGATCCCCGCGGTCGTTAACGCGTTAATATCGCCCCAGTTCACACCGGTATCACTCAACACATCAATATCGGCCCAGTTAATTCCCGTCGTGGTTAAGACTTGGACATCACTCCAGTTCACACCCGCGTCTGTCAACACATCAATATCCGACCAATTGATGCCGGCAACGGTTAAAACCTGGATATCACTCCAGTTGATCCCCGCGTCGCTGAGAGCATTGATATCGGCCCAATTAATCCCCGCGGTGGTCAAGGCATTCAAATCGTTCCAATTGATCCCCGCGTCACTGAGAACGTCAATATCACTCCAATTGATCCCCGCTAACGACAAGGAGCTGATGTCGCTCCAGTTGATCCCGGCATCACTCAACACATCAATATCGGCCCAGTTGACCCCGGCCGTGGTTAACGCGTTAACATCACTCCAGTTGATCCCCGCGTCACTCATCACATCCAGATCCGACCAATTGATGCCGGAGGATGTCAAAGAATTGATATCACTCCAATTGATTCCGGCATCGCCCATCACATCCAGATCAAACCAGTTGATGCCGGCCGTACTCAAGGTCTGCCAGTCGGTCCAATTGATCCCTGCATCCGCCATGACGGTAAGGTCATTCCAGTTCACGCCGGCTTTGGATAAAACGGCCAAATCATCCCAGTTAATGTACTGATCCCAATTGACCCCGGCCCCGCTCATGATCGCCATATCCGACCAGTTAATCCCCGCGTCATGCATGAGATCAATGTCCGACCAATTGATCCCCGCGCCCGTCAACAATTGTAAATCCGACCAATTCACACCCGCGTCACTTAAAATATCGATATCACTCCAGTTGATCCCCATGGTGGTCAAGCTGTTGAGATCGGACCAATTGATCCCGGCACCGGCCATAATATTGAGATCAGACCAATTGATCCCGGCATCGGACATGATATTAATATCCGCCCAGTTAATACCCGTATCGCTTAACACATCAATGTCATCCCAATTGATCGATTTACCGGACATCACGGAAATGTCTGACCAGTTGATCCCTGCCTGACTCATCACATCAATATCCGACCAGTTGATTGTGGCCCCGATGGTATCTGTCACGGTTTTAATGGCCGTGACATCAGATTTCAAAACGCCGATATCATCCCAATTGATCGTATCGGTTTTCGCCTTAATGGCTGTGATGTCGGACCAATTCATTCCTTCTGTGCGGCCTTTAATAACCGTAATATCATCCCAGTTTATCGTGGCCTTAATATCCTCAACGGATGGTTTAACCAAATCCAGCGGGGCGTAGGTGGTATATCCCTGGGTTCCAGCATCGACAATTTCTAATGAAATAAAATAAGAATTCGCTTGCACGGAAGGAGTCCACGTTGCCGTTGGCGCGCTGGATTTGCACCAATCATTCGTCGTATCAAGAATCATGGTCATCGCCTGCTCCGTGGTTCCATCATACTTGTAAATGGTATGCGTACCGCATGAGTCCCCGCCGACTAAGTCAACTTTATTGTTGTCAGATTCTAACCAGGTATAAATGGTATAGGCGTTCCCGCTGTCATTCCACACGGCCGCGATTTTCGGACCGGTACCAGGAAAGACATCAAATGGGTCAGAAATAGACGACGTGAGCCCCGAGGCACTGGCCATCAAGGTATACATCTCACCGCCGCGGCTGACTTTAATATTTGAAAAAGCCGCCTTTCCCGCCGCCACCGTCAGAGTAACTGTCCCTTCCAAAGTAGATTCTCCGGGGTTATTTAAAATGCTTAACGTTACCTGAGTGGCATTATCGCTGGTGACCGTATTGCCGCTGGAATCCTGGACAAGAACAACTGGCTGGCGATCAAAGGGACGGGTGTGTTTTACCGATGAGGGGGAAATGGAAAAGAGGAGTTTTGAGGCAGAGCCGTGGGAAAGGGAACCAGCCGATGAACTGTTTGCGCCAAACGATCCTTGCTGCGTACCACCGGTGTAACTGCTTCCGGTAATCATGGATTCCTCGTCTCCGCCATAACTTCCGCCGCGATACTGAGCATGGGAAGGTATGGGGCATTGGACAAAGACGAGCAAAAAAGCAACCAAAAAAATCACACTTTTTTGGATGAATTTTTTTATTTTTGATTGTCTAGTAAAGCTCATGCAGGAATGAATAATTTATGAATTTGATTTATTATAATAAATATAAAATTAGAATTTTCCTGTGAACCAACCATGAACAACATTTTTAAAAAATGTTTAATTTGATTCTTAAAAAATTACTTTTAATTATGTTTGATTAAATATTGGTGAATTTGACTACATAACTATATGCTAAAAAAAATTTATAAATATAAATTATAAATAGATACACCTATTATTCAGAAAATAATGGATGAAGCAAGAATAATAAGAAATATTTATGGTGCTGTTCTAACCAAGCGCCCGCCGGAGAATATGCCTAGCGAGGTGTCATATCTTTGAGCGTATCCTTCGCTATCAGAATCAGTAACAGCATATGTGCGTGTGGATAATTGAAAATGTCTTAGATTGGCAGATTGAAAATCGCCCCCCCTATAACCTGAACCATTAGTGCCTGTTACACCTCTGGCAGCATCAACCGTATTAATACCCGGCCAGTCGCTGTTGGTGGCATTTCCCTCATACCCGGATAGTGTTGAAAGCTGACCGTCTCCCTGTGATCCCAAAAACTGACGGCCGGAACTCTTGCCCACATTGACAACCATTTCATGAAGATTTCCAGAAAGTTCCATGGTGCCATAATACCCGGCGCCGCTGGTGGTTCGGCTTGTCGAGCTCTCCGCAAAAATACCAACACGCAGAGGTCCCCCCTGTCCCGCGGCGACACCCCCAACACGTCCGTCACCTGATGACCAACCTAAACTATTGCGGTTCAAATTGGCCGCTCCATCGAAAATCTGTTCGGTCCCGTTTTCATCCGCGTCAGGATAAATTTCTGTCGCTTCAGCGACATTATAGGATGTCTTTCCCCAAGCGAACTCGTCGGCAACAGGAGCAATATCTTTCCCTCGGGCGGACTTTTCAAATTCCAGTTCCGTCATAGGTCTAAGCCCAGCCCAGTCGGCATAGGCCAACAAATCAGTCCACGAAATATAATTGACAGGACGGTCAGGGCGTGCGGTCTGTCCTTCAGAATTCGGATTTGATGAATCCCAGGAGACCGTATTTCTATGGATAACACTATCAGAATTCTTCCCGCCTTGAGAAGCGCTCGTAATGTCTCTGTTCGTTTTAGCGGCCGACGATAACGTGTTAAAAAAACCGACCCATTGACCTTCCGTTAATTCATATTTCATCTGATAAAAATCCCCATAGCCTTTTGGAAATGATGTCGGAATGATAAAAACAGAACCGCTCGCATTTTCACCGCTCGCGCCTGTGCTCTGATAATAGTAACCATCACTGGCCGTGTTGGTCGTTGTCACAGCCTCTTCATTTTGAATATACCAGGCATCGTCGTCGGATGTTCCCTGTTTTAAGCGATACTCCGACGAACTTGAACCATCACCGGCATAAAATGTCCCTTCAGGGATATAAACCATTTCCATGCCGAAAATTTTATTGATCGTATTGGCGGCCATGGCAGTCTCGTCGGATAATCCATCCTGGCCATAATCCCAAACAAAACGAACGGTTTGAACATCCACATTACCGGAACTCAAATCTGTCCTTCGAAGGAAGAATCCTTTTTCATCTGGAGGCACAAGGACTTCAAAATTGACAGGCACATTGAATCCGTTAGGATTCGTTCCGTTGCCGGCCATGCTGGCATGAGACCAAGTACTTCCGGCATCTGTGGAATATTTCAAAAAAATCCAAAGAGCATCATGATTCGTCATATCCCGCCAGCTATTCTCCCACGAAACATCACACGTAAATGTGATGATATTCGCCGCTGTGTCTGTGGCATTAACTGAGAAATTTTGTATCGAGAGATCATTCGCCCAAACTTTATAAGGACTTGTCAGGCTCGCCATTATAATCATTATTGATATAAAAAATTTTGTTCGCATATTTTTTAAACTCTCTTTAATTTCCCTCATAAGTCCTAACTCCACGTCCACCGGCATTGTTATAAGCCGCCGTTGAGGCATTGGCCGCGTCATAACGATCAGAGATCCTTAATCTAGCGCCTGATAATTGATCATCCCAAGCTCCACCTCTGAATCCGGATCCTGCCGCGCCGGTCACTCCTCGACCGGCTATCCCATCAATACCCGGCCAGTCCGTTTCATCCGCATTCCCTTCATAACCGGCCTCAATGCTCAAAACGCCATCACCATGACTCCCTGTAAAGCCCCGGCCAGTGGCGTTCCCAATTGTCACGCCGCCTTCACGTTGATTTCCGGAAAGTTCCATGACACCATAATAACCGGCCCCGGATGTCTCCCTGGTTGTTGAGCTGGTCGCAAAAATTCCTAAACGCAATGGTCCCTGGCTATACTCGGGCGTTCCGTTCGCGTCTCCGCCGGTAAGCGTGAGATTATTGTACCGCGCATTGGCACCTAAATTAGTAGTTGCCTCCGTCCCCTCTTCCGCAGAACCGGAAATGGTTGTTGCAGCAATGATATTGGTTGTTCCCCAGGCGAATTCACCGGCTTCGGCCAACACAGGCCCACGGGCCATTTTTTCAAATTCCAATTCCGTCATAGGCCTCAAGGCCGCCCAGTCAAGGAATGCCGACAAATCCATCCAAGATAAATAACTTAATGCTCTCGCCGGACGGGAAGAGGAACAAATCAAAGGTGTGCCGGAACAACTTACGGTATTTCTAAATTGAACGGTATCTGTATTCTTATGAGAAGTATCTGTTAAATCATGGCTGACCCTTGCCGCGTGAGAGGGGAGAGAATTGATGAATTCTACCCACTGTCCTTCAGTGATTTCATACTTCATGGCATAAAAATCACCGTAGCCCTTGGGAAATGTCGCAGGAATCGTAAAAGTGGCTCCAGTAGAGTCTTCATCTATATGACCATTAGAAACATACCGATACCCGTTAGAGGCCGAGTTCGATACCCCCAAGGCTGATTCGCTAGTTATGTGCCATGGGTCAGAATCCGCAGCCCCTTGATCCAAGGCCGCTGTGCTGGTGTCATAATCGCCAACGTAAAAAGCCCCTTCAGGGATATAAACCATCTCTATGCCTAAGACATGCGCATAGACGCTATCATTGTCACCAAATCCACAGCTCGCATAATCAATGGTTAAACGGATATTAGAAGAAGAGACTGAACTGTTGACCCCATAGGAGGATGGCCTTAAGAAAAGACCGTTTTTATCTGAAGGAACGTAAATTTCCAGGCCGGAATTGGATCCAACGGAAGTCCCATTTGGGTTCAAACCGCTGGCTGTTGCCTGGCAAAGACTTTTATTGGTCGGCGTAACTGAGGGGTTATACAAACGTACCGTGAACCAGATGGCATCATGGTTAACCTTTGTCCTCCAGGAGTTTTCCCAAGAGGCATCAAATTCGACAATAACAGTATCAAGAGAAGGATTTCTATATTCAAGAGAAACATTACTGATAGTTAAATTATTCGCAAAAACATCTGAGCCAAAAATGAAAATACATAGAAATAAAAAAAAATTAAAGATATACGTCTTTCTTGTTTTTTTCATTTATCCTCTTACAGAGTATTAAAAAATTCAATTCTCTACAAAACGAATTCAATTTTTATAAGGACTTGGTTATGTGTGTTGCTCTTTGACTATCCACTTAAAAATACGGAACTATTAACTATTTATCTTTTTCCAAAGGCGAATCAACGATACTATCTAATGCCAATTTCGCATGAAGAATTTTTTCTTTAACAAACAATAGATCTTGGGCCTGTGGATTAAGATAAAGATACATTTGATAATGTTTTAAAGCGGTTTTGAAGTCTCTTAAATGTTCCCCACTTACAAAGGCTAGATTATAATGCACATCAGGATCATCCGGCAATAAAGTCACCGCCTGATAATACTCCCGTGCGGCCAGTTCGAATTCGCCTTTTTGGAAATAAATATTCCCCATATTGTAATGCGCCTTAGCGGAATCCGTTCGTAACCGCTCATCGCCTTCAGCAAATGCGTCAATCTTTGTCAACAAATCCAGCGTCTGAATTTCTCTAGCTTGAATATCATCGTTCATGGCAGACGCTAACGTATCGTCAGCGGTTTCCTCGGATGATTGCGGGACATCTTCGCCAGACGCAGAATATCCATCCTCCTGATATCCTTCTTCAGAATCAAAGGAATCTTCCCCATTAAAAGCCAATTGATCATTCGAATTATCCGGTTTGGAAATTTCAAATTTATTAATATTTTCTTCCAATTCTTTTATTCTCTGCGAATATTGCCTGTTGGATGTCCTCACCTGTTTGACACTATCAGCCAGACCATCCCTGTCTTTTCTTAAATCTTCATAAATCTTCTGGCCGGAATTATACTCATTTCTTAAACTCTGTAATTCAGATTCCAGCTTTTGATTCTCGCCGCTAAGACGTTGATTTTCTTCAATAATATTTTTCAGGCTATTATTTATTTCAACCACTTGCTTTTCTTTAATGAACGGATCGCTTGAACTTCCACTATTAAAAGTATTTAAATCATTATTTCTTTTTACCAACTGATCCGTTTGGATGTCCGCACGGACCAATTCCACCATTCTATCGGCGGCAGCTAAATGAGCGCACATCATTAAACTCAGAAAAACAGTTAATCCCCAAAACCCATTCCGGCCTATAATTTCTTGCTTTCTTTTTATCTGTTTTTCACACATAAGCCTTCCTCTAATTAGGGTTGACCATTTTCTGCATCAAAATGGTTTACTCTGTACTATACGATTTAAATGGTTTGATTGTTCCCTCAACTTTACTGTAACCATCCACACCCGTCACAATATGAGGTGTTATAAAAATAACTATTTCCGTCTGAGAGAAACTATCATGAGTCCGGCCAAATATGGAACCCACAACCGGAAGATCCATCAAGACAGGAAAACCTTTTTTCGTATGAACTTTATCGTCTTTTTTAAGCCCGCCCATGATAATCGTATTGCCATTTTTTACAAGAACCGTCGTTTCAACTTGAGTTTTATTAACCTGAGGAATACCGCCCCCCTGCGATGTAATAGAACCGACCACTGTAGAAATTTCCGGCCTCAAGTGCATGGAGACAAACTCTTCATCATTGATTATCGGCTTGACATTTAATTTTAGCCCGACATCGACAAACCGAACATCTTCACTGGTGATCGCGCTATCTCCCGTACCGGATGTTGTCGATATGATATAGGGAACTGTATCGCCGATATGAATTTTAGCTTCCTCACCATTGGTTACTAAAATCTTCGGATTTGATAAAATTTTAGTATCACTAACTTTTTCCAAAGCCCGAATTTTCAATTCAAACGCGTCGGTGTTAAAATTACCTACCGCAACCTGCCCAAAAGTTGAGGCCAAATTATCACTGGCTGCAATATTGTCCGTATCCATAAAGGTATTATTAAAACTGAGTTTCTTGATGTTCTCATCGGAGCTGTCACGAAAATCCAGCTGCCAATCAATTCCCATATCATATTCCGGCTTCAAAACAACCTGTAAAATTCTGGCATCAACCAAAACTTCTTTGGTTGGGGTATCAAGTTTCTTAATAATTTCTTCAACTTCCTTTATTCTTTCAGGAAAGGCGCGAACAATGATTTTGTTGGAACGATCATCCGGCGTTACAGCCCCCACGGATTTGGCATCGATACGCGCACGAAGCTTCCCGGCCACATCATCAGCTTTGGCGTACTGAAGGGTATAAACAAACGTTTCTAAGGGCTTTTCAATTTCTTTTAACGCCTCCTCCATCTTCGCAATGGTCTCGGGAGTGTCAATCATAACTACAGAACCAGTGTCTTCATCAATAATAATTTTGCCGACGTTACTTTTTATATTATCCAACGCGGACAAAACATAATTAGGTTTTGAGTATTGCAACCGCACTATTTTCACATCCGTTTGGTCACCGAATTTCTTACCAAACATCGCTTCGTATTCTGCGGAGCTCATGATCTGAACTATATTACTCTGAATCTTATAGGCCAAATGATTTGAAATAATGACAATATCCAACGCATCTTTAATGGAGACACTATTCAGAAGGACCGTGGATCGTCCCTCCACCATCGGGCTGATCACCACATTAAATTCCCCTTTAAGGGCCAGGAATTTAATGACATCCACAATGTTCATATCACGCACATCCAGCGTGATAAGACGCTCCATTCGCTCTAAAATAGATTCTTCCATCTCGGAAATAACAATGGGATTGGGGTTCTCTGCATAGGCCGGTGCCGCCTTCAACCCGCCAAGAACAACAGAAGCGGCCAGAGAAATCAAAATATAAATTTTCTTTTTCACATCACATCTGGGATTTGTCATATTTTAATATTATCTCCTCATTGTCATAGCCTAATAAGGCACTATCGGCATAAATGGTTTTTACAATGATATCGCCTAGCTTTTCTCCCTTCTTAAGGAAGTAGGTCGTTTGCTTCTCGGTATCTTCAATCATGATAGATGCAGAATCCACCGAATTCAACCAGGAGACTCCGACGAGTTTCAATTTTTTGATTTCCTCTGAGGCTTTTAAATTCTTCCCGTTTTCAGAACCGGCTTTCGCGGCAACTTCTTCAAAAGGCTGAAATATATTCCTACGGTTTACACCAGCAAGATAAAAAGAAAGTCTCTGAATCGTTGGGACAAGACTCTCAGGATTGAACACCCGCTTCACGCCACCTCCCTCAACAGAAAATTGAACAGTCCGTCCCAGACGATGTGTTCCGCCGTTGATCTCATTCACCAGCAACAACACGCTCACAATGACAACAAACATTAACACCAAATTGCTTGTTTTTATGATCGTCAAGATATTCTGCTTTTTAACAACCTTCTGCTGGGTCTTTGTAGCCGTTACTGCACCGCCACTAGACACCTCGATCATTTTCAATAATTTTTGTTCTGCTGTTTCTTTTTTAGTCATTTTTTATTTAAATGATTGTCTAAAATTAAAATTT
>Ga0209211_10004698_pt1 | contig 21014 bp, 19 predicted proteins | sample RifGroA2_FD_183992 | JGI IMG/M metagenome (GOLD analysis project Ga0209211, IMG submission 183992) | Groundwater microbial communities from Rifle, Colorado, USA - Groundwater A2 (SPAdes) (version 2) | ecosystem: Environmental > Aquatic > Deep subsurface > Groundwater | place: Rifle, Colorado...
AAGTTTTCCGTCGGCGCTTCTTCTTCGGCTTCAAATTGGCTGAAAGAAAGATTTTTTTCTTCCGGTTTTTCACCCCTGTTCCGCAACCTTCCATACCTGATTGTTTTTGTGGCTTTTATGAATACCAGTTTTCCGCCCGGAAATTGTTTGATCATTTGAACATCCGACAGCCATCGCACTCCGTCAAAAATAACAATGTCAGCGGGACTTTTTTCCATTTTTACGCGAACCGCTTCGCTGATAACTCCGTTTCCGAAACCGGAAACCAATAGTGAGGCAAGAGTTTGCAGGTTGGCTCTTTCCGCGACGATGCCGACGATGTTCAACATTTCGGTCAAAATATCGGAAGATTTGAATTGTTGGACGGTAAGGTTTCTTTTCCGCGCCGCCTCGCTTAAAAACTCAACGAATAATCCCTTTCCAGCGCCTTTTTGGCCGGCCAAACCTATAATTATTTTTTGCATTTCTCGCTCCTTGTTTTCAGCGAACGAATTATGGTTTTAAGTTATATTTTAAAATACAGTTTGTCAATCTGTCGTAATGTTTCAATAGTTCCAAATCACCTCATAATTTAACGAGTGCTTCGTCGGGCCATGTTTTTTCGGCCTGCCGGCAGGCAGGTTCAAAAACATGGCCCGACCTCCGCTATTTATCTTTGATTGTTATTTACACTCTGCCGAAAAAGTTCAAACAAAAAAATTAAATAAAAGCGCAGCTCCCTGCCTCTCTTTCATCTGTTGCGGGAAATTTTTAAATATCAGTTTACAAGTTTACAAGTGATACAAGGGGAGCCCTTGTATCACTTGTATCATTCCTTTGAACTTTTTTCATCTAAGCATCAGCTTCAAATATAAACCTTTCAGGCGAAGGGCGTGGCCATCTTTCTGGCTTGCGTTGTTTTAGCGCAAACAGAAAGAGAGCACCCCGAAGCCGATAGGGAAGTTGTTGGGTGAACCGGAGCTTAGGAAAATAAGCCTTTGATTTTATGAGAAATTAATGTATAGTAATTTTTAAATGGCTGATTTTAATTTTGCCAAAACAGAGGGGAAAATTCTTGATTTTTGGAAGGAAAAGAAAATATTTGAAAAATCATTGGAAGCTCGCAGAAAAGCGAAACGATTTGTTTTTTGGGAGGGTCCGCCGACCGCCAACGGTCATCCGCATATGGGCCATTTTGAAGGCAGGGTGTTTAAAGATCTCTTTTGCCGCTACAAAACTATGCGCGGTTTTTTTGTTTTGCGGAAAGCCGGCTGGGACACTCACGGTTTGCCGGTTGAAATAGAGGTGGAAAAAGAACTTGGCTTTAAGAATAAAAAGGACATAGAAGAATATGGAATAGAAAAATTTAACCGCAAATGCCGGGAAAGCGTTTGGAAATACAAAGCGGAGTGGGAAGAAATGACTCAAAAAATGGGATTTTGGCTAGATCTTGACAATCCCTATGTGACTTATGAAACAAAATATATGGAGTCGGTTTGGCAGATTCTTAAAATGATTTGGGACAAGAAGCTTTTGTATCCGGCCCACAAGATTGTTCCGTTTTGCGCGCGTTGCGGTACTCCGCTTTCAGCTCATGAAGTCGCGCAGGGGTATAAAACAATTACTGAAAAATCGGTAATTGTTAAGTTTCAAATTAAAAGTGAAAAGTTTAAAAATACTTACATTCTTGCTTGGACGACCACGCCGTGGACTCTGCCGGGGAATGTCGCTTTGGCGGTTGGAAAAGATATTGACTATGCGATTGTAGAACATGGCGGAGAAAATTATATTTTGGCGAAAGATTTAATTGAAAAAGTTTTTGGTCAAAATTCAAAATTTAAAATTCAAAATTCGTTAAAGGGCTCCGATCTTATCGGCATAGAATACGAATCTCTTTTTGAAGTTCCCGCTTTAAAATCGGATAAATCGTACAGAGTATATGATGCCGATTTTGTTTCCACCGAAGACGGAACGGGCGTAGTTCATACGGCGGTGATGTACGGAGAAGACGATTATAATTTGGGGACGAAGTTAGATTTGCCTAAAGTTCACACCGTGGATGAAACGGGAAAATTTAATTCTTTTGCGGGCAAGGAGTTGGATGGACTTTATGTTAAAAATAACGCTACCGAAGAAAAAATAATAAAAAACTTGGAAGAAAGGGGATTGCTTTTTAAAACCGAGGCCTATGAACATGATTATCCTTTTTGCTGGAGATGCGACACGCCTCTCATCTATTACGCCAAAAATTCTTGGTTTATCAAAACATCGGCGGTTAATGCCGAGTTGTTAAAAAACAATTTCAAAGTTAACTGGGTGCCGGAACACATCAGAGAAGGCCGGTTCGGCCAGTGGCTCAAAGAAGGTAGGGATTGGGCAATTTCCCGCGAACGATATTGGGCAACGCCTTTGCCGATTTGGAAATGTGAAAAATGCGACAACAAAACCGTCATCGGTTCCATCAAAGATTTGGAGAAAAAATCTCTCGGTTCCAAAAATACTTACTATATTTTAAGGCACGGTCTTACCGAACGGCAGGAAGAAACCAAAATGATTATCAGCTCGCGGCTTGAAAGCGACAAATACCATCTTGTTTCAAAGGGCAGGGAAGATGTAGATAATATCGCCATGGCTCTGCACAAGGCGGGCGGGGTGGACGAGATTTACGCATCGCCATTTTTAAGGACGACGGAATCCGCGGAAATAATCGGCAAGGTTTTGCACAAAAGCGTCAAAAAAGACGACCGCCTTGGAGAATTTGTCCACGGGTCGGCCTGCGAGGGAAAAGAACATAATGTATGCCCTCAACGCTCCGAGAAAGAAAAATTTGAGAATAGGGAAGACAGCGGAGAAAGCCGAAACGATGTCCGCAGAAGAATGGCCGATTTTATCAATGAAATTGAATCGCGCCATCAGAACAAGAAGATACTGATTGTCGGACACGGCGATCCTCTGTGGCTTTTGGATGCGATTGCTCAAGGCCGGACGGAAAAAGAAATCATAGAAAATAAAGAAAGCTCGGAATACTGGTATCCAAAATTGGCCGAGCTTAAAAAATTAAATTGGAGAAAAATTCCAAGAAATGAATTGGGAGAATTGGATTTACATCGTCCGTTTATAGATTCAGTAATTCTAAAATGTTCTGATTGCGGAGCGAAAATGAAAAAAATACCTGATCTGATAGATGTGTGGTTTGATTCGGGCGCAATGCCTTATGCTCAATGGCATTGGCCGTTTGAAAACAAAAAACTTTTCAAAGAGCAATTTCCGGCTGATTTTATTGTTGAGGGCGTTGATCAGACGCGGGGCTGGTTTTATACGCTTTTGGCGATTTCTTCACTGCTCGGCAACGGCGCTCCTTATAAAACCGTAATGTCTTTGGGGCATGTGCTGGACGAAAAAGGCCAAAAACTTTCCAAATCAAAAGGAAATTATATTTCGCCGCGAGATCTGATGGATAAATATGGCGTAGACGCCGCCCGCTGGTATTTTTATACGGTGAACGCGCCGGGTGACCCCAAATTGTTTGCCGAAAAAGATCTGCAAGCCCAGCTGACTGGGTTTCTTTCCACTTTGCAGAATTGTCTGAAATTTTATGAATTGTACGCCGAAAGCGCCGGCCAATCGCCAATCGCCAATCGCCAATCGCCGGTTTTGGATAAATGGCTATTGTCAAAACTGAACGGGTTGATTTTAGAGGTTAGCGAAAAATTAGACCAATATGATGTAACGACTGTCGCCCGGGCGATAGAAAAGTTTGTCGCGGAGGATTTTTCCAACTGGTGGCTTCGCCGTTCCCGAAAGCGAAAAGAATCTCTGCCCCTGCTTCGTTCAGCGCTTTTGGAAATAGCCAAACTTTGCGCGCCGTTCATTCCGTTTACTGCCGAAGAAATGCACATGAGGCTGCACGCCGGTTCGGTTGCCGGAACGGAGAGTATTCATTTGCATGACTGGCCGAAGGCAATCAAAAAATTAATAAATTTAAAATTGGAAGAAGAAATGAGCGAAGTCAGAGATATCGTAACAGCCGGACTTGCTGTGAGAAAAGAAAAACAGGTGAAAGTCCGCCAGCCGTTGCGGGCAGTTAAAATAAACAGAGCCAAAAAGTTCGACGCAGGTTTGGAAGATTTGATAAAAGAAGAATTGAATGTAAAAAAAGTTTTATACGATATCACGCAGAAAGAGACGGTCCGCCAGTTGGCAGAGTTAGATTTGGAGCTTGACCAGGCGCTTCGCGCCGAGGGCTACACCAGGGAAATGATGCGTCAGATACAGGACATGCGCAAAGAAGCAAAATACAAATTAAACCAAAAAGTTTTTGTTCAGTGGCACAGCGATGATAAAGAATTGTCGGATGCGATTAACGAATGGTCGGAAAATATTAAAAGGGAAACATTGCTGCGGGAATTTTTAAACAGCCCAAGCGACAAAAAGGACTACGATATTCAAAAAGAAACCGACCTCGCCCCGGGCAAAAAAATTTGGGTGGGGGTTAAAAAATAACCTCTCGGGGCGGAGTGGCTATTTCGGGCACGATGTATTTTTGCTAAAATTTCGTCTCTTACTCGGACAGTCGTCCTCCGTAAGTCCCGAAAGTAGTCACTCCGCCCCTCGTTTTCGGCTATTTTTTAATCCCGCTTGCAAGTTGTATTATAATAATTTATTCCGACATCGTAAGTCCGAATTATCGAGATTCGACCTCGGTGGTGACCCAAGAAACAGAAATTTTTCTCCCCCTATGTCCAAATTTTTCTCCCCCTATGTCCAGTGTAGGGGCAAAAAAAGGGGGGATTAGGAGAAACAAAAAAGCCCCGCGCAGGTGAGCGCGAAGCTTTTCTGCGGGGGCTTTTTGAAAGTTTAGGACTCAATAAAACCAATATTGCGAACTCATCTCAACAATACCCTTTCGCCTGCAATTTCAGAATTTTGACTGCAAAAGATTCGGATTTCGTCAGAATAGCATTAACTATTCTTTCTCAATCTTCATCTTTTTCGTTCAAAATTCTGAAATTTCGGCACGAAAAGCATTGTTGAAATGGGTTCTGACTAAATTTCCATTCGGCCTATTCATAAATTATACATGTGTTGCCTGAAAGTTAGCTAAATCTACTAAAAGATCAATAATACTGGCTTTATTGAGCCCTAAAAGGGCTCATATACAAAGAACTGGTATGCTGTTAATTATACTCCTTCTGCGTAAAAAGTCAATAGTTATGAAAAGCGTGTTTTATTATAAAATAACAGTATGCTCACGCTGGCGATTATCATCAAAAAACAAAATACCAATGAATACGACCAGCTGATTTCGTGCTACACCAAAGAATTGGGGAAAATAACCGCGATTGCCAAAAGTATTTTGAAACACAGTTCGGTGCAGGCGATGCATTTGGATGTTTTAAATTTGGTTGAATTTGACCTGGTGGGCGGGTCCGTCGGCCACCGCCCTTGGCGGGGCCCCGCTGAAAGCGGTGGCTGGCGAATGCCGATAATCACCGGCGCTCAATGCGCTAAGCCGTATCTTCGCATTAAAAGTTCATTGTCCTCTTTTGCCGCGGCCAGTTTTTTTATGGAAGTTTTGGATAAGATTATTTTTGACGGGGAAAAGGATGAAGACTTATGGAAATTTATCACCGAAACTTTGGAAAAACTGGACTCAAATTCCGCAAATCTTCTCTCGGTTTTCAGGAATAGTCAAGCCGAATTGCTCAAACGGTTGGGTTATTTTCCTATGATAGACAGGTGCGTTTTGTGTTCGTTGGAAATGAGTCCCGAACGAGACCGCGAGGGCTCGCAGCGTGCCTCTGTCTCGTACGGGATGAGAAACACAGAAGGATGGTCTTTAAGTTTGGAAATGGGAGGCGCTCTTTGCAGAAATTGTTTTTTATTAGGTTCGCGGGGAATGCTTTTGAAAACGGCGGATTGGGCCTGCCTGCGCAGACAGGCTTATCTTTCTTCGCCTGATTTTTCCGAGTCGCCCAAAGAAATCAGACGGTCGGTTTTGGACGGTTTATTTGAATATACTTTTGACACCAAATTCAGGTCTTTGGATTTTCTGTATCAAGTGGTAAAATAAAAAAGACCTTGTTAATTGCCATTTTGTTAATTGCCACCTTGTTAATTAGTTTTTATAAATTATAACAAGATAACAAGCTAACAACATAGCAAGCTACTTTGTCCAACACTGTTTTAAAATGGCTTATTCTGCTCGCTCTTGTTTTGCTAATCATAAGTTTTATTTCTTTTTGGTTTGGCGGCAAGTCTTTCAGCGAAAATCAAGTCGTTGTTTCCGTTGAGGGGCCTTCACAGGCATTGGTGGGAGACGAGATTGTTTATAAATTAAAATATGCCAACGAAACCAAGCTTGAACTTAAAAATTTAAAATTTATTTTTACCTATCCCGATGAATCAATCGTGGTGGACAACGGGAAAATCGCCGCGGATCTTTCAAGTAATTTTGAAATTGATATTTTGCGTCCGGGTCAGTTCGGCGAGAAGGAATTTAAGGGATTTTTAACGGGCGATAAGGGAAGCATCAAAAACGCCAAAGCATTTTTGTCTTTTACGGCCAACGGTCTTAAAACATCTTTTGAAAAATCGGTAACTTTGGCTACTACCATTACCGGCGTTCCAGTTGTCCTTTCGCTGGTTGCTCCGCCCAATTCCGTGTCCGGAGAATCCGTCAATTATATTTTTGATTACCGAAACGAATCGGGCAACGACATTTCCGACTTGCAGTTTAAGTTTGATTATCCCGACGGTTTCAGTCCGCAAAAATTGATACCCGCTCCGTCTGCCGGGAATCATACCTGGTCTGTCCCGTTCCTCAAAAAGGGCGCCGGCGGGAGAATCACCGTTCAGGGAACTTTAAGCGGCAAAGAGGGAGAACTTAAAACCGTTGCTGTCGCCCTCAAAAGAAAAATTTTTGACCAATTCGTGAATTTTGAAAAAACGGCGACTTCCACCATGATTGCCAGTCCGTTGTTGGGATTGAATATTTTAGTCAACGGCGCAAAGGATTATTCGTCTTTTCCGGGCGATTTCCTGGAATACTCAATAAATTACCGGAATAATTCCAATTATAATCTTATCGGTTTGGAGCTGGTAGCGAGTTTTAACGGGTCAATGTTTGATTTTGAAACCATAAACAGCGGAAACGGTTATTTTGACAGTTCCAACGACACGATTGTTTGGAATGCCGGTTCTGTTTCCGATTTCAGAAATTTGCCGCCCAATAAAAGCGGTTTGCTCAATTTCAAGGTCAAGCTCAAACCTGAAATTATTTCCAGTTTCGGTTCCAGGAATCTTTTTGTTGAAATGTCTACCAGATTAAGCACGCCGAATGTTCCGCCCGATATCGGCGATGAGGAAATATTTGCCGTCGCAGGGGTGACTACCAAGATTAGCACTCAGCCGGGCATTGCCGCTTTCGTATATCACAACGATCCCAATTTCGGTTCGTCTGGACCGTTGCCTCCGGAGGTCGGTGAAGAAACCGTCTTCACTATTCACTGGCAGATTACCAACCCGGGCAACGATATGTCGGTAGTTAAGGCAAGCGCCGTATTGCCGACAGGCGTCAGCTGGAAAAATGTTGTGAGCGTGGGAACCGACCAGCCGGATTTGATATTTAACAAAAACACATCCGAGGTGGTTTGGGATTTGGGAATTTTGCCAAGGGGCGTCGGGGTCTCACTGCCCAAGTATGAGGGCAGTTTTCAGGTGAGCATCAAACCCTCAAGCGACCAAATAGGTTCTCCGGTTGTTTTGCTGAAAAGCGGCAAGCTCTCGGGAATGGATACATTTACCAAACAGCCGATCATTGTTAATATCCCCGACATCAGCACGAGCAATTTGATTGACCGGCCGGGAGAGGGCGTGGTTAAATGAATCCTCCTCGCGGCTTGCCGCGAGGCATCAAAAGGAGGCTTCGCCTCTTGATACCGCCGCAAAGCGGCGGAGTATTCACTCCTTTTAGCTTCGCTCGGACAAAATGTAAATAAGAATTTCCATTTTGTCCCTCGCTCGCTAAAATAAATATGTTCCCAGCTCTCATTTTATTAATTTTATTGTTGTCCATTTTCCCGTTTTTGCTCTCTAATTTTAGGGTAATTTTTTTCCCCACCGAAAAAGTTCACCTGAATTATTTAAAGAAAAATATTCATATCTCTGATTCTGATGTAATTTATGACTTGGGGTGCGGAGATGGCAGAGTTTTAAAGTATTTAATGAGCGACAGTAAAGCAAGGGGAGTTGGCATTGAACTTTCGCCCATATTGTATTTGATAAGCAAATTTAGATTAAGAAAATTTAAAAACATAAATATAGTGTTGGGTGATTTTTTAAAAGCTGATTTGGAGGAGGCATCTTTGGCGTATTGTTTTTTAAATAAAAAAATTTTAGAAAAAATAATTCCCAAATTGCGAGCTGAATTAAAACCTGGCGCCAAAATAATTTCTTATATCACTGAAACAGAAAATTTGAGGCAGATGTCTATTATAAAAGATTCTACTGGTCAGGATTTATTTTTTATTTATGCCATTTAAGTATTATTTAAACTGACAAATTATGCAAGAATGGATTTTCATATTTGTATCGTTGCTGATTGGGATTATTCTGCCTACATTTGTTTTATTTTTTTTGATATCATTATTATTTTCTGCAATTGCTGGGGCACCGTATGTCCCTGCTCCTCGAAAATTGATTAAGAATGTTTTGATATTCGGTGGGCTTACTTCCGATGATGTTTTATTTGATTTAGGATGCGGAGATGGTCGGGTGCTGATATCAGGAGCGCAAAATTTTAATGTTAAAAAAGCAATTGGTTATGATATAGCTTTTTGGCCATTTTTAAAAGCATTTTTTTGGGTAAGTTATCTGGGATTAAATAAAAATATTAAGATTATTAGAAAGAATTGTGTTTTAGCAGATATTGGTGATGCAACTTTTATTTTTCTTTATTTATTTCCAAAATTAGTTGACCAAATAGCTTATAAGATTGCCGCCGAAACTAAAAATGGAATTAAGATTTTAAGTCTTGGTTTTCCAATAAATACGGAAAAACACCCTGAATTTATAATTATTAAATTCCAAAAATTAGAAAATTTAATAGCCTATTTATATGAAATAAAAAAACCTCTGCGGGTGCTTAATGAAGAGCACGCACAGAGGTTTGAGTCTTAGTCTTCGCACTCCCACTGGCCGTTAGCGATTGCTTTACCTGTTGTTTGGCCGGGGTCAACTCGTACATATTTTTCTTGGCCAGTTTGCGTATTAGTAACTTTATGAGTATCAGTTGCTTCAGAATCGGGTACAAAGATGTTGTAAATATCGTGTGAAATATTAGGAACTACGCCATTATCTTCCCATTCTTTGCTCATTATCTGCTACCTCCATGGAGGTGGTTGAATATTATCATAAAAAATAATATTGTCAATATCGTTTATTTAAACTTTCTATCCTATAATATCTTTATGGAAGAAACAAATTTAATGGAAAAAGTTGTTTCGCTATGCAAGAGGCGGGGGTTTGTTTTTCCCGGCTCGGAGATTTATGGGGGATTGGCTAATTCGTGGGACTACGGTCCTTTGGGCGTGGAACTTAAAAACAATATCAAACAGCTGTGGTGGAAAAGATTTGTCCAATCTCGGGACGATATGGTCGGGATAGACGCCGCGCTGATTATGAATCCCAAAGTTTGGGAAGCGAGCGGGCATATCAAGGAATTTACCGATCCGCTTGTTGAATGCAAAAAATGCCATCAGCGATTTCGCGCCGATCAAATTGAGAGTAATTGTCCCAACTGCGGCGGCAAAGAATTCGGCGAAGCCCGCCAGTTTAATCTTTTATTCAAAACTTTTATCGGTCCGGTGGAAGATTCTTCGGCAACGGCGTATTTAAGGGGCGAGCTGGCTCAAGCGATGTTTGTTGATTTTCCGGCGGTTATTAACACTTCCAGAGTAAAACTGCCGTTCGGCATCGCCGCCCAAGGACGGGTATTTCGCAACGAGATTACACCCGGCAACTTTATTTTCCGCACCCGCGAATTTGATCTGATGGAGTTTGAATATTTTGTGCGGGAAACGGAATGGGAAAAATATTTTGATTATTGGCTGGGAGAAATGCGCGAATGGCTGAAAAATGATTTGGGGGTTGATCCGGCGCATATCCACGAACACGATATCGCAAAAAATGAATTGGCGCATTATTCAAAACGGACGATTGACATTGAATACGAGTTTCCTTTCGGCAAAAAAGAATTGTACGGCCTTGCTTACCGAACCGATTTTGATTTAAAAAATCACATGGAAAAAAGCGGACAGGACATGCAATATCTTGACCCGGAAACAAATGAAAAGTTTATTCCTCATGTCGTTGAACCGACATTCGGCTTGGATCGTTCGGTGCTGGTTGCGCTCCTTGAGGCGTATCGCGAAGAACCGGCGGGGGATGAACAGAGAGTTGTTTTAAAGCTGCCTTTTAAACTTGCGCCGTACAAAGTCGCCGTTTTTCCGTTGTTGAAAAATAAGCCAGAACTGGTGGCCAAAGCGCGGGAAATATATGACGAGTTGAGAAAAGATTTTGTAGCGGTTTGGGATGATCGGGGGAATATTGGCAAAAGATATTATTCGCAGGACGAGATTGGTACGCCGTTCTGCGTTACTGTTGATTTTGACACTCTTGAAAACAACACCGTTACTATTCGCGACCGTGATACGATGAAACAGGAGAGGGTTGCGGTCGGTGAATTGCCGGATTATTTAAACAAACAATTGGCAAGATAAAGATATGCCTTCAACGAGTTTTGAATTTTAAATATCTCCATAACTCTGTCACGATTGGCCGACCTTGGCCGTTATCTATTGTAGAAACCGCCAAATGGCGGTTTTCCTCCGAAATGCCTTAGCATAAGGGTCGACGGAGGGAAATAACTTATAACTAATAGTTAATAACTAATAATTAAAATGATTAAGAAAATGGTATTTTTAACGGTTCTGGCGGCAATGGGTTTGGGAATGTTCGGTTTTGCTTCTGCCGATGAAGCAACCCCTACGCCGACAATTAGCGTGACACCGCGACCAGGTCTTGCCTGTATGCAGACAGCCGTTGCCAAAAGAGACGGAGCGATCATTACCGCTTTTGGCAAGTTTTCATCCGGGATAACCACTGCGCTTACCGTAAGGAAAGACGCTTTGGTTGCCGCTTGGGGAATCAACAATGTAAAAGACAGACGAGCGGCTATCCGCGCGGCATGGAACGCTTTCAGGACTTCCAATCAGAGCGCGCGAACAACCCTAAAAAGCGAGAGGAATTCCGCTTGGAAACAGTTTAGAGTTGACGCCAAAGGATGCCGAATCAACAATATTGGCGCCGAAGGCGAAAAAATGGGCAACGAGAATCTCTAATTTTTGAGTAATTCAGCAAATACAAAGTCAGCAAATACAAAGGGAACCATTGCAACTGCAATGGTTCCCTTTGTATTAACTTTGTATTAATTTGAATTATTTATGCCTGTTTTCGTAGAGTTGTTTTAAGTCTTCCGCTGAATTTACCATTTCTTTGTATTTCGTAAAAATCTCCTTCAGTTCGGACTCTATTTGTTTGGCGACGCTGAATGTATCGCCGCTACGGTTTAATTCTTTCTCATCGGCTAAGCCTCGATCTCCCCATCTTTTGCCGGTTTCTTCTTCGGCCAGTTGCCTTGCTAAAGGGGGAATATCTTTGTTGATTATTTCCCATTTTTGCTTCTCGCTCTCGGTGAGAGGCGCTCTCTCTGTGGATTCCGTAGGTTTTGTTTCAAATTTGTTCATATCTATATTATACCATATTTGTTTAATTTTGCAATAGTTTTGTGCTCGTTTTCTATATAAGTTGTTTACCGAGAACTTTCACTGCCCGCTCCAGTATTTTTATCCGTTTTTGCAAATCAAGAATATCTCCTTCTTCAAAACGGGCAAGAATATCATAGATTTCGTCTACGCGATAATCAATTTTTGATACTTTGCTTTTTAATTCACTGACATCTGATTTTAATTCACCGACATCGGATCTCAATTCACTGACATCCGATTTAAGATTACCGACATCGCTTGTTACGACTTCAAACTGCTTATCTACGCCGTCAAAACCAGCGGCTATCATATTGGCCAAACTATCAAAATTATTTTCTTGTTTGGTTTCTTTTTTCATTATGTTTTAAAGTATAGCATCAGGACATAAACAGTCAAATTTTATTGGAATATAAGTTTTTGTTGATAAGTTTGGTTTCCAGAGTATTGTAAGGCGGAGTATAATATAAATATATGAATCCCGTAGTAGAATTTTTATTGGATTATGTTCTATAATTATATAATTGAAAGTACGAAAAACGGAGAGATTTATTCTGGCTACACGGAAGATTTACAGAAAAGACTCAAAGAACATAATCAGGGGTTAAATATTTCGACCAAGAGATATAGACCATGGAAATGTATATACTATGAAGCATGTTTAAATAAAGAAGATGCGATTCGCAGAGAAAAATATATAAAAACTACCCAAGGTAACAGGCTTATAAAAGCAAGGCTTAAACAATATTTTTATTCAAGTCGAAATATTTGACTTATAAAAATTTCACTACAGGATGAAAAAGAAACTTTTATTGATTTTGGTTGCCGCGGCGGTTTTGTACGGCGGATTTTGGATTTATTCGTGGTATAAGGCGCAGCCGGTTGCGCATGAGTTTATCGGCCGAATTCAGAAAATGGAGAATGGAACCCTGTTTGTCAGTGGCATTTATCAGGTTCAGGACAGACTAGATTTGTCGGGGCCGGATACGCTGACAGATGTTAAAATCACTGTTTCTTCCAAAACCGAATTTATCAAAGAATTAATCTATTTGCCGTCTCTGAAAGAATTGGAAAAAACGGGAGGGATGTATAAGCCGAGCGAGTTAAAGAGAGAGAAAACGGTTGGCGTCGCCGGTGATTTGCCGGAATTGCAAAGCTCCAATACCGGCATCAGGTTTGTTTCCAAAAGAAATATTTATAAAAAGAGCGTGTTTAAGGCCGATAGTTTGGAATACATAGAGCCGATTTATCCGGAATAATATATAAACAATGTTTGAAAATTCTCCAAAACAACCTGCGACAGAGCAAGAACCTCAAATGAAGTCATATAAAAGTTCGCTTGATCAAGTGGTGGATTATCTTGAACAAAGAACCAATGAAATGCGCCAAAGGCGCTTAGAGAGTAAAGAACAAACACTTGAAGAAATTGCCACCAATGTAGGCGATTTATTTAGAGGTTTTAATTTTTTTAAAGAGAAGGGGGCTTCACTTAAAACAATAGGAAAAGAGACCATTAATAATATTTTAAAAAATCCGGGAAGTTGGGAAGATTTTTTAACTCAAGGGGCGGCAAATGCACAAAAAACAGTAGCCGAACATATGCGAGAGGAATTGGAGAAAAAAGCAGAAATAAAAAGCAAAACAGTCAAATCATTATTGAATGTAGAGGAAGAAGAACAGCGATTAGCTGCCATGAGGGCAAATCTTGAAGCAGCCGAAGTCTTACTACAAGACCGAAAGCGTGTCTTGACTGAAGGTCAAAAGTTTGATACTATAGACAATACAGAATCTTTGAAAAATAAAGGAGAACAAATGGCAACACATCGCCGCGAATCAGGTCAACGGGCCGCGGAAGGTTTTTTTGCTAATCTTTTTGGGAGTCTTTAATATTATGATTAACATTATTGATAAGAAAAATCGAGTCAGGGAATTGATCAATCAGTCATTGTTTTGCAAATTGCTTAACGCGCAAAAAAAATTGTTGCGCGGCTTAGATAATCTTCCCGATGAGATTGACGAAAGGGATATTGGCCTGATAGATGCCATCCAAATGATAGTTGAATCATCGGAAAATGATCCCGAAATGCAAGAAACTATCAAGATATTTCTGCGCCTTGAGGAAATTAAGAGTCGTCGAACCGCAGACCCGAAGGCGACAATTGACGACCTAACGGATCAGGTCAATCTTTCGTAAGCTTCAACGACCCCATTGCGGGGTCGTTTTAATTACTGTTTATTCCGGAAAGGAGTCTCGTTTACTTTCTAAAGATATCTTTTTCACCCATGGCGGTGATTATCATTTTATCGGGGGTGAGATATTTTTTGATAACTTCAGAAATGATTTGAATCAGGGTTTTAAAATTTAATCCCACGCGCGGTCCAGAATTTTAAAACCCTACACTGCGTGTTGTGGCAGAAAAATAATCCGACGCAGAATCGGATTAACAAACTTTATAAAGTTAGTCAAAAAATCGCAACTTTATAAAGTTTAAACAGGGTGTTTCAAGGGTATTGAACCATGACAAAGGGTTGACATTTTCATAAAAAGGGTGTATAATTAAAATACAGTCAAGTAGTAGAAGTTCCGAAGGCAATCTTGGCAGATTGCAAGGGAATACCGGAACTTCACTACCTGATAAATAAGAAAGTGGTTGCGGGGCGTAAAAACCCTGCAATAAAGGCCTTTAACAATTTCCCTAGGCCTTGCCTAGGGACTCCGCTAAACATTTTAAATATAAAATTATCTCCCGGGATTGTTTATACGGTGTATCTTACAAGTGCGGGAAGCTGTCCCTTCAACGCCAGCCAAAGATATTTTATGGTTAGAATGGATGATGAAAAGGTAGATGTCGTCGTGGCGCACGAAATGCTGCATATTGAGTTTATCCGCAATTTTGGATTTTATTGTAGAGATGTTCTCAAATTAACAGTTGAAGATTTTGGCGCGTTTCAAGAAGCGTCAACCTTTTTATTAAATGATGAGATGAACGATATTTTATCGCGACCGGATTATGGATACAAGGAACATCAAGAATTAAGATCTAAATTATCAGCCGAGTGGAAAAAGAATAAAAATTTTAATAATTTAGTAAATTATTATAAAGGTTTGACGAATTAATGAGTGAGCTTATCTCATTTGTTTTTTTAAGATTTCTGCAATTGTATTGATGTATTTGTCATCCAAGGGTTTTTTGTCGTTAACATATTTTTTTGTAAGATTGATAATTTCAACTGTTTGCTCCGGACTGATATTGGCCATTAATTTATTAGCAGGTTTATTTTTTAATAATCGAATGCCCAAAATTCCTTTGGGAAAGAGGGAGCCGATAATTATTTCATTTATAAAATTAACTTTCTGCGGGTCATTCGGGAATTGCTTCAACAAAAGCGGGAAAAAATATTGGTTTTGGAAACACAAATGGATTGTTTCATGCCAGATAATGCCTATTGCATGATTTACATCTTGTGTTGGATATCGCGAAATTTCAAGACTGATGCTTTGTTTATCAATATTGGCGCCTCCTCCTGTGTGAATTGGCGAGGAAAATAACAAATAAGTTTTGACTTCTTGTTCAGAGGACGGGGAATTGAAAAGAGCGATTAACGCGTCAAGTATAGATTTTAACAAAGATTCCTCATTTATTTTATCGTCTAATTCTTTTTGCCATTTCACCAACAACGGCAGATCGTGTTCCCAAAGCAGATTAAACTTTTCTTCCAAGTTATTAAAAACTTTTTGTGTTATTGCATAATCTTCCGGGGGCAAGTCTATTTTTAATTTTTCCCAAGGATTTTGCGAGACAAAAAATGCTTGTTCAAAAATTGTTTTGGCTGATTTGTGTTGAAGGCGGATTTCTTTAAATTTTTTTAACGCTGTCGCTTCTTCTTCAGAAAATTTGCCCAATTCTTTTCGCCATAAGTCGTTATAATCTTTCCTATTGCTAAAATGCCACTCCGACAGGTTCTGAATAAAAAAGTAAAAATTTGCTGACTTGTTGATGTTGATAGAAAATTTCATCATCATTACTATAGCAGGAGAGTCAAATTTTGTATGTATTGACATTTCCATAAAAAGGGTGTATAATTAAAATACAGTCAAGTAGTAGAAGTTCCGAAGGCAATCCTGGCAGATTGCAAGGGAATACTAGAACTTCACTACCTGATAAATAAGAAAGTGGTTGCGGGGCGTGAAACCCTGCGATAAAGGTCTTTAACAATTTCCCTAGGCCTTGCCTAGGGACTCCGCTCTTTGGGCGGACAACAGCTCTGAAACCGGAGGGGCAACCCTTCGGCGGATTAGACAAGCTCACCGTGGTGAGCCTATCGAACCACAAATTCAGGGCAAAGGAGAAGAAGATGTACGAGAACAATGCGCGGGCACGGGAGTACGACAGTCCCAACATGGTTTACGGGTTTTTTGCGGGCGCGGGAGTGGTTGCGTGGGTTCTGTGCCTGGCAATCTCGGCTCTGTTTCTGACCGGATGCGGGAAGGGTGGAACACCGACCACGCCGATTCTGCCACCGAATCCGAATGACTATGAGCTGCTGGGCGTTACGCATTTCCTGAAGGATTCGCAAGGGAAAGATACGGATATGTGGGCGCGTCTGCCTGCGGAGCCGAATCCGCCCCGCGGTTCAACTCTTCCCAACGGAGGGGGTGGTTCCATTGCCGCCACCGTAAAGGTGGAAGTGGGGATTAAGAATCCGGGGAAAAACGGAGCTTATCTTCACGGTTTCTTCAGTCACGATGGCGTGACTGAAGATGAAAGAACCCAGATATCGGGTGGAGTCGGTGGTGAAATGGGTTCGCCACGAATCCTTGAAGCAACCTTGTGGCAGGCGACAAATCGCGCTAACTATCGGTATCTCCTTATCGTTGGAACGCAGGGAATGCTTCCTCAAGACAAGAGAACAGGAACGACGAGCTTCTTGCTTGATTATCGTTAATCAGGAAGAAGCAAGATACTGCTCATGGCGGCCTGAAATATGGCCGCTTTTCGTTTTGTTAATTATCAACATATGTTAAATATTTCCATTTCTCCAGTTTAGGAGAAAACCGCCATATGTGTGTGCACATTACCCAACGCATTTGATGAATTTGATTTATTGGTCTAATATGCGTTAATTGGTTGTCCTTCAATAATCATGGGCAACCGGAAAGGAGAAAAGCATCATGGACATCTACTGCGATTATGTGGAACCTGCGCCAAATACGGGTTCAAGTTGCATGGCAAACAGTTGTGACGATGACTGTTCGTGCAATAGCACTTGTTCGTGTGATGGTGAATGCAGTTGCGATGGCGATTGTGGCTGTGACAGTGCGAACACTTACGGCCAGTAAGTCGATAAGGCGTTAAACTGGTTCCGAACCAGATTTAACGCCTTATATTTTTGCTACACTATAATCATATGGAAAATTTAATAAACTTGATAAGATCTCGGGCCGCTTATCGCCCCTCCATCTTTAAAGAACCTCTATGTATAACATTACATTCCGCTAAGGGAACCACGATTATATTGTTGGGCGTTTTTCATTCTTCATTTGTTGCAGAATCGTCTCAAGTCGATTTGTTACAAACACAGTGGAATATTTTTATTAAATTGTACGGAAACAAAATAGTCTTGGCAGAAAAACCAAAACCAAAAGCGCAACTCGAAAATTTTGCTGAAACATTAAAACGATTTGGCGAATCTGGAGCCGTTCATTGGTTGGCACAGCGTGATAACATACAGTCCTATTGTCCAGAACCTGACCATTCCGGAGTTTTAAAATATTTAATGAAACAATTTCAAGCAGAAGATGTGGTGTTTGCGTATATTTTAAGTACTGTAGAGTGGCGTCAAAAACTAAGTCCGCCGCAGACCGCCCAACAAATGATATCCTCCGGAATAACATATTGGAACCGCTATACCAAGCTTCTTAAATTCACTCTTACCGAGGAGTGGTTTATGAACCGTTTTGATAGAGAGTTTCCGAACACAGAACTTGAAGATGATAATGCCTATAGAGCTGCGATTTCGTCGCTTTCCGGCAAAACAATTTTTAATAAGATTATGACCGAGAAGGGGCGATATCGGGACATTGCGCTACTTCAAGCTATTAAAAATGATGTAGACGCCGGTTGCCACTTGTTTGTGGTATACGGGCATACTCACATATGGGCGATTGAATCCGCAGTGCAAGTAGCTATTCAAAATAAATAAAAAAACACAGGGGCGACAACAGCTTCCCGTGTAGATTTCAAATTTTTCTCCGCGTCGCTTCCCGTTTAATAAGTTGCGGCACAATGATTTTGATATATTGGCAATGTACAGGATCAATACCCAGAAATTCACCTGTTTGCCGATAGGCCTTCACTGCGCAACCGCCACCGCATGAATAACGGAAAGGACATACCGAGCATTGAGGCTGATTTTTGGTATGTCGGGTAAGAATATTGTTGAGCATTGAACAGTCAGACTCAAGTGTTTGCCCCATTCCGTAAAAGAATATTTTGCTTGCCGCATCGGTCATATCTATTACCTCAGTACAAGAAGTAAGCCGACCGTCATGCGTAACAACCATACTTTTAGCGGCAATATTACCACAAAACCTGCCGATTCGAAATCGTGGTAACCGGTTTTTAATAGCTGAATTATCAACCGATATGCCCAATCGATCGGCTGTGTTTAACGCGGATATTGTCATATAAATTAAATCTTTGGCTTCCGGAGCATAAACAGCTTGCGACGCTTCTTGGCCAAATTTCAAACTTGGATATTCGCGACCATGCGGAAATAGCGGTTCAATGTGCAGATGTTTTACTCCAAATCGCGCAAAATAGGAAAGCGTCTTTTCAACATCATCTATCGGAGAAAGCGTTGCTCGTACAAAAAAGGGGTAGTTTTTTGCATTCAAATATTCTGCGGTTCGCTCTAAATTGTTTGCACTACCTCGTCCACCGATAAATGGACGATTACGATTTTGAATATCCGGCGGGCCATCCCAAGAAAGAGAAAAAGAAAATCTTTTTTCAATTAACCAATCAAGAGTCTTTTCATCTGCAGTGCCATTAGTTACAATTGAAAAACTTGTTGGCCGATTAGTGGCTTCTCGAAGTATCAGATCGGTTACAGCGTGAATCACTGGCATATTAAGTGTCGGCTCACCTCCGCCATGAAAACTCACTCGCAATGTTCTATCGGTATGAGCAATGTAAAATTGAGTTGCTTCTATGGCAGTGGCAACTGACATATGCTGTCCATTACCAGTGGCAGACGCATAACAATAAATACAGCGAAGATTGCATTGACGCGTACATAGAAGCATTAAGCTTTTGTAAACATGCTCTACGGTCGGAGAAGAAATTGGCATATGAAATATTTCGCGAAAAAATCCATGTTGCTTGAGTGCGACATATTCGTTAATGGTGGGCTCATTACCGGAAAGTCGCGCAAGCTTTCTGCTCGCTTGACCATAGGCGATTACCCCGTCAATATCAGGCACAATTAGCGTATCGGCATACAGCCTAACTGGAATTTCTGTAGCTTCCATTCTTTGCTCCCTTGTTGTTAATGAACCTAATTGATAATATGATAATACAACAAACCTAATCTTTTGTAAATACCACACACAGCGAGCGTGAACAAAAAGCCTTAAGATTGTGAAAGATGGCAAAATTAACCCGTCCTCCACCGCTTGATTGCCGAAGAGGTTGAACTTGTGGTCTGAGCCGAACCACTCGTGATTTCAGCATATAGTAAGACCGTATTTTTGTCAACCATAAACCATTGACTTTTTGAGGGAAAGGGTGTATAATTAAAGGTATAGTCAAGTAGTAGAGGTTCCGAAGGCAATCCTGGCAGATTGCAAGGGAATATCGGAACTTCATTACCTGATAAAAAGGACTTTAACAATTTTCCAGGCAAGGCCTGTACAGGCCTTGCCTGGAAACTCCGCTCTTTGGGCGGACAACGCCCAAAAGGGCAAAAGGGAGAAGAGAAATGTACGAGAATAACGCGCGGGCGCGAGAGTACGACAGTCCGAAGTTAGTGTACGGGTTTTTCGGGGGAGCGGGATTCGTTTCGTTGGTTCTCTGCCTGCTTCTTGCGTCTCTCATAGGATGCGGGAAGGGTTCGCCGACTACGCCTCCGCCTCCGCCGAATCCGGATGACTATGAGCCGCTGGGAACAACCCATGTTCTCAAGTATGTCGATGGAACCGATTCCAACATGTGGATTCGTTTGTTGGCAATCAATCCGCCACGAGGCTCGCGAGTGGAAGCACAACAGCAGATTCTGTTCACAATTCAGACGGGCGTGACGGGCAAGGATGCTGAATCGCGAATTGATCTTGCGTGGAGTGTTGATGGGCGCTCGGAAAATGAGCCGTCCCGTTCAGTTGGGGCTCCATTTGATGGGCAAAATCCGGCAACATTTCAAATTGGACATTGGGTAACTTCGGCGATAACTCTCAAATACATCATTGCTAAGGGGAACAGTCAGCCGGGGAATAAGCCTCCAAAATGGGCGACGACAAATTTCCTCATTGACTACAGGTAAAAACTTCATAGCCAATCTCTCGGGCGGTCTGAAATACGGCCGCCTTTTCGTTTCCAGATATCAACACTTGTTAAATTTTTCCCCTTAACTTGTGCTACAATTTTAAATATGCTTAAGGTTAAAGTCTTTGTTGTATTCCTCTTTATTTTTATAAGTATATTTTTTGTTTTTAATAATAAAGTCTTTGCTTTTGAAGATTCTGACCCTCATAATGGTCATGTTGTAATCCAAAGCGATGGTTATAAAAAAACAGAGTGGGCATTTTCGCCATCAAATTCAACATATCAAGCTTGGGGTAGCGTATGGAAATTTAAATATAAGGGATTCGGTACCGAGGACGGCTACGCAAAACAAAATATATGTGTAAGTCGGGATAATCAGCCAAACACTGGTGATGATGTGTGTTGGCTGACTGTTAATCGGTCATGGGTTACATGGGCGGGTGGCTATATCACAGAAAATGGGTCGGTAAATATTGCTAACGGTGAATATGGTGATTTTCAGTATATTATTTTAACTGTTACGGTAGACCATGCTGATACCTCAAGTGATTTTACAGTAGAAAGCCGACAAGTAAACAACAATTCTTTGACAGCAAGCCCCACTACCCCAGTCCTTAATCAGAATTTTATTTTAAATTGGTCAACTGAATGGGCGATAGCTGGTGCT
>Ga0209211_10004703_pt1 | contig 20993 bp, 23 predicted proteins | sample RifGroA2_FD_183992 | JGI IMG/M metagenome (GOLD analysis project Ga0209211, IMG submission 183992) | Groundwater microbial communities from Rifle, Colorado, USA - Groundwater A2 (SPAdes) (version 2) | ecosystem: Environmental > Aquatic > Deep subsurface > Groundwater | place: Rifle, Colorado...
TGAATAATCTTCCCCAGATCATCCTCGGTTAATCCGTAGAACACATACGTCCGGCAGCGGGAAAGAAGCGGGGAAATAACTTCAAAACTGGGATTTTCTGTTGTCGCGCCGATTAAAGTGATGGTCCCGTTTTCAACATATGGCAATAAAAAATCCTGCTGGGCTTTATTGAATCTATGAATCTCATCTAAGAATAATACTGTTACCCTGTTAGCCTGATGACCTGTTGTCCTGCTGATAATATCCCTAACGTCCGCTTTGCCGGCAGAAACGGCGGAGAGTTCGTGATAATCGGCCCCGACGGATTTGGCAATAATCCGCGCCAATGTGGTTTTCCCCGATCCCGGCGGTCCCCAAAAAATCATCGGAAAAATTTGTTTGGCCGAGAGCATTTTCCGGATCGGGCCATCGGGCCCGACCAAATGTTTTTGACCCACAAAATCGTTTAAGTTTAAAGGACGGGAAGAATCAGCCAACAGCGAACTACCAATGTGAGGGACTTTGAACATGATATGCCTCCGCCTTCGCTTGCCATTTGCCTTTTCAGTTCTATTCGAACACGGCTCATGGCGCGCTATTCGGCGGACTTCGCACCGTTTAAATTTTATTTAAGTGGTGCTCGTTTTTTAGCCCAGAATTCGTTGGAGCGGAATAACGACTCAAAAGTTCCGGCATCTGACCAAAATCCCTCCAATTTTTGCCATGTAAGTTTTTTCTCCTGGACATAGAAATTATTTACCTGAGTTATCTCAAGTTCCCCTCTGCCAATATAGCCCGGGTCACACTGTTTAATATAGTCAAATACCTTATTGTCGTAGATATAAAGGCCTGTGACGGCAAAATTAGTTTCGGGATTTTTCGGTTTTTCATCTATACGCAGAATTTTTGTCTTATCTTTAGGGTCAAACACTGCGACCCCAAACCGGTGAGGATCCGATACTTCTTTAACAAAAACAACTGCTCCGCTCTTAAAGTCTTGCACGGATTTTTTAATATTTGCATCCGTAGTATTGTCTCCAAGAATTACTGCAATCGGCCCTTCATCGGCAAATGATTTAGCGAGCTTGAGAGCGTCCGCAATTCCGCCTTCTTTTTCCTGATACGCATATTCAAGATGTTTTATTCCCCATTCATCACCGTTCTTAAGGACTTTCATAAAGTGGCCGCAATGCGGACCGCCTGTCACAATCATAATTTCCGTAATGCCGGCCTGAACCAATGTCCGGATCGGATAATATACCATCGGCTTATCGTAAACCGGAAGCAAATGTTTGTTAGTGACATGGGTCAGGGGGTATAGCCTTGTCCCTAAACCACCTGCTAAAATTACGCCTTTCATAGAATCATTTTAACATTAGAGCATTTGAACATGTAAACATTAGAGCATATTTAGGACTCCAAATACAACTGCCAGTCCTAAAACCGCGATTCCCAGATATTCTAGCACTACTTTCAAATGCAGGTCCTTTTTGTGCCAATGGTGGGTTATTCCCCACACCAAATAGGCGCAAATTCCAAGCAATAAAGCATAAACGATCATTGGATCACCCCCCGCGTCATGATGCTGACGATTCCGATTAAAGCAATCAAAAATACCAAGTGGGCTAGATTATGACCAACCAACCGCGGAATCCGCTTCCGCCAGATAATAACCGAATCAACCATTAAGACTACGGCTAACAATCCCAAAGTCGCCAATGCCAAAGATTTGGACAGGTCAAACGGCGACAGCAATGGAGCGCTGACCGACAATACCTCCGGGACTTCGGCCACAGAGGCCTCGGCTTTCAAACCGGTATTTGTTATCTGCGGAACTGCAGCGACACCTGATTTTTTGGTCCCGAACAGTTGAACTACCAAGGTGGTTTCGATTCCGTTTAAAACTCCGTTGACCACCGCAATTCCGGTTTCCTGATATCTGGTAGAAACAATATTGTCCTTATGCGTCGGAGAATTCATCCAGGCTTTAATCATCGGAGGTGTCGTTCCGAAATCCCGGGCCAAATTTTCCCCGGCATAGCGGTAATCGTAACCGGTAGCATCAAAAAAATACCACGGTTCCCGGCCGTTGGTCGGATTAATATGGGCCCAATAATTGGAGGCAAACATATCCGAGGCTTTACGCCGGGCGGCTTCCGATAATTTATCGTTTAATTTTAATGCCGGCAGACTATTCTCAATTCTTTGCTGATTGATTTGTTCAAATACCTGGGTTGTCTGAATATCGCTGGCGTATCCCAAGACTCCGCCGGAAAATCCGGCCAAAGGCCTGATACCGCTATTTAAACCGACGACAACCGCAGCCAAAACAGCCAAAGACCGGGGGTGAAAAATCTTCGGACGGTGATTATTGGTATGCCGGGGGGTAAATAGGTGCAGGAAAGAGTGGATCAAATGGGCAAGCATAAGAAAGATTATAGAGGATAAAGGCTGAAGGATAAAGGATAAAAGCCAAAGATAAAAATGAGTTCCTCATGGCCGGCAACTAAATACTGTCAATTTCTATTTTTAGATTTTTTATTTCTTTCCTCCAACCTGTTCCAAACCACCAATAGAGGAACTGCTACAAACGGAGATGAATATGTTCCTGTGATTGTCCCGGTTAATAAGGCCAACGAAAAATACTTGACCGTAGCTCCACCCAACAAAGTTAAAATTACCAGCATAATAATAATAGTCAAAGAATTATTAATTGACCGTTTCATGGTTTCATTAACCGAACGATTGGCTAAGGGCTCAAATTTTTCCTGGGGGAATTTCCTTAAATTTTCCCTGATACGGTCATAAACCACAATCGTATCATGGACTGAAAAACTTAAAACTGTCAGAAGCGCCGTTACAAATAAAGCATCTATTTCGGCTCCATGAAAATGACCCAATAAGCTGAATGCTCCCAAAACCACCAAGCTATCATGGATCATGGCTAATACTGCACAGACTCCGTACTTACCGCCACCAAATCTATGGGCAACATACAGTAAAATCCCTAATGAAGAAAGTGTGATTCCAAAAAATGTTTTGCTTAAAAGCTCTTTCCCCAAGGCTGGGCCGATAGATTCAAACCTGGTTACTTCAACTCTTGAAAATTTTTCCGCCAATGCCGATTGAACATATTTATCGATATTTTCGGACATCTTAGAACGGATCAACCATCGTTTTTCACCGGCCGGTTGGATAGAATTGGCTTCAATTTCTTTATCAAATAGGGCCGATCTGATTGCACCTTCATTAACGGTATTTCCCTCTTGATCTTGCAATTCCACTTCAACCAACGACCCGCCGACAAAATCAATTGCCGGCTGGACTCTCCAAACAATAAGTGAAAAAATTCCAATTGCCATGGCCGCCCCGGAAATGGAAAAATAAAGCGGGATTAGTTTCATAAAATTAATTTGTTTCATAAGCTCATTGTTTTTTGCTTTTTTCTTTTTGATCATTAACATAGAAAATTCTAATCAACGTCCTGCTCACCACAATCCCAGTAAATAAACTTATTAAAATTCCGATAGTCAAAGTCAAGGCAAAACCTCTGACCATTCCAGAAGTATTTAAAAACTGCCATTCAAACGGATTGTACAAAATGAAGGCTATTAAAAGGGTGGTAACATTGGCGTCTTTGATCGAATCCCAAGCTCTCCCGAATCCCAATTCTACAGCAGCCCTTAGCGGCAAACCGCGGGCTAATTCTTCTTTTAACCTCTCAAAAATCAAAATATTGGCGTCGGTTGCCATCCCGATTGATAATAAAAATCCGGCCACTCCTGGCAAAGTTAGGGTAATGGGAAAAAGTTTATAAATCGCCATGGTAAGCAGCCCATAAATCACCAAAGCGATATCGGCCAAGATTCCTAGTTTTCGGTAAACAATGATCATAAACGTAGCTACTGCTAATAAACCCACCAATCCCGCTCTGATTGAAGCCTCAATACTTTCTTTACCCAAAGTAGCCCCAATATTGGTTTCTTTGACAATGGTCATTCCGACAGGTAAAGCTCCGGCATTCAAACTGATTGCCAGTTGTTTGGCTTCCTTGACTTCCATATTTCCAGAAATTATAGCCCGACCGTCAGTAATCGGAACTTGGACTACCGGAACGGTCAAAGGGGTTCCATCCAAATAAATTCCTACTCTTTGGCCAACATTCCGCTTGGTAATCTCGGCAAATTTATCCCGGCCTTCATCGGTAAATACTAAAGAGACCACAGGCTCGCCGGAAGTTTGATCAAATTCCACCGCGGCTTTTTGTAAATCCTGTCCGGTTAAATCAGTTGGCTGTGGCTGAGCTTGGGATTGTTGGGATTCCGTTTCAGCCTGCGGCATTTCCCAAAATTCCAGCTTGGCAGTTTGACCTATCAATGCTCTGGCTTCATTGACGTCGGTTACCCCCGGCAATTCAACTATCAACCTATAGGTTTGGCCATTTTTGGCTGTCTGAACTACGGATTCGGAAATACCGTATAAATCAATCCTTCTAGCAATCACTGTTTTGGCGCTCTCCAACGCGGAATCTCTTTCCGATTCAGGCACATCCAGTACTTGAGCCTCCAAAACAATTTGGGTCCCACCCTTCAAGTCTAAACCTTGTTTAATTTGCAGATCACGGCTAAAAGACAACGGTCCCAATTTCCATCCTATTCCCGGCAAAAAAAACGTTTTTTCCAATTGCCATTTTCCAACTGCCAAATTAACCGGAATTCTTCTGGGTAAACTGATATATAACGACAAAAACGAAATTACTACAATTGCCACCAATCGCCCGAATAGTTTTTGTTTTCGCATGATTGAATGATTATAACCGCAAAGTTGGGGTTTAAGCCAGCAGTGTTTGATCGTCGCCAATCAACATAATTCTCGATTCCCTAAGGACATCGATTAGAAATGGATCGCGGCGGCGTTTACGGAAGCTGAATTCTTCTAAAGACATGACCGAATAGTTTATTTCCCGGCCGGTTTCAGCTTCAGCAGTTTTTACCAAAGCTGACAACTGCGGTAGAACTACCTCGCCTACAATCAATAAATCCACTTGGCCCTTTTTCACTGCCAAGCGTTTCGCCAACCTCATTGACATGAAAGAAAATACTATCCGGCCTAATTTATCTTTATGTTTAATGATGGCCTGGCCCAATCCGCTAGATTTAACCGCTAAAGCCAACAATTCTGAAAAAAATAGATAGTCCTTGTTAACCCAATAATATGATCTGTTTCCCCGTGGTTGCGATTTTAGAATCCCGACTTTAGCTAAATGCAATAGTTCTCTCCTGACCGCGTTTATTTCTTCGTCAATCTTCCGCCCAAGTTGTCTGACGTAAAATAATTCTTCCGGAGACGACAGTAAAACCTGTAGTAATTTAATTCTAACCCGCGAGACTATAAAGTCCGATAAATCACTCATCAATAAGTAATCGCGTTGCCGGCAGGCACAACCTCGATCCAAGTAGATCCTCTGACAAAAGTAATTTCTGCTCCTGTTTTTTTATCTTTAAACAAAGTTCTGGAAAGTTGGTTTGGTTTTTCCCAAGCGACTTCAATGGCGTTGCCGTCTTGAAAAATTAAAGCGCTACCCTTGCCGATTACTTCATAAAACATATGTTTATGCTCGTCCAGCGGCCCTTGTTCTTTGGCAAATTGAATCACCACATTTTTGGCCGACAATTGTTTATTGGTTTCCAAATCCAGATGGGGCTGGCCGCCGGTAGACCTTAGGTATGAGTTCGATTGTTTATCGTAATCCCAATGAGCAGTGAAATCTTTATAGCCTTCCCAAAAGTCAAAATTAATAGTATTTACGCTGCCGCGGTCGGAATCTTTGGCGTCATCACGGAATTTCCATAGCCGGAATCCTGACTCCCAGATAGAACCATCTTCATTAATTCCGCCGTAGCCGCGTTTTTCGGCCTGATCCCAAATCTTGGGCAAAAATCCAATCATAGTATGCTCTGTGGCTAAAATTTTATCAGCCCCTAAGCGGTTATAGTCACGCCCCAAGGCCGGATAGCCCGTATCAAGAGTAGTATCAAAATCATTGCCACCGCGTTTGCGCCATCCCATATTTGCCAATTCTTCCAAAGCCCAGGCTTTTTTATTTGAGGTGCATTGTTCGCTGGCTTGATCGCGGCTGCAATTGCCGCCACCGACATGGACATAAACCGGAGTATTGTACTCCGCCGCAATATTGACAAAATAAATTCTGGCGCTTCTGACCGGAGCGATTTTATTGCCGCCTGCTACCGCCTTACAATAAAAAACTCCCATAAATCTAGTGATTCCACCTTCCGCCAACGCTTCATAAATTAAATCTGCAGATCCCAAACCCGATTGTGGACGGGCCTCAACATGATTTTCAACCATTGCCAAAACCGGTCGGCGGTTCTTCCAAATTACTTCTTCTGATTTAGTAAAAAGTTCACCACTAATAGGACAAGGCTTATCTTTAGACTCTCCGGGATCGACAACCATCTTCCCGCCGTCAGCAGAAGTTCCTGGCAAAGAAGACGTCGGAGTGGATATGGGCTGACGGAAAGCTCCGAATCCCCAGGCCGAAACTCCTGTCGATAATAAATAAATTCCGATATAAATAATAGTTAAGGTTAACGTTTTCTTTGAAAACATAGAATGTTTTACAAGCTTTTTATGGCCATTTCTATCGCCGATTTTTCCTCTTTGGACAACTCAGATTTTTGACCAAGTCCTGCTTTGACGGATTTAGCGAATGTCCGCGTTTGATCGCGACTATGAAGCGAGCTTATCACAAATCCGTCATTGTGTCCATTTAAAATAGCCAGAACAAAACTCTGGTCCCCTCCAGTATTGGTAAAGGGATTAAATCTAATAAGCCCGGTTTTTTGCAAATGTTTAAGCGACGAACGTTGATCGGATTCAACTATTTTTTTTAGGTCTACCACCGTAATTTTTGATTCTTTCAAATGATTATTTAAATCAGTTAAAACATTATTGATCGAACGCTGATTATCTGAAGTTTTCAACAGCTTTATAACAGAATAAATTTTATAAAAAAGAAATACTGATATAGACGATAAAATAAGCGCCACCCCGCTTACAACATTTATAATTGATTCCGGCCACATAATAACTAATTGTATCTTTTGTTGACTCCGGTTGCAAACCTGTTTGTGGCTATGCTATAGTCCAAACGTGTTAGATAGAAAGGGGGTGGAAAAAATGGAGATGTATTGTGTTAAATGCCGAGCCAAACAGACAGTCGCTGATTTTCAGGAAGTCGTAACCAAAAACGGTCGCAAGGCCGCCAAGTCAGTTTGTCCTAAATGCGGAACCGGCATGTATAAAATAATGGGAAAAGCATAAATTGCTTTTTTCAAAAAATATTTGTTTGGTTTACCCCACAAAATCCTCACCTTAATAATCAATATCTAAGGCTGGATTTTGTGGATTTTTTTTGGCAAAAAATTATTAGGTTCGGGACTGTAAGCCAGATTCTGTTTTATAACGAGATTTATCTAATGCCTCTACCGCCGTTCTTCCGGAAAACTGGTATAACGAACAGCTATTGAGTTGCAGCGGGGAGGGTTGCCTCGTTTCACTCTCCATCCGAAGACGGAGCATCGTCACTGTGGCCCTATCTTGCCATCCCGCTTTCGCGGAATGTATCCCGCTTGCGCGGGACACCCTGTTTTCCTGCTGTCTGGACTTTCCTCTCCGCCAAAAAGGCAGAGCCTCGTTTCACTACCCCAAACCAAGCCCATTTTACCATTCTGGAATAAATTTAGCCAATAACATAAAGAACAACTACGGATAAAAATCCCCACATAACTACGCTAATCAATAAAGGAGCATCTGTCAATAATATTCTTTCCGGAACTTCACCTTGGCCTTTTTTGTAAATTAACTGTAAATATCTCATTACCCCATAAATAACTACCGGAATGGTTATCATTAGCCATTTTTGAACCGTTAATGCTCTGGGAAGAACCAATAGCAATGGAATTAATCTGTAGCTAGGTTCATCAAATTGTTGTTGGAAAGTAAATAGGACATAAGATAAGATTGTCATAGTCCCGAACATCCCCACCCATATATCCAACAAGTGTTCCGGATAACCTCCGAGAGTTGCTCTGACATCACTGGCTTTTTCAGATAACAACGTTAATTCTGCCCTTCTTTTCCCCACCGCCAACAACATGCTAACAGTAATCACACATAACAAAAACCAAACGGAAATATGTCCATCAATTACTAAAGCTCCGGAATAAGCCCTGAGAATAAATCCGGTTGCAATTACCAATAAATCAATTATTTCAACGTGTTTGAGTTTTAAAGAATACGCTGCCTGTAAAACAAAATAAACCAAGCAGGCTAAGAAAAAGAAATATGATAGTTTTATGGCTAAAACCAAAGAGGCAAAAAAACCTATTGTGGTTAAAAAAACCGCTATCGGCGCCTGAAGTGCTCCAGAAGCTATCGGTCTTTTCATTTTAAACGGATGCTTTCTATCTGAAGGGGCATCAATTAAATCGTTAAAAAAATATACAGTTGAGCTAACCAAAGAGAAAATAGCGGCAGCGGCTGCCACCCGCCAAAATAAAATCGGGTCGAAAAGTTGACCAGAAAATGTAAGGGCCGCGAATAGCGATAAATTCCTCACCCACCTTTGCGGCCGGGCTGTTTTGATAGCCGCCCAAAATACTTTATCCATAATAAAATGCCTCCGACAATTAAGGATACCGCTAACATTGTATAGAACTTTTGATCGGCTTTCAAACGTAAGGCTATCAATCCTAAAATAGCAGTCACCGCCCAATAGGTTACAGCGACAGATCTCTTTGACATATGTAGATCGTCTAAAAGATGGTGGTGCAAATGGCCTCTATCCCCCCAAACCGGAGATTTTCCGCCTGCCATTCTTCTAATAATAATAAATAAAGCGTCAATAATCGGAACACCCAGGACTACCAATAACGTTCCCACTTTGGTATTAGATAATATTGACATCACCGCTAAAAAATATCCTCCCAATATTCCACCGCCATACCCTGGCATAATCCGTTGTGGATAAAAATTCCATGGCAAAAAGCCAAAATAGGCGCCAGCTGTAATCATCGCTAAAATTATTACCGGCCATTGGGTAATATCGGCAGAAAATTTTAAAGATAAGGCTCCAACGACCAAAGAGGCAATCACCACTATTCCCGGCAATTGGCCATCAAGACCCTTCGACCAATTAATAAAATTCATCAGTCCCACGATCCAAACCAGGGCAAAAACATCTGCTAACAACCAAATACTGTGATCCCCGCCAAACATGGAAAATGCCAGTCTTGGTTGGTCTAAATTAACTATTCCCAAAAACGGCAAATTAATAAAAGGAATTCCAATACCAACCGCAATTACCGCGCCAGCTGCGGTAATAAGCATCAACAATCTTAAATATGGATTTAAATTAAATAAATCGTCCAAAAAACCAATTCCTGCCGCTATCATAGCCCCAATGACTATCCCTGATAAATGTTTGTCCATCGGTAAAAATAACCAAATCCCAAACAATATTCCGGCAAAAATGACTAAACCTCCTCCGCGGGTGACCGGATAACGATGAGTGGTCATCGGTTTTTTGGAGTCAGGTATGTCCACCGCCCCGATTCGACGGTAAATTTTAATAATTATCGGGGTAACCGCAAAAGAAATTACGGCCGTACTTAAAAAAATCAACCATAAGGGACTGGTTGGAATCATAACCTAGTTCTGCCAACACGTGAATATACTGTCAATATTGAAATCATAGCTACGATCAAAATATATATTCCACCCCAAACTACAGTTTGTGACAAAAATCTATGGTTTTTATGAAATTTAAAGGCCAAAAAAGTATGAACTATAACTACTGTTATATTGCTTCCGGCCAACCAATATAGGGTTGAAACCGGGACTAGTTGAGACTCTCCCCAAGGACGAGAATAAAACAAGGGTATTTCTAAAGGCACATTCTGATATACCCACCATGTCAGCGGAAAGATCAATAAACCAATAAATATCATAAATAATTCCGCTCGGAAAAAAATCGGATCTTTCTTAAAAGAGATTCCTGAGTCAAAAAAAAATGATTTATTGCGATTAATAGAATTTAGCTGCATAGATTGGTATTATAATAGTATCTGTCGGCTAGGGCCGAATTAAGCGGAAAATGGTGGCGCCGTCAATATTCCCGGCTTCTACATAATTATTAGAGATGATAGCCGAAAGTTGTGGAAACCGGCGGTCATAATCCAGCCAAACTATTATTTTAGGTTTTTGAATTGTAATGGCCACCGCTGTTTCGTCGTAAGCATTAAAATCAATCACGTGATAAGCCACGGTGTAGCGACCAGCCGGCAAACGCTGGCTTAGCGGGTAAATATATGGATCGTCTCCCCAAATAAATATCTTGTCTTCGGAAAACGTAGTTCTACGGATATATTCGGCAATTTTATATGTCCGGCCAGATTGTTCTCCGAAAAAGGAAAAATATTCCGCTTGGGTTTTGTTACCAACCGTCCAGGAAACAAAATTTTGATAATAAGGTAAAACGGAATAATTCCAGAAACCGATATATAAATAAGCCGATAAGCCCACAACTATTTGGGCCCCGATCGCGATTTTGGCGATTTTTGTTTTGTCGGTCAAGAAAGCCGCCAAAAGTAAGGCCGCCGGAACAGCTGGCTGAATCAAATAGTGAGGATATGGTCTTGCTGATAAAAGCGCTCCAAATAGAGCAAGTAGAAACCATAGAGAAAGCAAGCTGATTTTCCAAGATAGCTTGAATTTTAGATTAACTCCCCATAAGCCAACAATCCCGATCAATAAAATGATCGCTCTAACCATCAATCCGGAGATCACAAACGGCCCGGACACGGGATTATCTCCGGTTTTCCATGAACTTAAATATCCGACGTTTTGTAATAAGGCAGATCTTAAATAAGGCTCAAACCCGCCTCTGGTGGAGTAATATATTAAGCTCAATAAAATCGGTCCCAAAAACCCGACTGCCATCAACCAAATATTCTTATTAAATATTCTTGAAACAATTCTCCTGACATCCGTTAATAAAAAGAGAGTATAAAAAATACCCACAGCAATAAAGTCAAAAGCCGCCGGAACCTTAAACAAAAATCCTAGCGAGAACAAAAACCCGATAATCAGATAATCAAGATTTTGCCTAACGCCGGGCATTGCTTTTTGTTCTTTGTTTTTTGTTTTTTCAACTAGTATTGTCATTCCCCCGATCACCGGTAAAATCATAAAAATCTCACCGTTGGCAATATTCCCTTCCAGCAATATAACCATAATCGAAAATAATCCGACGGCAATTATCGGCCCCCAACTCTTCTTTTCCAGCAAAAGCTCGGCCAAACGGTAAAACACCACAACAGTCAGAAGATGCCACGCCATTAGAATAAGCTTAAGCCAAAATTGGGTTCCACTTAAAGCTGCAACCCAATAGATGAAAGGTGGCTTATTGTCATGAATATCGCGGTAAAGAACTAAGCCTCTTCTGACCGCCATCCCTAAAGTTAGATATATTCCCTCGTCTCCGTACCAATAGGGCTCAAACAAACTCGGCAACCGTAAAATCGCTACCGACAACAAAATTAAAATCAAAACCATCAATTTAGATGATAGCCGTTTTTCCATTATCTATTTAATTTTACACGAAATTAATTATTGCCACCCTGATACAATAATTACTATAAGTTTACGAAACTTTTGTCATCGAACGCTGTTTCGTAAACTTCATGCTATATGAAACTTTTAGTCACCGGCGGCGCCGGCTTTATCGGAACTAACTTTATTCACTATTGGATTAATGAACACCAAAGAGACGAAATCGTCAATTTTGATAAATTAACTTACGCTGGAAACCTAGAAAACCTAAAAGATCTAGAAAATAATTCCCGTTATAGATTCATCAAAGGAGATATCTCTGATCCTGACGATATCCGAATTGCCATTCAGGGGATTGACGCCGTAGTTCACTTCGCGGCCGAATCACACGTTGACAGATCGATTTTATCCCCAGCCACCTTTATCAAGTCCAATGTGCTGGGAACGCAAGTTCTGCTCGATGCCGCAGTTGAAAATAAAATTAAGCGGTTTCACCATATCTCCACCGACGAAGTTTTCGGATCTTTAAAATTAGACAGCCGCGATAAATTTGACGAGGATACTCCGTATGATCCTCATAGTCCGTATTCCGCCAGCAAGGCCGGTTCCGACCATTTAGTCAGAGCTTATTTCCATACTTACGGTTTGCCGGTTACAATCAGCAATTGTTCCAATAATTTCGGTCCTTATCATTTTCCGGAAAAACTAATTCCTTTAGCAATTACCAATTTATTGGAAGATAAAAAAATTCCGATATACGGAGACGGAAAATATGTCAGAGACTGGCTCTATGTTGACGATCACTGCCGTGCAATCGATTTAATCATAAACAAAGGAATCATCGGAGAAACATATCTAGTCGGTGGCATGACCGACGGCATTTCAAATCTATCCATCATTCAATTAATCTGCGAATTCATGGGCAAAGACTTTAACCAATCAATCGAATTTGTCAAAGACCGCCCCGGGCATGACCGCAGATATGCTGTTGACTGGACAAAAATAAAAGATCAGTTAAACTGGAAACCTGAACATGATTTTAAAGATTGGTTGAAAAAAACCGTCGAATGGTATAAAAACAACCAGGCTTGGTGGAAAAAAGTTAAAAGCGGAGAATATCAGGAGTATTATCAAAAACAGTATGTCAATAGAAAGTAAAGAGCAATGAGTAATGATATAAAATCATAAACATTACTTTCTACTTTCTGCTCATTACTCATTATTTATGACCCAACAAAATATATCCGATAAATACTCAAAAATATTGACGACACAAGAATATGGGAAGAATCCACCAATAGACGGGGTAAAATTTATTCAGCTTCCCTATCATAAGGACGACACCGGAGAATTTTCCGAACTGGGAAGAGTCTCCGGAGGAATCCTCCAAGCCTTAGAAGGTTTTAAAATTGCCCAAATAAGTTATTCTTTGCTTTTACCACAAGCCGTCAAGGCTTTTCATTTGCATTTCAACCAAACCGATGCCTGGTTTGTTTCTCCTTACGACCGCCTGTTGGTCGGATTATTGGATACGCGTAAGGATTCAAAAACTGTTGATAAAACAATGCGTTTGGTTTTGGGAGCCGGAGTAGCCCAACTCTTAATAATCCCACCGGGTGTTGCCCACGGAGCTGCCAACCCCTGGGGTAAACCAACCTCAATGATATATTTCACCGATCAACAATTTTCTTCTGCAAACCCTGATGAGCGCCGATTACCTTACGATCTATTCGGCAAAAACTTCTGGGAACTGACGAAGGGATAATTTCATGACAAACCTTATTGTAACCGGCGCTTCCGGAATGATCGGCTCCAGATTTCTTAAACTATTGCCAAACGACTTTAAGCTGGTTAAAAATATCGACCGGACGGAAGGCTTGGATATTCTAGATTATCCCGGACTTTCCGCCACGCTTTCATCAACCAAGGCCGATACCATAATTCATATGGCCGCATTTACAGACGTCAACGCCGCGGCCGAGCAAGAAGGAAAACCCAAAGGAATGTGTTTCCAAATCAATGTCCTAGGAACTCAAAATGTTGTTAAACTGGCCAAACAACTTGATTGCCAATTAATTCATATTTCTACTGATTATGTTTTTGACGGCACAAAAAACGAAGAATATATCGAAACCGACAAACCCAATCCGATTGAGTGGTATGGAAAAACCAAATATGAGGCCGAAAAAATAATCATGAGTTCGGATGTAAAATGGTGTATAGCTAGAACGTCTTATCCTTTTTTGGCTGAATTCCCGAAAAAACTTGATTTAGTCCGCAGCCGGATAAAACAAATGGAAGAGGGGAATTTGCCTCCTCAGTTTACCGATCATATTATTACCCCGACCTCCGCCGATCAACTGTCAATCGCTTTATTTAAATTAATCCGCGCCAAGGCTCTTGGAATTTACCATCTGGTTGGCGACACGTCCCTATCAGATTTTGATTTAACAACGGAAATTGCCAGGCAGTTCGGGTTGGACGGAACAAAAATTGCTAAAAGTTCCCTTTCCGAATTTAATAAATCCGCTTCCCGGCCGTATCAACAAAGGATGGCTATGTCCAGCCAAAAATTCGAATCCCAATTCGGCGACACCTTTTCCTCATTCCCCGATGCCCTGGCAACAATAAAAAGCCAAATGGAGGCATCTGCTTCGTAAAATTTATTTTGTACAATATTTCAATTAATTGATTAATTGAAATAATATCTACCCCTAATAAATTTTATTGGGCTACATCAATAACTTCAATTATTTAAATAATTGAAGTAAATTTATTTTTAGCCTTCTCCTCCCGCCATTTTTGGATTTCGGCGTGATTGCCGGAACGTAAAACTTCCGGAGCTTTCCAACCTTTATATTCCGCGGGTTGGGTGTAGTGGGGGAAATCGAAAATAGGGACAAGGGACAAAGGCTGAGGGCTAAGGGAATTAGAAGAAAACGATTCATTTGCCAAAGATTCTTCATTCCCCAAAACTCCCGGAATCAGACGGGCCACGGCATCGGTTACCGCCATCGCCGGAATTTCCCCGCCGGACAAAACATAATTCCCTATTGACAATTCTTCATCAACCAAATTTTCTCTGACCCTTTCATCCACTCCTTCATATCTGCCACTAATAAGAATCAAATGGTCAAGTTCCGAATATCCTCGAGCAATTTGCTGATTAAACAATCTTCCTTGCGGCGACAATAAAACCACCTTCTTCCTTCTTCCTTCTTCCTTCTTCCTTTTGATCGTCTTCAAAGCGCGGTCGATCACATCGACGCGCATCACCATTCCCGGACCACCGCCAAACGGCTTATCGTCGACCGACCGGTGTTTATCTAAAGTAAAATCACGCAGATCCACCGGATTTATTTCCAAGACCTTGGCTTTCACCCCACGTCCCACCGGCCCGTAGCTTAAGATCTCGCGGATCATCTGGGGAAAAATTGTTAGAATAGAGATGATCATAAAAAAAGAACAGAAAACAAGAAACAAAGAACAATGATTAACAATATTTTAACAAAGATTAAATCTTCGCTGCCATTTCTAATTGTTTTAGTGGTTTCGTCATTGCTTTTTTTAACCAATCTTGGTAAAAACACTCTGGCTGATTGGGATGAAGCATGGTATGCCGATGCTTCCAGATATATGTTTAACAATCAGCATTATTTAACCCCCGTCTGGAATAATTATTATTTTTTTGACAAACCGCCATTACAATATTGGCTAACCCAGCCATTTTTATACATATTCGGAGAAAATGAAATTTCCTACAGGTTGCCGTCGGCGCTGGCGGCCATTAGTCTTTCGCTGACAACCTTTATTTGGGCTAAATCGATTTGGGGAACCGGAACCGGGTTAGCCGCAACAGCGATTCTCTTATCGTTCCCGCATTTTTTGGACAGGGGACGGTCGGGAAATTTCGATTCTCTGTTTATTTTATTAACCACTTTTTCCCTCTATTTTTATAACAAAGGAAAATATTTTAGATCAGGAATATTTTTAGGATTTTCCTGGCTGACAAAAGGGGTCTTTTCCGGATTTTTTCCGCTGGTTGTAGCCGGGCTATTCGCAATTTACGATTTATTCAAACATAAAAGTTTACGTTTTCTAAAATTTTCTTTCTTAATGCTTTCCGGGGCATTAATTATTTACGCCCCCTGGCATCTGATTGAATCAAACCGGTTTGAAGAATTAATTCAAAAATCATATTTTGCCACCTTTGATCAGGGCGAATTCGGCGATAAAAGTTGGAGCAGCATAGTCTGGCGGTTTGACCTGCGGTATCTGGTATTTTTAAATACTTTTTTGCGGTGGTGGTTTCCGGTAATGATCCTTGCCGGATTATCAGAATTATTAACTTTAAATAAAAACCTATTATCAAATAAGCCAGTCAAAACCAAATCTTTCGTTTCCGAATCATTGCCTGTCATTACTTTTCTGGTAATATTTTTAGCCCTGTCCGCAGCTAAAGAAAAAAATGATTGGTATATTATGCCGGTCTATCCGTTTGCCGCGCTCCTAACCGCCGGCTTATTCCAGCAAATTTTCAAAAGGAAACAATTGTTAATGATCCTTATTATTTTCTCTATCTCTATCTCAAACCTCTATCTAAACCGCCGCCAGGCTTTTCCGCCCAACAAACATTTACCGGAAAAACAAGTTGCCCTGCTGGTAAAAGATTTAACCACTTCAAACGAAATAATTCTTACCGCAGAATATGAATTCCCCACTTTGCGCTATTACAGCCAACGCGAAGTCAGAACTTCCGCTCCCCAACAGAACTATGAAGGCAAATACTGGTGGGTATGGGACAACGCTGATATTGCCACAGCCCTGCGCCGCGGCCAAAAAATTGTCACCATTCACCGTCCCGGGACCGAATGGTCTATTGAAATTTGGGGGTATCACCGGGTAAAAATCGGTGAAATAAATAACAGAATCATTAGCAGAATAGCTCCGGGAAATTAATTACTCGTTATCCAAACTCTTCCACAAATATCGACAGGCAATTGTCCTATGTGGACGCCATTCTGCGGCAATTTTAATCATCTCCTTTTGATTGCTTCTTTTGACAGCATATAATTGTTCAAAGGCTTTTTGAATCCCCAAGTCATTTAGCGGCAAGACGTCTGGCCTTCCGAGAGAAAACATCAAGATCATTTTAGCCGTCCATGGCCCAATCCCTTTCACTTGTGCTAGATGTTCAACAACTTCTTTATCCTTCATATTATTCAGTAAATGTAATTTAATCGTTCCATCAAGAACTTTAGTAGCCAAATCTTTTATATACTTTACTTTAGCCCATGATGCCCCAATTGCCCGCAACTTGCTGTCGTCAATAGTTAAAATAATTTTTGGATCAACTTTCTTGTCGGGAAACAACGCCTCAAACCGGGAGTAAATAATCTTGGCAACTTTTCCGGAAAGTTGTTGAGAAACAATCGAATCGGCAATTTCGGCAAAAAGATCCTGTTGATGCTTGTGAAATTCCAACGGCCCAAACCGGCTAATCAAATTCTCCATGACTGAATCACTGCTGCTTAAATGAACTAAAGCTTTTGATAAATTCCGCATAATTATCCAAACAAAGTCAACTGCTCTTTATTGTTTTCTTTCGATACTTCTTCTGCCCAAATTTTGACGACTCCGAAAACTCCGTCATATCCAGGGTCAATCACGATGTTCCCCGACCGCACCTTCATAATCCCTTCTGCGATTTTGCCATTAGCAAGTCCGGCAATTTCAGAATCTTTGGCGCGCAACAAAACTTCAAATTCTCCTCCCAATTTTTCAACCAAGATCAAATATAGCGACTGGGTTTTAGTGCTTTGGACCGGTGAATCGATAGCCTCGGAAATAATTTCCTGTAACGGAACCAACATTGCAAACGGTGGCCGATTGGGAAAAGCCTTGCTACTCGTCATTTGGACGCCACTGCTCAAATCAGGCGACTGATAACCAGTAACCGATAACTTCAATTCTTCTTCTGTCCGCCCTGCCAACTCTTCCACTCTCTGCATCACCCCTTGGGTTAAATTCCGGTGGCAAACCGGGCAAACAATTCCTTTCTTAACTGTTTCCAATGGATCATACTTAATTCCGCAGGCGCGGTGGCCGGTATAGTGATATTTACCCTCTTCTGGATAAAACTCAATTGTATAGGCAATTGATGATTGATGATTGATGGTTGATGGTTGATGCGCAGACAAGACAGGAGCTTTTATCGCGTCATAAAGTGATTGATAACTAAATTGTTTTTCGGGAAATTCAAATACTGTTGCCTCCCGGCCGATTTTGGGACCGGAGTGGGCATCGGAAAAAGATAGTATTGACCGGTTGTCCAATTCTTTTATCCGCCAATTCATCGATGGATTACTGGATAATCCTGTTTCCACCGCGTAAATATTTTTTGCAAATTGGCCAAAGGCTTCTTCAATCGTGTTAAATCCTCCCAACGATCCATAGACGCTGAACCACGGCGTCCAGGCATGAGCCGGAATCAATAATGCTTTTGGCTCAACAGATAATACTAATTCTGAAATTTGAATTAATGTCATCCCGATAATCGGCCGGCCATCACTGCCTAATTTACACCTCCGCTTATTCATTGCTTGTATAATTTTTTCGGCTGAAGAAATTGCCGGAACCCAAATTAAAACGTGGACCCGGCGCAATTTTCCGCCTTGACTGTAAATACAGGATACTTCTGTCGCCAGCAGAAATAACGGTTCAACCAATTTCTCGTAACCTAATAATATGGAACTATCTTTAAGCTTAAGAAGTCCCATTCCGGTTTCTTCCAGATTCGCCTGAATTTCCCTGATCCATAACGGATGCGTCCAGTCGCCGGTGGCTACTAGTCCTATCCCTTTTCTGGCCGACCACAGTCCGATATTCGGAATCGTCATTTGCGGCGACACAGCCCGGGAATATTTGGAATGAAGTTGCAGATCGGCGATAACTTGCATCTGATCTATATAAATTTTTTGATTAAATCTAATACTTGATTTTCATACTTATAGAAATTATGCGGAGCAGAGGGAATAATATTAATTGACAGCTTTTCCGATTTAAAATTTTTTTCAAACCATGCTGCGATTTTTTTAATCGACCGGTCGCGGTATTCATCCTTTTGGGCTAAAACAATCAACGCCTGTATCTTGATTTTCCGGAATATATCAGGAGCCTTACCGGAAACGGCGTAACAAAAAATTTCTTCCCGGCTTTCCGGTGTTGCCAAGCTTAAAAATCTTTGGGCGCTGACCATGTCCGGCCAAATTTCCGGAGGCAATAATCCTTGCGGTTGATTCTTTTTGACTAAATTTTTGGCAAAATTTTCTGCCGTTTTTAAGTTACCGTTTTTGTCAGATTTCAAGATCGCAGCGTAATCACTCATCGGGGCCAACAAAATCACCCCTTTAATAAATTTTTGTTTTCCAAAACGGCTTAAATAATAAGCCGATTTTTGGCAGCCGGTGGAATGGCCGGATAAATAAATTGACGCTTTTGGGTTAACCGATAAAGCATAATTAACCGCTCCCTGAATATCGTCAACGCAATCCGTAAATATTTCCATTGATTCCCCAGCGGTTATCCGCGAATAGCCCTTCTTTTTTCTATTGTCGACTTTTTTTATAGAAGCAACCTGATCGTGGCCGCGGTTGCTGAAAGTTATCACTGCCGTTTGACTGTCAGCTAGAGGAGTAATTAGCTTATGGCTTGAAAAAGCATTTCCGCCAAGTCCGTGAATGAAAATAATAATTTTAGATGGGGACTCCGCCCCAAACCATAAGCCTTTCAAAACAAATTTATTCGGAGTTACAATGTCAATCACCCGGGCCGGCTGTTCCATCCCCCCGATTTTACTCCATGTCCGGCTGAAATACTAACTTGATAGAAAACTGCTATTTAGTTGCGGAGTCCAGCCAATTTAAAAATTCTTTTCTTTGCTTCCCAATCGTAATTTCGGCGATACAATTGGTATAGTCGATTGAATCTTTCACAATTTTTTCTATTTTCTCAAAATATTCTTTCTTGGTTTTAACAATCAAAACCACCTCCGGTTCTTCGATAATTTTCCCTTCCCAGGAATACATACACGTAATCGGAAACCAATTAGTGCAGTTTGACAGTTTACTTTCCAATATCTTCCGGCTAATCTCCCTCGCCTCCGATTCGTTGTTGAGAGTGATATAGATAAAAATCATTTTTCTGTAATTATTTCCGACTGCTCCGGATAGAATGCAGGAACATCAAAGGCAATATATTCAAAATCTTTTCCTTCGCAGGCAAATTTATTTCCCGGAGGGACGTCAACAACGTCTCCGGCGCTAACGCTAAAGATGCCATCTCCGGCGTATATTTTCCCACTTCCCTTGATTGCATAAATCATAAAATGACAATCTGATTCAAGAATAAATTCGTTAGAATTTTCAGGATGACGACCATTAACAACCATACGGGCCAAATCAAAAAGCTTGGTCTGCGTTGGAAATTTATATATAGTCTTAGTTCCTAAATTGATAACTATCGCTTTATCGGGAGAATGCTTGATTGGCTTCATATGCAAAGATTATATATGGTTGTCAAATAATGCTACTATAAATATAGTATCGTTTTAAATATATGATCAGGAAAAGGAAAACTAAATTATCAAAATGGGTTGTGATTCCGGTAATTGCAATTGCGGTAATTGCAATCTCGGGCATGTTGAAAAACACATCTTCTCCGTCTCGGGCTATTTTGCCAACTTCTGATAATCCGGACGCCTTAATTTCAAAAGACGAGGCAATCGCCAAAATTAAATCGCTTCCAAAAGTAATCGAATATCTTAAAATAGTCCCCAAGGCAGTAATCGAAATCGACAGCGAGGAGGACGATTCTTATTCCGTTCATGTTTATGAGATTAAAGACAACCACACCGCGACTTTTAACTGGTTTACTGTTGACAAAAAAACCGGCGTAATAAAAGAAATGTTTTAATCCAACTGTTGCCAAAGAAGAAGAACGACCACATTTCCGGATAAAAGAAGAAGGCTGGCAATTACAGCGGCGATTGAGCCAAGATCCAAAACGACAGTCCCCAGCATAAGATTAATCATAACGGCAATAAACAGGATGCTTGAAATTATATGAGCAATTATGCCTGCCTTTAATAAAGATTTATTTTTTGTAAAAAGGGCCAACAATGAGCCTGCGATTAAAACGCCAAGCAAAAGAACGGCTGCGTTCCCCTGCCGGATTAATTCCCAGCCGGTTGTTCGCCCCTGTGCTTGAGGCGACCAGGGAAGAAAAAATAAAACCAGAACAATATAGTCAATCCAAAAAGCAGTTTTGCGGAGATTATTCAATTTCAGCGGATCGCGGGAAAAATAAAATGTTTTCAAAGT
>Ga0209211_10004708_pt1 | contig 20957 bp, 16 predicted proteins | sample RifGroA2_FD_183992 | JGI IMG/M metagenome (GOLD analysis project Ga0209211, IMG submission 183992) | Groundwater microbial communities from Rifle, Colorado, USA - Groundwater A2 (SPAdes) (version 2) | ecosystem: Environmental > Aquatic > Deep subsurface > Groundwater | place: Rifle, Colorado...
AGACAAAATTTGGGCAGGCGAGTCCAGAAGATCGTGGGTTCGAATCCCATTGGGAGCGCACATATCTAAATAGCTTCGTTCGCGGATCTATCTTTACTCGACGCTTTACTTCATTCCAACGTTCTGCAGAACGTTGGAATGAAGTAGGTAAAAGCTGGTATACTAAATGTGATATACTAGGTGTATGAAGCGATTTAGATATCTTGAAGGGATTGCGAAAGGATTTGCTAACCATCGCCGCATTGAAATTTTGGCACTTCTTGAAAAAACTCCGGAACTTTCTTTATCTGAAGTTTCTGAAGCCGTTGGAGTTGATTTCAGGACAGCGGGCGAACACATGCATAAACTTGTGGCGTCCGGGTTGGTGATGAAACGAAACGCTGGTAAGGCGGTGCGGCACGCCGTTACACCTTTAGGTCATAAGGTTCTTAGGTTCTGCAGAACGTTGGAATAAGCTTTTTGATTTATATTATTGCGTGCTTGGGTCTTGGGTTATGTGTATTAGTATTTTGGGGCATCGAGGTTGCTGGCTGAAGTTGTTGTATGACCGGGAAAGTGCTTGGAGAAAAGTTTTTTGAGAGGAGCACGTTGCGGGTAGCGCGCGAACTCTTGGGGAAATATTTGGTGCGGCGGCGGGGCGGTAAAACGCGCGCTTTTTTGATTACGGAAGTTGAGGCCTATACGGGTAAAGACGATATGTCCTCGCACGCGGCCAACGGCATGACCAAGCGAAATCAAGCGATGTTCGGGCATCCCGCGCATTGGTACGTTTATTTAATTTACGGGATGTATCATTGCCTGAATATCGTAACCGAATCGCGCGGAACTCCTGCCGCGGTTTTAATCCGCGGTGTACAAGGGGTTTCCGGTCCGGGGAAGGTATGCCGCGAGCTTGGGATCACGACGGCGCTCTATGGCAAGCCGGCCGCCAAATCAAGCGGGCTTTGGGTTGAAGACCGGGCGAGCAGGATTCAGAAATTAGGATTCAAGATCAGGCAGACAGCGCGGATTAACGTAGGCGGCGATGAGAAGGCAAAGAAGAGACGCTGGAGGTTTGTTTTAGTTTAGGAACCCGAGCTTTCGACGTACGTCGGCCAGAGTCGGGGCGGCGAGTTCGGCGGCTTTGATAGCGCCCCTTCGGAGAATTTGCGCCAAGTGTTCCGGCTCTTGCCGGAGTTTGGCAAATTTAGCTTGGAACGGTTCTAAAGTTTTAACTATTGTTTCGGCTAGCGCTTCTTTAAACGCGGCGTAAGACTTCCCGCCGAACTCCGCCTCGATGTCCTCGATGCTTTTGCCGGCGATTCCGGCGAATATGGTTATAAGATTGGAAATGGCCGGTTTTTGGCTCGGATCAAAACGTATCTCATCATCCGAGTCGGTTACGGCTTTTTTGATTTTGCGGCGGATCTCATCCGGCGTGTCGGTAAGCGCAATGTAGCCGTCGGCGCTGGCAGCGCTTTTAGACATTTTTTTTACCGGATCATCGAGCGCCATAATGCGGGCCGTTTCTTTTTGGATAAGCGGTTTAGGAATTTTGAACGTCTCACCGAATCTATTGTTGAAACGTTCGGCGATTGAGCGAGCCAGTTCAATATGCTGAATTTGATCCTCACCGACCGGTACGCCCTCGGTTTCATAAAGTAGAATATCGGCGGCCATCAGCGTCGGGTAGTTGAATAGTCCCGCCATCACGCCAGCCTTTGCGCCCTGCGTCCTGCTTTTATCCTTAAACTGCGTCATTCGTTCAAGCTCTCCCAAGGGCGTCATGGTATTCAGAATCCAGCCGAGTTCCGCGTGCGCCGGCACGTGCGATTGAACGAAGATTATGGTTTTATCCGGATCAAGTCCCGCGGCAAGATATGTTGCCGCGACGTCCAGCGTTTGATCGCGAAGAGCCGCCGGTTCCTGGGGGACGGTGATGGCGTGCAGATCAACGATCGAGACCATTAGCTCATTATCTTTTTCCAACTCAACAAAGCGCTTAATAGCGCCGAGATAATTCCCGATATGTATAGTGCCGGACGGCTGGACGCCGGAGAATATCTTCATGGTTGGTATCGCGAGTCCGCTTTGTTATTTTGATACACTGTAGTATCAAAATAGAAAATTTGGACTGATTGTATAATTCCTGCGCGGTTATTATATCTCAGTAACCACCGGCAGTACCATCGGCCGGCGGTGGGTTTTTTGATACAGGAACTGGCCAATTTCTTCGCGGATGATATCCCTAATATAGGTCCAGTTTACCGGGTGCTGGCCGGCTGTCGTGTGATGCTCAACGGTCTCTTTGACCTTATGGCGCACCTGCTTCAAAAGGTCCTGATTCTCGCGAAGATAAATGAAGCCTCTCGAGATGATGTCGGGTGAGGTGTGTACCTTACCGGTTTTTGAGTCCACAATCGTGACAATGACGAAGATTCCGTCCTCCGAGAGCATCTGGCGGTCGCGAAGAACTACCTCGCCGACGTCTCCCACCCCGAGACCGTCAACGAAAACATATCCCGCCGGAACTTCTTCCTTGGTCAGTTTGAATGAGGTGGATGTCAATTCCATCACCTTGCCGTTTCCCGCAATGATGACATTTTCTTTCGGTATGCCGACCGACTCGGCTAGATTCGCGTGGAGTTTTAAGAGGAAGTAGTTTCCGTGGATTGGCATGAAGAATTTTGGCCGCATGAGATTAATCATAAGCTTTAAGTCTTCCTGCTGGGCGTGCCCGCCGGCGTGAATATCCATCATACCGTAGTGAAATACCTTCGCGCCCTGCCGATAGATCACGTCTTTCATGGTTTGCACCGTGCGCTCATTCCCAGGAACGACCGAAGAAGAAAAGATCACGGTATCGCCGTCTTCAAACCGAATGAAACGGTGCTCTCTTTGGGCGATACGCATCAGCACCGCACCCGATTCTCCCTGCGCGCCGGTGCCGATTATGAGGATGCGGTTAGGCGGGTAATTTTCAATATCGCGCACATCCACAATCGTGCCTTTCTTGACCTTGAGATAACCGAGTTGCTGGGCAATCAGCACGTTTGATTTCATGGAGAAGCCCTCGATGGCTACCTTGCGCTCATACCGCTCCGCGAGCGTTATCATTTGCTGGATGCGCGAGATGAGCGAGGCGAAGGTCGCCGCGATAATGCGCCCTTTGGAGCTTTGGAAGATTTCCTCAAGATTGTCTTGGATTGTGCTCTCGGATATTGAATGTCCCGCGCGCTCGGCACCCGTCGAGTCAGACATCAGAAGCAGTACTCCCTCTGAAGAAAGGCGCGCGATCTTGGCGTAATCCGCCGGCTTGTCTCCAGTGGGGTTATTGTCGAACTTGAAATCGGCTGTGTGGGCGACGATGCCGACCGGCGTGCGCACGGCCACCCCTATTGTATCCGGAATATTGTGATTGACGTGGAAGAACTCAACCTTAAAGACGCCAAGCTGCAGCACCGACTCCGTGGTAATTTGCTCCACCGTGATCTCTCCCATGTGTTTGAAGTCCTCTTGGCGCTTCATGATGATGGCGCGCGTCAAGGGCATGGCAAATACTCTGGGGTTTCCGATTTGCGGCACGATGTAGGGGATGCCGCCAATATGGTCGTAATGGGCGTGTGTAATGATGACGCCGCGGATCTTGTGTTTGTTATCTTTAAGATAAGTTGAATTGGGGATAATGTAATCAATCCCCGGCATATTCTCTTCCGGAAATTGAAGCCCCAGGTCAATCACCAGAATATCGTCGCCGTACTCTAGGAACATGGCGTTGCGGCCGACTTCCTCAAGCCCGCCTAAGGGTACGATACGCAGCACCCCGTCTTTGCCGCGAAATTCGCGGACCGCATGCGGCGCATGGAATGGGGTAGGCGCGCGATGTCCCGCGTGCGGCCGCCGCCCCGCGAAACCGCGTCGTATTGGCATTCGTGTTTTCATTTGGTTAATAATTTATCTGCCTTTTCGGCCAGCACGATCCGTTTAGGATACGGAGAGAGACGGCGTACTTCAGCGGCAGACGAGGGTCTGCCCGCGATTAATAATAATTTACCCCTACACTAATCTCACCGCGACACTTTCAATACTGGGATAATGCCAGGCGAAACCGCCTAGCGGCTCACGCATTCTCATGTCGTGATAGTCATGAAAAGATTAGTGTGGGGTTAATTGGTATGAGATTCGATTCTCATGTGGGCGAGAGAGGACTCGAACCTCCACGGGGTTTACCCCCACTGGCTCCCTTGCCCCGTTAGAAATGCCGCGGGTGGGAGTTGAACCCACACATCCTTACGGATATACGGCTCTGAACCGTACGCGTCTGCCAATTCCGCCACCGCGGCATTTCTAACGGGGTGAACTAGCGCGCCTGCCTGCCCTGCCCGCCGGCAGGCGGGGCGGGCGGGTCTGCCAATTCCGCCACCGTGGCAAATTTTAATTGTCTCGGCAAAGCCTCAATCAAAAAGTGGTGCCTCGGTGGCGGCCCGGGAAATTCTTTATTTCCCGCTCGAAGCTCCGCTTGCTCGCTTCTCGCCCACCTCGGCAATTTAATTAGATTATTTAATTTCCTGATACAGCCGATCAATTGAGAAAAAATCCTGTCGGTAGGTTTCAGGTTTCGCCAGAAACGAGAACTTGGCCGGATCGGACGCAAGGAGAGTATAGAGCGGATCAAAATACCCGTTGTACCAGTCTTTTTTGGGTTTCAACTTCCGAAGAGGAGGAACCACTCGATAGTTCCGATTACTTTCTATTTCTATCATACTGGGTGCCTCCGATGCAAGGAGGCGCGCGGCCGCGCCCCTTAGAATCTTGTACGGCTCATAATCATATCCGACTTTATCGGCGATGACATTGGCAATCACGAGTGGCTCGGTTTCAGCATTAATTGTGATATGCCCGAATGACGGCGGGACGCAAATCTTTTCTCCGGGTCCGGCCTCAACCAAATATATCTCGTCAATTTGGGCCGGATCGGTTTCGTAGCGCTGGATTATCCAGCGTCCGCGGCCGGCCAGCACTTCATATATTTCCGGATATCGAACGCCTTCGGGGCTCGGCTTGTGATAGTGTCCCGCGGTGCGAAAAAACTCATTCGTGCCGTCATCAAATTGGATTGTTCCGGTATTAATGGCGGTGACGTCATAGCGTAATCCCGCCGCGTGGATGCGGCTTGCGTGTACTGTAAACCCGACATCGTGGAATACCCTATAGATTAGCGGATTCGGGGCAGATGCGTTCTCGTAAAGGAACGGCTGGAGGTCGTCGATGGTTCTTGATGTTTGGCTATGCACCATCACCTCGTTCGGAAACACCAGCTTCAGCGAGTCGTCAAGCTCCAGCGGCAGCCCACTTGATTTTTCGAGTTGTAGCATGATTGAAATCAAAACACCCTTTTTGTTTTTATGTGCCATAGATGGGTTTCTGCGAATCGCTCCGAAGGGAGTACAAGCGTTTTCAGATTGATCCCGCGAATGGTCGGCCTGGTGGCGTAAAAATAAGCGGGGGAATAGAGAAAAATTGCCGGGAAATCTTCCGCGATGATCTTTTGGAATTCTTTATAGTTAGCCTCGACTTGGCCGCGATCGGTGGCCCGCCGCGCCTCTTCCAGCAAAGTATCAACTTTTTTCGAGTGGTAAAGAGCGATATTAAGCCCTGGATCCTTAAGCTGGGATGAATGCCAGAAGGCAAACGGGTCCGGATCGTGGCCCAAGATTTCACCAAAGAGCAACGCATCATAGGCTCTTGGCCGAATAACCGCTGATTCAAGTTCGTTCACCGGCAAAGTTCTAATTTCTACCTCTGCTCCGATCTTCGTCCAATACTCTTTTATGAGGTTGGCGGTCTCGGCGAGATCGCGCCAATCGGACGTGGCGATGGTGATTTTAAGCGGGGTCGGCGCGCCGCCTTTCTTCGCCGGCTTTTTTTCGCGCAGGCCATCCCCATCTAGATCCTGCCAGCCGGCTTTGGCCAAAGTCGAGCTGGCTTTTTCCAAATTAAAGTCCGCGGATGGAATATCCGCATTGTAGCCGAAGGTTCCCGGCGGGATAGGCGAATCAATCTCAATCGCGCCTCCGCCCAGAACCTTGGTGATGAGATCTTTTCGAGGAATGCTCCAGGCCAGGGCCTGGCGAACCGCGCGATCAGCAAGCGCCGGATGCGCTTCATTCAAGAAAATGGCGAAGATGCGCGGGATGCGGATATTCGAAACCGTGGCGCCGAGATTTTTCACGCGCTCGATGTTTTTCGCCGATAGGGCGTTAATGCCGTCAATTTCTCCGCCCTGATAGGCTCGGATCAACTGCTCCTCGGTGTCGTAGAGTTTGAACTCGATTGTTTCTATGTAAGGTCCCGCAAGATAAAAATTGGTCGCCGCTTCAAGTCTGTAGCTTGTGATGATGCCGTCTTTGTTTTTTTCAAAACCAGCGAAGAGATACGGTCCCGAACCGATCGGCCGCAAGTTAGCGTCAGCCAACGTCGCCGCCTCCCCCGGGATGCGCTTCCAGATATGCTGGGGGATGATGGGGAGCACCAAGTTTTGCAGAAAAGGTGAATACGGCTGTTTTAGGACAAAGCGCACCTCATATTCGCCGAGGCGCTCGATGGTTACTCCCTGCCAATTAGGTCGCAGGAAACTCTTATAAGCCGGGTCTTGGATGGTTTTAACAGTGTAAACAACATCGTCCGCTGTTAACGCCGCCCCGTCGTGCCAGCGCACATTCTTTTTTAAGTTGACGTTGTATGACTTTCCGTCGTCACTGACGGAATATCCTTCAGCAATGCCGGGTTTCAGGGCGCCGTCGGCGTCATAATAAAACAGCGTTGAAAAAATAAGCGCGGCAATGTCGCGGTCGGTATCGTTGTTTGAAAGAAAAAGCGGGTTTATGCGCTCCGGCGCGCGCGCCACTCCTTCGCGGAAAACCCCGCCGCGCTTCGGCGCCTCCTGCGTTAATTTAAAAAGAGCTAGCGATGCGGCGGTAGAGCCGGAGATAATGGCAAGCGCAACAAAAAATCCTAGCACCGCCCGTTCACGCCGTCCCAGGACATGCGGAATGTAAAGCCAGTCGCGAAACGCGAGCGCCCTGAATGAATTGGCCGGCACCGCCGGGTTTTCCCCCGGCGGGCTTCCTTTAAGTTCTTCGGTGGACATTTACGAAATGATTACGTTCAGCACCGCCGAGGCGGCAAGCAGAATCGTGAGAATGATGGTCGCGCGAAATATGCTTTTCTCCACTCCGCGCTTGGTGCGGTAAATGTTGCCGTCGCCCCCAAACGCCGTTGAAAGTCCCGATCCGCGCTGCTGCAGCAGAATCGAGACTACCACGAGTACCGCGAGAATGATTTGGATTATCGGCAATGCCGGTTTAATGAATGACATAGGTTATGGATTATGTTTTAGAATAAGGAGTTTGCGATGCCGAGGATGATGGAGCTTATAAGAGCCGTCTTCCAGCCGGAGATGGTGAGCGCCGTTGAATAATAGTCAACTAGAAGCAGTAACGCCAGATTAATCACGATATTGAAGAGGCCGAGGGTGAGGAGGAGTAGGGGAAATGAGATCAGTTTCAGAATCGGCCGCAGGACCGTATGCACCAGTACGATGAGGCCTGCGACCCCTAAGAATGTTTTGGGGTCGGCAGAAACAATGAACCCCGACGGAAAATACCACTGTAGGCCGTACATCGCCGCGGCCGTAAATGCCAGACGTAAACCCAGCTTCAGGATAAAGTGCATCGGTACTTACTCTACTATAGAAGCAGGAGCTCGGCAATGCGCTCGCCCGCCGCAATTTTTCTCCACCCCGCCTGCGCTAAAGCTTCGGACGGGCAGGCAAGGAGGAGACCTTTACAACCTCCCTATTTTTATTGCGCTACGCCGCGTCTTACGCGGCTACGCGCTTGGTTGACTCCTCCTTGAGTTTCGAAAAATTGGGCGGGCTCGCTTAGAGGTTTTCTCAAGGTAACCCGCCAGCGGGCAGGCAGGCGCTTCATTAGGCTAAGCTTAGCGAAACGCTTGATTTGGTTCTGAAAGAGCATTATTATAGCTACCATGGTGATAAAATGCCTTATCTAAGCCACTTTTAGTTGACATTGTATCTAGCTATTGACAAGTTATTGCGTATGGTGTATTATAGAAACATGGAATACTGAAGGCTGGATTCAGCAGTTTGGCCAGTAGCTTGAAAGCTGAATATAAATGAACTAAAGACTCGAAGGAGAGCGAGGCTGGTTGTTCACAAAGATGGCATTAATACATTTATATGTACCGCTTCGGCGGTTTAAGCCATACCATAGAACGGCTAGAAGAGCTTTTTTTGAGAGATCGAATAAACTTCTTCTGGCCGTTTTCGTTTGCCCTCGGGCAAACGAAAACGGCCTGCCCTCCGAATCCGCCAGCTGGCGGAGCAAGAGGGAAGGAGAAGGATGGCTACCCGAAGTCCGTAAATACTTGGGCTTCCCGCCATCCTTCTCCTCGACACGGAGTTGGGGAGTTGGTCTGCAGATTAAACTCGGTCGGAACCCCGAATGACTCGGGGTCCGTCATCGCCAATTAGGGGCGTGAGTTTACAAGCAGACAGAAAGGATCAGCCATGCTGATTCGAGTCGGTTTCACCTTCGAGTGGTTGAAGATGCTGAAGCAGCTCGCCACGGACATTTGTGCTAGCCGGTATGAGACCGGCACGCACGACGCGACGGGCGAGATGGTCGTTGTGGACGGGATCGAGATCCCCGTTCGCAAGCTGACTGATAGTCACACCAGCGCTCGCAATTCGTATATCAGGGAACTGGAGCGACCGCCTCTGCAAGAGAGTGCGGTTGAGGCAGTGCTGGTTAACGAGCACGGCTTCGCCCCGCGGTTTATCACCGCGGCTAGCGTGCGTTCGGAATACCACTACGGCGGCAACAGCCGCCCGCGGTGGGGTGGTATCTTCCTGAAGCACATCACTGTGGGGGAGTACCGCAGTACGGGTCTCATTCTCCTGGAGTTTCAGGAGGTGAGCCGGGTTCCCCACTGGCTTCATCCCGAACGCGCCGATGGGCTCACGCTCGTCCAGATTCTGGAGAGCGCAGAGAAGCGGATCCGTATCGAGGTCTCGCCCGAGTGTGAGAATCTCGCCGAGGTCAAGAAGCTCCTGGAGCAGATCCGCGGCATCATCGCGGTTCTCCCCCAGATCCGCCGGATCTTTTCGAGTGGCAACGAGGTCGTGTCTCGGAGTGCCCTGGCGACGGCGATCAGGGCGCTCGCGGAGTTACATTGGCTCTCGAGCAGGCATGGTGGGAGAGAGATTCATAGCTTGCTGATCGGGATGGCCGGAGGGGAGGCGAAAGGGTCGTCGCCCTCCAACTAGCCCGCGCCATCGCGCGCGGCAAGAAATAAATGGCGGGCCGACGTCATTAGGCGCCAGCGACAACTTGTATCAACGAGCTTGTCGCGGATGCCATCGGCCAACGAGGAGGGGGAGACTGGACGAAGAAGATCTCGTCCGCCCCCTCCTCAACTCAACCGAATCCACGAGAGTGAATCTCGCGGGTTCAAAGAGTTCGAAATAAAAAACAGCTCTTTGAGGGAGAAGGATAACCACAGCCAACCTCTGTCTCTGGAGGCAGAAGCGGGGACGTTCGCCGAAGGGTGAACACGCTGATGCCATCACAAGGACATGGTTGGAGCGCTGTGGGCTCGATGATGGGGGAGATTTAACACTCCGCCCGTAGAGCAGGCGGCCAGCTGGAAACGGCCCCGCTCCCTTCTCCCAACTTTCTTGGGGAGCTCTGTCTGAAGCCAGACATCTCCCCATCTCAATTGGGTTCTCGAAATGGTTCGAGGGCCTTGAGAGGTTTTGACTCAAACAGCCGCGCGTCGCGCGCGGTGGAAAGGAAAAGTTAATGAGAACCTTGATAGCCATCATCACGCTCTTCGTTTGGGGCTGCACCTCGCAGCCGGCGGAGGAGGCGCCGAAGGCCGAAACGCCCAAGGACGCCGTCGCGGCACTAGCGGTGGAGGACGCAGAGTTAGGCAAGAAGCCGCAAGAGCAGCGACAAGAGCGATATCTTGCCGAGACGCGCGCCCGCGACATCGCGGTGGCCAAGGAGGCCATCGTGCAGTTCAGCGGTCGCGGTAGCGACTGGGCCGCCGTCGTGAAGGGCGGCGCCTCTGGTCCCTCTGCGGACCTCTGCTCGCAGATCGAGGTTCTCCTCGAGCTACATTCCGCCGTTTTCGAACGGTTAGATGTGCAGAGCGAGGGTAGGTCGGCGATCTCTTGGCAGGAGATTGGTATCGAGCGCGCCGAGCTCTGGAAAGAGTTCGCCGCGGCCTCCAAGAAGGCCGTCACAGCCCTTTTCGCTGTATATCGCAAGCCGCATGCCGAGCGTAACACAGACTGCGGCCGTGGCGAGGGTTCGTGGCGGTTAGACGACCCGGGGGAGGTGATGCAGCGTCTTCTCTGGGTTATGGAGGGGGCGAAGCTCTCTCCGGCGGATATTGGCACCACGGCCCCGGCTATGCGGACCGCGCTCGTCACGGACTATCGGGCTTACATCGCCCTGTATCGCGGGACGATCGCCCGCGGCGAGGCGAGTGTCTCGGATGGCAGCGGCGCGATCATTAGCGCCGTCCGTGATGCGAAGCAGGTCTGGGGAATTACTCAGGACCAGCTCGGCCTCACGGCCGAGGAGAGAAAACTGCTCGCCGAGCGCTAAAAGTGTTTGGTGAGCGAAAGGAGGTGGTCTCGGGGTGTTATGACCCAAATCGAGAACCCCGCGCATAAAGGCGCCGACCGGGTTCGTGTGCTGACCGGCTGGGGGCCTGAAAACGCCCAGCGACCGAGCACTCCTCAAGATGGAGGTCAATCTCGCGGGAGGGTTGCAATCAGATGTTCTGAATCGCAACCCTCCCGCCCTCAACTGAATTCTCGAGCCACTGGGGCTGGAGGGTTCTAAGAGGTTTTTAACTCAAATGGCCGCACGCCGCGCGGCAGAGAGGAGATGGCTATGGCCATCGCGGGGTCATTCGTCGAGGCGGCGCAGACCCGCCTCCTGAAGTTCCTCGACGGGACGCTCGACCCGAGCGTCCCGTCGGCACGGGTCGCCGAGGACATCGCCGCGTTGGCGGTGACCCTCGGCCGCGACCCGTTCTGGCGGCCGCGCCTCGGCGCGGCCGGGCGCCTCCTTGCCGAGCGGCGGGAGGCGGAGGCAGAGAGCGCGAAGGAGCTCGTCGCCAACTTCCTCGCGGGCATCGCCCGCGAGGAGGCCGCCGCCAAGGCGGCGGCCATCAAGCGGGAGGCTCACTCCCGCTACCTCCGGCGGCGCGAGGGGCGCCGTGAGGAGGACCGCCGCCGGTCCGTCGGTGCCGGCAGCGGCAAGAAGTGATCTTGAGGGAGCCGTGCGCGCGATGTTCGCGCCGCGCGGCTCCCTCCTCTAACCGAATCCATAAAAAGAAAGAAGCTTGTGGGTTCAGAAGAGGGTAATCTGATATAAATAAACTATTGTTATAAACGTTATAAAATAAAAGCAGGATTCGCCAATTCGCGCGAATTGGCGAATGATGAGACGTGGTATTTCTCAAAAGTTGTCACCATAAAGCTGTTGGTGAGTTGCGATATTTGAGGACATAGCAGTTTCGTCTCGGGCGGTTTATCCGCTTCTGGCGGAATGCTCTCTCCTCACGCTATTGCTCCTTTCATCATTGCGCTCATCAATAGCTTTATGGCGATAAGAAAAATCCCGCTCCAAAAAATATTTGGCTCGGGATTTTTCTATTAATCTAACTCAATCTCCTTAATATACACATATTCTACACGATAGTGGATAATATGTGTATTTGGTAATTGGCAGTTAACGACGCTTTTAGAATCTAGCAGGTTAACGGCGTTTTCGAGATATAGATTTTGGTTTCTCGCGAATCAGTCGGGCTAAAAGAAACACACTCTTGCCGCTCACAAGCTTCCGCTTGCGTTTTAAGTGTGTCTCGCGTCGTTCTGATTTTAAACACCGCTTTATCATCTATTTCATTATAAACTGTTTACTGCGTAGATGGTGATGGTATCGGCGGGCGAATCTATGAGACTCATCGCGGAGGCGCTGTAAGAAGTACATTGCTGGCGGGGGGAGCGATTTTACCGCGATAGGCATACTGCGGCCGGCAATATATAAGAGGTCTTCGGCATGTCCCCGGCCCGCAGGCGCGCGAGAGAAAAATTTACGCGGAGGTTTTGAAAGTGCGGCTACGCGGATCTGGCGGAATTGTTTTTGATTAAGCACGGCAAGCGCGGCCGAGAGTTGGGGCTTTCCGCCGTCAATGAGCACAACGCTCGGATACTCCCATTCTTCGTGCGCGAAGCGCCGAATTAGCGTTTCGCGGATAGATGCCACGTCGTTAGCGCCCGCAACGGTCTTAATCTTGAATTTACGGTACTGCGACTTGTCCGGTTTCCCTTCGTAAAAAACTACCATCGAGGCGGCGCTGTCTGATCCTGCAATATTGGCGATGTCATAGGCCTCAATGCGTTTTAGCGGATCCCGTGTCACGAACACGTCTTGCAGTACGCGCTCGATTTTATGGTAGGGAGTCTCGGCGCGTTTCGAGAGCGCTACGCCCCGATGCGCCGCAAGCGATTCCAGGCCATAAACTTGGTCACGCAGTTTGGCGGCTTTTTCGAACTCTTGGCGTTTGGCGGATGCTCGCATTTCGCGCGTGAGCTCTTTTAAGAGCTTTCTTTTTTTACCGGAAAGGATAAGGGCAATCGCATTGATATTTTTTTGATATGCTTTTCTTTCGTGGTCTGTAATGACGCGTCCTTTTTCGCAGCAAAATCCCGGGTCCCGGCCGATTTGGGCATTGAGGCAGCGGCCATTATGAACCCTTTTGCAGGTGCAATAAGGGAAGATTTGACGGAGTGTTTTCAATGCCTGATGTACCAATCCCGATTCGACAAAGGGGCCGATGATGCTTCGAACCTCGCGCCTCTTTCCCTCATCCTCTTTCATGTTCGCAGCTTGGTGCGCGAAGTAGAATCTCGGAAATTCATCATTTGTCAGAGCGATATAGGTATAGCTTTTGTCGTCGCGCATTAGGATATTATATTTCGGGCGCCAGCGTTTTATTAATTCGGCTTCTTTGATCAGCGCCTCGATCTCCGATTTAAGAACAACAAATTCAAGTCGCGCGGTTTCAGCCCGCAGTTGGCTGGTTTTCCATCCGGAATGTTTCTTAAAATATGAAGAAATCCGCTTTTTCAGGTTGGCGGCTTTGCCGACGTAAAGCGGCGTTTTTTGTTTCCAAAAGATGTAGACGCCGGGACTTTTTGGGATTATTTTGGGTTTATGTAACATGAGGCTTGGATGTATGGTAGTCAAAAATTGGGACTAAACCAAGCTTCAGACTCTTTGAGAAAGGGGAACGCCATGGGATAGCGCCGGAGAGAGTCGCGCACTACGCTTTGATGTGTTTTCGGTGCGGCACAAGAAGGCAGATCGGAAAAAGCCGTTTCTGCAAGCGATGCTGAGCGGTGGAGGGGGTCGGCAAGTTAGGGCGCAAGTCTGACAGGGATCTCTTGCGAAACGCGCCGCCGGTTACTATGGTGTTCATCACGCCGTCTGGCCAGCTATTACATGGGAAGTGCGGGCGGGTTCTTAAGATTCACGGTTCCGCAGCCAACAAGATGGGTCGGCGTGAGCTGCAGTCGTTCTGTCTTGCCTGCATCGAACATGTGATTCTACCGGAAGACATGTTCCCGCGGATCTCTCTATGCGAGGAGGCGGGTGACACGCTGGTTGCGAGCTGATAAAGCCCTAGCGGCGCGGGCACGTTAAGATTGAGAGCCCCAGAAGATCGGGGCTCTTTCTTTCCGCCTTGATTTCTCTTGACAGCGGGGGTAGAATGGTAAGCTCATGGCGCAAAAATTCTCTAAAAGAAATAAGGTAATATCGGATAAAACGCGGGGCGCTATCCGCGTTCGCAAAGCGAGAATCCACCCCGCACAATCGCCGCGGCGATCTCATGGGCAAGTAATTTTATCATCAAATGTTATCCGAGTTAGAGGTGCAAGAGTCCACAATCTGAAAAATATTGACGTTGATATCCCCAAAAACAAGCTGGTGGTGATCACCGGCCTTTCCGGTTCCGGCAAATCCTCCTTGGCATTTGATACGATTTATGCCGAGGCCGAGCGCCGCTACGTCGAATCTTTGTCAGCTTACGCCCGCCAATTTTTGGGAGTCTCGGACAAACCGGACGTGGATTCAATCGAAGGGCTCTCGCCGGCGATCGCGATTGATCAAAGGAGCGTGCCTAGAAACCCACGCTCAACTGTGGGCACTATCACCGAAATCTACGACTACTTGCGGATTCTTTTCGCTAGAGTCGGCAAACCCCATTGCCCGAATTGCCGAAAACCCATCGGCCGCCAAACTGTAGGCCAGATTGTGGATCATATATTAAGGAACAAGAAAGGCGCCGAGATCCAAGTTTTGGGCCCGCTGGTTAGCGGCAAGAAAGGCGAGCATCACGGCATTTTGGAAGAGGTCGAGAGAGCTGGGTTTATTCGGGTGCGGATTGACGGCGTGGTGCATCGGCTTGAGGAGGCGCTCGATTTGGATATCGACAAGAAAAAGAAGCATTCCATCGAGGTGGTAGTGGACAGAGTAGAGATCGGTAAGGAGCTTGAGCGCTCGCGCCTGGCCGATTCAGTCGAGACGGCTTTAAAGATCGGAAAGGGGATTGTCATAATTTCGACTCCAGCACGGACGCCGTCGCGAAAAATCCCCAGTGAAAATAATAAAATCATTCGCGGTAATTCGGGCGCCGATTCGGGCGAAATTCAGGATGAGGTGTTTTCGGAGCATTTCGCCTGCGCCGATTGCGGCATCAACTTGGCTGAAATTGAGCCGCGTACCTTCTCGTTTAACAGCCCTTACGGCGCTTGCCTGGTATGCACCGGACTTGGCTCGACACTCGAGGTGGACGAGAAGCTGGTGTTTCCTAACCCCAAGCTGACTTTGGCAGAGGGCGCAATCGCGCCCTGGTCGCACGCCTCGCACCGCGTGGGGCGCCAGTCGTGGTACTGGTGGATGCTGGAGGATATTTCCGCGCGTTTTAGATTTTCGTTGAATAAACCGGTTGCCGATCTCCCAAAGTCCGTCATTAAACTTGTTTTGCACGGCGAGCCGATCGAACCGGATGAGGAGGGCAGCGGAAAGTTCGAGGGCGTGGTGCCGAATTTGAAGAGGCGTTGGAAGGAGACGGATTCCGAATGGACGAGGGCGGAAATCGAAAAGTATATGGTGGTGCGCCGTTGCCCGGGCTGTCTGGGGGATCGGCTGAAAAAAGAGGCGCTTGGCGTAACTATTAATGGAAGGCACATCGCGGAAGTATCAAGTGCCACGGTTGGCGAGGCAATTGCATTTTTTAATGCTCTGCCAAGGGCCCTCAAAACATCGGAAGCGGCCGTGGCGCTGCCACTCATAAGGGAGATTCTAAAGCGTCTTTCGTTTCTGATGAATGTTGGGTTGCACTATCTTACCTTGTCGCGCGAATCTACGACTCTCGCCGGCGGGGAGGCCCAGAGAATCCGCTTAGCTACCCAGATCGGCTCGAGACTGACCGGAGTGATTTATGTTCTTGATGAGCCGTCGATCGGGCTCCACGCCAGAGATCATCATATGCTGATTCAAACTATTAAGGAGCTGCGGGACTTGGGCAACACCGTGATTGTGGTGGAGCATGACGCCGAGACTATGCGCCAGGCCGACTGGATTATTGATCTGGGTCCCGGCGCCGGCAAACACGGAGGCGAAGTGATTTTTTCTGGTAACGCTAAATTGCTCTGGAAGGCAAAAACGCTGACGGCAGAGTATCTCTCGGGACGCAAGGAGGTTAGGATTCGGCATGGCGCGGAGCGCGGCGGCAACGGAAAAGTTATCGAGATTCGCGGAGCGCGCGAGCATAACTTAAAAAATATAAATGTTAAAATTCCTTTGGGCAAGTTTGTCGCGGTTTCGGGACCATCCGGCTCCGGCAAATCCACGCTGATTAATGACATTCTTGCCAAGGCTTTGCTGGTTAAACTTTATAAAGCTCACCTGATACCCGGGGCGCACGATGATATTCGCGGCGCCGAAAATCTTGACAAGGTCGTGGTGGTGGATCAATCGCCGATTGGCCGCACGCCGCGGTCAAATCCCGCAACTTATACCGGCGTTTTCGGGCTGATTCGGGAAATATTTTCGCGAACCAATGAAGCGCGGGTGCGCGGATACGGGCCCGGGCGGTTTTCTTTCAACGTCAAAGGCGGGCGGTGCGAAGTCTGCGAAGGGCAGGGCGTGAAAAAAATCGAGATGTATTTTTTGCCTGACGTTTACGTGGAGTGCGAAGAGTGCCGCGGGACGCGCTACAACAAAGAGGCGCTGGAGATCGAATATGACGGCAAGAATATCGCCAAAGTTTTGGATCTCACCGTTGAGGAGGCGATGAGGTTTTTCGAGAAGATTCCGCAGATTAAACAAAAATTAAAGACCCTATCGGAAGTCGGCCTTTCATATATCAAATTGGGCCAGCCGGCAACGACCTTATCCGGCGGAGAGGCGCAACGCATTAAACTGTCCGCGGAGTTGTCGCGGCGCGACACGGGTCGAACACTTTATATTCTTGATGAGCCGACAACCGGGCTTCACTTCGATGACACAAAAAAATTGCTTACCGTGCTGCACGCCCTTGTTGAGAGAGGCAATACAGTGCTTGTGATTGAGCATAATCTTGATGTTGTACGGAACAGTGATTGGATTATTGACCTTGGGCCAGAGGGCGGTGCCGAGGGCGGGTTCATCATAGCTGAAGGAACGGTTAAGGATATTATCGCCGAGAAGAAATCGCATACGGGGGCGTGGTTGAAGAAAGCTACAAAGCAGCGGCAAGAGACGTAGATTAGATAAAACTAATAAAGAGACAACCCCTTGACTATGATTTTTTGGTTGACTATAATTAGCACTCGTATACGTTTATTGCTAAAAATTAATAATTTAAAAAGATATGAATATTAAGCCCTTGGGAGACCGGGTTCTCTTGGAACCCCTGTCCGACACAAAAGAAGGCAAATTAAAATCCGGCCTCTACCTGCCCGAAACGGCATCGAAAGAGCGGCCGGAGATGGGTAAGGTTATTGCGGTCGGCCCCGGCAAGATTGACGACAACGGAAAGCTCCGCGCGCTCGGCCTAAAAAAGGGCGACGTTGTGCTCTTTACCAAGTATGGCCCGAATGAAATAAAGGTTGAGGGCAAAGAGTATTTGATCGCCAAAGAAGACGATATTATTGCGATCATCGAATGACCGCGCAGATCCTAATTCTTAATTTCTAATTTCTAAACAAATTCTAAATTCAAAACTCAAATCATCAAATGTTTAGGATTTAGAGTTTAGTGCTTAGAATTTAAAACTGTTATGGCTAAACAAATTCTATTCCACGAGAAAGCCCGCGAATCATTAAAAAGAGGAGTTGATATGCTGGCGAACGCCGTGAAGGTGACATTGGGTCCCAAGGGACGAAATGTCGTCCTTGATAAGGGTTATGGCACGCCGACGATCACGAATGACGGCGTTACTATTGCCAAAGACATTGAGCTTGAAGATAAGTTTGAGAATCTAGGGGCGCAGCTGATGAAGCAGGCGGCCGAGAGGACCAATGACGCCGCAGGGGATGGCACGACCACGGCCACGATTCTCGCCCAAATTATGGTGGGAGAGGGAATGCGGTTTGTGAAGGAAGGAATCAACCCGATGGGTGTGCGTACTGGTATTGAGTTCGCTTCAAGAAAAGTCAGTGAGGCGCTGGCGGAGATGGCAAAGCCCGTGAAGTCAACCGAGGAGATCGCGCAGGTGGCGACCATTTCGGCCGAATCGAGCGAGCTCGGCAAAATAATTGCCGAGGCCATCCATAAAGTCGGCAAGGACGGCGCGATTACCGTTGAGGAGTCGCAGGGCACCGGCATCGAAAAGGAGATTGTCGAGGGGCTCCAATTCGACCGCGGGTATGTTTCGCCTTATATGGTGACGAACGCCGAAAGAATGGAGGCGGTGATGGAGGGCGCGCCAATTTTGATTACGGACAAGAAAATCTCTTCGATCCACGACATTCTGCCGCTCTTGGAAAAACTGGCAAAAGCGGGAAAGAAGGAGCTTGTGATCATAGCAGACGACGTGGATGGCGAGGCGCTGGCAACGCTTGTGGTCAACAAGCTCCGCGGTGCTTTCCATGCGCTAGCGTTGAAAGCTCCCGGGTTTGGCGATCGCAGGAAGGAGATGCTGGAAGATATCGCGGTAGTTACCGGAGGCACCGTCGTTTCGGAGGATCTCGGCATTAAATTTGAAAGCGTCGAACTCTCGATGCTGGGATCGGCCCGGCGCGTGGTGGCCTCAAAAGATAACACCACTATCGTGGGCGGTAAGGGGAAAAAGCAGGAGATCGAAAAGCGCGTGAAGCAGATCAGAAATCAGATCGAGGAGACCAAATCGGAATTTGACCGCGAGAAGCTCGAGGAGCGGCTTGCCAAACTCTCGGGCGGCGTGGCGGTGCTTAAGATCGGCGCAGCCACAGAGTCGGAGATGAAGTATCTTAAATTGAAAGTCGAGGACGCGGTGAACGCTACCAAAGCGGCAGTGGCGGAGGGAATTGTTGCCGGTGGGGGATCGGCGCTCATAAAAGCCGGCATGCATGCGCTCTCGAAAAAGGCCGGAGTGTCACCCGATAAAGCGGTAACGCAGTCGCCGGCGGAACTTGAGGCTGGATATAGGATCGTGCGAACCGCGCTCGAAGAGCCTCTGCGCCAAATTATCAGGAATACCGGCCGAACCGATGAAAATGAGATTGTGGCTGGAATCATCTCAAAATTTGAAACCAACCCCAACTCCAATATAGGATATGATGCGGTCACTGGCGGAGTAGTTGCCGATATGGTGAAGGCCGGGATTATTGATCCGGTGAAGGTGGCTCGTTCGGCGCTTACCAACGCTGCATCAGCGGCCGCGATGCTGCTCACTACCGAGGTTGCTGTTACGGATATCCCTAAAAAAGATGAGCACCCCATGCCCGGCGGTGGCATGGGGATGCCGGAGTACTAGGCTATGGGCGATTGACAAAGAAACCCCGAGACGTCGGGGGTTTCTTTTTTGCAATTTAGAAACCAAAAGAGTATGATTAAGACACTATGACGATTACTTACATTATTTTAGGCGCAATCGCTATCCTGGTTGTCTGGCTTATCTGGGCCTACAACAGTTTAGTTTTAGCGCGAAACCGGTCCGATGAATCGTGGTCGGATATTAACGTTCAATTAAAGCGCAGGCACGATCTGATCCCCAATGTGGTGGAAACGGTGAAGGGTTACGCCGCGCATGAGAAGGGAGTATTTGAGAGCGTGACTAATGCTCGTTCGCGCGCCATGGGCGCCAAGGATCCCAAGTCGCTGGGCGAGGCGGAAAACGCTCTTACCAATACTTTAAAGACGCTTTTTGCCGTGGCGGAAGCTTACCCCGACCTTAAGGCCAACGCGAATTTTTTGGATCTTCAGCGTGAACTGGCTGACACCGAAAATAAAATTCAGGCGGCGCGCCGGTTTTATAATTCAAATGTGCTGGTCTTGAACACAAAGATTGATTCCTTCCCGACAAATATAGTCGCTGGGGCTTTCAGTTTTGGCAAGAAAGACTTTTTTGAGATTGAAGAGGTAGAAAAAGCGCTGCCGCAGGTTAAGTTCTAAGAATTGTGCGTAAAAAGCCGCGCGATGACTCGGTATTAACAGTTTGCTTGTCGGGGTCTTGACACGGTTTTGCGAAGGAGTATAGTTAAAGATAGTAATCATTCTCTTTATATTGAAGGGAAGGGATACAGAAAATTACTTAAATAAGTCGACGGTTCGACAAGCTCGCCACAAGTATTGATTAGAACGTGTTGCTTTAGAAAAACATGGTCTCTAATTAAGAAGTTTGTCCCGAGCAGAGTCGAAGGATCGTTTTGCGAAATCGTTAAGTCATCGCAAAAACAGACGCAAACCCTATAAAGACAGGGGCATTTTGTGTGGTGTTTATTTTTGCGTTTGTCAGTTTTTCTAAAACGAGCCCGAAACTCCTTAGCTCACATTCTGTAACTCGGAGGGGGCGCATCTCGCACTAATTTTTTAACTATCATCGGAGGAGAGCCATATGCAAAAAATGCCCAAGAAGTATTTTTCGAAATATCGCAAGTCTTTTATTGAATTGCCGGTGCTCTCCGAGGTGCAGCTGAACTCCTACGGCTGGTTTTTTAAAAAAGGATTACGCGAACTTTTTAATGAAATCTCTCCGCTGCACGACTATACCAATAAAGAACTTTCGCTTGAGTTTCTCGAATATTATCTCGATGAACCAAAATACACGGAAGCCGAGGCTAAAAATCACAATCTCTCTTATGAGGCGGCCCTGCGCATGCGCGCCAAATTAACAAATAAGCGCACCAGCGAAATTAAAGAGCAGGAAATTTATCTCGGAGATTTTCCTCTGATGACGCCGAGAGGCACGTTTATCGTGAATGGCGTAGAGCGCGTGGTGGTATCGCAGTTGATTCGTTCCTCGGGGGTTTACTTCACCATGAATCAAGTTCGCGGCCGGAAACTCTACGGCGCCAAAATTATTCCAAATCGCGGCGCCTGGCTTGAGCTTGAGACCGAAATAGACGGAACTATCATAGCTAAAATTGATCGCCGGAGAAAAATTCCGGTCACCTCGATTCTGCGCATTTTTGGGCTGGAGAATGCTGATGCTATCAGCGAAGCATTCGGCGGCGTAGACGACGGTGAGATAAGTTACATCAAGAAAACTCTGGAAAAAGACCCCGCCGCTACTGTTGATCAAGCGTATATCGAGGTTTATAAGCGCATCCGGCCGGGAGATCTTGCAACCGTTGATAACGCCAGGAATCTCATAAAATCTCTGTTTTCTTTCGAGCGCTACGATTT
>Ga0209211_10004709_pt1 | contig 20957 bp, 19 predicted proteins | sample RifGroA2_FD_183992 | JGI IMG/M metagenome (GOLD analysis project Ga0209211, IMG submission 183992) | Groundwater microbial communities from Rifle, Colorado, USA - Groundwater A2 (SPAdes) (version 2) | ecosystem: Environmental > Aquatic > Deep subsurface > Groundwater | place: Rifle, Colorado...
GGAACGGAGAATTTTTTTAATAATTCTTTTGCTTGATACTCATGAATTTTCATTGTTCTGTTTATTCCTTTATTTAGTTATAAAATTATTATCATTTAAGAGTAGAAAGTTGAAAGTGGCAAGAATGAACTTTTTACTTTCCACTTGTAACTTTAAACTTTATATTTTCTCACTCATTAATTTAGCTTGCATAAAGAGAAGCAAATAGTCTCTTCCGCCGGCTTTGGAATCGGTTCCCGACATATTAAAACCACCGAACGGATGTCCGCCAACCATAGCGCCGGTACACTTCCGGTTAAAATATAAATTACCGATGAGCAATTCTTTTTTCGCTTTCTCAAGTTTCTGGCGATTGTTTGTATATACCGCGCCTGTTAATCCATATCTTGTATTATTTGCGATCTTTAAGGCATCATCAAAATTGTTGGATTTAATGACCGCCAACACCGGACCGAAAATTTCTTCCTGCGAAATAACGGCAAGAGGTTTAATGTCTGTAAAGACAGTTGGTTTGATATAAAATCCGTTTCCTGCAGCTTTTTCACCGCCACAAAGAAGTTTGCCTTCTTTTTTACCGATAGCAATGTAACCAAGAATATTTCTTTCAGCAGTTGCGTTTGAGACAGGTCCCATGCGATAATTTTCTTCAGCTACTCCAACTTCAATTTTATCAACTTCTGTTTTCAATTTTTCTACAAAAGATTTATAGATAGATTTATCAACCACAACGCGGGAACATGCGGAACATTTTTGTCCTTGGAATCCGAATGCAGAAGCTACAACACCCTGGATGGCAGTATCAACGTTTGTTTCGCTGTCAACGATGATGGTATCCTTGCCGCCCATTTCAGCAACAACACGTTTTAACCAGATTTGTTCCGGTTGTACTTTGGAAGCCAGTTCGTATATATGAATTCCAACTTCCATGGAACCCGTGAAAGAAATGAAACGTGTTTTGGGATGACCGACTAAAGTATCTCCAACTTCTCCACCAGATCCAGGTAAGAAGTTCAGCACACCTTTTGGTAGACCAGCTTCTTCCATAATATCACAGAATACTTTTCCCATCATCGGCGTATCGCTTGATGGTTTAAGTACAACGGTGTTACCGGAAACGATAGCGGCTGATGACATTCCGACTAAAATAGCAAAAGGGAAGTTCCATGGCGGAATAACAACGCCAACTCCAAGTGGAATGTAAACAAGTTCATTTTTTTCACCTGCAATAGGAGTGATCGGTTGTTTTTCAGCATAACGGAGCATTTCGCGTCCGTAAAAGTCAAGGAAATCAATCGCTTCCGCTGTATCGGCATCTGCTTCAGCAAAGTTTTTGCCTATTTCAAGAATCATATAAGCGTTAATTTCAAATCGTTTCTTTCTGGCAATTGCTGCAGCTTTAAAAAGGTAATTTGCTCTTTCTGAAGGTGAAGTATATTTCCATGTTTGAAAAACTTTATTCGCGCTTTCGACTGCAAAATTTGCTAACTCTTTTGTCCCTTTATAAAAGGTGGCAATTACTTCATCTTTGTCAGATGGATTGTATGAATTAAATGTCTGGTCGGTTTTGATCTTTTTACCGTTGATGATCAGCTCATAAGTTTTTCCTAATTTTTTACGGACAGCTTTTAAAGCTTCCTTTTGTTTAGAAATATTTTTAGGATTAGTAAAATCAAGCAGCGGCTCATTTTGAAAAGGTTTAATTCGCATTAAAAAAACTCCTTAATATAGATAAAATTTAATGGCAAAAATTACGGCTTTTGAGGTTTAGAAACAATCTTCTTAACTTCTTAAAAAGTCTTTCGATAATATAAAGGGACTAAATGATAACGGGATGAAGATAAATTTGAATTAACATGAAAATTTTATAGTTTTACTTTCACATCTAAAGGAACTCTACAAGAAGTAAATTAGGCGCGCATGGATATTATCAATTTAAAATACTTTGTCAAGAAAATTGACGAAACGTCAATACAGAAATTTTTTGAAACCGGTGAACTTGATGCCGCCGGGAAAAAAGCCTTAACTTTTTTCCTCCGAATATTAATGCGCCAAAAGAAAAACTTGGATAATCTGGGTAAAGAAACCATTGAAACAATTGAACACACCTATAAAGAAGTGTGGGACAAATCCGCTGATGGAATGCGAATTGTTGATGAAGAAGGAATTGTCCTCCATTGCAACAATGCGTATGCCAATTTTGTTGAGCTTCCGAAAAATGCAATTGAACATGAACCGTTTTCGATAGCTTATCAAGAAGAAAACAGAGAACGGATACTTTCCCGTTTAAAAGAAAGGTTTGTTACCAATTCATTTAAAATTAATTATGAAGCCGAACTGACTCTTTGGAATGGAAAAACAAAATATTTCGAAGTTTCAAATTCTCTCCTTCATACACTCGATAATAAAAAATGGCTGCTAAGTATTTTTAGGGATATCTCCGAGCGTAAAGCACAAGAGCTTCAAATAAAAAAGAAGGAAATTCTTCTGCAGGGAATTGCAAGAGCGACTGAAGCACTTTTAACCGGAAACGATTTTGATGAATCGGTTATTAAAGTTTTGGCAATGCTTTGTAAAGGAGGTGAAGTTGATAGAGGTTACATATTTGAGAATCTTTTGGAAGAAGAATCTCAAACCTATATGATGAAAGAGGTCTATGAATGGGCTCACGTTGGCATTGAACGTCAAATGGATGAATTGAAAACCAACTTTATTCCCTACAGTCGTTTTGCCTCAATTGATTTATTTATAAGATTATCAGCCGGTGAAATTATTTATCTTGACCTTGATACTGTTACTCCCGAACAGAGAAAAGTATTTGTGGATAAGACGATTCAATCTATCTTTTTAGCTCCAATATTTGCGAAAGGGAATTTTTGGGGATTTATCGGATTCGATTCATGTAAATTTAAAAGAATACTGACAACAGACGATCAATCACTTTTAAAAACAGTAGCCGCAAGTATATCAGGCGCTCTTCACCAAAAAATTGCCCGCGAAGAAATGCTTCAAAAAAATATTGAACTCGATCGAGCGTTAATTCAAGCAAACGCCGCGGCAAAAGCGAAAAGCGAATTTCTTGCACTGATGAGTCACGAAATTAGAACTCCGCTCAACGCGATAATCGGGATGACGGGTCTGTTGATGGATGCAAATCTTCCAAAAGAGGAGCGAGATTTTGCTGAAACTATAAGAATGAGTGGTGAACAACTACTTGTGGTCATTAACGATATTTTGGATTTCTCCAAAATAGAATCAGGTAAGTTTGAGCTTGAGTCCCAGCCGTTTGATATTCGAGATTGTATTGAGGATACTTTCGATTTATTTGCCGCGAAAGCTTCAGAAAAAAATATTGATCTTATTTATTTCATCAATGATGAAGTTCCACCCAGCATTTACGGAGATATAACAAGGGTAAGACAAATTTTAACAAATTTGATCGGCAACGCAATTAAATTTACACAAGCCGGAGATATCCTTGTTGAAGTTGTTGTTAAAAATGCGGATGAAATGTTTGACATTGAATTTGCTGTGAAAGATACCGGTATCGGAATCCCGCAAGATAAAATATCAAAACTCTTCAAAGCTTTCAGTCAGGTTGATTCTTCCACCACAAGAATTTATGGCGGAACCGGGTTGGGATTAGTCATAAGCAAACGAATTGCCGAAATGATGGGGGGAACTATGCACGTGGATAGTATTGAAGGGAAAGGATCGACTTTTTATTTTTCATTAAAATCAAAAGCGGCTCCATCAATCACAAAAGTTTATTCAAAAGATTTTGCGCAACATCTTAAAGGGAAAAGAGTACTTGTTGTTGATGATAACTTTAACAACAGAAGAATTTTGGATCTACAACTCAAAAGCCTTGGAATGACTGCCACTACGGTTGAATTTCCACTTGATGCGTTGAAAATATTGGAGCATAACGAGCCATTCGATCTTGCCATTCTCGATTATCAAATGCCTCAAATGGACGGAATTACCCTTACCCGCGCGATTCGTGATATAGAAAAAAATAAAACACTGCCCATCGTAATTCTCACTTCTCTTGGAAGAAAAGAAGAAGAAAGTACACTTCGGGAATTGAATATCTCTAAATTTTTATATAAACCGACAAAACAAACCATTCTCTTTGAAACAATTCTGGCGGTCTTCGGGTTACTCCAATTTCTTGAAGTTAAAAAAGAAAAACATCAGCAGATCAACACAAATTTGGGGAACAAATATCCTGTAAAAATACTCCTAGCCGAAGATAATTTGGTTAATCAAAAGGTGGCGGTAAAGATTTTTGAGAAGCTCGGTTATCGCATTGATCTTGCCGCAAACGGTTATGAAGTGCTTGAAGCCGTTGAAAACATTGAGTATGACCTGATCTTTATGGATGTTCACATGCCGGAAATGGACGGGCTTGAAGCATCACTTGAATTAAATAAACTATATGGAAGCGAAAATCGTCCCAAAATTATTGCGATGACCGCTAACGCTATGCAAGGTGATCGCGAGGAATGTATCGCCGCCGGGATGGATGATTATATTTCCAAACCGGTTAGATTGGAAGCGCTTCAAGAAGTACTTGAAAATTGGGGAAGTTTACTTATCTCTCACAAAAACTCAATGCGCTATAAATTGGGTCATGGGAAAATGCTTACCGACTACATTGATGAAAGCAAAATCGCGTTTCTTGATGATCTGCCGACGGAAGATGACCTAAAATTCTTCATAGAAATATTAGATATTTACTTATCCGATACTCCAAAATTGATTGAAGAAATTATCGAAGCATGCAAAAACAAAAAGGGAACCGATCTCATATTTGCCGCACATAAATTAAAAGGGGGCAGTGTAACTCTCGGTCTTGAAAAAATCACTCAACTCGCCGCAGAACTTGAGGAGTTGGGAAAGAAAAACATGTTTGAAGATACTGAAACGAAAGCGGCAGGATTGGAAGAAACATTTCTGCTCACGGTGCGAGATATAAAACTGTTGAGAAAGAAATACCTTAACATGTTTAAAACGGCTTAATCAGGTTCTTAGAGGGTCGTTATTTCTAACATGTTAACGATAATTGAATATCGAATAATGAGCAAGGAATGGCGAAGGTCGACGTGAATCCCATTTCATCATTCGAAATTTCTTGTTCGATATTCATTATTCATTTTCTCCTTTTTACATGCCTTTCTGCCTGCAATTTGGCGGGCAGGTAGCTTTTTTTCTAAGCATCGTCTTGAGAATAACGTAGAGTCTTAACACTCAAATTCATGTAAACCGCGGCGGCAGATTGTCAGAATATTGATAGGATAAATAAAGCGAAAGAATGACTGAATGAAAATGAATGGATGAATGTTTTCCATACAAACATTCAATCATTCATCCCTGTCAAATTGGTTCTGGTTGACCGACAGCTTATTGATGGGCTTGTCCAGGTTAGGAATTAACGTATTCTTCACTTATTAGGTGTTTTGCTTATTTTTTAATGATTCTGAAGCGGGTTATTTAACTACATTTTTAGAAAAATTCCGTACCTTTGTTTTGAAAAAAAAGAGAAAAACAAACAAAAAATGAAAATACCTTTAGTAGTTATTGTAGGAAGACCGAATGTCGGTAAATCAACGCTTTATAATAGATTAACCGGAGTTCGTGAAGCAATAGTTGATGATGCCAGTGGTGTGACCAGAGACCGGAATTATGGCGAAGTTGAGTGGAATAATAAAAAGTTTAATTTGATAGATACAGGTGGTTACGTTCCAAATTCTCCCGATCTTTTTGAGACCGCGATACGTGAGCAAGTTGAGATAGCTATTGAAGAAGCCGATTTCATTCTTTTTGTTACCAACTCTCGTGATGGAATTTTACCGGTTGATACATTAATTGGTCAAATGTTGAGGAAATCGCAAAAAAAATGCTTTTTACTCGTAAATAAAGTTGATTCACACAACCAGGATCATTTACTTAACGAGTTTTATGAGTTAGGACTGGGTGATCCTGTTCCAGTTTCAGCATTAGTTGGAAGAGGAACCGGAGATTTTCTCGATCTTCTTACAGAAGATTTTACCGAGCAGATTGAAGAGGAAGAAGATAAACGCCTGAAAATCGCGATTGTTGGAAGACCGAATGTAGGTAAATCTTCTTTAACAAACGCGTTATTGGGTTATAATCGAAGTATCGTAACGAATATCCCCGGAACAACCCGCGACAGCATAAATTCAGTTATAAAATATTATGGAGACGAAATTGTCTTAATCGATACCGCCGGACTCCGTAAAAAGAGTAAAATCCAGGAGAGTATTGAATATTTTTCATCTATTAGAACGTTGAAAGCCATTGCCGAAGCTGATATTGCGATTGTACTGATCGACGCAACAATTGGTTTGGAAAACCAGGATCAAAAAATATTAGATGAAGCCGTCCGCAGAAGAAAAGGAATTATTATTGCGTACAACAAATGGGACTTAGTTGAGAAAGAGACGAATACCGCACGGAAAGTTGAGTTAGAATTGAGAGATAAGATCGGGTCTCTTGATTATTTACCCGTTATTTTTATTTCTGCTTTAACAAAACAACGTATCTTTAAACTTATTGATCTCGCAAAAGAAATCGAAGCCGAACGGAAAAAGCGAATTCCCACAGATGAATTGAATAATACCTTGCTTGAAGAAATAAAACTTACTCCGCCGCCAACCACATCAACAGGACGAGAAGTAAAAATCAAATTCATAAATCAAGTTGGTGAAAAGTATCCCGTATTTCTCTTCTTTTCGAGTTATCCAAAAAATATTAGTGAATCTTATAAACGCTTTCTTGAAAAATTAATCCGTAAACATTTTGGTTTTCACGGTGTGCCTTTTACGTTAAGTTTTAAAGAAAAATGAAACCCGATCAGACAATCGTGGTTGTGGGTGGAAATGCGGCGGGCGCTGCCGCGGCTGCAAAAGCAAAGCGCGTCAATCCAAGTGCAACGGTAATATTACTCGAACAAAGTAAATACATTTCAACCGGAACTTGTGAACTTCCCTACGTTCTTTCCGGTGAAATTGGAAATCCTCAGGACATTGTCTTTTTTGATGAACAGAGATTTTTTGATGAGAAGCAAGTTAGTGTTTATACAAGACAACAAGTAGTGGAAGTCAATCCCCGCGGAAAAACACTTACCGTCAATTCACTTGCAGAAAAAAAAATTAATCAACTTACGTATGACAAATTAATTCTTGCCACCGGATCAAAAGCTAAAAGAATTCCTCAATTACCATCTGAATTAACGAACGTATCTCCGCTAAAGACGGTCGAAGATGTAATGCGAATTAAAGAACTCATAAATGGATCCAAATTGAAACGGGTATGTGTAGTCGGTTCAGGCTACATCGGACTGGAAATAACCGAAGCGCTTACAAAATTAGGGTTCGAAGTTTATTTAGTTGAACATTTTAGTGAACCGTTCCCTTCTGCAGATAAAGAAATAAGACAATTGGTAAAGAAAATATTGGACGAAAAGAACATTTATTTTTTAGGAGATGCAGTTAGTATTAAATACAAAATCAATGCTTCTAAAGTTACAGAAATTGTTTTTGAAGGAAGGTCCGTTGAAATTGATTTTGTGATCAACTGTTCCGGTTTTGCGCCTAACAACTCTCTTGCACTTCAGGCAAAGTTGGAGATCGGGAGTTTTGGCGGCATAAAAGTAAATAACAAATTGCAAACTTCAGAAAGGGATATCTTCGCTTGCGGTGATTGCATTGAAGTTAAAAATTTTCTCACGAGAAGTGATGATTATATACCTCTTGCTACATTGGCGCAAAGGCAAGGACACATCGCCGGGGAAAATGCGGCGTTGGGCAACTCATTCTATCAACCGGTAATAAAAAACATTTCTGTTAAAATATTTGATAATTATTTCGCGCAAGTCGGTTTGAGCGAGCAAGAAATCCAAACTAAAAATATTCCATACACCTCAGTGGATGAAGTAGTTCCAAATCTTGTAAAAGTGATGAAGGGAAGTAGTCCGGTTTACGGTAAAATTTTATTTGATCGTTACTCAAAAAAAATATTCGGCGCATCTTTTTTAGGTGGAAAAGAAGTATCAGGTTATGCCGATTTAATCTCAACGTACATAAAAAATATTATCCCGGTTACACAGCTATCAACTACCGAATACAATTATACGCCTCCACTATCGCCGTTTATCAATTTGCTTTCGGTGTTGGGAAGGAAATCTCAAAATCTATCTAAAACCTAAAATGAAAATACAACATCCTAATTTTTTTCTAAATAATCATCCGTTGATAAAAAAAGATATTACTATTCTTAGGGATAAAAATACGAATCCGGAAGTATTTCGTGCGGCGGTTAAACGTATCTCACTTATGCTCGCAGTTGAGATCAGTAACGAGTATCACGTTAATAAGATTGAGGTAGAAACTCCGCTTGAAAAGACGACGGGATACCGGTTAAAACAAAACGTTGTACTTGTTCCCGTTTTGCGCGCGGGACTCGGAATGGTGAGCGGATTTCTTGAAGTTATTCCTGATGCCAAGGTTGGTCACATCGGTTTGCAAAGAAATGAGGAAACGCTTGAACCCGTAGAATATTATTATAAAACACCAAAAGATATTGGGAACTCTCAGGTTATTTTACTTGATCCGATGTTGGCGACGGGAGGTTCTTCTTCAGAAGCTTTGAAATATCTCAAAAAACGGGGAGTTAAAAAATGTGTATTCGCCTGCTTGGTGGCGGCTCCCGAAGGAGTAAAAAAAATTGCAACCGAACATCCTGAAATTCCAATATTTTGCGCAGCGTTAGATAGAAAACTTAACGAACGCGGATATATTTTACCGGGACTTGGCGATGCAGGGGATAGAACCTTTGGTACGTTATAAAATAGTTGTTCTTTTTTTCTTGTCGTTTCAAATAACTTTTGCTCAAAGTTATCCCGATCAGCACGTAGATTTTCTTGTAAAGAAGGGGATTGGCTTTATCATGGATCAGAAATATGAAGAAGCCGCGAATACATTTCAAACTCTCGATCAAGCTTATCATAATTTGCCGTTAGGGAAACTGTTTCTTACTGCAGTACTGATTACTAAAGCGAACGACCTCGCCTTGCCATTGGAAACGGAAAAAATCGAAAAATATTTAGAGGAAGCGGTTTCTATTATTGAAACAAATAAAGAGAGCAGCGCTCTTTGGAAAAATTATTTTTACGGAATGACGCATGGTTATCGCGCGTATTATTCCGCTTTGCAAGGGAAATGGTTTTCGACTTTTTCCGATGGAATAAATGCCGTAAATTATTTTGAGAATTGTTTGAATATAGATTCTTCGTTTAGCGAAGCTTTGATCTCTATTGGGACTTATAAGTATTGGAAAAGTGTAAAAGCGTCCTGGCTTCCATTTTTTGCTGATGAAAGACGTGATGGATTTCAACTACTTAATAAGGGAATTGAAAAAGAAAGTTATAATTATGCTTCAGGTGTAATTTCTCTTTTGTGGATTTACATAGACCGGAAGAAAGCTTCATCAGCAATTTCTTTGGCGGAGGAAGCGCTTAAAAAATATCCGAATAATCGAAATTTTAAGTGGGCTTTAGCAAGGGCATACGAGGACGTTGATCTATATAAAGCTATCGGAATTTATAACGAATTATTGATTTCATATGCTTCGGTTAAACAAACAAATAGGATTAATGAAATTGTACTGAAGCACAAAATTGCTCAAGATTATGATCGGTTAGGCGAACACAAAAAAGCATTACTTCTTTGTAATGAAATTTTGTTTAAGAAAAAATTCTCAGTTTATGAAAAACAAGTTTTGGAAGAACGATTGGATAGAATTGTTACATTAAGAAAAAAAATAACATCTTTAGGAAAAGAAAATTAAGTCATGAATATCGCTCCGGTAACAGCCGCCATCATGTTTGACGAATTGATAAAGAATTGTAAAAAGAATTTACCCTCGGTGAACGTTGACCTGATTAAAAAAGCTTTTGAGTTTGCGGCGGTTGCGCACGAGAATGATACGCGTGCATCGAATGAGCCTTATTTTACGCATCCTTATGCCGTATCAAATATTTTAGCCACGGAAATTCCCTTCGATGATATTTCAATCTGTTGCGCACTTTTGCATGACATTGTTGAAGATAACATGGAATATTCTATCGATACGATTAAGAAAAATTTCGGGGAAGATATCGCTCTTATTGTGGACGGACTTACAAAGATACAACAGCTTTTTCAAGGGGCGGATATTAATCAAGCTGAAAATTACCGTAAACTTTTAATGTCTGTTTCAAAAGATATTAGAGTAATTGTGGTAAAATTTGCCGACCGTTTACATAACATGAGAACGATCGATTTTCTTAATCCCGAAAAAAGAAAAAGAATTGCAAAAGAAACTTTAGAAATATACGCGCCGCTTGCTCATCGCTTCGGTCTTGGTAAACTAAAATGGGAATTGGAAGACCTGGCTTTTAAGGAACTCAATAAACAAGCCTACGAGGATATTAAAAAGAAGATTAGCGCAAAACGTCCGGAAAGAGAAAAATATATTGATAAATTTTCCGATCCGATCGTTCAAAAATTAAAAGAGTACAATATTCAATTTGAAATAAGCGGGCGCCCGAAACATCTTTACAGCATTTACAGAAAGATGATTAAGCGGAATAAACCGTTTGAAGAAATATATGATCTTTTTGCAGTGAGAATAATTTTGGAAGCCGATGATATCAATCAGTGTTATACCGCATTTGGAATCATCAATCAAATATTCATTCCCGTTCCAGATCGGTTTAAAGACTACATTGCAATTCCCAAAACCAACAATTACCAATCGATCCATACAACTGTTGTAGGACCGGATGGTGAATTAGTTGAAGTTCAAATCCGTACAAGAAAAATGCATGACATCGCTGAAAAAGGAGTAGCAGCGCATTGGCGATACAAAGAGGGGAATCCTTCTATTGATAAGACGATGAATAATTACGTTTCATGGATTCGTGAGATGATTGAATCTAGCGGAACGGAAGATGTTAGAAAAAATATAGTTGAAAATTTTAAACTGAATTTGTACTCTGATGAAATTTACATCTTTACTCCAAATGGTGATTTGCGCAGACTTCCGCTTAAAAGCACTCCCGTTGATTTTGCTTTTGACATTCACACTAAAATCGGTTTCCACTGTATCGGGGCAAAAGTAAATAAAAAAATTATTCCTTTAGACACCGAATTGCACAGCGGCGATCAAGTTGAAATTATTATTTCTAAAAATCAACATCCAAACAGAAACTGGTTAAAGTTTGTTGTTACGCATAAAGCAAAAGCCGAAGTTAGAAAGTGGTTAAATAAAGAAGACGATGATCTGGCTAAATCCGGGAAAGAATTGTGGGAAAAGAAACTCAAGAAGTTGAAACTCTCTTTTACTCCGCAAGACACATCTAAGATTTTCATGAATTTGAAATATGAGAATGCCAAACAATTTTATAAATCGATTGCGCAGAGTAAAGTTAACCTTGATGAAATTCTGGATCCCAAGGTTTTAAACAAAGAAGAAGAGAAGAAACTACCTCAAACGAATGTTGAATTTGAAAACTTTACTGAATACGCCCGCTCATCCGGCGGAACATTAGTTGTTGACGGTGAGAGTTCGAACATGCTTTTTTCCTATTCCAAATGTTGCAATCCTATTCCGGGAGATCAAGTAGTTGGATTTATTACCAAAGGAGAAGGAATTAAGATCCATCGCAAGAATTGTAAGAGTATGCTCCAACTTTCCGAGAAAGAAGCTGAAAAAATTATTTCCGTTGAATGGCCCTCCCTGGAAAACTCCACTTTTATTGTCGGTCTATCATTAAAAGGGGAAGATCAACCCGGTTTGTTAAGCGAGATCGCTCACCAGGTTGTTACTTTTCAAAACACAAATATTAAATCAATTAATATTGATACAAAAAATTCAAAATTTGAAGGAACGGTAACCTTGTTTGTTCAGAATTTGGAACATCTTTCCCGTGTTATTGATAAACTTAAAAAGATTAAGGGCGTATATACGGTTACCCGATTGGAAAATTATGTCCCATAAAAACGAGCATGAAAAATTAGCGAGAATCCTTGCTATTGATTATGGATCAAAACGCATTGGTCTAGCGTTATGTGATCCGTTAAAAACTTTTGCTTATCCGTATGCGACCATTCCTAATGATTCGATTCTTTTTGAAAAACTCAAAAAAATTGTCATCGAGCAAGACGTTGAAAAGATAATTTTGGGAAATCCTCTGCAAGAAGAGGGTCAAGTTTCAAAAATGCTTAAACCGATAATGGCATTTAAAACAAAACTGGAGCAGATTCTATCGTTAGAAGTTATTTTAGTGGATGAGAGTCTTTCTTCATCAACCGCGCAAGAAAGGATCATTGCCTCGGTTTCAAAAAAATCAAAAAGAAGAGAGAAGGGATTAGTCGATAGAAATGCCGCAGCAGTGATTCTACAAGAATATCTCCTCGAAAACGAGTTATAAAAATAAAATTTATTCTGATTGACATTAATGTTAATAACGGTTATTTTTTGAACAACAAAAACATCAAATATGGAGCAAATCTATGTCACTTGACGCACTTGGAATGATCGAAACCAAAGGATTAGTTGGAGCAGTTGAAGCAGCTGATGCAATGGTTAAAGCCGCAAAAGTAGAACTTCTTGGAAAAGAAACAATTGGCGGTGGTTACGTTACTGTTATGGTTAGAGGTGATGTAGGAGCAGTCAAAGCAGCCACAGATGCCGGAGCAGCCGCGGCACAACGCGTTGGAGAGTTAGTCTCAGTTCACGTAATTCCAAGACCTCACGCTGAAGTCGAAGCGATTTTACCAAAACGCGCAAAATAAAAATATATGCCTCAAGCTCTTGGTTTAGTTGAGACAAAGGGTTTGGTTGGAGCAATTGTGGCAGCGGATGCTATGCTAAAAGCTGCCAATGTTACCTTAATCGGAAAAGAAAAAATTGCCCCGGCTTTAATCACAATAAAAATTATCGGTGAAACAGCCGCAGTAAAGTCGTCTATTGAAGCCGGTGCTGCCGCTGCTCAACGGGTTGGTCAGCTCATTTCTACACTTCTTATTCCTAATCCCGATCTACAATTAGGTAACATTTTTCCTGAAATGGTAACTGAAGCAAAAGATTCTGACAACTTAAACGATGAACCTACTCATACAACCGAAGCGACAACTTCTCCCAAAGTTGAAAAGACAAAAAAAGAACCAAAACTTCCAAAGGAAAAGAAAGCCGCGCCTATAAAAGAGGTGGCAAAAGTAACTCCCAAAGTTTCCAAAGAAGAAGTAACAGAACCAAAAATTGCATCTTTGTTTGATGTTGTAGCTGAATCTGAAATTATCCATTCGGAAAATACATTAGCAAGATTAAAAGCTGAAGCTTTAAAAGATTTACAATCGGAAAATGAAAATAGTATTGAAGATGAAAAAATTGAGTTACCGGAAAGTAATGTAGAGAGTAAACATTTCGATACATCATCTCAGATTGAAGAATTAGAGACCTATAATGTTCATCAACTAAGAAAACTTGCCCGCGGGGTTGAAATCTTCCCAATTCACGGCAGGGAAATTTCCCGCGCCAACAGGGATACATTGTTAGCATATTTTAGATCGATTAAAGAATAATCTCTTTCCAAGTTTAACCTGTTTTCATTTATATTTACAGTATGAAGAAAAAACTTCCTATAATTATCGCTTCATTTTTATTTGCAGTTATCATTTGGATTTCGGTTCTTCTTGGAAATTCTTTTATCTATAAAATTGAAGTTCCGCTGAAAATTTCTGTTGCCGATGAGGATATAGCAATAAAAAGCGATCTTCCGCCTGTTGTTGTCCTAAATATAAATGCGCAAGGTTGGAAATTATTATCTATTTTATTTACAAAAGATATTTCTTTTCGTTGTGTGCTGCCAACCAAAGAGAATGTCTTTAAATATCAACTTGCAAATTATATTTCAGAGAATCAGTGGTTAAGCTCGGAAGTAAAAGTTGAGGATATTGTACCGGCTTCTCTTCAAATTGAATTGGATAAAAAGATAAGCAAAAGAGTTAAAGTGCATCCGGTTGCAGATTTAGGTTTTAAAAAAGGATTCGGTCTTGCACGTCAGCTAAATGTTTTTCCCGATTCTATTACTATCCTCGGCGCCAGGTCATTGCTTAGCCGGATGAACGTAGTTGATACAAAAAGCCTTTTTGCTGAAAAAATATCTAACCCGTTCATAGAACAAGTTGGGATAAACATTACTCCGGGAATTGAATCTTCTCCCTCGTCGGTTAAAATTTATGGAGATGTTCAAAAAATTGTGGATAGGGAGATGGAGTATATTCCTATCGAAGTAACGAATGTTCCAAAAGATAAAACCATTTTACTTTTACCCGATAAAATATCATTATCGGTTCGCGGCGGAATTAATTTTTTAGGAAGAATCTCCAGAACTGATTTTAAAGTATCGATTGATTATCGTGATATTATTTCCGACACGTTAGGAAGTGTGTCGCCAATGGTAATTCCACCTAAATATGTAAAACTCATTTATCTCGATCCGGAACGGATTAAATATATAATAAAGAAACATTGAAATGTTTATAACTTTTGAAGGAATAGATTTTTGCGGTAAATCAACCCAGGTGAAACTTTTAAAAGAGTTTTTGGAAAGCAAAGGGAAGACCGTAAAAATTATTAGAGAACCGGGCGGAACGGAAATATCTGAAAAGATCCGTGAAATTCTGCTCGATAAAAAGCATCTTAATTTAACGATTGAAACGGAAATATTTCTTTTTTCGGCTTCAAGAGCACAGCTCGTTAGAGAAGTAATTCAACCTTATTTGGAAAAGAATTATTACGTTTTATCGGACAGATTTCATGATTCAACTACTGCCTATCAGGGTTTCGGAAGAGAAATACCTCTTCCAATTGTTGAACAAATAAATAATTTGGTAATTGGTAAGACGATTCCCGATCTTACCTTTTTTATTGATATCCCTACTGAAGAAGCCGGGAATAGAAAACATCTCAATTCTCTGGTGGAACTTGATAGGATTGAACTGTCTAAAAATGATTTTTACGAACGAGTTAGAAAAGGTTATTTTTACCTGGCGGAAAAGGAACCAAGATTTAAAGTGCTCAACGGATTACAAGATATAAATACTATTCATAATGAAATTATTACTGAGGTCGAAAAATTTGAAAAGATTTAACGCAAAAATGTTTAAAAAGAAAATTGTTTTGGGGCTTACAGGACTGGTGTTTTTCAGTTTATTCGGTTTTGTATATGTCTCTAAGGATCTGTACTTCGAGATTTCGAAGAACATAGACATCTTTACGCGCGTTTACAAAGAAATATCGTTCAATTATGTGGACGAAATCAACCCGGAAAAATTCCTTCGCGCAGGCATAAAGGGAATGCTTTCCACTCTTGATCCGTATACAAATTTTATAGACGAAAAAAAACAAGACGATCTTGAAATGCTTACCAACGGAAAATATGGTGGAATCGGAGTTTCCATCGGTGTGAAAGATAATCAAATTACTATTTTTGAGTTAATGGAAGGTTATGCCGCACAGAGACAAGGTTTACGTATCGGCGATATAATATTAGAAGTGAACAACAAAAAAGTTCTCCCGGAAAAATTCGACGAAATATCTTCCATGGTTAAGGGCGAACCGGGAACTTTTCTCGAGCTTAAAGTCCTTCGCGAAACGGTAAAAGATACCTTAAAATTCAATTTAGTTCGTGAACAGATTGTAGTTAAGAACTTAGTCTTTTACGGTTTTTATCCAGAAGAAAGTAATAACGCTTATTTCAAATTAAATAGCTTTGGACGCTCGTCCGGTGAAGAATTAAAAAAAGCGATTTTGGAACTATCGAAACAAAAAGAAATTAAGTCGGCAGTTTTAGATTTACGCGGTAATCCGGGTGGATTATTAGACGTTGCCGTAGATGTTGCTAATAAATTTTTACCGAAAGGTGATTTAGTTGTAACCACAAAAGGAAGAGATACTTCCTCGTTACGGAGTTATTATTCTCAACAAGAACCACTGCTTCCAAATGCCGATCTCCTCTTACTGATAAATGAAGGAAGCGCTTCAGCTTCTGAAATTGTTGCCGGCGCTATTCAAGATCATGATAGAGGAATTCTTGTAGGCGAAAAATCTTTTGGAAAAGGGCTCGTGCAAACCATCACTCCGTTATCTTATAATACATCCTTAAAAATAACTTCCGCTAAATATTTTACGCCGAGCGGACGCTGCATCCAGAAAATTGATTACGGGAAAAAGAATGAAGTTATCGCTGAATACGACACGTTAATAGAAACAAGTTTTGCCACCGATCATAAAAGGAGGGTGATGAGTTCCGGAGGAATAACCCCGGACAGCCTTATTCTCGATGAAAAAATTAGTAGTTTTGTACAGGATCTTTTAGCAAAAGGTTTGATATTTAAATATGCCAATATTTTTTATGATGCAAACAAAAAGGAAGCTTTTGACAAACTGAAAGATTCACAAATCCTTTCTGAGTTTAGGTTATTTTTGGATAAAGAAAATTACGTTTATAAATCTGAAATTGAAAAAAAGGTAGAAGAATTAGTCTCTCTTTCGGAATCGGATAAGACTTATGTTGGTCTCAAAAATAAAATGATTGAAATTCAGAAAACCTTAAAAGATAATATGAACCAACTAATTGATAATAACAAAGTGATCATCCTCGACTTTTTAAAAGAAGAATTATCGTCAAGGTATGAGGGATTAAATGGAAGAATAAAGGCAAGTTTAGCCACTGATAAACAATTTCAGATAGGATTAAAATTGCTTCAGGATAAAAAATATTACAACAAACTTTTACAAAAAGGAAGTTGAGATATGCGACAAATTCTTTTTTTTCGCGATCCCGGTTACGCAAAATGCCCAAATTGTAAAAGCGTTAATTCGCTTCATCGTTCAAGAGCAAGGAATGCAAAAGAAAATTTTATTAGGATGACGAATCTTTATAAAATGTACAGATGTAAAAGTTGTGGCTGGCGTGGAGCTCTCGCTACAATTATTATTACACGAAAATCATTGAAGTTACTCTTAATGTACATAGGTATAGCTTTAATTTCCGGATTGATAATTCGAGAAATACTTAAACGTTTTTTATCTGCTTAATTATTAAAAATGCAAAATTCAACCCTCAATAGTATCCGAAAAATTGTTGGAAGAGAACATTATTTCGATTCACCGGAAGATAGAGTAAGTTATTCTTATGACGGAACTCCGATGCTTCAGCAATTGCCTGAGGCGGTGGTTTTCCCTCAGAATAGTGAACAAATTTCCGAACTCCTTTTTTTAGCAAATAAAGAAAAATTTTCAATCGTACCGCGCGGTGCGGGAACCGGTCTGAGCGGTGGATCTATTCCTACGGAAAATTCAATTGTTGTTGTAATGACAAAATGGAATGAAATTTTAGAAATTGATACCGCAAATTTAACAGCGTTAGTTGAGCCCGGCATTGTTACCGGAATACTTCAAAAAGAAGTTGAAAAACTCGGTCTTTTTTATCCGCCTGACCCCGGCAGTATGAATGTTTGTACAATCGGTGGAAATGTTGCTGAAAATGCCGGGGGATTACGCGGACTGAAATATGGGGTGACAAAAAATTATGTCCTCGGAATGGAAATGGTGCTGCCGACAGGTGAGTTGATTAAAATTGGTGGTAAAAATGTTAAAGATGTTGCCGGATATAATCTAAAAGATATCGTGGTAGGAAGTGAGGGAACGTTAGGAATTTATACAAAAATATTGCTTAAACTTATTCCTTTTCCAACGCTGTCTAAAACTATCACCGTAAATTTTAAAAATATTTTGGATAGTGGAAAATCTGTTGCGGACATTATTGCTGCTCAAATAACTCCAAGTATGATGGAGTTTCTTGATAATACTACAATGAATTGTGTTGAAGACTATACTAAAATTGGATTAGATAGACATTCCGAAGCAATGTTGTTAATTGAGGTAGATGGAAGAGGAAGTAGCGTTGATGAGGATTCAGAAACAATTCTTTCTATTTTAAAGAAGAATAATGCATCCGAAATTAAAATTGCTGACACACCCGCTCAAGCCTTGCTTTTAAAGACCGCTAGAAGATCTGCCTTCAGTGCGCTTGCCCGAAGAAAGCCGACAACAATATTAGAAGATGCAACGGTTCCGAGAAGCGAAGTCCCGGTGATGATTGAAAAAATTAAAGAAGCTGCTTCTATTTTTAATGTTTCAATAGGCAATTTTGGGCATGCAGGCGATGGAAATTTACATCCTACGTGTCTTACTGATGAAAGAGATTCAGAAGAAATAAATCGTGTTCATAAAGCATTTGAGTTTATCTTTAACGAAGCAATCAAATTAGGCGGAACAATTACCGGTGAGCATGGAACAGGTTTAGCGAAAAAGGGTTTTCTTGAAAGCGCGGTAGGGAAAGAAGGGGTGGAGTTTATGAAAAAGATAAAGTTGGCGGTTGATCCAAACAATGTTTTGAATCCTGGCAAAATTCTGACAATCGCCCCAAGATGTGAAGGAGCGCTCCCTTCAAGAAGAGATCAAATTTCTGAATTTCATTCCCACCATTAAAAATATTCAGATGATTTCCACAAAAGATAAAGCTCTCCTTAAAAAATACTTACCAAATGATGATGTGCTTACTCAATGTATGCACTGTGGAATGTGCTTAGCCACCTGTCCAACTTATGAAATGACAAAAATGGAACGATCTTCTCCGCGCGGAAGAATAAAATTAATTAAATCCGTTGCAGAAGGAAAATTGGATCTGTCAAATCTTTTCGCTGAAGAGATGAATTTTTGCTTGGACTGTCAAGCGTGCGAAACCGCTTGTCCTGCCGGAGTTCAATATGGAAAAATGGTCGAAAGCGCCAGAGTGGTGATTGAGCATAGTAAAGTTGGTGCATCGAAAATAAATAAATTGATTAAAAAATTTATGTTGAATTCTGTAGTTGCCAAACACTATAGACTAAAATTATTAGCTCGAGTGCTTTATTTTTATCAGAACACACCACTAAGAAAATGGATTGTCAACGGATTAGCATTTTTCCCCGCGACTCAAAAATATGTTGAGATCGAGAGTCTCACTCCCACAATCTCAAAACATTTCTCAAGTAAAATAATTGCGGAGAAAGAGTATCCGGAAAAACCGGCAAAGTATAAAATAGCTTTTTCTACCGGCTGCATCATGGATGTGGCTTTTGCCGATATAAATGTTGACACCATCGAAGTCCTAAAAAAAAATGAATGTGAGATAATCACCCCTAAAGATCAAGTTTGTTGCGGTTCGCTTCATGCGCACAACGGACAAATTGACAAAGCTAAAAAACTGGCAAAGAAAAATTTAGATGTTTTTTCTAAACATGAATACGATTTTTTAATCTCCAATTCTGCCGGTTGCGGCGCTTTTATGAAAGAATATGTCCATCTTTTTAAGGATGATCCTAAATACGCTGAAAAAGCTAAGTTATTCTCTAATCGTGTAAAAGACATCTCCGAATTCCTTGCCAATATTGAACCGAGTACGCCAATGTTCGCATTAAAAGAAAAAGTTACCTATCACGATGCGTGTCATTTATGCCATTCGCAAAAAATAACGGAAGAGCCAAGGAAACTATTACGGCAAATACCGGGTTTAGAGATAGTAAACCTTGAGGAATCGCAATGGTGTTGCGGAAGCGCGGGCATTTATAATGTAACGCAACATGAAGATGCCGAAAAAATCCTTGATCGCAAAATAAAAAACCTAAAAGAAACCGGCGCCGACATTGTTGTTACCGGAAATCCCGGCTGCATCGGTCAGCTAAAATATGGTATAAAGAAATACGGTTTAAGCATGGAAGTAATGCACACCGTTACTTTAATTAAAAAATCGTTAAACTTAAAAAATTAGAAGAAAAATATTCAACAATATTTTTGTTTTAAGGTTCAATTTTTTAACTTTGAACCCACGATTTTAGGTTATCCTAAGATCATCCTTTAGCAGGGTTCGATGTGTTTCCAATTTAAACTATATATTATTCATGATTATTAGACTATTTAACTATCATAAGGAATCAGATGTCTAAGCAGTTTTTAGATTATCTATTGAGAGTCAGATTACCTTTAATTCTCTTTGTTGTTGCGGCTGCATTTAGCGTAACTTATTTTATTTCAAGAGCGGAAAGAGATGGTATTGGATATAGTCCAACCCAGCCCATTAAGTTCTCCCATCTTCTTCATGCGGGAACCATGAAGATTGATTGTCAATATTGCCATACCGGAGTTGAAAATTCGCGGCATGCGGTGATTCCGGCTGCTTCTCTTTGCATGAATTGCCATTCTATCTCAAGAAAAGACAAACCGGAAATAATAAAATTGACAAAATATTATAAAGAAGGAACTCCCATCCCCTGGAAAAGAATTCACAAAGTTCCTGATTACGCCTACTTTAACCACAGTGTTCACGTAAATAAAGGAATTCAATGTGTTTCGTGCCATGGAGACGTTCCACAAATGGAAGTGGTCGGGCAGATGAATTCTTTTGTAATGAAAGCGTGTTTAGATTGCCATAGAAACGCACAAGCTAACCTGCCTTATTTGAAACAAGTAAAAAATGGTCCTGATAATTGCTGGGCTTGTCACAGATAGTTTATTAACGGAAGAAAAAATGAAACTTTCAAGAAAAAAATTTTTTGTATCGCTGGGCGCGGTTGTTATAGCCGGTACTGCGGCACTTTCTAATCCGGTGAAGCTTTTATTTAATAAGAAAAGCAATGTTAATAAAATAAAGATTAAAAAAAATCCCAATGCAGTTAAGAGAAATTCAACAGGTGCGGTAAATGGCTGATCAAAATTTTTCACAAAACGATAAACCTGAAGCAAATTATTGGCGAAGTTTTGAAGAGTTGTACGAGGATCAAAAA
>Ga0209211_10004712_pt1 | contig 20944 bp, 23 predicted proteins | sample RifGroA2_FD_183992 | JGI IMG/M metagenome (GOLD analysis project Ga0209211, IMG submission 183992) | Groundwater microbial communities from Rifle, Colorado, USA - Groundwater A2 (SPAdes) (version 2) | ecosystem: Environmental > Aquatic > Deep subsurface > Groundwater | place: Rifle, Colorado...
GGAAAAGCAGCAAAAGCCAAAGAAGATAGCGAGAAGACAAAAGCCGCCGATTATTCCAGCTGATCACCCATGGAGAGTATCAAAGAATTTATTATTTGAGAGGCAAAAACTGCGCAAACAGTTAAAAAAGGTTGCAGCGTAAAAACCGGACATTTCTATTTTGGTAGAAATAGGACATTTCTACTTTGGTTTGACAGAACGTATTTTGCCCTTGACCGCTGATACAATAGTTGTATAGAGTATTTTTATGGAGACGATCAGGACCCCCAGGATAATGCAGGAGACTTCAAAAAGTCATTTACTGAAAAGCAGGACCCTCGGCCTTGTGCCGACAATGGGCGCTTTGCATGAAGGCCATCTCAGCCTTGTCAGGAGGGCGAGGGACGAAAACGATATTATAACGGCAAGTATTTTTGTGAACCCTATCCAGTTCGGTCCTGGAGAGGATTTTGAAAGATACCCGAGGGACATCGAGCATGATATGGAGAAACTGGAAAAGGCCGGTGTCCACATACTCTTTATGCCCGACATCAAAGCAGTATATCCGGAGGGTTTCTCCACTAACGTCAAGGTCAGTGGAATATCTGAAAGACTGTGCGGCGCGTTCAGGCCCGGTCATTTTGACGGAGTTGCGACTGTGGTCTGCAAACTCTTTAATCTTGTTAAACCGACGAGGGCCTATTTCGGCCAAAAGGACTTTCAGCAGACAGTGCTTGTCAACCGGATGGTAAAGGACCTGAATCTTGATGTTGATGTGGTTACCTGTCCAACAGTAAGGGAAGATGACGGGCTTGCAATGAGTTCAAGAAATGCATATCTGGGGCCGGAGGAAAGAAGTGCGGCAACTGTTATCTGCAGAACGCTCCAGGCTGTTTCTAAAATGATCAAAGCAGGCGATGTGGGGCCTGCGGACATGAAAAAAAGTCTGGAGACAATGTTGAAAAAGGAACCCCTCATATCTGAATTGCAATATGCCGGTGTCTATGATACCCGGACTCTTGAGGAGCTTGCCGAATATAAAAAAGAGAATCTCCTGGCGATAGCCCTGAAAATCGGAAAAACGAGGCTGATAGATAACCTGATTGTTGAATTGTGACCCCCTGCTTTCATTCACACTTGGAGATCCCGACATCAATAATGGAAGTCCATGTTCCCCCGGTTTTTATTTCCTGTTCTGCAACCCCATTTGCGTCAACTTTTATTTTTTCGCTGATTATTTTGTACCACTTCCCATCGTTATGTTTACCGACTACATAAACGAATTTTGTTTTTTCAGATGTATTGCTGATTTTCACTACGGCGCTTGTATATACCGGGCTTGTTGCTTTCCAGGATATGATTTTTATGCCTGTGCAATCTGCATGGAGCAAATCTGATGAAAGCAGGACTAAAGATAAAAAAAACAAAATTGCCATTTTTTTCATAATTTCACCTGTACCCCACTATCGGGAAAGCATTATGAATTGTTCCACGTTCTTCTCCGGGTGATTGTTTCCAGCTTCTTCTCAGTCCCTCCCAATTTGGCAAGCCGTTTAGCGTTTTCACGTGCTATCAATGCCTCAAGCCCGAGTTTGACCAGTGATGTTTTTTCTTTAATGCCGGTCAATCTTGCTGCGTTTTCAAGAAGCTCATCCTCTATATTCAATGTTGTCCTCATAGGGCTCCCTTTCCTCATATGCATTATTAACGATAATGCCAAGCACACTGGCGCGCCAGTCGTTTCGCCACATCCATGTTGAGCGACTGATTAGGTCCTCTATCAATTCAACTTCAGTTTTCCTTCATTATATTTATGAATTAGCATTGATATAAGCGATTGATACGGTAACCCTTCTTCAATTGCCTTAGCTTGAATTTTCTTCAAATCCCGTTCGGCCATTCGAATATTTATCCGCTTTTGTTTATTAAGGCTATAGCGGGCGTATTCCTTGTATTGTTTCTTTTCATTCTTGCTAAGGTCGGAGACCCATTCTTCATTTTCCATTGAGTTCGCCAATTCCATTACTTCTTTATCTAAATCTTTCGACTTTTTCATGTTCTGCCTCCCAAAAACTGCTGTCCATATTCTCCCGCGCCATCTTTTTCGTCGAAGTCGTAAATGTACTCCCACATCTCATTTTGATGCAGCCAGATCGGGTCTGCATTACGCCTGATAAACTCATCCACGCATACCGTCAATGGTAGGCGGTTGCTTGACCAGCTTCTGCTTCCCATTGATGAATATGGTTTGCCTTTGCCGTTTATTGGTTTTCTCCGCAGCAGTGAGTTTTCTTTTTTTGTTTAGCCATACGCTGTCCCTTCAGAAGGCTTTAGCGTCAAATACAAACATACAAAGCCACACCGAAGAAAATTAGGGACAACCTCCTAATTTAGTTTTTGAAGGTCTGCCACGCTTGCTTGGCTTTAAGACTCTACCCAACTGCTCCTCTAATATTTCAAAAAAGTTAGCATTTCCCAAAGGTCTTCCAGTTGATGTTGCCTTTCTGACAGAATCGTCATTGCCTGCCTCATCGAGAAAGTTTGCATAATTAGACTGTTCAGAAGATTCGAGCCAATCCAAAAGTCTTATGGCACTGTCAGGCGTACCGGTTACGTGAGCATGCGCGCTTGACCATTTCCAGTGTTCAGCTCTTTTTGCTATACCAGCCCTAACAGGATTCCTTTCAATATATCGAACAACAGCCCAGAGATAGGCGTCTTTGTCCACCGGACAGGAGAAGTATCTGTTTTCCCATAACCGTCCAGTTCTGCAGTATTTAGAATTAAAATATTGAGCATAACGAAAGGTTGCGCCATGCAAGCATTTCCCAATCCCTGTATTCTCTGTAGGTTCCAGAAGCAAATGAAAATGGTTGTTCATAAGGCAATATGCCCATATGTTTGTATCTGTCCTCTCAAGCCATAGTCTTAATGTTGAGAGGAAAAATGTGCGATCATCATCTGCAAGGAATATATCGGTTTTATTTGTCCCTCTTTGAGTGATATGGTGAGGATATCCCGGTGCAATTATTCGTGCAACTCTCGACATGAATGATTGTTACAAATGACTATGAGCATTGTCAATAATTAGGAGGTTGTCCCTATTTTATCTAATTGAACGACAATCGCTATTTTTCACATGTATAAGCTTTCCCCTAAGTCAGATTTCTTCTTTGGAAAAGAAAGATTTTTTGCTGTCAAAATAGCATCAATACGTTTTTCATCTTCTTGATTGCAATATGCTGGCAAATATATATATTCAATTAATTTAGAAATATCAACCTTTACCAAAAGACATTTTTCAGTCTTCGCTCGTGTTGAGAAATTTATAGACTACCTTGAAAACGAAGAGCAATTTGAAATTAAGGCCTATCGCTTGGACAAGTTAGATAGTGTATTTGCCTCTCCATTTTTGCCAAATATACGCATCAATTATTTTAAGCAAAAAAGTTATATTTCTCGTAGAATTAAAGAAAATAGAGAGAAATATGCCGAAGATACGCTGTTTGACGATGTTATTAAAGATGATGATTTATCTCCATTGTTCACTGAAGAAGATGGAAAGGAAGACACAGTCGAACTATAGTAGAAATTGCAGTAAAATTGTAGCAGAACAGGTCGAAAACCCGACATCGTAAAAGCTCCTTTAACTCACGGCAACTTTAATTACAATCTTAAAGACCTGAGATGGTTTAGTGACAGCCAGTTTTGGGGCGTGACCGTCTTCCGGATAGAGAACGGCAAGTTGGCCGGCACGCAGATGAACGGGCGTTATTTGGCCCTTTGGTGCTGTGCCAAAGCAAATGTCTTTGTCGGGATCATATGGTTCTGTAATTGTCATCTGCTCTGCAGGGAGCCAGCCGATGACCTCCTCGCCGGACACGATATATTGGACGTCAATATATTTCTGATGGTATTCAAATTTTGGGGTATCAACAGTTATTGTTTCATATTGCTGGAGAAGGGCAAAGACGTGTTGTCCGTCAATTTCTATTTTGCCCTCACGCAAGTCCTTGGGGGCTAATTGCCGTAAAAAATCAATCGCTTTCTTAAGGCCCTGGTCAATTAACACCTGCTTTTCGATATGCACAAGGTCAGTAACAATCATTTTTTCTCCTCTTGAATAGTAAATTAAACCTTGAGAGCGTCAGGTGCTGGGTTTGCGCCGGACCCAGACTTCTCCTGTTTACGCGCCTTAACCATAAATAATATACTACGAGTATGGCTGTTCAGGCAATATGAAGCATGGGTATTGCATTATGTTAAAACAATGACTATGCTATATTTCAGCATAAATGTGGGGCAGAAAAGAGAATAATGGAGGTAACAATATGAAAATAAAAATTTGGGACAGGCTCAAATGGATTCCGATCCTGGTTTGTTTTATGATGTGCTCATGTTTATCTCCAGGAAATTCAGAAGCGGAGATGAAAGTAATTATAAAGGAATATTCCTATACGGCAAGCGACATGGACAGTAAGATATCATGTCAGACTATTGCCCGTGAACAGGTCAAGAGGATCATTCTCGAAGAGTGCGGGACTTACGTGGCAGGCAAGACTGAGGTCAAGGATGGTAGTCTGGATTCGGACAAGGTCAGTGCTATTACGGCAGGGATTGTAAGCATTGAAATAATTGATGAGTCATGGGACGGCAAGATCTATTGGATGAAGGCAAAGGCGGAGGTGGATCCCGAAACCATTGACCAGGCAATCAGTAACCTGACAAAGGACCAGGGACAGGTCGCCGAACTTGAAAGTACGAATAAGCGGATGGAAGAACTTGCAGCAACAATTGAAGAATTAAAGGCAAAGATGGCTTCTAATGAAAATAAAGAGGCACAAATTGAAGAGCTCAAATACAAAAAGGAAGAACAAGACAATCAGGACGCTCAAATTGCAGAGCTCACGGCCAGGATAGATGCAAATGATAAGGATGCGCAAATTGAAGAACTCAGGGCTGAGCTGGAGGCAAAGAACTACCAGAGGGCGCAGCAGGAGGCGCAAATTAACGAGCTGAAGTCAGAGATAGAAGCGAAGGACAACCGGGAACTGCAAAGAAAATACGCAGCGCGGTATAACGAAGCAGTAAACGAAGCCCGTAGTATGGAATTGGTCAGGACCAGTTATGTATATATGAACAACAACAGATATTCAGATGCCGTTGTTGTTCTTGACAGGGCCCGTGAAATTAACCCGACCCGGGTTGCGACTCCGGTATATATAGCAAGAAGTGTTGCCTATGAAAAAACGAATAATCATGAGAGTGCGATGAAGGAACTTGATGCTGCAGCTAAGGTCGACCGGAACCCGGTGCTCATGAAAAGTGTTGCTTTGCGCAGGGCGTCCATTTATGAGAAAAGGGGTGACAAGAAAAGGGCATTGGACGAAATAAACAGGGCTATTAAGATAGATCCTCGCTCTACTTATGCTTACAACCAAAGGGCAGGTCTATACAATCGCCTTGGGGACAAGATAAAGGCAAAAGAAGACATGAAAAAAGCACAGGCCCTTCAGGTCGTGAAGGTCGAGGAAAGAAGAAAACAGTTGGACCGGAGAAGGCAATTTGCACTGAAAAAGCAGCAGGAAAGGCCGGGTCGCCTGGAGAGAAACAGGCCGGAGCAGAATCGTCCGGAGCAGGATCATCTGAAACAGAGAGCGCAATTGGACCAACGAAGGCAACAGGTGCAACAGCAGCGTGTCGTGCAGCAGGGAGAGCAGGAACAGAAGCAGCTGTGGCAACAACGGCTTGAAGAACAGAAGAGGCAGCAGGAGTTGAAAAAACAGCGAGAGCATCAGCGGCATGAAAAGCAGCAGGAATTGAAAAAGCAGCGTGAGGAACAAAAAAAGGAAAAGCAGCCGGAAGCGGCTGATAAAGGTAAAAACAAAGATAAAAAGAAAAACAAAGTTAAAGATAAAAAGAAAGATAAAGAGGACGACAAAGACTGATCTGGAAGGATTCAGGCGTAGTTGAATCAAGGATTACGCTGCCCGGAGTTTTATCGGACTCATTGCCTCGATGATAAGGTTGTCATTATTGCCTGCACTTATCATCACCGCACAAGCTGGTTAAGCTGGAACATTGGGAGGAGGACCGCGAATACAATAAAGCCGACAACAAGGCCCATTATCAGTATCATAGCTGGCTCAAGCACTGAAAGCAGCCTCTGGACGCGCCTTGAAAACTCCTCCTCATATGAATCAGCCGCCCTGGTCAGCACCTCAGGTAGTTTCCCGGTCTTTTCTCCTGTGGCAACAAGCTGCACAAAAATCGGGGGGAACCCTTCAAGAGATGAGGACAGGTTTGCGCCTTCCATCACCTTTCGTTCAGCAGTCAAGAGCGAGTCCTGGAGTTTTGTATTGCCTACGGACCTTGAGGCAAGGCCGATTGCCTTTAATATCGGGAGCCCGGCGTTTAAAAGCAGGCCCAGCATCCTCGCAAAACGGCCATAATAAAGGCTCTGCACTACATTACCCGGAAGCTTGAGGAGTATACCGTCAATAAGCTGCCTGTTTTGCGTGTGGAGCCTTTTAACCAGGAATACAGCAGCACCGAGAATGGCTATTATCAGCCACCAGTAATTTATAAAGAAATTACTCACGAATATCAGGATGCGAGTTACCAGGGGCAGGACCGCATTGTAATTGTTGAATATGCCTACAATCTTCGGGATGACAAAGGCAAAGAGAAAGGATATGACAATGAAACTTATACATATCATAAAGGTGGGATATATCAACGCGGTCCGTACCCTGCCTTCCAGATCAGCCTGTTTGTCCAGAAAATCAGCAAGTCTAGGCAAAATCTGGTCAAGCGTCCCGCTCTGTTCCCCCGCTGCAACCATATTTGTATAAAACTCGGGGAAAATATTTGTGTCCTGTAAGGCCCTCGACAGGCTCGCGCCAGAAGATACCCGTTCCCTTACATCCAAAAGCAGGGACTTCCAGGCCCCCACAGACTCATCCGCGAGCGACTTGAGGGCATCCAGCAAAGGCACTCCGGCAGCCAGCATCGTAGAAAGCTGCCTCGTAACATCCGGGATTGAGGCTTTGATGTTCTTTCTGGCCCAGAACCTGTTCTTATGGACATGCTCTGTTACCCTGGAAGGGAAAAAACCGAGCCCTTTTACCTTTGACAGGGCGTCCTTCGGGCTGTCAGCCTCAAGGGTCCCCGCGACATCGCCACCGTCGGCCTTATATCCTTTATAATCAAAAATCGGCATAGTAAATCACCAAAACAATTCTATCATAATCAGGATGGCATTTCCCATTGGACTCAGCTAAAATATTCAGGCGTGCGTAAAGGTGGGACAGGCATGACTTCAAATCTTTTTAAAACGCGATGAGACCATTTTATGTCATTTGCCGGCTCTCTTTATGTAAAGGTGTTTCTTAATGCCTTGAAAAGGTGGTCTGGAGATTAATTAAGGTATCGCGTTTAAAAAGCTTTTCAGCCATACCTGCCCCACCATGCGAGTGTTTGAATACAGATAAGGTTTATACAACATGAAACTTGAAAAAGCACATTTCACAGAAAATCTTGTCAGGATAAATGCCCTGCGGTTTAATAAATGGGTATTTGAGCCGGGCATGTTATTTAAGTCTGAATTAAAGTGGTGGGCAGACAGGGGAGGGCGCGGCGAGATCCATAACGGGCTGGATTTGTTGTCATATGAAACTGATGACGGAACGGTTAAAAAGATCGGAACTGATACAAAGGTCCCTGTCATCTATGAAGGAAGGATTGTCAGGCGCATTAAGGACTTCCTCGGATATACCGTTTTTGTTGCACATGATATCTATGAAGGAGACTCCCGTTTATTTACAATCTATGGTCATGTGCTGCCAATCCCGGAAGTTCCATTAGGATGTACCGTGGAAGAAGGCCCTATAATCGCAACCCTGTCTGATGCAGCAGAAACAAAGGTGCCTGTTCATCTCCACCTATCAGTCGCTCTCATACCAAAAGACATTCCAATAGAGTCCTTCTCATGGAAGTTACTAAATGAAACCGCCAATATTCACTTCTTCGACCCACTCCATATTATCTGAATATACCTTAACGTTGCATAAAGCTCTATAAAATGAGAGGGTAAGCAGCCAAAAAGTCTTTATATGCGATACCTTATTAATCTCCAGACCACCTTTTAAGGATATTGTTCAACAACACTGGCAGTGAATTCAACCACAATAGACATAAAATGGATTTTATCGCATTTGTAAAGGCTTTTTGGATGCTTGCCCTCTCATTTTATGCAACTGATAGGTATACCCCTTGAATCTTCCTGGCTATGCCTCTACATAGTCCTTTTGCGTTACCCTCAAAATCTCTTCAAGAGTTGTAACACCCGCCAGGACCTTTTCAAGGCCGTCTGCCCTAAGCGTCTTCATGCCCCTTGAGAGGGCGAGGTTCTTTATGCTCTGGGCATCGGTCCTTTCCGTTATCATATGTCTTATCTCATCATCTATAGTCAAAAATTCAAAAATTCCGGTCCTTCCTGTGTAGCCCTTGCCATTGCATTTTTCACAGCCCTTTCCCCTGTAAAGGCTTATGGCTGATGATTGATGGCTGATGGTTGGGAAGTATTTCAGCTCAACCTCACTCGGTTTGTAAGACTCTTTGCAGTCAGGGCATATGACCCGCACGAGTCTCTGGGCCATAACCCCCATAACGGATGATGCAATGAGAAATGGCTCTATGCCCATATCTATCAGCCTTGTCACTGCCGATGCAGCGTCATTGGTATGCAGTGTGCTTAAGACAAGATGTCCTGTAAGTGCGGCCTGTATCGCTATCTCGGCGGTCTCGATGTCCCTTATCTCACCAACCATTATCACATCAGGGTCCTGCCTCAAAATAGATTTCAACCCCGATGCAAAAGTGAGTCCTATCCTCGGGTTTACATGTATCTGGCCTATGCCGCGAAGCTGGTATTCAACAGGGTCTTCAACCGTAAGTATGTTCCGCTCTTCAGTATGTATCTTGTTAAGTGCTGAATACAGTGTCGTTGTCTTGCCACTGCCCGTAGGTCCTGTTACAAGCAAAATGCCGCTTGTTCTCTGGAGGAGTTCGCTCAGCCGCTTTTCATTGTCCTTATCAAGACCCACCTCCCATAGTCCTAAGAGTCCCTGTTTCCTGTCAAGAAGTCTGAGTACCGCTCTCTCGCCGTGAGAAGTAGGTATTACAGAGACCCTGATGTCAATGTCCCTTCCGCCGACAAGCAGCCTTATCCTTCCGTCCTGTGGGAGTCTTTTTTCAGCAATGTCGAGGTTCGCCATGATCTTTACGCGGCTGATCAGCGCGTCCTGGATTATCTTGGGAGGAGACAATACCCTGTGAAGAATGCCATCTACCCTGAGCCTGACATCCAATTCATTCTCGTAGGGTTCCACATGTATGTCTGAGGCCCGTTCCTTGACTGCCTGGAGGAGCAGGGCGTTGAGGAGCCTTATTATGGGAGCATCTTCAGTAAGACCCAGTATGTCTTTTGGTCTTTCAAACTCATTTGCAACTGATGAGAGGTCTTCGCCGGATATATTGTCCATTACCTCTTCTGCAGAGCCTATCTGGCCATAGAACCTGTTTATGGCATCGGCAACAATATTGGACGGTGCTTTCAGAGGCATTGGCCTCATGCCAAGGTGTTTTGAGAGTTCAAGCAGGGCAAGACTGCCTTTCTCATCGACAACAGCGCCAAAAAGGACCCCGTCCTTTTCCCTGAGCGGCATGACCATATTGCCTTTTGCAAATGACAGAGGTACGTCTTTCAGAAGCGAAAGTTCTACATCTGCATCTTTTATATTTTCAATCATTTCCATAAATTATGTCATTTCAGACAGTTCGGATCTCGCCGCTGATACCCCTGACGCGGCATTAAAAATTATACCATAGCGACTATATGATAGGTTTGTAAAAATGGAATCAAGTCTTGCAATATCACAATAAAGGCAACTGAGAATAAATTATGATATTGCAAGACTTGACCCCATTTGCATTTGTATTATGTATTTAAACTTTGGATTGAGAAAAGGGGTTCCTGTATGGCTTCGCCTTTACAGGAGGGGCATTTGCCCGGTTTTTTGAGTTTCTCTCTTTTTGAAAATACGAAGCCGCATTTTTTGCATTCGGCTGGGGTGACTATGAAGTGGTGGTCTTTTTTGTCCGCTGTTTTCCTGATATGCTCAAGATGGGCGTATACATCTTTTTCGGAAGCCTTCACCTCTGCAGAGAGTTCTTTTGCGGAGAAAGTCCCCTCTAAGAGTATTCCCATAATCTGCTGACGGACGGTTGCATGCCGTTCAGCGGGGATAAAAGGTACTTTAGGTTTGTCCTTCATGACTTGATTAAAGCTGACTATTTGATCCTGATCATAAAATTGGGTTCAGCAAAAAGGACCTCAGGAAGGGCGGAGAACAGCTTTTTTCCGTCCTCCATTGATTCGCCTTCTTTCAGCTTTATCTGGTAAACCTTGAGATCTTCGATGAACTTGATTACTGACGCCCCATTTCTTGCAATAACAGTCTTTGCCGTGTCTTCAGATACATTCTCTCTGAATTTAACAATGAGCTCTCCCTCGGCATACTGGTTCTCGACCCTGGCAAACTCCTTCTGTTTCTCGCCTGTAAGTTTTGCAAGGGGTTCAGCGTCCTTGACTACATGAGGTGTTATAAAAACAAGCAGGTTTGTCTTTGTCTTATGCACCTTTTTTTGCTTGAAAAGATAGCCAAACAGCGGTATATCTCCAAGTAACGGCACTTTTGTCACGCTCTCTTCGTCCTTTTCCTGCATGAGTCCGCCTATTACTATCGTCTGTTTGTCTTTTACAACCACAGAGGTTTTAGTGGACCGTTTTGTTATTGTAGGGCCGACATTTATTAAAATGTTTTCCGATTCATTTGTAATAAGCGCCGATATTTCCTGATATATATCAAGCTTTACATAATCTCCTTCTGTTATCTGCGGTGTTATCCTGAGTTTGATGCCTACGTCCTGTCTTTCGACGGAAGTCGTGGGTATATATGTAGCGGTCAGGGGTGAGGACTCTCTTTTTGATATGAAAGGCACGTTGTCGCCAACGAGTATCTCTGCCTCCTTGTTATCTGACGTGAGGAGCTGAGGTGTTGAGAGGACGTTTACAACATTCTTGAAATCGCTGAGATTGAAAATTGCAGCGAGTCCGGGAGCAGTTACGTCAGAGGTTGCGCCAATGAAGTCTTTGGGTATTGTAAAGTACCTGCCAAGGCCTCCCATGGTAAGACCTGACATCCCGTTGATTACATTTCCGATTGTTGCCTGGCTTACCTCACCGATCCCGCCTACAAAAACAGGCCTGCCGTTGTGCAGAACAGCACCCCTCCACTTTGCCCCCAGTTCAAGCAGCTTGTCCATGGAGACCTCTGTGATCATTGCCTCCACAAACACCTGCCTCCTTCGTTTATCAAGCTGCTTCAAAATCTGCGAGATATTCAGATAGTCAGAAGGAGATGCAAGTATAATAAGTGAATTGGTGTATTTGTCTGCGGTTATTGTTATGCCGCCAACTGCTTCAAAAGGGGTCACAGGCGCAGCGCCTGCTGTTTTCTGGGGCTGGGCACCTTTTATTACGCCTTCAAGAACTTTTGCTATCTCCACGGCATCGGCGTTTTCAAGGAAGTAGACATTTATCCTTCCCTGGGCCTCAAACGGGGGGATATCAAGAAGCGTTATCAGGGCCTTCATGGATTCCTTTGCCGTTTTTTCTCCAAAGAGGACAACGGCGTTGAGCCTGGTGTCAGGTACGGCCTTTGTCTCTTCAGCAGCAGACATCTGGGCAGCAGGCCGCGACTTTCGTGATGCGCCGTCGTTTATGAGCTTTGCGATAACATCAGCGCTTGAATGCTTGAGGAACACGATCTCGGGTTCTTCCCTTGTAGACTGTTTGTCTATGTCTTCAATAATTTTGAGCACTTTTTCGATGTTCAGTCCTGAATCAACCACAAAGACCAGGTTGCCGGGACCGAAGGTGGATATGTGCCCGTCTTTGGAAATAAGCGGCTGAAGGAATTTGAGGGCATCTTCCGCTGATATGTTTTTCAGGGGGATAAGCCTTGCTATGTAGCTCTCATTTACAGGTGTTTTGGCCGGGTCAATCTGCAGGCCGCGCTGCTTTGCCTCGGCAGCAGGGATAATCTTGTAGGCGTTAACACCTGAAGGGATTACGGTAAACCCCTTGAGTTCGAGCACGGATGTAAAGAGGTTGAAGGAATCAGCGCTTGAAAGATTTGAGGGGGTGATAATTGTTACCTTACCCTTCAGCCTTTCATCAAATATGAAATTCTTGCCGGTCGTTTCGCTTACAAACCTCGCAAGTGTTGCCAGTTCCACGTCAGCAAGGTTCATCTGCATGTTCTGGGACTTGGCGGGGTCCTTTTTGGTTTCCGCAAAACCAGGAGTGGTCCCGCTTATTAAAATGGCAATACAAAAAACCAGCAATATTCGTATCTTAACTTTCATCTTCATTCCCCTGTTTTCAGTCGTTTCATTTAACGAAACCGTCATCTATCTTATCACATAAGTGTATGTCATTTTACTTGCATTCCTTATAATATCGAGCTGCACCCTGTCCATACCCCTCAGTGCCGTGAAGGCCTGCAGGGCGCTTTCCGGTGACGATATGCTATGTTCATTTATCCTCAGGACAACATCACCGTTCTGAAGGCCAAGGCTGCCGTAAATGCCTCCGGGCTTTACCTCGGTAAGCCTGAACCCTTCCTGCTTACCTTGTACGATATTTGGCAGGAAGCGGGCGTCGGTCATTATCTGCTGAGGGTTTTCGAGGGCCTGCTGTATCCTCCTCTGGTCCAGGGTAGTGGCCCCGCTGTCCTTCCTGACAACTACGGAAGACTGGCCTCCGCCCTCTGACCTGACGTCCTTGACCTCAACAAGCTCCATTTCCCTGTCCTGGCCGCCTATATTTATAATGACCTTGTCTTTTTTTATCTGTTTGAGCTTTCCAACCCCAAAAACAGGGCTGCCTGTCCTGAAAACGTCCTGCTTGCCCTCCCTGCTGACGAATATCGCAAAACTCTGATTTTTCGGGCCTGTAATTGTGCCTATAAGATAAAAGTCAGTTGCTCCGCCTGACTGTTCCTGCCGGGAGTTAACAGCAGACTGTGTTATCGGCTTGAGTTCGCCTGCGGAAAATCCGAACGGGTTGTTCTTCAGTATGGCCGCATAATCGTTGAAGGCCGGCCTTTCACTCCGCTTCTGCGGGGCAATGTCCACATTTGCCTTTGGCCTGGGCATATAATATGTCATTATCAAATCTCTCACGAAAAGGAGGACCGAGATGCCAAGGCAAAGCATTATAATTGCGTTTACGCCGGAGACCAGCTTCCGGCTGTTTGCACCCAGCTTATTAATAGAAAATCCCATTGTCATCGGCAAGTATTATTACTCCTGATTGGCCCTTTGACGGCCCTTATGCACTAAATAATACCATAAAAACAGCATTAAAGCTCAATCCTTGTTTTAATCGGGACGAGATAATATCCGCCTGATACCCTGAACCTGTTCAACAGCAAAAGGGCCGGGTCCGCCTTCATTGAATCCTCAGGCATCAGTTCAAGCTGGAGGTCAAGATTGTTGCGGACTATATTCCCCTTTAGCCTTGCATAGATGTCCCTTCCTTCAAACGCAAAGGACTTTATCTCTATATTGTCTCCAATAACCATGGCCCCCTTTGCCGTGTGGAACAGGCCCAGCGGGACCTGTATGCCTGAGAAAACAGCATCTTCAAACCTCGCATTATCAACAGCAAACCTAAGGTCCCCCGGCGAATCCGTAAGCCTGAGTCCACCTGAAAGTCTGCCCTGGCCTTTAATACCTATCATCCCGAGCAAAGGCAATTTGTTTATGTCCGCGCCCGTAACTGAAATTTCTGTCCTGTTTTTGCCTTTCTGTAATTCAATATTGCCGGAAATATTACCGTCAGCTATGTTCCCGTCAAAAGAGAGCTTCAGCTTCAGAAGAAAGAAATATAAGGGATTAATCCGGACCCTGACATTATGCGCGCTTACCAGGAGCGTTGTTTTCTTTTTAAGGCTTATTTCATCAGCCGTAAAATTGTAAAAGAGGCCCTTTTTAATGCCCCTGACCTCAATTGCTGAATTCTCATCGCCGACAGCATTTTCAATAAGGGTGATTATAAGTGAATCCGGGATGACTATCAGCCATAGGAGAAAAATAAAGACAAACGCAAGGGGAATGCCGTATGCAAGGCGCTTCATTTGTTCCTGATTAGGGACAAGGTCATTGAAATATTCAGCAAAGCGGGGTCTTCAAAGGCCGTTCTTATATTTACACGCTTAAGGGAAAGCGCCATTGGAGCATTCTCTATCTTATAAAGCATATTGACCAGCTCATTCATTGTGACCCTTTCGACCTGGACGTCGGCATCCTCTTCAATAGCATACCTGATATCACGTGCTCCCAAGGCCTTTACCGACTTGACCTTGGCCTTCATCCCGAGGGAAAGAGAGAGTTCGTCCACTGCCTGTACTATTCCCTGCACTTTTGAGAGGGACTTCTTTGCTTCAGCCGAGTCAACAATCCCTTTCAGTGCCTGAAATTCGCTTTTGAGTGCCTGCATCTCTTTTTGCTGCTGTTTCAGGCCGTTTAATTCATCTTTGGAGGAAAGGTAGACACGAAACATGATTATTGCAATAATTGCCGGGGTCGCAAAAAGCGCGATAATGAATAAATATTTTCTGTTCACTTTTTCTCCCTCGCGGTAATTGTGAATACAATTCGGGTAGGTGATACGGTCTTTGTGTCTGCTATTTCGAGGTTGTCAAAGGAACCTTCAAGCCCTGCCTTGACCTTCTGGACGTCCCCCAGAGATGGGGCCTCGCCCTTGAGGACAAGGTTGCTCCTGTCCATTGTTATCTCGGAAAATACCGCGCCCTGTCCGCTGACGCGGGTAATCTTAAGCAGGCCTGACAAGGGACTTATCCCTGCGATATGCTCTTTCTTGTCTGTTAATTCCTTTATCTTTGCCTTTGTCTGATAGAGCTCATTCGTTACTTTCTTGTCAGCAGGAAACATCTGACTATACGATTTCGCTATATTGGCTTTAATGGCGGCTGTTTCTTTTTTTGTTGAAACGATATTCATAGTCAGATCGGCGATCAGCACAAGGAAGAGCAGCAGAAAGAGCGCCGCGGTAATCCTGAGCGATTTCATTATATCTTCTGTTTTCTTTGTATAAACGAGTTCGCCCCTTCTGAGGTTTATTGTATTCTTCCTCAGCTCCTCAACAGCTAACCCGGCCCTTTTGCCTTTTTCGACTAAGTCGCCGCTTACCAGTATCCCGATGTCAGAAGCTGACAGGCCTGAGGCAACGGCGGCTTTGAGGTCTATTGAGGTGACTATCTCCGGGTCAATATTGACGGCCTTCAGGTCTTTCAGCAGCTTGCCAAGCAGCTCTTTTCGAACATACACTGCAAGCGCCTGCTGTTTTTTGTCCGGTCCCGAAGAGTCTTTGACCTGGGCCGGCAAACAGGCATCAACTATTATGTCCCTGTCCATTGTAAGGCCTTCAAGATGAAAGGGCATGATCTCCCTTATCTTTTCGATGTCTGAAAAAGGGAGTTCCATTAACCTGAAATTGAGCATACTGAGCGGCAGGCTGAGGTAGGTGGTATCTGTATCATTCAAAAGGGCCGCGAGTTCAGGAGACCCTGTCAGGGAAATTTCAGACTCGCGCGCCAATTCATAGGCGCCCTGTTTCTTTTCAAACAGATAAAGGTAATTCCCATTATCAGTAAGGTCTAAAAAAGCTGTCTGCATTGTCTATTGCTCCAATTCATAATTGCCTTCATATCTCTTGCCAGAAAAGGACTTTGCCTGACGAATTGATCACTGCCCTTATCGTCCTTTGCACCTTGTTGTCGGTCGCTGTAGAGGTAATCGTAAAAGCATCACCCTCATAACCTATAAAACTCGGCCATCCACCGTTAGCAATTCCTGCGTTTGTCACATCAAAAGGCCGCTTAAACGCCGCTGATTTCCTGTTTGCGATTATCCTTTCAGCCACTTCTTCAGTAATTGAGTCGGAAAGGGCCATAAGCACAGGCAATTCAGCGCTGTTCAGGTTTATGTACCCATTGCCGTATATAGTAACATACGGGTAAATTTTATCATAAACAGCCCTGTCTATGCCCTTGATTAAAAGCAATTCATCTATGCTGTCCAGAGGCCCGTCCTTTGCGTTGATTTCAGAGTCACCAGCCTTCGGTTCCTTATCAGCGTCTGTCCAATCAGCTACACGGTCAGCTATAGTTTCATCGAGTGACAGCCTTTTTAAAAGGCTCTTGAAGAAGACATATGTTTTCGGAATGCCCAAGCCCTTGACGAAAAGCTCATTCAGATTTATCTTCGAGTTTTCATCTACAACACTTACTACCATTTTTGCGTCTGACTGCGCAAATAGCTTATCTATCGGGATTATCACCGGCTCGGACGCATAAGGAAAATCATTGATATTCTCTGTAATGGTCTTAATCGCCAGTTCATTACCTGACTTGGCTATCAGGGAGGTCTTTTGGGCAAAGGTCCAATTGTAAAGGGCATTGGTAGCTGTATATACATCAGAGGCAAATTGGACCACAATGGCTGTCACAATCGTAACTATCAGGAGCACTATTATCAAGGCTGCGCCGTCACTATTATTCTTCACCCCCCAAAAACGTTCTTTTGCATGGAAAGCAGGAGGGGCAGGGTATTGGAGCGGCTTCGGCAGCCCAGGCGAAACCAGGGACGGTGTAGCGGGCTGGCGCAGCCTCGCAGACAGGCTGGATGCCTGTCGAGAATGAGCGGAAATACTGTGTCCCGACTGCGACTCAACCCCGGACATCTTTCACCCCCCTATCATAGGGCTTGCAACCTCTGAGAGATTAATCACCCTTTCCTTTACAGATATGCCCAGTTTGATCCTTATTTCCACCGGGGGCCTCCCTGTCTCAGCAGCATTCCATGTCTTTATCCATTTATCGCCAGCGCCTTTTGCCTCAACTGTGAATGATTCAATATTCTCAGAGACCTCTATCGGTTCCGGATTGCCTGCTGCCGGACTGACAGCAGAGACCATCTCTTTGTAAAGTATCAGCCTTTTGTCCCTTTCTTTTACATAGTAGGAAATAGAGGAAAGTCCCGGAACAAGCGGTGAGAACGAGGTAAATACGATCCTCGATGTCTGTTTTCCGTAAATGTCCCTGTCCTGGACCATAAAAACAGTATATTTTTTTTGGGAATCATATTCAAGAGACTCGATCTCTCTCCTCATGGTATCAAGGATGGCCCTGCCTTCCTGCAATCTCAGGAGCGATTCATCTGTGCCTGTAACCGCTTTGTGGGCAAGGAAAAACGTGCTGTAAACAGCGCCAAGTATAATGGACAGCAGCGCAACTGCAAGCAGTATCTCAATCAGGGTAAACCCCCTGCTGTTGGGGTCAGGTCTTGAATCTTGACATCCTATCGCTTTCAAGGCCTGCCCCCTTTTGCCCTGACTAATTTATTCAGCGTCACGCTCTCCCTGTCTTTATTAACCACAACTGAAATCTCGAGGATTCCCGGCCAAAAAGATTCTGAAACCTTTCCTGTGTAATGGTATTCGGCATAAGGCTTTTCGAAATTCCCTTCTGAATTCTTCATGTGTCTTTCGGTCCCGGCGATTTTTTCTTTTGCAAGGAGCGTGGCCACTGTGACAGTCTCATGTCTTTCAGCAAGACCGATATTGTAATTTAACGTGTATATGAGGGTGATCAAAAGTCCGCCCACGATAGCGAGCGAGATCATCACCTCCAGGAGGGTAAAGCCGACATTAGTAATGAGTAATGAGTGATGAGTGACGAGTAAAAAACCGGAACTATTTTTATTGCGTTTGATGCTTTTCATGCCAATCATTGGTTACCCTCTATTATTTTAACCCTTCCAGTCAGATGGTTAAGGGACACCTTGAGTTCTTTTTTAGTGCCGTGCAGGTAAACAGAGATGTCCTCACCAGCTCCCAATGGGTTGAAAAAAAGTATTATCTGGCCCTCCCTGACAGTCCCTTTTGAGGGCAGTTGCACTGCTGAAAGGCTTTTGAATGTTTCAGATTTTATGCCTTCTGAAGACTTCCACGCAATGCTGTCATTATTCAGGTCAAAGGTAATATTAAGCGGTTCTTTTGCGGATATTGCCAGGTCATTCAGGTATCTCAGGATGGACGCGACCCTTTTGGCGTCAGAGTCAGGCCCGCGTTCGCTCAGCCCGCCGGGCCCGTCAAAAACCGGGAATACTAATGCAACCACGAGCGAGATGATAAATATTACTGCGATAAGTTCGAGGAATGCGAGGCCCTTACATTTCCCAGTTCTTGATATCGGCGTTCTTTCCTTCCCCACCATCTCTACCATCTGCGCCATAGCATATAATATCAAAGTCACCGTGAAGTCCCGGTGACACATATACGTAAGGATTGCCCCACGGGTCAAGGGGTATCTTTTTCTGCTCAAGATATCCGCCTTCCCTGAAGTTCTTCGGGAGCTGTCCTGTGTTGGGTTTTTCAATCAGCGCCTCAAGTCCCTGCTGGGTGTCAGGATAAAAGCCGTTGTCAAGTTTGAAAAGTTTAAGCGCTGTTTCGAAGTTCTTCATCTGGACCTTTCCCTCTGCAATGCGGGCATCATCTGTTCTGCCGATGATCTTTGGCGCTACAATCGCGACCAGTATGCTGAGAATAAAAACAACCACTATTATTTCGAGCAGAGTGAACCCATTATTATTTATTATTTTCTTCATGTTCCTGTTTTTCCTCCCATCCGTGCTCTCCATCGCTTGTGTTTAGCATACACAATCTGTCCCTGCATTTTCCAGATTGGTTATACCATTTTATTTGTCTTCCTTGCCCCAAATTTCCTTGTAATATTCAGGGTATAGCTCTTTTGCACATTCAGGACAGACTGCATGAGTAAAATCAGCTTCGGAATGTTCACTTATATAGGACTCGATTTGCTTCCAATAGCCCTTGTCGTCACGTATTTTTTTGCAGGATGCACAAATCGGCAATAATCCGCTCAGCTTGTTCACTTCGCTAATGGCGTTCTCAAGTCCACTGAGGGCCTCCTGAAGTTCAGAAATAAGCTTCTCTCTATTCTCCTCATTAGTCTTCAGTTCCGTAATGTCTTTTGATACAACTGTCACAGCTATTATCTCTCCCTTCGGTTCTTTAACAGGACTTAACGTCCTCATGAAATATTTATTGTCCCTGCAACTCTTGTATTCATAATGGACAGATTTACCTGTTTGAAATACCCTTCCGACTAATTCTGCAAACTCTTTTGTTTCTTCGGCAGAATGAAACTCGCTGTATGGTTTTCCTAAAATGTCATCTCTTCTTAATGGACCCAATCTGGATAGATGCTTTCCATTTAAGAACAGATATTTACAATCCTTATTTACCAAATACATAGAGTCATCTATGGACTCTACTAAAGAGCGATACTTCGCCTCACTTCTGTGTAAATCATCTTCTGTCTTTTTTCGCTGGGTGATGTCTTCAATTAAATTAACAAAATATAAAGGGTTGCCATTAATGTCTTTAACCAGCGAGAGGCTTAGGATTATCCATATAATATGTCCTTGTTTATGCAAGTAACGTTTCTCTATGTGGTAATATGGAATTGCCCCGGCTAATAACGACTTTACAAATGCACGATCAATTTCGAGATCATCAGGATGGGTTATTTCCTGGTCAGTTATAGTTAAAAGTTCCTGTTCTGAATATCCGACTATATTGCAAAGGGATGTGTTGACCTTTACCCAGCGACCATCTAAAGAGACAACAGCCATGCCAATTGCAGCTGTTTCAAAGGCGCCCCGAAAACGTTCCTCGCTTTCGCGCAGCAAATCCTCCGCCTGCTTGCGTTCGGTGATGTCCCTGAATAAGCCTAAAAGATATTTCTCCCCGGAGAGGGTTATAACAATTGAATTAACATCAGCATAAAAAACAGAGCCGTCTTTTCTCTTAACAGGAATGTCTCTTGCCAAGGTGAACTCGCCTGACTGTTGTCTCTCGAACTGATTAATAACATATGCAAGGTCTTTGTCCGGATGTATGTCTGAAACCCTCAACTTGATAATCTCTTCCGGGGTATAACCGAGTTCTTTGCACATAACAGCATTTGCCGAATGAAATTTTTTGTTTTGTAAGTCTGCTATCAGTATTCCATCCGGAGAATATTCAAATATCGCCCTGAATCGCTCCTCTGATTCACGCAGCTCCAGTTCCATCCTCTTGTGCTGTTGACTGTTACGCAAAAGAACGGCTATGGATATGGATTCTATTATCAGAAAAAGCAGAGCACCAATAGCGTATACCCAGTACTGCTCCCAGAACCCTGGTCCAAAATTAATAATCAAGCTCCCCCCTATACTTGTATTGAAAGTCTAATCTATGGGTCAATTCTGTCAAATTTTGATCTCGGTAAACATTTTAAGCCCTGGAGGCGTGATTACTTTGCCTGTCTGACACTAAATACCTTCCTTGCATTGTTGCTTCCGATTGTTATTCTGCCGGTCCTTGTCTGCTTCGTATTGTTTGCTGATACGGAATAACTGACTGTCCCGCTGCCGGTCCCGCTGCTGCCAGAGGTGATTGTGATCCAATTGGCATTGTCGTTTGCAGTCCAATTGCAATCAGCAGGGGATGCGGTGACATTTATTAAGCTGTCGCCGCCCTCGTTTACAATTGCAGGTTTATTTGAAACAGGATTAATCGTATAAGTACAAGGCTTGCCGCTTTGGGTTATGGTAAACGTTTTGTCCGAGATAGTGATTGTCCCAGTCCTCGTCACTGAGCTTGAATTTGGTGTAACAGAAAATTTAATATTGCCTTTTTTGCCGGTGCCGCACCCGCCTGATTTTATTGTTATCCAGTCGTCATTAG
>Ga0209211_10004713_pt1 | contig 20941 bp, 17 predicted proteins | sample RifGroA2_FD_183992 | JGI IMG/M metagenome (GOLD analysis project Ga0209211, IMG submission 183992) | Groundwater microbial communities from Rifle, Colorado, USA - Groundwater A2 (SPAdes) (version 2) | ecosystem: Environmental > Aquatic > Deep subsurface > Groundwater | place: Rifle, Colorado...
CCGTGATCGGCCAGCGACTTGTTCGCGTGCTGTGCGAGCATTGCAAAAAGCCCGCGGAACTTTCTGAAGAGGCGCGCGCGCGCGTTGAAAAAATAGTGCGAGAGATTCCAGAGGAAAGCAAGCAGTCCGTTCCTGCTCACCTATTGTTTTATGAAAGTATGGGTTGCAAGGAGTGCTACGATACGGGCTATAAAGGGCGGATTGGAATTTTTGAAGTACTTGTTATAAACGAAGATGTTGAGAAGTTCATCGTGGAACAGCGCGTTTCAGAGTATCAGATGAAAGAAATTGCCAAAAAGTACGGCATGGTAACCATGATACAAGATGGTATTTTAAAGGCAATTGACGGCATAACGAGCGTTGCGGAGATATTTCGTGTTACGCAGTAGCGAGGGAGCTTTCACCATTTTATGAGAATGAAAATTGGAATAGACATTTCGCACGCAGTTTCTTCGCAAAAAACAGGCGTTGGCTGGTATAGCTATAATATAGTGTGTGCTTTGAGTGAAATGGATTCGCATAACGAGTACGCGCTTTATTGTCACGTTCCTCCCAAAGACAACTTTTTTGCTCTGACGGAAACCATGCGGGTAAAGGTGATCTCTTGGCCGTTTCCCCGTTTGTGGTCCCAAGCTCGGCTTTCGGGTGAACTGTGCTTTGCTAAGCTTGATGCGTTTTTTTCGCCGTCATACATGGCGCCGTTTTGCGCTCCCAAAAATACAACAGTTACTATTCATGACATGGCGTTTAAAGTGTACCCGGAGGTATATTCGCCTTTTTCGCGTTTTATCCAGCATCAGACAATCACGCGAGCAATAAAAACCGGAGCAAAAATTATCACCCCGTCTCATTTTACAAAAAACGAGCTCCTCAAATATTATCCGAAAGTTTCGCAAGAGAGAGTGTTCATCGTGCATCACGGCGCTGATGAGGGAATTTTTAACCGCGTGGAAGATCCGTCGGGCATTTTAAAAAAATACGGCGTGAGTTCTTTTCCGTATGTGTTTTTTTTAGGGAGACTGGAACGCAAAAAAAATATTCTGAATTTGCTCCGCGCGTTTGAGTTGATTGCGGAAAGCATGAAGGACGTGCGCCTCGTGCTTGCGGGATCTCCTGGGATAGGCTATGAAGATATCGCCGGCTATCTTAAAAAATCCGCGTACGCGGATCGGGTGATTGAAATTGGGTTTGTGGAGCGCGAGGACGTGCCTGCGCTTTTAAGCGGCGCAGAATGTTTCTTTTATGCCACGCTCTATGAAGGGTTTGGGCTTGCGATTGTTGAGGCGCTTGCCTGCGGCGCGCCGGTTATTGCCTCTTTAGGCTTGCCGTTTGAAGAGGTAGGGGGCTCTGCGTGCGTGTATGCGGACAAAGATAATCCAGAAGATATTGCGCAGAAGATGAAGAATATATTAGAGGATCCGCGTTTTCAAAGCGAGCTTGCGCAAAAGGGAATAGCCCGCGCGCGGCAATTCAAGTGGGCAGAATGCGCGGAAAAAACATTGGGGGTTTTGGAAATGTAGGGGCGTTCCGCGGAACGCCCCTGCGGACGAAAAATTTATGGAACTTTCAATTCTATATTTTATTCCTTTGCTCGCTCTTCTTGCCGTGATTGCGTTGACGGACTTTAAAAACGGAATGTTTTTGGTACTCGCGACTGTTCCTTTGTATCTTGCGCGCGTGAAAATTTTTGGTATTCCCTCAACATGGCTTGAGCTTGCAATATACACGCTTGTTGGCGTTTTTGTTTTGACGCGCGTTGTGCGTGGAGTGGCGAATGGGCGTGTAGGGGACGCTCGCGAGCGTCCCCTACGGATGTATTTTTTAAAAATGCGTCCTCTATTGATGTGTTTTATTGCGCTATTTTTTATCGGCGCGTTCATGTCCGCTCTCATTGCGCCGGACAAGCGTGCGGCGTTCGGCATGCTCAAGGGCTGGTTTTTTGATCCGCTCTTGTTTTTTTTGCTGTTTATCACTGTGATGAAAAACAAGAGCGATATCTTTCGCGCAATTTTTTCGCTTTCGCTCGGAGCATTCGCGCTTTCTCTTTACGGGTTTTGGGAATTTGCAAATAAAAAATTTATGACTGATTCTGCTAGGCTTGATTCGCTGTTTGAATCCCCGAACTATTTTACGATGTACGCGGTCCCTGTGTTAATCCTTTCGTTTGGGGCGTTGGGATATATTTTTTTTGCGAGGATAAATAGGTTCGTAGAGGCGTTTCGAGGAACGCCTCTACTAGATTTGCCGCTTTATGTTCTTTTTACGATCGCCGTTTTCGCGGGCACGGGGTTTACTGCGCTTTATCTTACGGCGTCATACGGCGGATGGGCGGCGTTTGTGGCTGGAGTGTTTTTACTTTGTATTTTTTTGCCGCGATCAAAAGCGAAATACGCGCTATGCGCGCTCGGCATTGCGGTGTTTGCGCCGATTTTTTTTCTTACTTACGAGCGCACAGGGTTTGTTCACCGCGATCTGTTTTGGAAAGAGAAAACAGATTCCGTTTCCGCGCGCGTTATTATCTGGCGCGGCGCGGCGCATCTTTTAAAAGAACATCCGCTCGCTGGTATCGGACTTGGCGGATTTCGGGTGCGCTATAAAGAGTATAGCGACGCTTTGCTCACACCGCCGATTGAACGCTCTGTTATTCTTCCTCATAATCTCTATTTGAACCTGTGGCTTGAAACAGGATTTTTGGGGCTTATCGGTTTTTTGGGCATGGTGGCTGTTTCCATTTTTGAGAGCTTGAAAAATTTTTTGAAAACGAAAAATTACTTGATAATTCTGCCACTTGCCGCGCTTATCGCGATACTCGTGCACGGCATAGTTGACACGCCCTATTTCAAAAACGATCTCTCGCTTTTGTTTTGGATTGTTTTAGGGATGATGGTTGTGCTTGAAAACGAAAGGGTTTTGTTCAAGCCCATGAACACAAGCACGCGCATGCTCTTGGCAGAGAGCGGCATGAAAGGCTAATGTTGTGAGAATTTTTTCAGCCTCTCTTCCGCTTTCTGCAATTTTTCTTTTTTCTCTTGAATCACGCTCGGCTTCGCGTTTTTGAGAAAAGCTTCATTGCCAAGAGTTTTTTTAAGTTGTGCGGTATAGGCTTTGAGCGTTTTTGTTTCTTGTTGGGCTTTTTGAGAATCAATTTGATTTTCTACCCCGTTGGCGTTGATAAACAGCGTTCCTCCGTTTGAGAGTGGAATTGCCTTGTGCTCTGCGATATTCTCAACAAGAGTGGCGCGTCCGAGCGTTTCAATCAGCGTCCGGTGCGCGTGAATAAGCGCGTGATGTTTTTCAGAGGAGAGCGATATCTCAAGAGATTGTTGAGAAGGAATTTTCAGTTCCGGCCACGTGTTTCTTATGGCGGTAATTATTTCTTTGATAACGAGAAACGCGTCTGTTTCATATGCGAGATACTCTTCTTGCGCATACGTCCACTCGTCAGCCATAAGAAGTTTATCTGATATAAGCGAATAAATGCGCTCGGTTACAAATGGCATGAACGGATGCCAAAGCCGCAGGAGATTTTTTAAAAGATATAGCAGAATGTTTTCTTTTCCTCGTTCTATTTTTGCAATTTCAAGATACCAGTCTGCAAAATCATTCCATGTGAAAGCGCGGAGCGTTTCGCCTGCTTGTGAAAAGCGAAATGCTTCTAAATCTTCTGTCGTTTGTTTTGCGGCGGCCGCGAATTTTTTAAGAATCCATTTGTCGGCAAGCGTAGGGGTGTTCCATGGAACACCCTTGCTTCCAGCACCAACACCTGCAGATTTTTCCGCGCCCATTAAAATAAACCGCGATATATTCCAGAGCTTGTTCACGAAATTCCGGTATCCCACGATTTTTTCTTCATACAAGCGCACGTCATTTCCCGGGGACGTTCCGATAACAAGCGAAAGCCGCACCGCGTCGGTTCCGTATTTTTCAACCATTTCCAAAGGGTCAATGCCGTTTCCCAAAGATTTGGACATTTTCCTTCCTTGTTTGTCCCTCACCAATCCGTGGAGATACACTTTCTTGAATGGTACTTCCCCGAGGCAGTAGGAGGACATGAGAATCATGCGGGCAACCCAAAAAAACAAAATATCATAACCGGTTTCAAGCACGCTTGTGGGATGATATGTTTTTAAATCTTGTGTCTCTTGCGGCCAGCCGAGCGTTGAAAACGTCCATAGCCCTGAAGAAAACCATGTGTCTAAAACATCGGGATCTTGCTCAAGATTTTTTGATCCGCAGTGCGGGCACGCGGACGGTGGCTCGCTTGAAACAATCGGCTCTTTGCACTCTCTTTTGCACGCGGTATCGCCAATGCAATACCAGACAGGAATTCTATGCCCAAACCAGATTTGGCGCGATATGCACCAATCCCGCAAGTTTTCCATCCATTGAAAGTAAGTTTTGTTAAAGCGATCCGGAATGATATCAATATCGTCGGATTTTACCGCATCAAGAGCCGCCTCTTTGAGGCTGACTTTTTTGCCTTTCCATGACACACTCGGTGTGTTCACATCAATAAACCACTGCGCAGATATGAGCGGCTCAACCACGTGGACGCACCGATAGCACACAGAAATTTGGTGATCGTATTCTTCGTCAATCTTTTCAATGAGGCAGTTATCCTGCATTTTTTGCACAATTTCCTCCCGTGCCTCGTGCGCGTTTTTTCCTGCAAACTCGCCGGCCGCATCAGTCAAAATGCCTTGTTCGTTGATAATCTGGATAATAGGGAGGTTATGGCGTTTTGCAATATCAAAATCCGCAAAGCTGTGCGCCGGGGTGATGGTCATGGCGCCGGTCCCAAAGTTCATGTCAACGGCAGGGTCCGCAATGACACTTGCTTGCACCTCGCCGTTAATCCACGGAACCGCGAATGTTTTGCCGACGATTTTTTTATATCTCTCGTCATTCGGATGCACCACAATGGTTTTGTCTAAGAATTTAGTTTCGGGCCTTGCGGTGCCGATTGTAATTGGCCCATACTTCATGTAATAAAATTTGGTTTTTTCCGGTTTGTAATCCACCTCGTCATCCGCCAAGGTTGAAGCACACCGAGGGCACCAGTTGACAATCCTCTCGCCCCTATAGATGAGGCCGTTTTTATACATGCGCACGAACACTTCGGTTACCGCCTTGCTTAACTGCGGATCCATGGTGTAGTGCTCGCGCGACCAGTCGCACGAGGCGCCCATTTTGCGGATTTGGTTTTTAATCGTGTCTTGCGAACGATTGACGAACGCGTTCACTTCTTCTAAAAATTTTTCCCGACCCAAATCTTCGCGCGAGAGATTTTTTTCTTTCTTCAAAAGCTTTTCAACTTTATTCTGGGTGGCGATTGCGGCATGGTCGGTTCCGGGAAGGTAGAGCGTTCGTTTCCCGCGCATTCTCTGAAAGCGGATGATGATATCTTGAATCGTCAAAAATGTCGCGTGCCCCAAGTGAAGTTCCCCGGTTGCGTTTGGCGGCGGCATGGCAATTGAAAATGTTTCCGCGTTTTCTGAAAGGTTTAAATTATCAGGATTGAAGAACCCGGAATTTTCCCATATTTTATAAATTTCATCTTCAACTTCTTTTGCGGGGTATGTTTTTGGGATGTCATTTTTCATGGTGAAACTGTAGCATAAAATCGTGATGGTAGGCTATAGACGAATACGTTATAGATGACGCGGGCTTGTAGCGTAACGGACAGTCGCGTTTTCATTGGTACAGCTCCCGCCGCGGGTTTGCCTTAATCTTTTCAAGTGATGAGTAGTTTCCGCGCCGCGCATTATAATATCCCGCAATGGCTATCATTGTGGCGTTGTCTCCGGTGAGCTTTGGCCCAGGATAAAAAATTGGAAGTTGTAGGGAGGTTGAGTGCTTTTGAAATTCCGCGCGGAGGCGTTTATTGGCTGAAACTCCGCCTACAACCCCAAGCGCTTTTGGGCGGTATTTTTGCGCGGCGCGAAGCGTTTTTGAAACCAGCACATCGCACACCGCCTGTTCAAACGAGGCCGCGATATCGGCGATATTGTGTTGGACATGCTTTGTAGGGGAGCTCGGCCGAACGCCTCTACGTTCAATTTCATATCGCCCCGCCGTTTTCAAGCCGGCAAAGCTGAAGTCAAAGTCTTTTGTTTTCATCATGGGGCGCGGGAAAGTGATTTTTTGCGGATCGCCGTTTTGCGCAATTCGCGCAATTTCAGGGCCCCCGGGATAGCGAAGCCCTAAAAGCCGCGCAGATTTATCAAACGCTTCGCCCGCGGCATCGTCGCGAGTTTTTCCAAGAAGCTCATACTCTCCGTGCGCTTTCATAAGAATGAGTTCAGTGTGCCCGCCGGAAATGCTTAAAAAGAGTATCGGGAAATCTTTGGCTAAAAACGTACAGCCGCGCGGGTTTTTAAAAATCCCGGAGAACTTTGCAATTGAATACAAATGTCCTTCCATGTGGTTTACTGCGATAAGCGGCTTTTCAAGCATGAACGAGAGCGCTTTTGCGGCTTCAACGCCAACAACCAAGCACGGCGCAATGCCGGGGCCGGAGGCAACCGCGATTGCGTCAACCGCTCTCGCAATTTTCATGGGATGAAAGTGGATCCCGTTTTGTTTCCGCGCAAAACCCTTGAGCGCTTTATCAAGGCTTGGAATGATATTTTTCGCATGAAGCCTTGCCGCAACTTCAGGAACGACTCCGCCGTACTTATTATGCGTTTCGCGTTGAGAAGCAACCACATGCGAAAGAATCTCTATCCCGCGCACTGACGCCTTGATAATGGAAACGCCGGTTTCATCGCACGTTGATTCAATGGCAAGAAGGATCATGGCTGTGAAACCGATCGGGCGGTTCTTAAAATCTTTTGTACGAACATTTGAATCATAGGCATTGATGCCAAAAAGTCACTTAAGGTGATGTCATTTGTCAAGACAAAAGCGCATATTTATTTGACGACATAAAGCCGAACGATTATAGCCAAACGAGCGTGTTCTGCGGAGTTTATTGAGATGTCAATATCTCCAAAAGTTTTTCATGCACGTTTGTGCCGTTTGAGAGCAGAAAATGGGTTGAAAGCTCATCTGTTTCAGGCGTGCCATTAAAATCAGTAATTTTTGCGCCGGCTTCTTTTGCAATGAGCTTTGCGCCGGCAAAATCGTGTACTGCAAGACCGGCGCTTCCATACGCTTCAACTTTCCCTTCAGCGACGAGGCATAAAACCAGTGCGGGCGACCAGAAGCTTAAAAATCTTTTGATGCCCGCTTTTTGAAACGCGTCTTTGCCGTCCCCGTGCCCGGTGAGATAATCTCCGGCAAAACCGGCGCTTATATGAGCGATATCGCACACAGTGTTGACGTGAATTTTTTTGCCGTTTGCAAAGGCGCCTTTTTCCCGCTGTGCGCTGTAGGTTTTGTTTATCATCGGGTTATACACAACCCCATATTCTAACGTGCGGTTTCTGTGGAGCCCTATTGCGACTGAAAAAAACGGCACCCCGAGCACGAAGTTATTTGTGCCGTCAAGCGGGTCAATAATAAATTCCCAGTCTGAATGTTTATCAATATGCCCGCTTTCTTCCGCGAGCATTGAGTAGTTTGGAAAATGTTTTTCCAGCACCGCGATAACCGCTTTTTCAGATTCCACGTCGGCAATGGTTTGATAATCTGATGGGACAGATTTAATTTTCGGCACGAGATTTTCTCCAAAGTAATTTTTGAGCACCGCGCCTCCCGCATGCGCCGCAGAAATGATTTTTTCAAGAGTGTTCATGCACTCACTCTAGCAGACACTGCGCGCCCTGCAAAGCCTTGACCGCGGCAAGAACAAAATATACGATGAAAGGAAGCTCCAAGAAAACCTTTATGTCTTTTATAAAAAATATAGACAAAGCAATTGAGATGCATAAGCGGCCGAAAGGCGCGGGTGAGTTTCATAATGTTCCCTTTAGCGCATATATCGGGGATTTAGTATACGGCGCAAACGACGGCATTATTACCACTTTTGCCGTTGTCGCTGGCGTATCAGGCGCGGATTTAGATGTGCGCATTGTTATTATTTTAGGGTGCGCGAATTTGGTTGCTGACGGAGTTTCCATGGCATTTGGAAATTATTTAGGAACAAAATCAGACCAAGAGTTAGCGCGGAGGCTTCGCGAAGAAGAGGAGTGGGAGGTGGCGAATATCCCGGATTATGAACGCAAAGAGATAGAAGCTATATATAAGGCAAAAGGGTTTGAAGGACGAGATTTAGAGCGTGCGGTGGATATTATTACGAGCGATAAAAAACGATGGGTTGAGGTGATGATGAAAGAGGAACATGCCATTTTTGCCGACGAGAACCCTCGCGCTCCAATTAAAAACGCTTTTGCGACGCTGGTTGCGTTTGTCGGCGCCGGCGCTGTACCACTTCTGCCGTATTTTTTTATTCGCGCAAATGGAAATTTATTTGCGTTTTCCATTATATTTACAGCGGCCGCGCTTTTTACGGTAGGAGCCCTGCGTTCGTTTATCATCAAGAAGATGTGGGTTAAGGCTGGGGCGGAAATGCTTATAGTTGGAGCTATTGCGGCTGGAATTGCTTATTTTATAGGGGAAGCGATGAAGCATTTGTAATTGCGAGGGGCTTCTTTAACGCAGAAATAATTTTACAAGACAACAGTGAATTACTCTTCAAGCGGTTGTTCATGAATTGCCTGTTTGATTAAATCAGTATCGTCGTTGATTCCTTCCATAAGCGGCTCTGTCCAATAAATTGTTTCACCTGAAGGGTGTGGTATAGAATAGGTTACAAAATGTCTCTCACGATCAATACTTGTAGTCATCGCAAAAAAAGTGTGGTAACTTAAATTGAGGTTTCCCGCGCTTCCTTCAACGAAACACTCAAAAGAGATTGGGCGCACAATGTTTGACTCGCGCTGATGACGGTCAAAAAGCGAGCGATAGACACGAATCGCTTGCAAGAGCGAAACAGATCCTTGCATATCAAGAATATATTTATAAACTGGTTCGTTGAGAACAAATGCGGAATGATTTAAGATGCGGGCACTGTTTCAGCACGTCAATAATATCTTGTTTCCACATCGCATTATGAAACAACAGTGGTTCTCCCCCGGAAATAAGCACATCATATACCTCCTTGTCCCATCGATTTACGAAAGCATTTGTCTGCTGTTGAATTCTGCTTGAGATAAGCTCCTCGCCTGTTTCTGTAACTTTTATATTTTTGCGATTTCTCGTCTCAGCTCCACGGTAACAATGAGTGCAACCTATTGGGCAGAGAAATGTGCCTTTTGTTGGATCTAATGACCAAGGAACTGTTAACGTCAATAAATATGTTCCGTATTTTGGCTTTCTCGTGGCAACATAGAAACGGCCTTCCGCTTTTTGCTCTACTATAGCAGAGTTTGTGTGTTTGATTGCATAGGGATCTTGTTTTGAAACATATCCAAACTCTGGAAGATGGTTGCGTACCGCGTTTTCCATTCCTCGCGCGAGATTTATTGGGAAAATAGAGAGGTCATATTCATCTTTCAGATACTTTTCAAGCCCATCTTGCCCATCATACTCTGGAAATAATTTAAGAAATTCATAATAATCTTTGTCGCCTTCAAGCCGATGAGCAAGATGATAGGTATAATCTTCCCACCATTTTTTTGCTTCTGCTTGAAAATATTCAGTATGTGAATGATACTCTGCTTGAATCTTTGGAATGTATAATCCGTGCGCGCGACATAGTTTGATTGTATTTTCAGATACATACGTCTTGATGGCATGCGCTCTGATTTGATCAAGAAGATCAGGAATTTTAATTCTCAACTCGCGAGCTTTGGAGGTGTATTTTTGAAGCATATGGTTGTTTACCCGATTTACGGGGAAAATATGTTACTATTTAGGCATCCTGCCCATTCTAATGACATACGTTTAAAAGATTTTATCTATAACTGAAAAATTAAATGATTATTGTATAGATATTATATTTTGATATTTATGTCCATTTTTTTAGGATTTTGAAAATTTATTTGAGTAGAAATTGACTTAATTTAGGGTAAAAGCTACTATTTCTTTGTTGTCGGAAAATATGTACGAAACTACTCTCATAAAAGCTGGTTTTAATGAAAAACAAGTAAAGATTTATCTCGCTTGTTTAGAGCTTGGACGCGCAAAAGTGCCTGATATTGCAAGGAGGGCTGGAATCAAGCGCACCACAACGTATGGAGTCTTGGATGAACTGCTCTCCCTTGGGCTCGTGAATGTTTCAGTGAGAGGGAGAACAAAATTATTTAGAGCGCAAAAACCAGCGCTATTGACGGACCTGCTTGATGAGCGAAAAAAGAGAATTGAATCAGTTCTCCCGCATTTGGAGCAACTTTTTACCGCCAGTCACATTAGACCACAATTGCAATTCTTTGAAGGGAAAGAAGGGATGAAAAGAATTTTTGAAGATACTCTTAAATGCAGATCAAAAAAAATGTTTCAGATTGTAAAGGTAAAGGAGTGGAGCAGTCTTTTGGGAGCAGACTTTACCAGCGCATATATTCAAAAGAGAGCCGAGCAGGGAATTACGGCGTATGCCATTCACCCTAAATCAGGCGATATCTATGATGAGCCGTATGCTCGCGAGAGCGGAGTGTGGAAGCGGCATGTGCGGTATATGCCTCCAAGCCTCTTTTATACCTCGTTTATCATGGTGTACGACGATAAAGTTGCCATGGTTTCCACAAAGCAAGAAAATTTTGGCTTCATCATTGAGAGTCGTGAATTTGCGCGTACTATGGAAGCATATTTTTCCATTTTATATGGAAATTAGGCTCAAAAGACCCAGAGGTTGTTTGATTTATACATGTGGCATTTGCCATTCCTAATTTCTTTTAAACTATGCTTGATCAAACAATACAATCACTTTTTAGCCTTAAAAAAAGGTGCTGGAATCTGGTGTCAGCGAATTGCTTTTCTGCGGATCATTAGACGATTTGAATAAAAAAGTATAAAGTTGTGGACTTTTCTTCCTCATCAAGAGAAAAAATATTGATTACCTGATCTTTTGACGGTTTTCTATGCGCCTCCTCATCCGATCAAGCTTATGTTCAATGAACAATCGGGTTCCAATATCTTTTCTATGAAATAATTCCCCTGTGATCCTGTTTATTTCCAACTCGGCAATTTGTTCAGCATCCGCAATGGTATCGCCAACACCAAGAACAGCAACTGCCCTTGATCCAGTTGTATATAATAGCCCATTCTCTTTTGCTTCAACGCCGCCAAAATAAAGAGCATCTGGATCTGTTACGAAAGATACGTCAATTGGTTGATTCTTTATCGGCGCATCTGGGTACCCCTCCGGAACAGCATATTTGCATACCGTAGCTTGATGTCTGAACTCTACATGAATTTTGTCAAGCTCTCCTCTAAGCATCGCTTTGCACACATCTACAAAATCAGATTCTAAAATAGCAAGCACATTCATCGCTTCGGGGTCGCCAAAACGCGTGTTGTATTCAATAAGTTTTATGCCGTGTGCCGTTTTCATGAACCCGCCGTAGAGAATGCCTACAAAAGGCTCGTCCGGATAATCCCTTATGAGCGCATCTATGGTTTTTTGCATAATAGCGCGGGCTGTTTCCACATCTGCTTCGTCTAAAAAGGGAAGCCTGTGGTCCGCGTCTGAATAGCTTCCCATGCCTCCGGTATTTGGACCTTTATCTCCCTCATCTCTCCGTTTGTAATCCCGTACAATCGACATGAAATTAAGGTTGCCATTTTTATCGCAAAATGCCATGAACGAAAATTCCTCTCCTTCAAGTTTTTCTTCTATCACAAAGATTTTGCCTCGTTCAATAAGCTCATTCGCGTAGGCAAGCCCGTCTTCTACCGTTTGTAAATGATCGGAAGACACCATTACCCCTTTCCCGCCCGTAAGCCCATCTGGCTTGATAACATAGTTCCCTTGTAAGACGATTCTGATATACTCCTCCACTCCTTCCATAGACGAGAATATCTGATATTTCGGGCACCCTTCAATTCCTTCTCTCGTAAGCAAATCTCTTGTATAGCTTTTGCTTGTTTCAAGCAAGGCGCGTGCTTGGAAAGGGCCAATGCAGAAAATACCTGCTTCAAAAAGAGCATCTGCGACCCCAGCTTCAAGCGGTGCCTCTGGGCCGATGACGGCAAAGTCAATCTTGTTGTCTTGCGCAAACTTGGTAATTGCCTCTGTGTCTGTACTATCTCCAACTTCAATGGGAGATTTTGTCAGTTTTTCAATACCCGGGTTATGCGGAATGCCATAACAGTATAAAGACGGCTTTTGTTCTGATTGGAAAAGTGCTTTGACTATCGCATGCTCTCTAGCGCCGGATCCAATGATTAGTATGTTCATAGCGAGGATTTTAAATATTCTTAAAACAGCTCACCATAGCAAGAAAGCGTTTAAGGTGTCAATAATCGTTTAGAGAGCGATCTCACTCTTGTTGACATACGCACGATTTTTATGGTAAAAAAATAAGCTTATTTTTTTACGAGAAATAATAAAGAATTTTTATGGACAAACTTCCCCCATCGGCATATATGACCCTTAGTATGTCTAGAAAAAATGAAAATACACGTGAGTGGCTCAAGGGTCATGTTGAGCGCATACGGCGGTTAATAGGACAATATAGCACATGTTGGTGCTATTCACGGTGTAAAGGGTTTGACTCTTCAGGCGAACCGCAGTATCCATCAGACGAACCCCCAAAACCTGTATATGTGTTGAGCATGAGACAAGCACCAAGCTCTACAAGTGCGCATGACGTATTGGTGAAAGTTCAGGAGATTAAAAGCAAGAGTATAGAGGAAGTGAAGCCATCGCGACTTAAGCTTTGAAGATAGAGAAATAAAAACAGGTGCCTTCGTGCCCGATTTATAAGCTGGTAGCCCGTAGGGGAATTGAACCCCTGTTACCAGGATGAAAACCTGATGTCCTAACCACTAGACGAACGGGCCATGAAACGTGCAACGAAAATTACGATACCGAATTTTTGTGGTTACGTCAATCGCGTGCGAATGAGGAAGCTCTTTTTAAGCGCTGAAAGGAAGACAAGCAGTATTCCGCAAAAGAGCGACACCAACGAGAGCGCAAGAAGCATTGTTGAGTTGCCAAGATACTGGTATCCTCCGCCAAAAAGCGTCAGCGTAAAGGTAAAAATGAGCGAAATTGTATTCGTCGCGGAAAGCGAGGAGAGAATTTTAAACGAGCTGATGAGGGGGATAATATTTGCAGTAAACGCAGTGGTGATGAGCGCGGCCATCACAAGCGAGCTTGGGAGAGAAAATCCCCAGTGTGTTATGCCAGCGGGATCGAGGTATGTAGTAGGTGGCACAATAACATTAATAATCACCGTTGCGATGACGTAGAGCGTAATGACAGAGTGCAGAGCAGGCGCTCGTTTTTTTCCAAGCCAGCTGTAAAGCGGGATCATGAGGAAAGAGCCAAACCCGATAGCGGCGAGAAGCGTGCCCAGCACAGAGCCAGCCGTAAGCGCTTGCTCGTTGCTAGAAAGTGCGATGCTCGGAATGCCGTAGCAGAGGAATGACAATGATATAAAAATACTTGCCTGCCGGTAATAATAGTTAATTTTGTTTGTCGGGTCCTCTTTCAGCGAAAAGTGAATGGTATAGGAGAAGTATCCGAGCATGAGTCCGCATGCAACAAATATCCATCCTGAGTAGGGAACCATAGATTTTTTTTAGTACTGAATAAATCCTTCAATTTCTCCTTTTTGGTGGATTGGGAAGGTAATGGCAAAGGACATTCCTTTTTTGGGCGCGTTATTGGCATAGGTGATGTCCCCGTTATGGGCATGGACGATTTTTTGCGCTACATATAAACCGAGTCCATTGCCGTCAGTAAAAAGCTTCGTTGCTTGTTTCCCCCGGAAGAATTTTTGAAAAATGTGGCTCTTTTCATTCTGTGCAATGCCAATGCCTTCATCTTTTATACGCATTGTTACGACATTTCCTTTTTGAGAGAGCGTGATGGTAATTGTGCTTTTATAAGGGCTGTACAGCAGTGCGTTTGAAAGAATGTTTTGAAATACAATGTTAATCTCGCCGAGATTTCCCGTGATTGCAGGGATGTGTTTTTTTGGTTTTGTAAAGTTCATTTGTATATCCTTGCTTACCGCAAACAGGCGATTTTTTTCAATGAGTGTTTTAAGAACTTCGTCAAGGCGAATGAGCGTTTTTTTCTGAAGAACGCCTCCTTCGTTCAGTTGCATGGTTTGAGGGAGCGTATTGACAATGTCTATCATTGAATTGACTGAACCAAGCGCAAGCTCTAAAAAGTTGACGGTTTTGTTTGTTTTGTGCGATGGATCGTTGAGTGCTAACGAAAGCCCCCACTTGAGCCCTGTGAGCGGGGTCCGGAGCTGATGCGACACAACAGAAATGAACTCAAGCTTGAGCGCGTCAAGGCTTTTGGCGCTCTGAAGTTCACGCGATGTTTTTTCCAGATCATTGATGATGACACTCAAGGTGTTGTAGATGCTCTGAATTTCTGGCGGTTTTGTTTTGCCGCTTTGTCTTAAACAACGGTATTTTTTCCAGCAATTTTTCACCTCTTCCAGTAATTCATCAAGCGGACGCGCGAGAAACTCGCTGTTTATAAGGAAGAAGGTTACGCTAAAAAAGGCGAGAATCAGAATATAGAGTATCACAATTTGCGCGGATTTAAGATGAAACGCAAAAATTGTTTTGGGGAATCCGTATACGAGGACTATAGAAAAGAGAAACAGCAGAACGGAAAAGGCGATATTAAGTTTTGTTTTGATTTTTATTTGCATGAGATTGTGAAGAAAGATTTGGCATGGTAAGCGTTTTTGGATCAAGGATTGTGACGAGCTGTTGTGCGGTGAGGATTTTTTTATCGAGCACAATTTCTTTTATTGATTTTTTGGTTGCAACGAACTCTTTGGCTATTTCTCCTGCTTTTTCGTATCCAATCAATGGATTAAGCGCGGCAATGATGCCCATGCTTTTCATAACGTACGATGAGCACACTGCTTCGCGCGCGCTGATGCCCTTGACGCATTTGTGATTCATCATTGTAAGCGTATTTTGGAGCAGATCAAGGGAGTGTAAAAGCTCATACGCCATGAGAGGCATGAACACGTTCAGTTCAAGTTGTCCGCTTAAAACCGCAAGGCTTACGGCGTGGTCGGCCCCAATCACGTGCATGCATGCCATGGTGGCGCACTCTAAAATAGAAGGATTAATTTTCCCGGGCATAATGGAGGATCCTTGTTGCACTGGTGGGAGGGTGATCTCGCCAAGGCCAGTGTGCGGCCCGGAGCTTAAAAGGCGCAGATCGTTTGCAATGCGTATGAGTTCAAGAGCCGTGTTTTTCAGAGCGCTTGAAAGGTGCGCAATTGCCGCTTGGCTCTGCATTATTTCAACCATGTCGGCGGTATTTTTTAGCGGTAGTTGAGTACGCATGCGAAGGTGTTTCAGCGCAAGGGCGCGATACGCCGGATGCGTGTTCATGCCGGTTCCAACAGCGGTTCCGCCGATGCCAATTTCCAGCAAATCGTTCGCATTTCGCTTGATATCGCGCTCGCATTTTTGGAGCGTTTTTCCATAAGCCGTAAATTCTTGGCCTAAACGAATGGGCACGGCGTCTTGCAGGTGGGTGCGGCCTGCTTTGATGATGCGATTAAATGCTTTGCCTTTTTGCGAAAAAGTTTTTGCAAGGCGGGTAAGTTCCGGAAGAAATTTATTAAGCTTCAAGAGAACCGCAACCCGCATGGCTGTTGGAAACGTGTCGTTGCTGGATTGCGCCATGTTGACGTGGTCGTTTGGGTGTATGAACGCATAATCGCCTTTCTTTTTTCCCATGAATTCAAGCGCGCGGTTTGCGATTACTTCGTTTATATTCATGTTGAGCGAGGTGCCTGCTCCCGCCTGAAACACATCCACTATAAACTGGTCATTCAGCTTGCCGTCTGCAATTTCCTGACCGGCTTTGATAATCGCGTGCGCTGTTTTGTGATCTAAAAGGGCGAGCTCCGCGTTGCTTTGAGCGCACGCGCATTTTAAAAGCGCGTATGCTTTAATAAAAAGCGGGTGCGCTTTTATTCCGCTGATCGGAAAATTCTCCGCGGCGCGCAGTGTGTTGATGCCGTAATAGGCGTTATCTGAAATTTGTTTTGTGCCTAAAGAATCTTTTTCAGTGCGCATGGGTGTATACGTGAGCTTTTCTACTCTTTATTTTACGCCATGCTTGTATGTTTGCCAAGAAAGTGACGCTCAATTTCATTGACAGACAGCATAATTTCTGTATACTAGAGTGTTTATTAACTTGATTTTTATGACAGATGAGACACCAGCACAAGGGAAAGAAGGAGCGAGGAAGTTTGCGTTTATGATTGTCCGCATGGAAGGCGCAAAGAGTTGTCTTTTGGCACTAAAAGAAATAGAATTTACGGCTCCTCCGCAGGTTGAAGAAGTTGAATCTGTTGCGGAGATAGAATATTCTCCAGCATATTATCCGCCCGAAACTGAACACATGGATGAGCAAGCAGAAAAGCAACTGGAAGCTTTCTTAAAAATATTTTCTTCTCAAGAGTCGCTAGAAAAGGGGGCAGAGGCGCCCAAACGAACTGGATGTTGCCCGGATTATAAGGAGTTTGCAGAGGAAATAAGAAGAAATTTGAAACAAAAGAGCATTAAAATCAGGGGTGCCGGGATAGTTTCAGCTACAGACAAGCAATCCGGAGTAATAGTGTTTAAAATTATAGAGTATAGCGGCCATTTTGGCCCGCCAGAACGGGGAGAGTATATAAAGCTTTTGGAAGAATATTTGCACCATAAATGGTATGAAAAGATTGGAGCGCCGATAACGCAAAAAGATTGCGTGATTGTATCTGAACCTGATCCTGATGGTGCGAGGAAGCGTTATACTGTAGAAAAAAGAGACGTAGAAATAATATGGAGCGCTATAAAGGAGTCGATTAAGGTTGATGATGTAATATCTGAATTAGGGTTTCCCGCCAATCCCACAGAAGTTGTTAAAGTATTAACTGAAAGTGATGCACGAGGGTTAAGACGGTAAAATTTGACATACTCGCTCAAAAATGTTTTTGCGGTTGACCCATGTCTGTTTCTATGCTATAATAGTTTTGTAAAAGATTGAAAAAAGTTCTCGCAAAAGTCCTTATCCTTATAAAAATATCTAAAGGACTTTTTTTATTTTATTTAAAGCATTTAAAGAAGATGAGTGCAGAAACGCTGACAATCAGAACAAATGAGTTGACGGAGGGATTGAAGCATGGTTCTCTTGACAGAATGACAATTGTTATGGTTTTATGTTTGTTTATTCTCCAGTTTATGTTTCCGCACGTCGTGTTTCAGGAGATTTCAGAGGGCATTCATTCGTCTATTGCATCGCTTTCAGCCTTGTCTTATGAGCTTAACCCTGCATTGGAGCGGGTATTAAAGCAATCGCTCGTCCCCACCGTGCTTGCGGCGGAAGCTGGATTTAGGACGGTTGCAGAGCCGGAGTACAAAGAAAGTGTGGAGGAAGCTGTATATGTATACGGCGCATTGCCTGTAGTATCTGAAAAAGACGAAGCGCGTATGGAGTTGAGTGAAGATGCAGAAACTCTGTCAGAAATTACTTTAGAGCCCGGCGCAGTACTGAATGTTCGCGTTACCGGCTATAATTCTGAAATTGACCAAACTGACGACACCCCCTGCATTACGGCAAACGGCTTTAATATATGCGAGGCAGACAAAAGCGCGCAGTATATTATTGCGAATAACTGTTTAGGGTTTGGCACGAAAGTAAGCTTTCCGGAGTTAAATCCCCGCAGAATATATATAGTGAAAGACCGCATGAATTCGCGGTATGACTGCAATACCGTAGATATTTGGATGCGTGAAAAATCAGCGGCAATTGAATTCGGCTTAAAAAAGCTTGAAATGGCAGTGTATGCGAAGAAAGAGTAGGAGAGAATTGTTTTTTAAAATAATGAATAAATGAATAAGAATTTTTTATATGAAATTTTTTTTTGAACCACAGCAGCGGGCGGACGATTTAAAGAGATTAGAGAGAGGGGAAAATAATTCATACGAATCGTTTTCTGAACTTTCGTTCCGTGAATATAAGCGAGATGAGGCAGTTCCTGATAATACCAATATACTCGTTGTGCCTGTAGATAAAGGAGAGGACGTAATGGAAAAAATAATGGCAAAGTTCCGCGGATCAACGGACAGATATTATGGGCAAGAGTATTGGTGGCTTACAGATTATTGGAGGGAAAAAGGGCTTCCTAAGGAACAAATAGTCATTGAAGGTAAAACTTTTCATATTGATTTATATAATTTTGGAGAACCTCTTGAACCGCAATACCTTTACGAACTTGAACGAGCGATACGGTTTTTTGCACGGATCAAAGGAGATAATCCGCTTGCAAGAGTGAAATTTATCTTGCTTGATGATAAGGATCAGTCATGCGGAAATATGAATATCGGCGGAGATCTCAATGGAGAGTCTTTTTCAACCATGCAAGGTATTGCTGTATATCCGGCGGGAAGATCGTTTCGCGATCATCGCGTGAGGGGAGTTTCAAACTGGGGAGGCACCATTATACATGAATTAAGCCATCATGTTGGGAAAGAAGTTTATAATTTGTGGAAAAAGGAATTTGGATGGAGGTTTGATCCGGAAAATAAGAGAAAAATATCAAACAGCACAGCAGAAACAGGGTGGACGGGGGGGTTTCCTGATGAGGAAAAAGATTGTGTTACCAATTACGCGAGCGTGAATCCAAGCGAAGATATTTGCGAGAGCCTGGTTGCGGCATGGGGCAACCAGGCAGTGCTTGACCAAAAGAGGTTGAGGTTTATACAAGAGGAGTTTTTTGGCGGTCTGTCGGGAAAAGAACATGGGGATAATAACGAGGAAATCAGTAGTATTTCAATTGTGCGCAAACAAGGTCAGGATATAACATTGCCGCGTGTTGGAAAGCAGATTGCATTTTGTGTGATTCCGCCCTTGAAATTTCGGATGTGAAAGTGATATCTCAATGATTATTTGGCAACTCAAGGGTGATTTTTTGCAACTGTGCGAGAGGCTCTGCACGCCTCTCTTATTTGCGCCGCGCCCGGATTTAAGATACTATTGTTGTGCAAGTTTTTGGGGCGCGGTGGCCGAGTAGCTAGGCAGCGGTCTGCAAAACCGCGTACATGGGTGCAAATCCCATCCGTGCCTCCATTGTTTATTCTTTGCCAATGGTCGCATCAAAACCAACATTTTTGATTTTTGACGGAAACGCGCTTTTACACCGCGCGTATCACGCCCTTCCCACAACGCTTTCAAACAAAAGTGGGGAAGTGTTAAATGCCGTATTTGGGGTTTCCTCAATGCTTTTGAAACTGATTGCAGACTTTCAGCCAACGCATATCGCGGTTGCGTGGGATTCCAAAGAGCCTACGTTTCGCCATAAGGCGTATCCCGAGTACAAAGCAAACCGGCTGAAAGCGCCGGAGGATTTATACGCCCAGTTTCCCCGGGCAAAAGAAGTGTTTCAGGCGCTCGACATTCCAAGTTTTGAAAAAAAAGGCTATGAGGCTGATGATTTGGTTGGGACAATCGCGAAACAAACGCCCGCATCGGTTTCTGCGTATATTGTTACAGGGGACATGGATGCGCTCCAGCTGATTAACCATCATGTAAAGGTATTTGCGTTTAAGCGAGGCATCAGTGAGAGCGTGTTCTATGACGAAAAAGCGGTGAAAGATCGCTATGGGCTTTTGGTGCGCCAAATGAACGATTATAAAGCCCTGCGCGGAGATCCGTCCGATAATATCCCCGGTGTGAAAGGCATTGGCGAGAAAACCGCGGCGGCGCTCCTGCAAAAATTTGAAACGCTTGAAAAACTTTATGCGTACGCGGAAAGCGAAAAAGCCCTGAAGGACGGCAAAGTAAAGGAGCGTATTGTGCGCCTCCTTTGTGAGCATAAAAAAGACGCGCTTTTAAGCAAACAGCTCGTGGTGATTCACGCTGATGCGCCGATCGGTTTTTCTTTTGCAAAGGCGAAGTTTGGAAATTTTGATCCAAAGAGAGCGGAAGCGCTGTTTCGCGCGCTTGAATTTTATTCGCTTATAAAAAAAATACCAGTCCTCAAAGCGAGCGGGCAGAGCGAGCTCTTTCAAGGCGGCGCCGCGTATGCTGAACAGAAGCGAAAGCGCAATAAAAAATATCATCTCATTGCAGATGAAGGAGCGTTCAAAGTATTTCTTGCGGAGTTGAAAAAACAAACAGAATTTGCGATTGACACAGAGGCAACATCAACGGAATCGCTTTCCGCGGAACTTGTGGGAATGAGCTTTTCTTTTAAAGAGGGCGAGGCATACTATGTGGCGGTAAACACGCCTTTTGGAAAGGAGTGCGCGCGCGCGCTCGGACCGGTGCTTGAAAATTCAAAAATCAAAAAATGCGGGCATAATATCAAGTACGATGTGCAGGTTTTGGAAAATGCCGGAATGCGCCTGCAGGGGATTTCGTTTGATACGATGGTTGCCGCGTATATGCTAAATCCCGGGGGGCGGGGTTTAGGCCTTTCTGATTTGGCATACGAGTATTTTCACCACACCATGACGCCCATAGAAACGCTTATTGGTCCTCGCGGGAAAACGCAAAAAAGCATGAAAGATGTTGCCCTTGACGCTATTGCGGATTATGCCGCAGAAGATGCGGATTACACGTTTCGTTTGAAAAAAAAGCTTGAAAAAAAACTCGCACAGCTTCCATCTGAAACATTGTTTTATGAGGTTGAGATGCCGCTTATTGCTATTCTTTCCGTCATGGAGAGGAAGGGATTTAAAATAGACATCGCATTTTTAAAACAGCTGTCGCAGAAGTTTCGTAAGCGCCAGAGAAAGATTGACGATGATATTTATACGCTCGCGGGAACGAATTTTAACATTGACTCGCCGCTCC
>Ga0209211_10004714_pt1 | contig 20938 bp, 20 predicted proteins | sample RifGroA2_FD_183992 | JGI IMG/M metagenome (GOLD analysis project Ga0209211, IMG submission 183992) | Groundwater microbial communities from Rifle, Colorado, USA - Groundwater A2 (SPAdes) (version 2) | ecosystem: Environmental > Aquatic > Deep subsurface > Groundwater | place: Rifle, Colorado...
CCCGCCATCCAGCTCAATGTGGATGCCACGCGCATGAGCCAGGCATTTACCGGCAGCGGCTACATCCAGCAGATCGTGATAGGCGAAATCAACGAATTCGTTCAGCGCTATCGCGGCAGTGCCGCGCCACCGGTGGACCTGGCTTTGCGGATGCGCTTTAACCCGGCCTTGACGCGGGCCTGGTTCGGCTCGCTGATGGAGATCATCAACAACGTCACGATGCTGTCCATCGTGCTGGCCGGCGCCGCGCTGATCCGCGAACGCGAGCACGGCACCATCGAACACCTGCTGGTCATGCCTGTCACCCCCGCCGAGATCATGCTGGGCAAGATCTGGTCAATGGGGCTGGTCGTTTTGCTGGCGACAGCATTTTCTCTGAACTTTATCGTGCAGTGGGCACTCAAGGTGCCGATCGAGGGTTCGGTGGCGCTGTTCCTGGTCTTCGCCACCCTGCATCTTTTCGTCACCACGTCCATGGGTATTTTTATGGCGACGCTGGCGCGAAACATGCCCCAATTCGGGCTGTTGATAATGCTGGTATTGCTGCCGATGCAGATGCTATCAGGCGGCGCCACGCCGCGCGAGAGCATGCCAATCCTTGCGCAGAACATCATGCAGGTTGCGCCCACCACCCATTTCGTCGCCGCCGCCCAGGCAATCCTCTATCGCGGCGCCGGTTTCGATGTCGTCTGGCCGCAATTTCTTGCATTGACCATTATCGGTGCTGTGTTTTTCGTCGCCGCCCTGGCGCATTTCCGCAAGAGCATTAGTCAGATGGCTTGATGAGTTGACCGGAGAAATCGTCATGATGTCGAAACCCCTGCTTGTACCTCTGCTGAATCCCGCCACCCAGCCACGTAGCGGGTTCCCAGCATGAATTATTCGCTTTCACGCGGCCAACCGCATCAAATCGAGACGCCGGCCGGATCCGCGTTTCTCAATTTCCGAGGTTCCGTTCAACTACGGACGGACTCCCCCTTCTGCGCCTTACGTTGCGAGCACTGTCCAACTCAGGAGTTGCCGAGACAATGACGGACGAGCAAATTGCCCAACTGGTGATCGAGTCGGAGTCGGTGTCCGCTACGGCGGCTGTCGAAGTGCGCTGCGCGGGGGCATGGACCGTGCAGGGAATCGCCCGGCTCGAACGGCGCTTGGAAGTTCTTTCCTGGCCCGGCGAGGGAGACCTGGCGATCGACGGCTCGGCGATATCCGCGCTCGATACTGCGGGAGCGTGGTTGCTGCATCGGACTATGCGTGCACTGGAGCAGCGCGGACGAAATGTCAGGATGAATGGCTTGCGGCCGGAGTTCAGCGCCTTGCTGCAGTTGGTCGCATCGCGCCCCGTGACGCCGGAATCCACGGCTCCGGCCAGGGCCGGGCTGCTGACGAACATCGGACAGCAGACCTGGCGCGGCCTGATCGGCATGTCCGGTATGCTTTCGTTCATCGGTGAAAGCACACTTATCCTGCTGCGTTCGCTGGTCCAGCCACGCCGTATCCGCTGGCGCCCGATCCTTCACAACATGCAAACTGCCGGGTTCGAGGCGTTGCCGATCGTCGGTTTGCTATCGTTCCTGATGGGGTTCGTGATCGCTTATCAGGGCGCGGATCAATTGCAACGCTTCGGCGCAAATATCTTCATTGTCGACCTAGTGGGACTTTCGATGTTGCGCGAACTTTCGCCGCTGCTGACTGCGATCATCGTCGCGGGACGCTCTGGCTCGGCTTTTGCGGCGCAGATTGGCACGATGAAAGTCACCGAGGAGATTGATGCCTTGCGCACCATAGGTGTTGGGCCGACCGAAATGCTGGTGCTGCCCAAGATGCTGGCATTGATCATCGCATTGCCGCTGCTCACGGTCTGGGCCGATGTGGCCGGGGTGCTCGGCGGCATGCTGATGGCGCGCTCCCAGCTCGATGTCAGCTTCGACGTTTTCATCGACCGCCTAGGCGACGCGGTCAGCCTGTCCTCCTTTCTCACCGGCATTGGCAAAGCGCCGGTATTTGCCGCGATCATCGCGTTGGTCGGATGCTATCAGGGCTTCCAGGTGAGCGGCAGCGCCGACAGCGTCGGGCGGCAGACGACGGTGAGCGTGGTGCAGTCCATTTTTCTGGTGATCCTGGCCGACGCGTTGTTCTCGGTCGTGTTCAACTGGCTCAAGATATGAACGCAGTGATCGACATCCGCGATCTGTACACCCGCTTTGGCAACAACGTGGTACATGACAACGTCAGCCTGACGGTGCAGCCGGGCGAGATATTCGCGCTGGTGGGCGGCAGCGGCAGCGGCAAATCCACGCTGCTGCGCGCCATCATCATGCTGCTGCGGCCGGTATCGGGCTCGATCCGGGTGTTCGACCGGGAAGTGATCGGACTGAGCGACGAGCAGGCGCTGCCGCTGCGGCGCCGCTGGGGCGTGATGTTCGAGCGCGGCGCGCTGTTCAGCTCGCTGACCGTGACCGAGAATGTCAGCATGGTGCTGCGCGAACACACCAAGCTCAGCGCGCGCCTGATCGACGAGGTCGCCGCGCTGAAGATCGCGCTCACCGGATTGCCTGCGGATGCCGGCTCCAAGTACCCGAGCGAATTGAGCGGCGGGATGCGCAAACGCGCCGCGCTGGCGCGCGCGATCGCACTCGATCCCGAGCTGCTGTTCCTCGACGAACCGACCGCGGGCCTCGATCCGCTCAGCGCGAGCGGGATAGACGAACTGGTGCGGAGCTTGCGCGATGCGCTCGGATTGACCATCATGATGGTAACGCACGACCTCGACCTGCTGTGGCGGTCGGCGGATCGCGTGGCGGTGCTGGGCGAAGGACATATTTTAGGGGTAGGCACCATGACAGAACTCTCCAACTCGGATCATCCGATCATCAGGGAATATTTTTATGGGCCGCGCGGACGCGCAGCACGGGAGCAGGCATGGAAGAGAAAGTAAATTTTGCCGTAGTTGGAATTTTCGTGCTGGCGTTGAGCGCAGGGCTCATCGGCGGTGTGCTGTGGTTCAGCAGCGGGGAATCCTATCGCAGGGTTTACGATGTCTACCAGACTTACATGAAGGAATCGGTAGCGGGACTGAATCTCAACGCGCCGGTGCACTACCGGGGGGTCGAGGTCGGTCGTGTGCAGAAGATCGCGCTGGCGCCGGGAAATGTCGAACTGGTGCAATTGACGCTCAACATCGAGCGCGGCACCCCGGTCAAGGTGGACACCGTCGCGGTGCTCCAGACCCAGGGGCTGACCGGTCTCGCCTTTGTCGAGCTGACCGGAGGCGGCCGCGATTCGCCGGTACTGAAAGCGCAGACCGGCGAGAAGTATCCGGTGATCAAAACCGGCCCTTCGCTGATGGCGCGGCTCGATTCCGCAGTGACATCTTTGCTCACCAATCTCAACAAGACCAGCGAGAATATCAATGCGCTGCTGGATGCGGATAACCGGCGTGCAGTCAAGAAAACGCTGGCCGATCTCGCGTTGTTGTCGAACACGCTGGCAGCACGTTCGACGCTGATCGATGCAAGCCTGGTCGATGCGGCCCACACGATGAAAAACACCGCGCGGCTGAGCGATGAGCTACCGCAGCTCGCACAGCGCGTGCAACGCAGTGCGGACGCTTTCGATCATATGGCCAACGAGCTCGCCCATGCGGGAGCGAGCGCAAACAGCACGCTCGACAGCACCCGGCAATTCACCAGCGAGACGCTGCCGGAAGTGCACCAGATGGTCATCGAGTTGCGTGACCTGACCGGTTCGTTGCGACATTTCAGCGACGAGCTGGAACAGAACCCAAGCATGTTGCTGTATGGCAAGCCCGCAACGCAGCGGGGACCCGGGGAATGATTCCATCATGCAGTCGAAAGCCCTTAACGATGAATATCAATAGACAAAAACACACGCCCCGCCAGCTATTCCAGATACTCGCGTGCGCCGTGCTGCTCGCCGGATGTACCGGCTTGAAGGCACCGCAAGTGGAAAAGTCCCATATCTACGTGCTCGACGCACGGGCGCCGGTCAAGGCAGCGCAGGCAAAGCGTGAACTGGTGCTGGCGGTCAGCATGCCGCGCGCACGCTCCGGTTTCGATACCGCCCAGATGGCTTACCTGCGTCAGCCCCACGAGTTAGGCTACTTTGCGTTCAATCGATGGGCAGACACTCCGGCACGCATGCTGGCGCCGTTGATGATGCAGACATTGGAACCGGGGTTCAGGGCCGTGGTACAGACGCCGGGAGCGGCTCCGTCCAACATCAGACTCGATACCGAACTGATCCGCCTGCAGCAGGACTTCAGCACGCAACCGAGCAAAGTACAGCTCACGCTGCGGGCGCAACTGATAGACGTGGCTGGCAAGCGGGTGCTTGCCGTGAAGGTGTTTGATGAGACGGAAAATGCCGCCAGCGACGATGCCTACGGCGGCGTCACCGCGGCGAATCGGGTGGTACAACGTGTGTTAGGTCAACTGGCTGATTTTTGTGTCAACGCGTCAGTCAGCCAATGACCGCACTGGTATGCGATCTGCCCGACTTTTTTGATACCGCGAAAAAGCGGCGTAACCAGTTTGCACGACATCCGGGGCATCGCGGCTGGGATCGGTGACGTTCGGTTTCACCGTGGCGCGCTTCCACCGTCTGGTCGGATAAGGAAGGCTTCGATGGCGCACGACCGCAAAGCGCACCGCGCGCCCTGGGCATCGAGGGCCATGGCCGCCCTGCTATCCGTTTTTTTCCTGCTCTATGGCGGGATGCAGGTGTACGCCTTCACCAAGGTAAATGCGGCTCTGGGTCTGGCGCCGGTCGGATGCCTCGCCGTCGCTGCCTGGATGGTGCTGATGACGTTGCTGCCGCTCATCCTCTGGTGGCTGGAGAAACGCGAGCGGCATGCGCTGGTCTGGATCGGCGCGTGGGTCGGCTATACCTGGATGGGTTTCATCTTCCTGTTCTTCTGGATCGCGTTTGCATTCGACGTGCTCGGGCTGTTGGTAGTCTATGTTGGCGTGGAGTTGTATTGGCATTCCGGTGCCATACCATTCACGGATTCCTCCCTCTTTTACGCCGCCACGGCCTTGGCGCTGGGCGCGACCGTGTACGGTTATTTCGAGTCGCGTACGCTGCGCGTGGAGCGGATCCGCCTGCGCACCACGAAGCTGTCGGCCGCCTTCGGCCCATTGAAGGTCGTTCAGATCTCCGATGTGCACCTCGGCGCGCTGATCGGCGCGGGCCATCTGCGCCGGATCGTGGCGCAAATAAAGGCGCTCGATGCCGATCTGGTGGTTTCGACCGGCGACCTGGTCGATGGCCAGGAAGATCATCTCAACGGGATGACCCGGTTGTTCCAGGAGTTACGCCCGCGCTTCGGCAAGTTTGCCGTGACCGGCAACCACGAGTTCTTCGTCGGCCTCGAACGGGCGATCGAGTTCATGCAGCGCGCCGGTTTTACCGTTCTGCGCGGCGAGGCCGCATCACTCGCGGGTGTGCTCACGATCGCCGGCGTGGACGATCCGGCCGGGAGATGGATGGGTGTGCCCGTCCATACCGACGAAAAAGCACTGCTGTCGGCATTGCCGCGCGAGCGCTTTACCCTGTTGCTCAAACACCAGCCGGTAGTGGATCGCGACAGCTTCGGGCTTTTCGACCTGCAGCTTTCCGGTCACACCCACGGCGGGCAGATATTTCCCTTCGGCCTGTTGGTACGCATAGCCTATCGGATGCGCAACGGCCTGACGCCGCTGATGCCTCACGGCCACTTGTACGTGAGCCGCGGTACCGGCACCTGGGGGCCACCGCTGCGCGTATTGGCGCCGCCGGAGATCACTCTGATCGAAATCGAAGCGGCGGATGGTGGCTAGGTTGTGGGCGGCGATTTTTACGCGGTATGTGGCTCGCTATCCTGTGAAGTTCACTGCCGGGTTTGGCGCTTGTGGGGATCGTGATTTTCGGTTTCAATGTCTGGCGCTCCCCCCGCGACAGTTCGGGTGAAACATGTGCGATGGAGATGGGAAACATTCAGATAACAAATCATGAGCAGCCCTACAAATATTGTCCGCTGACTGGGAGTAAACGATCATGTCCTTCTTCAAGCTGCCGAAAGGCGTCATCGCTCTTGGCTTAGTGAGTCTCACGATGGATTTCTCCTCGGAGATGATCCACAGCCTGCTGCCGGTGTTTCTGGTCACCGTGCTGGGCGCGAGCGCGCTGTCGGTGGGCTTCATCGAGGGTATCGCCGAGGCTACGGCTTCGATCGCCAAAGTGTTCTCCGGGGTGCTCTCCGATTGGTTCGGCCGTCGCAAGCCGCTGGTGTTGCTGGGCTACGGGCTGGCGGCGCTGACCAAACCGCTGTTTCCGCTCGCCAGCGGGATCGGCGCGGTGCTCACGGCGCGCTTTCTCGACCGTATCGGCAAGGGCATACGCGGCGCGCCGCGCGATGCGCTGATCGCCGACATCACGCCGCAGGAACAGCGCGGGGCAGCCTACGGGCTGCGCCAGGCGATGGATACGGTGGGCGCTTTCGCCGGGCCGCTCGCGGCCATGGGCCTGATGGCGGCCACCAATGACAACTTTCGCTTGGTATTCTGGGTGGCGGTGGTTCCCGCCTTCGTGTGTGTGCTGCTCATCGCCTTTGGGGTCGAGGAGCCGGAGGCCACGCGCCCGGCCGCGCAGCCGCGTTTTCCTATCACCCGCGACAATCTGGCGCGTCTGTCCAGTCGTTTCTGGTGGGTGGTAGCTTTCGCTGCCGTGCTGACCATGGCGCGTTTCTCCGAGGCCTTTCTGCTGCTGCGCGCGCAGAACGTGGGGCTGGCCGTAACCTGGGTGCCCATGATCCTGATCGTGATGAACGTGGTCTATGCCGCCAGCGCCTATCCCTTCGGCAAGTTTTCTGACAATGGCAGCCGCAAAATGCTGCTGGCGTGGGGCGTGGGATTTCTGATCGCGGCCGACCTGGTGCTTGCGCTCGCCGCCAACGCCTGGACGGTGGGACTGGGCGCGGTCATCTGGGGGCTGCACATGGGTGCGACCCAGGGGCTGCTCTCCGCGCTGGTTGCCGACGCGGCGCCAGCCGACCTGCGCGGCACTGCCTTCGGCGTGTTCAATCTGGTCGGCGGCGTGGCATTGCTGGCCGCCAGCGTCATCGCCGGTGGCCTGTGGACGGTGGTCGGCCCGGCCATGACCTTTTATGCCGGCGCGGCGTTTTCCTTGATCGCCTTGGCGGGACTGTCTGTGAGAAGGTAATGGTGTCGCGGGTAATGTCCGTGCTGTGGTTCCGATTGGGGAGGCAGGAAGTGAACGCTGGAATTTGAGCGACGCAATCGACTCACGGGCCGATTGACCATCAATGCTACTGCCCGCTTGATCTGAGCGGCTGAATTTCGGTTTTACACAATCCCAGGTTGCAGACGACTTGCCTCGTTCAAGACAAAAGCGCCAAGTGTGGCTTTCATCGCCAAGCTTCTAGCTTTGGTACTTGCATATAGTTCTAACGCGTACTACACTGGTACGCATTAGAACGAATATTGACATGATATGACTAAAGAACCCTTCCTGCCGGCCATCCGTGAGCTGGTGCGTTGCTACCAGGCTTTGGAGACCTACTCAGCGGCGCATATACGCGAGTTCGGCCTCACCCCGCCACAGTTCGACATCGTCGCCACCCTGGGCAACACGCCGGGCATGACACCCAAGGAACTGGTCGAGAAGACGCTGATCACCAAGGGAACGTTGACCGGAGTAGTGGATCGCCTGGCGGCGAAGGGGTTGGTGCGGCGCATCGCGAGCGCGACCGATGGCCGCAGTCAGATCGTGCAGTTGACCCGGAAGGGCGCGGCGCTGTTCGACAAGGTTTTCCCTGCGCATCTGGATTATGTGGGCAAAGCCTTCGCGGGTTTCAGCACTGAGGACTACTCCCGCATCGAGGCGGCATTGCGTGATTTGCGCAACGCTTTTGAAAAAGGGAGACGGGGATGAATTACACCCGCACTGCCGTCGCCCTGCACTGGCTGTTGGCGCTGTTGATCTTCGCCGCTTTTCATTTGGGGGTATACATGCACGAGCTGCCGCTTTCGCCCACCAAACTCAAGCTTTATAGCTGGCACAATGACCACAAAACGCGGCGGGTCGCGCCCGTACCCTTCAATTGACGCTGCCAGTGCTTGCCGGATGCTTGATGGCAGGCGGGCGGCACGAATCAATCTCATAACAGGCAAGGAGAAAGACATGACGACTGCTTACGATTTTTCGGCGAAAACACTCGATGGCGAGGAGCAGGCGCTCGCCGCCTACCAAGGTAAGGCGATGTTGATCGTCAATACCGCTTCCAAATGCGGCTTCACGCCACAGTACACCGGCCTGGAGAAGCTCTGGGAGAAATACCAGGGCCAGGGCCTGGTAGTGCTGGGTTTTCCTTGCGACCAGTTCGGCCACCAAGAGCCGGGAGATGCCGAGGAGATAAAGACCTTCTGCTCGCTCAACTACGACGTGAGTTTCCCGTTGTACGAAAAGATCGAGGTCAACGGCAGCAACGCTCATCCCTTGTGGAAATGGCTGAAGAAAGAAAAGCCCGGTCTGTTGGGCATGGAGGCGGTGAAGTGGAATTTCACCAAGTTTCTGATCGACAAGCACGGCAAGGTAGTCAAGCGCTACGCGCCGACCGACACTCCGGAAAAAATCGAGAAAGATCTGGCTTCGATAGTGGATCAGCATCACGGTGCTCATACTGACCATCCAGTTGAAGCTGTCAAACAATAAGGAGGCTATACCATGAAACTCTATTACAGTCCCGGTGCATGTTCTTTATCTCCCCACATCGTGCTCAATGAGGGCGGTTTTACCTATGACACGGAACGGGTCGATCTTGCCACCGGCACCACGGAAACGGGCGCCGATTACAAAACGATCAACCCGAACGGCTACGTCCCGGCTTTGCGACTCGAAGATGGACAGGTGCTCACCGAAGGCCCGACCATCGTCCAGTACCTCGCCGACCGCGTACCGGAAAAACGCCTCGCCCCGCCTGCCGGCACGATGGAACGTTACCGCCTGATGGAATGGCTCAACTTTATCTCGACCGAGTTGCACAAGGGGTTCGGGGCGCTATTCAACCCGAAGGCACCAGAGGACTGGAAAGACATCGTCAGGGCGCAACTCATACGCCGCATCGAATATGCCAGCCAGCGTCTGGAGGGCAAGACATATATCATGGGCGATGACTTCACCGTGGCCGATGCCTATCTCTTCACGGTACTGGGCTGGGGCAAGTACGTGGAGATTGAGATATCACCTTGGCCGACACTCACCGCGTATCTCGGTCGCGTTGCCGCGCGACCAGCGGTGCAGGCTGCGCTTAAAGCTGAAGGGCTGGTTTAGCAATATGCACAAGCGCATACCGTCGCAGTGTTTCCAATCTTTTCAACGTTGAGCTATTTACGCATATTTTTGAACTGATAATTACGAAGGAAAAATGACATGACCACTACTCTGTTTACTCCCACCACACTCGGCAAACTGCAACTCAAGAACCGCTTCGTCATGGCACCGATGACGCGCAGTCGCGCCATTGGCAATATCCCGAACGAACTGGTGGCAGAATATTACGCGCAGCGGGGATCTGCGGGGCTCATCATCACCGAAGGCACATCGCCGTCCCCCAATGGCTTGGGTTATGCGCGCATACCGGGGATTTTTTCCGCCGCGCAGGTCGCGTGGTGGAAACTTGTCACTGATGCGGTACACGCCAAGGGCGCGAAGATGTTCGTCCAGCTCATGCACTGCGGGCGCATCGGCCATGCGCTCAATCTGCCTGCTGGCGCGCGCGTGCTGGGGCCTTCGGCAGTGGCCGCCGCCGGCGACATGTACACCGATGCCGAGGGCATGAAACCGAATGCCATGCCGGAGGCGATGACCGAGGCCGACATCAAGACCGCCATAGAGGAATTCGCCCAAGCCGCGAAGAATGCAGTGGCAGCTGGATTCGATGGCGTCGAACTGCACGGAGCGAACGGATATCTGCTCGAACAGTTCATCCGCCCGAACTCGAATCAGCGCACCGATCGCTGCGGCGGTGCTATAGAGAACCGCGCGCGCTTTGTGCTCGAAGTCGCCGATGCGGTGATCAAGGCGATCGGCAAGGACAAGGTCGGCATACGCCTGTCGCCGTTCGGCGTGGCCAGTGACATGCCGCTGTATGACGCGATGGAGGCGGATTACACTTATCTTGCCCAACAGCTCAATGCACGCGGCCTGGTCTACATCCACCTGGTAGACCACTCGGCCATGGGTGCGCCGAAAGTGCCTGACTCGATGAAGGCCACGTTCCGCAGCGTGTTCAAGGGCAAGCTGATCTTTTGCGGCGGCTATGATGCCGCGCGCGCCGACAGCGATCTGGCTGCGGGGAAATGCGATCTTGTTGCTTTCGGACGACCGTTCCTCGCCAACCCGGACCTCGTTGCACGCTGGAAGACCGGCGCAACGCTGAATGCGCCGGATATGAGTACGTTCTATACGCCCGGAGCCAAGGGATATACGGATTACCCGACACTGGGTTGATCGTAGTGAAAACAGGTAACGATACTGAAGTGACTACTCAACGAGTACCGACCCTGTTCATTCCGCATGGTGGCGGGCCTTGCTTCTTTATGGAACCACCTGCTGGATTTCCGGCAGGGTTATGGGATAACCTGGCTGCTTACTTGCGCGGCATTCCTGCTGTGATCGGCCAGCGTCCGCGAGCAGTGTTGGTGATTTCCGGACATTGGGAGTGCGCAGTGCCTACGGTGCTGACGGCAGAACAGCACACGCTGCTATTCGATTATTATGGCTTTCCCGAACATACCTATCGTCTGACCTATCCGGCACAGGGTTCGATTTCTGTCGCTGCACGAGTGCGTGAGCTACTGGGACAGGCAGGTATACATTCTGAAGCAGAACATCAACGCGGGCTGGACCATGGCGTTTTTGTGCCATTCAAACTGATCTATCCAGATGCGGATGTGCCTATCGTGCAGTTGTCGCTGAAACACAACCTTGATGCTGCCGAACATTTAGCCATGGGGCGAGCGTTGGCGCCTTTACGCGACGAGGGTGTGCTGATCCTGGGGAGCGGAAACAGCTATCACAACATGCGCGAATTCTTCTCGACCAAAGCAGCGGCAAGTGAAGCATCCGCACAATTCGATGCGTGGTTGGGTGCTGCTATCAGAGCATCCTCAGCCGAGCGTGAACGCTTGTTGAGTGGCTGGACTGAGGCACCCGGCGCATTTGACTGCCATCCGCGCAGCGAACACCTCATTCCTTTGATGGTAGCCGCCGGAGCGGCTGGTGAGGATGCTGGAAAAATCACTTACCACGAACAGATGTTCGGCAAGACATTCTCCGGAATTCAATTCGGATGAGCAACCAATCGCAACAGGCGGCATCAAGATGTCCTCCGAGCCATGTTGATAGTCATTTGATAAGCAGACATCGGGTTTTTCCGTTCAGATCAAATGATTCATCTCGCCAGACAGCAGATGCTGGCGTCATGAGATTTCGCGCACCACAATTTTTTAAACTGATAAGGAGTCAGCCATGACCAAAATTCTTGTTCTCTATTACAGCATGTATGGGCATATCGAAGTGATGGCGCAGGCCGTGGCCGAAGGTGTTCGCGAGGTGGAGGGCGTGGAGGTTGTCGTCAAGCGCGTGCCGGAAACCATACCCGAAGGCCAGGCGCGGGCGATAGGCGTGAAACTCGATCAATCCGCCCCGATTGCCACCATCGAAGAGTTGGCCGACTATGATGCGATTATTTTCGGCACGCCGACCCGGTTCGGCAACATGACCGCACAGATGCGCAACTTCCTCGACCAGACTGGCGGACTGTGGACAAAAGGCGGACTGATCGGCAAGGTCGGCAGCGTATTCACTTCCAGCGCCACCCAGCATGGCGGACAGGAAAGCACCATCCTGTCCTTCCACACCACCCTGCTGCACCATGGCATGGTGATCGTCGGCGTGCCTTATTCTTGCGCCGACCAGATGCGCACCGACGAAATCACCGGCGGCTCGCCCTACGGCGCCAGCACCATCACCGGTGGCGACGGCAAGCGCATGCCCTCGGCTAACGAACTCGGCATTGCGCGTTTTCAGGGAAGGCATGTTGCAGAAATCGCAAAGCGTCAGGCGGCGCGCTGATTGTATGTTGTCACTCGCGCGAGTGACGAGCACACACTTTTTTTGGGGCCGTACACATGGATAGCAAAGACTATATCGCCTATTTCACCATGGAAATCGGGCTGGCGGAGGCCATGCCCACCTATGCCGGCGGCTTGGGAATACTGGCCGGGGATACGGTGCGATCCGCGGCGGACCTGGAAATTCCCATGATCGCGATGACCCTGCTGCACCGCAAGGGTTTCTTCCGCCAAAGACTCGATGCCTCCGGCACGCAGACCGAGGAGCCCGTTTCATGGCCGATATCCGAGTTGTTGTTCGAAATGGGGCAGCGCTGCACGGTGGAAATCGAGGGGCGCATCGTTTACCTGCGAGCTTGGAAGTATGAGGTCAAGGGCGTCAATGGCTATGTTGTGCCGGTTTATTTCCTGGACGCCGCGCTGCCGGAAAATTCAGAGTGGGACCGTGCGCTGACGGATTATCTCTATGGCGGGGATGCGCATTACCGGCTGTGCCAGGAGATCATCCTCGGGATAGGCGGGATGAGGATGCTGCGCGCCCTGGGCTATCGCGATATCAAGCGCTACCACATGAACGAAGGCCATGCCGCCTTGCTCACCCTGGAGCTCGCCCATGAGCTTGCGCGCCAGGCATGGGAATTGGCCTATGAACCGATCAAGCAAGTCGTGACGCCGGAACTCGTCCATCTGATCAAGCCCCTGTGCGCCTTCACCACCCATACCCCGGTGTCGGCCGGGCACGACAAATTTCCTTTGGATCTGGTGCATCGCGTCCTCACCGATTACCACGGCGCCTTCGCCGAGCGTGAAAAAGAATTTTGTCCTGATGGTGTACTGAATTTGACCGCTCTCGCCTTGGATAACAGCCACTACATCAACGGGGTCGCAAAGCGGCACGGCAAGGTCACCCAACAGATGTTTCAGGAATACAAAATCGATTCCATCACCAATGGCGTGCATGCCGCCACCTGGGCATCGCAACCCATGGCCGAGCTCTTTGACCGGCGCATCCCGGGCTGGCGCGAAGACAATACCAGCTTGCGCTATGCGCTAAAAATTCCCATCCGGGAGATTTGGGAAGCACATCGACAGGCCAAGCGCGACCTGATTGAACGGGTGAACCGGATTGACCCCGTCGGCATGAACCCCGACGTCTTCACCCTCGGTTTCGCCAGGCGCATGGCCGCTTATAAACGCGCCGACCTGCTGTTTCTGGACAGCGCCAGACTCCTGCAGATTGCTGCAAATTCTGGCCGCTTCCAGATCTTCTACGCCGGCAAGGCCCATCCGCACGACCAGGACGGCAAGGACATCATCAAGCATCTCTATCAAATGAAAGAGGCGCTGAAGGATAAAATCAAAATCGTCTATCTCGAAGAATATGACATCGATCTGGCCAGGGCACTGGTCGCGGGCGTGGATCTCTGGCTGAACACGCCGCAGCCGCCGCTCGAAGCCTCCGGCACCAGCGGCATGAAAGCCGCCATCAACGGTGTGCCCTCCCTCAGCGTGCTGGATGGCTGGTGGGTCGAAGGATGTATCGAAGGGGTGACCGGTTGGGCCATCGGCCAGGATGGCGGTCTGGAAAACCACGATCACCGTGCAGCGGATGCCCAGTCGCTTTACAACAAGCTCGAGATGATCATTATTCCGATGTTTTATAAGGAGGGGGGGCGTTATGCCGATGTGATGCGCAACGCCATCGCGCTCAATGGCTCTTTCTTCAACACTGAACGCATGTTGAACCAGTACATCACCAAGGCCTATTTCAAATGAATGTCCCGCACCTGGGCGGGGAGCTTCCCAACCCGAGTGGGTGAAAATACAAATTCTGATACTGCCCCGCCATTTTTAATCATCATCGTATTTCTGACGTGGCGGACTGCCGTCATAAACCAGGCTCTGTCTGTGCATCAGATACACATCCCGAATGAAGCTGTAGCGGTCGATGGCCGCCTCATCCAGCATCTCTTCTTGCTTCAACAGACCAGCACGCGTGTCCAAACCCTCTGCAGCCCACGCGCTGTTGCGCGTCGGAACATGTTTGGTGTTGCTGATGACGCTGACGAAGCTATCCGCATAGAGTCCAGTGCCATCGCGGATCGAGCTCGGCCCCAAGATCGGCAGCATCAAATACGGGCCGCTCGGCACCCCCCAGTAGCCGAGTGTTTGTCCGAAATCTTCGTTGTGCTTTTCCAGCCTGTCGGTGATGTTGATCAGGCCGAGCAGGCCGAAAGTGGAGTTGAAGACCACGCGTGCTCCATCGCTGACAGCTTGCTTGAACTTCAACTGTAGTAGGTCATTGGCGGTAACCACCACATCGTCCAGATTGGAAAAAAAGTTATTGACCATGGTCTTCACGGGGCTGGGCATGACTTTGTTGTAACCCTGTGCGACAGGTTTTACCACTGCCCGGTCCAGTGTGTCATTGAACTTGTAGACGACGCGGTTGAACGATTCGAACGGGTCTTTTTGCTGCGAGGCTGCAGTGGAATTTATGGTGCCGCAGCCTGTCAGTAACAGGCTCGCAAATAGCAGGGGAATTCTAATCAGTTTCATGGGCGATCAGCTTTGCTTTAGCAATGTTTAAAATTGTTCAATCGTCTCCGTGGTGCCAAACGAATAACCTTGGAATTAAGTACCCCTAAGCTCGTTCATGCGTCACTGCACAAATTCTTGTGAATTGTCATACTCAGCATGAGCAGCCTAATGCAGCGCCTGATTGACTTTGCCCAAGTCTTCTTCAGCCAAACCCCCTACCGCTGCCTTCAGGCTCAGCTGGCTGATCAGGTAGTTATATTCCGCTTGATAAAGATCGCGGCGCGTCGAATAGGCTTGCTGTTGCGCGTTAAGCACATCCAGGTTGGTCCGCACCCCGACTTCATGCCCGAGCTTGCTGGCCTCAAGCAGGCTCTCGCTCGATTTCAATGCTTGTTGCAACGCTTGCACCTGAGCGATACCGTTCACTACCCCCAAGTACGTCTGGCGTGTTTGCAGTTCGACGTTGCGACGCGTGTTCTCCAGTTCCTGCTTGGCGCGTTCGCGATTCGCTTCGGCTTCTCGCCATTTGGATTGCGTCGCGCCACCTTGGAACAGCGGCATATTGAGCTGTACGCCCACTGATGTCGCACGCGTGTCGCTGCCGACACCGAAGGTGCTGCCGTTCGCCATGTTCTTGGAAACGTTCGCCACCAGATCCAAGGTTGGCAGATGCCCACCACGATTTCGATCCACTTCTTTCTCGGCTATCTCGGCAGTAGCTTGTGCGATAGCGATCTGGTGATTGTGTAATTGAGCCTTTTCCACCCACTTAACCGGATTGGCCGGTTGCGGAGATTCAAGAGAAAATTGCTTACCCAAAGGATTCAATTCGCCAGGTTCCGCATTGATCAACTGCTGCAAAGTACGGCGCTTCACTTCCAGATTGCTCTGTGCTGCAATCTCTTGCGCGGTGATCAGGTCAAAGCGTGCCTGCGCTTCATGTGTATCAGTAATGGTTGTCGTACCTACTTCGAAGTTGCGCTTAGCCTGTTCGAGTTGTTGCGAGATGGCGGTCTTCTGCGCCTCGGCGAGTTGCACGCTGTCTTGCGCGATCAGCACATCGAAGTATGCCTGTGCGACGCGCAACACCAGATCCTGCTCGGCGATCTTGAATTGCGCCTCGGTTTGCGCGACCTGCAATTCGGATTCTGTATAAGCCGCCCAGTTCTGTTCGCGGAACAGCGGTTGAACCAAACTCACACCGTAACCGTTGCTGTTGTAACGCTGCCCCCCCGAGGGAAATGGCGCCGTTCCCTTGTACTGGGTGCTGACATCGTTATAGGTCGTATTCGCGCTGAGATTGACGGTAGGCAACAAGAGCGCGCGGCCTTGCGGCAGCTTTTCCTGTCCGGCCTGTCGCGCTGCACGCGCCGCCGCGAATACGGCATCCTGGCCTTGTGCCGCATGGTAGATTTCCAGCAGGTCAGCCGCTTGGACAAGAGTCGCTTGTGTGAGCAGTGCTGCCAGGACGATTTTGTGTGTGTTCATGATTTTCCCTAACTGTAGTGGTTGGTGCATGCCACTCGTTGTACTTCGCAATCAATGACATTACTTACCTGCCGTCAATGTTCACTCCATCGCTTCATGGATATCGACCGGTGTCGGCTGTTTGCGGGGATGGCGCAACAGCAGGATCAGCGGCACCGCACATAGCGTGACCCACATCATCAAGCGGAAATCCTGCAAATAGGCGAGTGTTGCCGCTTGCCTTGTCACCTCGGCGTTGATCGCCATCAACCCCTGCTCAGTGTCAAGATCATAAACGCCTGCTTCGACAGCCTGCCGCAACGGCAAACTGAACGGGGTGATGTAATCGGCAAACGCAGCATGGTTGGCCTGAGTGTTGTGCGCCAGATTGGTAATGACGACCGAAATGCCGATGCTGCTACCGAAATTGCGCATCAGACTAAATAACGATGTGCCCTCGTTGCGGTAGTGTTTGGCAAGTGTCGAAAAAGTAATGGTAGATAACGGCACGAAAATAAAGCCCAGCCCCAGCCCTTGCCCTGTGCCATTGCGCACTATGTCCCAGCCGGTGATGTCTGTGTTGAAGAACGTCATTTCCCAGAGCGACAGGATGGTAAGCAACAACCCGAACATAATGGTGATGCGCGGATCGACTTTATTGGCAAGCTTACCGACGACAAACATGGCAATCAGCGTGCCCACCCCACGTGGGGCGAGCAGCAAACCAACATCAATGACGGGATAACCCATCAGGCTTTGCATGAACGGCGGCATCAGCGCCATGGTTGCGAGCAGAATGATGCCGACAATAAAAATGGCCAGCAGACCGAGTGTGAAATTTCGGTCCTTGAATAATCCCGGTTCGATGAATGGATTTTTGTAGGTGAAAATATGGGCAACGAACATGTAGAAGCACAACCCAGCCAAGACGCCTTCAATGACGACTTCGCGGCTGGCAAACCAGTCGAGCGACTCCCCCCGGTCGAGCATCATCTGCAAGGCTCCAATCGCCAAAGTCAGGAAAGCGAATCCCATCAAGTCGAAACGGCGCGAGTGCTCGATTTCAGTTTCCTGAAGGTATTTGCTCAGACCGAACCAGGCGAGTAAACCAAAAGGCAGGTTGATATAAAACACCCAACGCCAGCTGTAATGCTCAGTCAGCCAGCCGCCGAGCATGGGGCCTAGAATCGGCCCCACCATGACGCCCATTCCCCACATTGCCATTGCCGAGCCGTGTTTTTCTTTCGGATAACTGTCCAGCAGCACCGCTTGCGACAACGGGACGAGGGCGGCACCGAACACTCCTTGCAGCAAGCGAAACAGTACGATCTGGGTGAGATTTTGTGCCGCGCCACACAGCATGGAGGCGATGGTGAAACCAACCACCGATAAAATAAAAATCCGCTTGCGACCGAACCGCGCAGTCAAGAAGCCAGTGAGCGGCATGAAGATGGCAGCGGCCACGATATAGGATGTCAGCACCCAGGAAATCTGATCCTGAGTCGCACTCATCGAGCCTTGCATGTGCGGCAGCGCGACGTTGGCAATGGTGGTGTCGAGCGCCTGCATGATGGTGGCCAGCATCACAGCCAGCGTAATAAAGCCGCGATGTGCGATTTCTTCCTCTGCGCGGCAGGCTGAGTATTTGCCAGTCATAGTTACAGCGTGATGCCTAGGAGGCGGCGCTTATGGCCGGTATCGATTTCCACCCACGAACTCAGTCCGGCACGCAAGTCGGGCAGGGACTTCGCATTTTCCAGTCGTATGCGCACCGACACCCGCTGGGCGATCTTGACCCAGTTGCCGGTGGCGTTCTGCGCCGGAATGACCGAAAACTCAGAGCCGGTTGCCGGGGCAACGCTTTCGACCGCGCCCTGCAATTTGGTGTCCGGGTAGGTGTTAACGCTGATGCTCACTGTTTGTCCTGGGTGTACATAGGTCAGATCGTCTTCGGTAAAGTTGGCTTCGATCCAGACATCGTCGGCTACCAGCAACATCGCGGTACTGCCTGTGGCAACAAATTGACCGACCTTAGGCGGCTTGCTGACAGCGCCGGACATGGATGCACGCACTTCTGTATTGGACATATCCAGTTTGGCTTGTTCAAGTTCCGCTTGTGCCGCGAGATAGCTTGGATGACGTTCGACAGGTGTATCGGGATTGCCACCCAGCGCTTCCCCAATGCGTTTCACTTCCTGCTCCAGCAGAGTAATCTGTTGCGTGGTCACGTCAGTGTTGTGTTTCACATCATCCAGTTTGGATGCCGAAATGAAATTCTTTTCTGCCAGATCGGTTTGACGATGCAAATCTTTCACGGCGAAATCATGATTGGTTCGCGCCAGTGCGACTTCAGTCAGTTTTGCGCGGTAGCTGGCCTTAAGTCCAGCAAGGTCGGTGCGCACCTGGGCTAGTTTGGCTTCAGCTTTTGCCACAGCTATGCGGAACTGGGCCGGGTCAATACGAAACAGCGGTTGCCCTGCCTGGACAGTCTGGTTTTCTTGCACCAGAACTTCCTTTACCGTACCGGGCACCGACGAACTGACAGGCACTTTTTGTGCCTTGATATAAGCATTGTCCGTTTCCACGAAACGTCCACCATGAAGATAAACAGCCAGACTGATAAGACCAATCAGCAACGGCACAACGATCAAAAGTATCATGCGTTTCCGCTGACGTTGAGGCCGATGCTCTTCCGTAGCGGGATGTGTTTTATGGGAATGATGGTGATTGGTCATAAGAATTTACCCAGCGGTGAACGAGTCGTAGTTGCTATTGCGACGCGAGGTTATCGCGCATCTTGCGCAGGGCGAGGAAAACAATGGCGGTTTGTCGTTCGTCGAGATCGCGCAGCACATCAGCCTGGATCGCCGCAGCGACTTGTTTGATTGCAGCCAGATGGGAGGCGGCGGCAGGCATCAAGAACATCCGATATGCCCGCCGATCCGAGGGGTCGGCGCGACGTTCGACCAATCCGGCATCCGCCAATTGGTCGATCAAGCGGGCGAGCGTGATGGGCTGCACTTCCAGCATTTCAGCCAAATCGACCTGGCGAACACCTTCGTGGCGTGCGACATAAACGAGCGCCCGCGCCTGAGCCAGTGTGAGGGAGCTGCCCTCCAAGCGTTGCTGGAAGGCCCGCCGCATTAACCGGGAAACATCCACCAACAGAAAACCGAGACTGTCCTGATTCAATTCCATGAGTCATCGCAACTATAGTAAGTAATGCTTATTATACGGTGACGGTACGATGATTGTCAAGATTTCCCGAATGAGCAATCTGCTATCCAGATCGGAAAGAGGGGGCTTTTGATTCTCGATAGCAGCCTTTGCGGTGCCTGATCTTGCCCGACTGAGCCTGGCCGACCGCGACAGGAGGGCGGCCGCCTCCTGTCCTGGCGCAATGCAGTAGAGCATCGCTTCGAAGCTCCCGGGAACAATAGCGCCTCTTCGGCGAATTACGCAATCAAGCTAATCCTATAGCTGAAATTCGCCACCCTCCGATACACTTTGGGGATAATGAAAACTCTTCGCGTGGTTGCAAATTGCCCTTCCCGGAAGCAGAACTTGGCGAATAGCAGTCGCCCCATAAGAAAGATTGCGACTTCCCAATATTAAGGACAGCCAAATATTATTAGGTGGCATAAACAAAGTAATTCTGAACTGACTTTGCTCGGAATAAATACCAACCGACTATTCCCGTAAATCCAATACCAATAAGGGTATATCCACGCTGGGCGGTTCTAAAGTCGATGCGCTTTACCCACACCCAGTCTCGCTCCCTCCACCTCGCGCCACAAATTCTCATCCGAGGTATCTGTGTAAATGCTTGTTGTTTGAAGGCTGGCGTGTCCAAGCAGTCGCTGAATGACATTCACAGGAACGCCGGACAACGCCAAATGACTGCCGCAAGTGTGGCGCAGCCAATGAACGGTAGCGCGTTCAAACGCTTTGGCTTCAACACACCTATCGTCATCTTTAAGCGATTGCGCGATGTCGCCAAAAAATGACCTGATCGATTTTGCCAGCGCGCTCGTGGTCAAGGGCCTGTTTGAGGTCTCGCTGGCAATGAGCGGGGCTTCTGCTGGATTAGACATGATGTCCGAGCTTAATCCGCGATAGGCCAGATACTCTTGCAGCAACAAGATCACTGCACCTGGCAAGGGCACTGTTCGCCACTTTCCGCCTTTGCCGTACACCTTGAGCATCCAGCGCACACCCAATCCATCCGATAGCGGCATGGTGTACATCCGGCCAATGGTTGCATCGACCAGCTCTGATAGTCGCAACCCCGTGGCATGCGAGAAGGGCAATGCAAAACGCAGTCTGGCCGTGCAGGGGGTCACCGGCAGTTCAAGCAAATGATCCATCATGTAACCCCACTGGCCGATAGAGAGCGCCCGCGTAAACTCTACATCCGGGTCAGATTCAGTGCGATGGGCGGCAAGGGACTTCGCAACCGCGCTCCACGGATTGAACGCGCAATACTGCACGCGTACCAGCCACTCGAACAGGTTGCCGATGATGGTCAGCGCGTGCCTGACGCTGCTGGCCGATAGCGCGCCATCAAACGGCTTCCAGGCCTGCTTGTGCCGCTCAACTTTTTTCGCGCCAATCCATTCGGATTGCGCGACGCGGAAAGGCCAGTCGCCGGGCTCGGTTCTACCTATCATGGACAGCCAGTCTCGGTAGGATGCGCAATCCTCAACGGTCAGATCAGACATTGCCTTGCCTCGCTCCAGAATTGCCCATAGCAGAATTCTTTCGGTTTCCTTTTG
>Ga0209211_10004716_pt1 | contig 20935 bp, 18 predicted proteins | sample RifGroA2_FD_183992 | JGI IMG/M metagenome (GOLD analysis project Ga0209211, IMG submission 183992) | Groundwater microbial communities from Rifle, Colorado, USA - Groundwater A2 (SPAdes) (version 2) | ecosystem: Environmental > Aquatic > Deep subsurface > Groundwater | place: Rifle, Colorado...
ACTGGGCCGAGGTTCTTCTGATTAAGCGGGAAAGGACAGTTTCAGCTAAGCGTTTGATCAACCTATTGATTCGGACCGGATCAATAGGCTACATTCACAGGCGTTTCATCACACGACTGCGAGCGTGAAAGACCAAAATTCAACATCGGCGACTTCCCTCGCCACACAGGCCAGTGCAGATGTCAGCGACCATGCCGACTTCAGACTGTTGCGCTATTTTTCGACGGCCAGCCTGACTGCCTTTGTGGTGGTTGCCCTGTTGCTGGGCTATGTATTTCGCACCTTGTCGGTCGACACCCTGGTCAACGGCTACCAGAGTGAACACGTCAACCACGCCAGAATCATCGCCAATCAGATGTGGGCAGAGCACTTTGCCCCCCTGGTTCAGTCGGTGGCCGACCAGCCCGACGCACAGTTGTCGGCGTCGCCCCTGCTGCCAACCATTCACCAAAAGGTGCTCAGGCTGCTGGAGGGCACCCAAATTTACAAAATCAAGGTCTATGACTTGCGGGGCCGGACAATTTACTCCACCGAACTTGAGCAAATTGGCGAAAACAATAACCAAAATGCCGGCGTGATAGGCGGCTTGCGCGGACTCAACAGCTCCGAACTGGTGCACCAAAATCAAGTCAGCTCCTTTGAGGGGGAACAGCAAGACCGTGCCGTAATTGAAAGCTACATCCCGAATTACAACCCGGTCACAGGCCAGGTGAGTGGCGTTTTCGAAATCTACCGCGATGCCACCTCGGTGCTCGCGGAAGTCGGCCGTCGGCAGTGGCTGCTGGTGGCGGCCGTGGTCGCGCTGCTGGCGCTGCTTTACCTGGCGGTATTCCTGATCGTCAAAAACGCCCAGGACCACATCATTGTGCAAAATCAGGCGCGCCAGAAAGCACAGTGGGCGCTGGCCTTGAGTGAGGAGCGTTGGAAATTTGCCCTGGAAGGCGCCGGCGACGGCGTTTGGGATCGCAATATGCAGACCGGTGCTGTTGTGTTCTCCAGGCGCTACAAGGAAATTCATGGCTTTGCGGCCGATGAGCTGGAGAACCACACCGAGGCCTGGAATGCGCGCGTTCATTGTGACGATCTGGCCCGGATCGAAGCGGACCGGGCGACTTATTTTGCTGGTGACAAGCCCATTTACGCCAACGAACGGCGGATGCAGTGCAAGGATGGCAGCTGGAAATGGATCCTCTCGCGTGGCATGGTGGTTGCGCGCGACGCCCAGGGGCAGCCGTTGCGCATGATCGGCACCCACACCGACATCACCGAGCGCCATCAACGCGAGGAAGCCCTGCGCCTGGCCTCTACCGTCATCCTCACCATGGATGAGGCCACCACTGTGACCAACCTGCACAACGAAATTATTTCTGTCAATCCGGCCTTCACCCTGATCACCGGTTACACGCCCGAGGACGTCATTGGCAAAGACCCCAAACTATTGTCATCAGGCACACATCCGGTCGACTTCTACCAAACCATGTGGCGGCAGCTTGCCAGCACGGACAGTTGGCATGGCGAAATCTGCAATCGGCGCAAGAGTGGCCAGTGCTACATGGCATGGCTTTCCATCAAACAAGTGCGCGATGTGCAGGGCCGGCCCACCCACTACGTCGCGGTGTTTTCCGATATTTCAGAGCGCAAGGCAAGCGAAGAGCACATCCTGCACCTGGCGCATTTCGACATGCTGACCGGGCTACCCAATCGCACCCTTTTTTCCGACCGCCTGCGCCAGGCCATCGCCAAGGCGCGTCGCGACAAGTCGGGACTGGCCCTGATGTTTATTGACCTTGATAAATTCAAGCCAGTCAATGACGAGCTTGGTCATCAGGTGGGTGACCTGCTGCTGAAAGCCGTGGCACAGCGCTTGTTGGACTGCGTGCGGCGCGAGACCGACACTGTGGCGCGCATCGGCGGCGACGAGTTTGTGGTGATCCTGCCTGACATCGAAGCAGTCCAGACGGCCAAGCTGGTCGCCGACAAAATACTGGCGGCGCTGGCCCGGCGCTTTGACATTGGTGCGCACCCAGTCCATATTTCGTCAAGCATCGGTATTGCCTTTTTCCCGGAGCAGGGCAGCAATGAAAATCAGCTCATGAAAAGTGCCGATGCGGCCATGTACCAGGCCAAGCAAAACGGGCGCAATCAGGTGGTTGCCGCGCTGCTTTCACACTGACGCAGCGTCAGACCAAAGGCACCGGCTCAAACACCTCCACCAGCAGCGCCATGCTGCGCAGGTGGGTTTTCCAACAAGTCAGAGAGCTGGCAAGACTGGCGCAGCCGCACAGGGTGCGGCAACACACAGACGGGCATTCCGAACCACTTTAGTCTTGGCGTCTGACTTCACGAGGCGCCCTATGACCCATTTCCTTCTAACAGTTCGTTCTCTCACCGCAGTGACCGCCGCCGCTTTGTTGTGCTCGGCTGCTGCACTGGCAGCGCCGTCAACAGCGGCCACCGAGGCCCAGGCACGTTACCGCCAGGACATGGCCGCATGCAACAGCGGTCAGACCCAGCAGGCCCTGGTCACCTGCCGCCGCGAGGCGGGCAGTGCCTTGTCAGAGGCCCGGCGCGGCCACTTGAACGATACTCCGGGTCAATACCAACAAAATGCACTGCTGCGCTGCAACGTGCATCAGGGTGATGACCGCCTGGCCTGTGAAGCGCGCATGGGCGCCGCCGGCATAGTGGAAGGCAGCGCTGCAGAAGGCGGCATCCTGCGCCAGGGCGTGGTCATCACGCCGGTCAAATAAGTCCGACCAGCACGGCTTTCAGGCTTGCCGGACAATCCGGCATTTACAGCCATGGCCCAGCCCCCACATGACCACTTCACTCAAAATTGATTTTGTCTCCGACATCTCCTGCCCCTGGTGCGCCATCGGTCTAGCGGCACTGGAGCAGGCCCTTGACAACTTGCAGGGCGAAGTGACGGTGCAGATGCACGTGCAGCCCTTTGAGCTCAACCCGCGGATGCCGGCTGGTGGCCAGGACATCACCGAACACCTGACGCAAAAATATGGCTCCACCCCGGAGCAGCAGGCGCAGATTCGCGACACCATCCGCCAGCGCGGGGCCGATGTGGGTTTTGTCTTCAACCCCTCGGGGCGCGGCCGCATCTACAACACATTTGCCGCGCACCGCCTGCTGCATTGGGCCGGAATGGCATCGCCAGAGCGGCAACTGGCCCTGAAAAAAGCCTTGCTGGTGGCCTGCCACAGCAACAGTCAGGCCATGGAATCAACCGAAGTGCTGCTGGAGACGGTAGCGCAAGCCGGGCTGGACGTGGCGCGTGCCAGCCAGATTTTGGCCAGCGACGAATTTACCGCCGAGGTGCGTGCGACCCAGGCGTTTTACAGCAGCCAGGGCATTGAGTCGGTGCCCGCCGTCATCATCAACGACCGGCACCTGATCTCGGGCGGCCAGCCCGCGGCGGTCTTTGAGCAGGCACTGCGCCAGATTGCAGAAACCCTGGACCGTTCCTAGTCGCACCGCGGCGCGCTGCCACGCCGTTTTCTTACCGGCCCGCCACCGACAGTGCGGGCTTGTCGAGACTGCCGGCACGCGGACTGTGGGTAGCTCCAAACTGAATATCGCCGGTGAGCTGACCACCCTCTTCAATGACGACTTTACCGTAGCGAATCTTGCCGGTGACCTTACCTGTGGCATAGATCACCAGTTTCTGGCGCACCGTCAGATTGCCGTCAAACTGGCCATAAATCTCGGCGACGTCGATCTCGGCTGAGCCCTTGAAAGCACCTTGCTCCGCGATTTCCATGACCCGCGAATCCATGGTGGCTTCAACCAAACCCTCGACCACCAGCGTGTCGCAGTCCGTGATCTCCACGCCTTTGAGCTTGATGTTGGGACCCACGATGAGCTTGCTCCCGCCAACCGGCGCCGATACGCTGACATTGTTGACAGCCACGACAGCAGGACTCGTCACCGACTGGGTCGCCGCCGCGCTAGGTGCGCCATAACCGGCGCCTTGCGTCGGCAGAGGCACCACATGCCGAGCCGTAGCAGGCTCTGTTTCACGTTTATTGAAGAAGTTCGGTGACATGGCCATTGGGTTCCTTTTTAAAACCCCATGCTAAGCGGGCTGGCGCGCCAAGTCGCCACTGAAAATGCAAGTTTTGTAACAGATTGAATGCCCGCCAAGCCAGTCCTGCGCTGGCCTCAGGCGGCTTGGTAGGCCCGCGCCAGTTGCTGCACGTTGAGGCGGGCCTTGAGGCGTGCCGCCATCAGGTACAAGCCGCCGAGCTTGCGGTGCAAAAATAGCGTGTCAATGGGGGGAATGTGCCAGAAATCACGGTCCAGCCCGAGGGCCATGCCGGCTTCGCGCAGGCGTGGCACCAGGTCGGAGCTGGCAAAGTCGAAGTTGCCCTGTTGGCGCAGCGGCGTCAGCGCCAGTTCGCACAATGACAGCACGGCGTCCTGGTGTTTGGGCTGGGTCTGTGCGGAAAAATAGCCAATCACCAGCAGCGTCCGCTTCATGGCGGCACGGTCACCCGCCATCGCCGCCATCATCAACGCGCGGTAGCCCTGGCCAAATTCGAGAGAAAAGCTGCGCGTAGCGCCAAAATCGAGCAGCATCAATTGCCGGGTTGCCGGGTCATACCGGTAGTTGGCAAAGTTGGGGTCGGTCTGCATCAGTCCAAACTCGAACAACTCCCGAAACAGCAGGCCCACCAGCAGGCTGACAATGCGATCACGCTCGGCTTGCGGCGCATCCACCATCGACTCCACCGGCACGCCGCCGACATAGGACATGGCCAGCACGTTTTTGGTGCTCAGGTCGGCGTGAAAGGCGGGCACCACAAATTCTGGTGCATCCGCCAGCAGCCCGGCAAAGCGCAGCAGGTGCGCGCCCTCCAACTGGTAGTCGGCTTCTTCGCGCAACTGGCGTTTGGCCTCGGACAGCAGTGGCGCCAAGTCCAGCGTTTTGGGAATCAGGCCCGAAAGGCGCAGCAGTGACGCGACGTTGTTGACATCGCTGCTGATGCTCTTGCGCACACCGGGGTACTGGATCTTGATCGCCAGGTCGCGCCCGTCCCTGGTTGTGGCGCGGTGCACCTGGCCAATCGAGGCGGCGGCTATTGGGTTGAAAGAAAACGGCTCGAAACGCTGTTGCCATCCGGCGCCCCAATTGGCACTGAGCACCGCCTGCACCTGGCGCCGCGGCATGGCCTGGGCATCCGAGCGCAGCCGATCCAGGAGCGCGGCGAGCTCGGGCGGCAGCAGGTCGCCGGCATCCATCGAGACCAACTGACCCAGCTTCATCGCCGCGCCGCGCATTTGCGCCAGTTGCTGCGTGACGCGGTTGACGTTTGCGGGGGTCAGCAACAGGTCGCTCAAATTAGGGCGTTTACCCTGGGCCAGCTGGCGCGCGCCTTCCATCAGCATATTTCCTGCCACCCCCGTGGCCATTTGCCCCAGGCGCGCCAGGCGGCCCAGGCGACTGCTGGGCACGGGCGAACCGGGGGCATCAGGGGATGTTTTCAAGGCAATGACTCACAAGACATGGTGCGACATTACGGCACAACACGGGAAGCCTTGCAGCTTGACTGACATTGCCGCCATGGTCCATATAGGGCGGACTTGCATCCGCCATGGTCGACTGAAGTCGACCCTACAACAAACCCCTACAAACACACGACTACCGGCCCGTAGCCCGGATGCAACGCAGCGAAATCCGGGAATTTACCTTAACACCCGGCCGGCAAGGTTTTCAATGAGGAACAACAATGCGTCATCTTTTCTTGCCATCAAAGGGGCTTCAGCCATGCGCCAACAGCAACGTTTTGTCCAGTCCACGCAGTGGCTGCGCCCGGTCACGCGCTGGGCCACGCGCTTCTCATTAAATGCGCCACCGTGGCTGCCAGCGCCACTGCGCAACGCCCCGTTGCGCCTGACTTCGCTGGTGTTGAAGGCTTATCACCGGGTGCTGCGCTGGTGGTTTGAATGAGCGGCTTACGTCAGCTTGGGGGTATGAGGCAGTTTGATGGTGAATTTTGTAACCGCGCCAGAAGACGTTGCCAAAATCGTGCCCCCATGCCCGACGATGATGGACTTGGCAATGGCCAACCCCAAGCCTGTTCCGTCAGCGTGCTGGCGTGCTGGATCCACCCGGAAGAAGCGGTCAAAAATGCGCTCCAAAAACTCGGGTGCAATGGTGTCGCCGACGTTTTCCACCGTCACCGTTAACGCGTTAGATGCCTGCCCCAATGCCACCCGTACGCAGCTGTCCGGGTCGGCATGGCGTATTGCATTGGACAGCAGGTTGCCCAACGCCCGGCGCAACATCAGGCGGTCGGCCAGCAGCGGCACAGCGCCCTCGGCGCTCAGACTGAGCTGCAAATTTTTTTCATCGGCCACGGCTTCGTAATAGTCGAACAAGGCGCGCACCTCACTGGCCAGATCAACGGTCTCCCGGCTCGGCACCACCAGGCCATTTTCCGCCTTGGCCAGCAGCAACATGTCAGAAATCATGCGCGCCATGCGCTCCAATTCTTCAGCATTGGATTCGAGCACGCTGCGGTATTGAGCAACATCACGTGGGCGCGACAGGACCACCTGGGTCTGCGTCATCAGATTGCTCACAGGCGTGCGCAGCTCGTGCGCAATGTCGCTTGAAAAATCAGACAGGCGCGTGAAGGCTTCATCGAGTCGCGCCAGCATGTCGTTGAGCGACTGCGCCAACTCAGCCAATTCCACCGGCATATGCTGCATCTGCAGGCGATGACTGAGCTGCTGCGCCGTCACCACCTGGGCCTGCTCGCGCATGGTGCGCAAGGGCATAAGCCCCCGGCGCACCGCAGCCCAACCCAGGACGCCAGTCAGAGCGACGGCCGCTGCCACAAACAACCACAGTGTTTTCAGGAACGCGCTTAAGTAAGCAGTGTGTTGCGCAATGTCAGTTGCCACAGCGACGTACACATTAACCGGAAGGCCGTTGCTGTCCAACGTAGCCGTGGGAATTTGCGCCGCCAACCCTCGGTAAGTCTGACTGCCCTGCGTCCATGAACCCGACCGGCCAGGTGTCCGTGTGGCCTGATCAAGCACCACTTCAGGGCTGAAGTTGGCATTGCCAGTCGCAAAAATTACCGATTGATCCGCATCGATCACCATCACCTCCAGCCCTTGGTGACCCACCAATGACTGTGCCAATTGGTGCGTAAATTGTGTTAGCCCCTCATGTGAAGTCACCGCAAGGAAGGCCTGTCGGGTCAACTCCATCTTGCCGGAGAGCACTTCCATGTCGAGCTCTTCAAAGTGTTGCTCAACCGAGGCAGCAATGACGAAACCAAGCGCCAGCAGCACCGACGATGCCGCCGAGACAAACATCAGCGTCAAGCGCTGCGTCAAGGAAATCCGGCTCACGCTACGCAAGTGGGATCCTCCAGCACGTAGCCCATGCCGCGCACCGTGCGGATCAGCTTGGGCTCAAAGGCGTCGTCCACCTTGGCGCGCAGGCGGCGCATGGCGACCTCGATCACATTGGTGTCGGAATCGAAATTCATGTCCCACACCTGCGAGGCAATCAACGAGCGCGGCAGCACCTCGCCCTGGCGGCGCAACAGCAGCTCCAGCAGGGCGAACTCCTTGGCGGTCAGGTCAATGCGCTGGCCCGCGCGGCTGACACGGCGGCGCATCAAGTCCAGTTCCAGATTGGCCGCGCGCAAAAAGGGGTCCGTCGGGGCTTTGCCGCCACGGCGCAACAGCGTGCGAACGCGCGCCAGCAATTCGGAAAACGCAAAGGGTTTGAGTAAATAGTCGTCGGCACCCAACTCCAGTCCCTTGACGCGGTCATCCACCGCATCGCGGGCGGTCAGAAACATGACGGGCATGTCCTTGCCAGAGCGGCGAATGCCGGCCAATACCCCCCAGCCATCGATGCCGGGCAACATCACATCCAGAATGGCCAGATCGTAGTTTTCAGTCAAAGAAAAATGGAGTCCGTCGACACCATCGCGGGCCAGATCAACCATGAATCCGGCCTCGGTCAGGCCTTGCTTCAGGTAGTCCCCGGTTTTGAGTTCGTCCTCGACGATGAGGATTTTCATGACAGTTTTTCTTTCTTGGTCAAGCGTTGGTTATTCTGCCCTGATGCGGGCAGTTTTCGCCAGGACGGAAAAAATAAGCGGCGGCAGCAACAGCATTTGCAGCACGGGTACCCAGCCGATTTCCAGCACGGAGATCAGCGGCATGGCCTCGGTATAAGTCCAACGCGCCAATCTGTGGACGGCCACCCATTCAAGCAGCACCCCGATTACCAAACCGGTTGTCAGCATGATGGCATAAGGCTTGAGGCCTGGCCGGGTGAACCAATCGCTGCGGCCCATCGCCATGCGCCCTGCAACATAGATCAACCCGACCAGGACACCGTCACCCAGGCTGGCCACAAAGCAGTGCCACCAGGTGGCAGCACTGTAGTCCATGTCAACGTACAAAAAAGCCTGGCCCATTTCCCACGGGTAATTCAGCGCCACGGTGATGACGAACAAACGCACCCACAATGGCAAACGGTTCCACCCATGCATGGCCATTCAGCGCAGCCGCAGCGCGTTGCCAATGACCGAAGCCGAGCTGAAACTCATGGCCAGCGCGGCAATCAACGGGGACAGCAGCCAGCCAGTGAGCGGGTACAACACACCGGCGGCAATCGGAATGCCCAGGGCGTTATACAAAAAGGCAAAGAGCAGGTTTTGCTTCATGTTCCTGACGGTGGCATGTGACATCAGAATCGCCGCACTGATACCGCGCAAATCGCCCTTGATCAGCGTCACCTGAGCGCTGTTCATGGCCACATCGGTGCCGGTACCCATGGCAATACCGACATTGGCTTTGGCCAGCGCGGGCGCATCGTTGATGCCGTCGCCGGCCATGGCGACCACGCGACCTTCGTTTTGCAAGCGCGTGACCAGCGCCAGTTTGTCGGCGGGCTTGACTTCACCGCGCACTTCATGAATGCCCAACTGCTGTGCTACGGCCTTGGCCGTCGTCAAGCCATCTCCGGTTGCCATGATGATGCGCAAACCCGCCTTTTGCAGGGCTGCCAAGGCCTCGGGTGTGCTGGTCTTGATGGGATCAGAAACGGCCAGCAGGCCGAGCAATTGCGCGCCGCTGGCCAGGTACATCACGCTGGCACCCTCGGCGCGCAAGGCTTCAGCCTGGCTCACCAAGGGTGCCAACACCACGCCCACTTGCTGCATCAGCGTGGTGTTGCCCAATGCCAATGACTGTGCACCAATTTGACCTCGCACACCGATGCCAGAGCCCGACTCAAAAGCCTCGGGTTTCTCCAGCTTCAGGCCCCGTTCACGTGCAGCACTTACCAGGGCCTGGGCCAGCGGATGTTCACTGCCCTGGTCCAGACTGGCAGCCAGACGCAGCACCTCGTCGGCATTACCGCCGGGCGCCGGGACTGCGCTGTTGAAGGTGGGTCTGCCTTCAGTGAGGGTGCCGGTTTTATCCACAATCAGCGTGTCCACCTTGCGCAGGTTCTCGATGGCGGCGGCATCGCGAAACAACACGCCTTGCGCTGCGCCCTTGCCGGTGGCCACCATGATCGACATGGGCGTGGCCAGCCCCAGGGCGCAGGGACAGGCAATGATCAGCACCGCCACGGCATTGATCAGGCCAAAAACCCAACTGGGCTCAGGGCCAAACCAGCCCCACACCAGAAAGGTCGCCACCGCGATCACCACCACGGCGACGACAAAGTAGCCCGCCACCACGTCGGCCATACGCTGCATGGGCGCGCGAGAGCGCTGCGCCTGCGCCACCATTTGCACGATTTGCGACAACATGGTGGCCGCGCCCACGCGCTCCGAGCGCATCACCAGGGCGCCGCTGGTGTTCATGGTGGCACCAATCAGCTTGTCGCCGACGCGCTTGGTCACCGGCATCGGTTCACCCGTGAGCATGGACTCATCGACAGCACTGCTGCCCTCGATGACCTCGCCGTCCACCGGCACCTTTTCACCCGGGCGCACGCGCAGGCTGTCGCCCACGTGCACGCTGGACAAAGGCACATCTTCTTCCGCACCGTCGGCGCCGATGCGCCGGGCCGTCTTGGGGGCCAGCCCTAGCAAGGACTTGATCGCGGCCGAGGTTTGCGAGCGCGCCTTGAGTTCGAGCATCTGCCCCATCAGAGTGAGTGAAATGATGACGGCCGCCGCCTCGAAGTACACCGCGACGCGCCCCATCGAGATAAAAGAGTCCGGAAATACCTGGGGCGCCACAGCGGCCACCACACTGTAGACATAAGCGGCACCCGTGCCCAAGCCAATCAGCGTCCACATGTTGGGGCTGCGGTTCAACACCGACTGCCAGCCGCGCACAAAAAACGGCCAACCCGCCCACAACACGATGGGGGTGGCCAACACCAGTTCCAGCCAGCTCTGCTGCACCATGTCCAGCCATTGCAGGCGATGGCCGAACATGGCCAGCACAAACACCACCGCGGTCAGTGGCAAAGTCCACCAGAAACGCCGTTGAAAATCACGCAGCTCGGTGTTGTCGTCCTCTTCCAGACTGGGCAGCTCAGGCTCCAGTGTCATGCCACATTTGGGGCAGTTGCCAGGGTGATCCTGCCGCACCTCCGGGTGCATCGGGCAGGTGTAGATGGTGCCGACGGGGCTGGCTACCGGCGCTTCTTGCACCGCCGGTTGCACGGGGGCAACGGCACTGGCGAGGTATTGCGTCGGGTTGGCGGCAAATTTGCCTTGGCACTTGGCGCTGCAGAAATAGTACGCCCGGCCCTCATGCTGCAGCATGTGCCCGGACGATTCGGTGACGGTCATACCGCACACCGGATCAAGCAATGACAGGGTCGTGGTGCGGTTCATGACGGCTCGCCTGGCGTGACCGGTGGTGTTGGCAATGCGCCCTTACCCGGCGGGTGGTCGTGTCCAGCGTGGCCGTGGTGCATGAACAATTGCATCAGGGGGCAAGCGGCCAGCAGCAGAAAAGGCAGGGCACCCAAGGTATGCGCCAGGTGCTCGGTCAACAAAAAGTAGCCAGCCACGGCGCCCACGACGACCAAGCCTATGGCGTAGCGTGAACGCCAAAAGCCAGGTGCCCCGGTAGACGTCACAGCTGGCGCGCTTGTGGAAGGAAATCTCATTTTTCAGCGGCAACGGGAAGCCGATCCATCATCATTTGCATCATCTGGTGGTGCTCTGCCATGTCGCCCATCATGCCCATACCAGACATGCCAGACGCCATTCCCATCGCATCACCCATGGCACCGCAGTTTGCATTCATGCTTTTTGTGCCTGTGACCGCCCCTGATCCCATTGGCGCGGAGTTAAGCGCAGAGGAAGCACCCGCAGGATGGTGTGCTGTGTGTTCAGTCGTGTCCTGGCCGACGGCCAAGGCAGCAGTTCCGGACAGTGCGATGGACATGGCCAAGGCCAGGCGTGAGACGGTCATGGTGAAGCGATGTGTGCGCATGATGAAACTCCTTCAAATAAACGTTATGACCCTGTCAGGCATATTTTTGATAGACCGATGTGCTGCCGTCGCGCCGTATCAAAAGTACTTCATAAGGATTTTTAATTCCTTTGTAGGCCGGGCCATCCATGCCTGGTGTGCCCACAATCATTCCCGGCACGGTCAGGCCAATGGCATCGGGCTTCTCGCGCAGCAGGCGTTTGATTTCGCGCGCCGGGACATGGCCTTCAACCACGTAGCCACCCACTCGGGCGGTGTGGCATGACCCCAGTTGGGCCGGGAGACCCATTTGGGCGCGCACGCCTTTGTTGCCGGTGTCAGCCACCCGAACGGAAAACCCCGCCTTTTCCATCGCCGCGATCCAGTCTTTGCAACAGCCGCAGCTGGGATCTTTCCAGACTTCCATGTCAATACCTTGAGGCGCTGCTGCCATGCCAGCCAGTGGCAGCATCAGTGCCCCCATGAGCCAAAAGCGGCGGGTTGTGGTTGCGATCGTATGCATTTTCAGGTCCTTCGTCTTGGTTGAAACATGGGACGGAGTGTGTGGCCGGGGTGTCGACTTGCACATGACCGCCACATTACTTTTTTGTTATTTGATTTCGACCGAACCAATTGACCAAGATGACAAATATGTAATCTCAATGACAGGTCATTGTCGAACGGGTACGGCATAGTTGCGGTGTTTCTGCAACCGTGTGGCATGCACATGGCCTCCCAAAAAACTTTTTCCCACCTTCAACTCAAAGGAACTCAAACATGACAATGAATAGGCTTAGCCAACGCCGCTCCGTGCTGGCCGCCCTGTCCACCTTGCCCTGGCTGGGCAGCGCCTGGGCACAAGGCATGATGCCGCACAACATGCCTGCCATGCCGCACGCCATGCCCGGTATGGCAAGCTTGCCTGGCGGCGCAGCCTCCACAGTGCTGGCCCCGGTCGAGGCCATTGCCGCTGGTGCGCCACTGGCCACGTTGAAAAAGCTCGTCAACACCAGCACCCAGCCGGGTGTGTTTCGTGCCAGCTTGCGTGCCGCGCCGGCGTCGCTGGCTGTGATGCAAGACGGCACCCAAACCGAGTTTTGGGCCTACAACAACAGCCTGCCCGGCCCGCTGATCGAGGTGATGGAAGGCGATACGGTCGAAATTGAATTCATCAACGATTTGCCCCAGGAGAGCACCATCCACTGGCATGGCCTGCCCGTGCCGTCTGAGCAAGATGGCAATCCGCATGATGCCGTGCCAGCAGGTGGCCGTCGTTTGTACCGCTTCAAACTGCCCCTGGACTGCGCTGGCACTTATTGGTATCACCCGCACCCGCATGAATTGACGGCTGAACAGGTGTTTCGCGGCCTGGCGGGTCTGTTCATTGTGCGTGCCAAAAATGATCCCCTGAAAAACATCACGGAGCGTCATCTCGTCTTCTCGGACCTCAAGCTGGGCGCCGATGGCCGCATTGCCGACAACGACATGAACGACGAGATGAACGGGCGCGAGGGCCAGTTTGCGCTGGTCAACGCGCAACGCCAGCCGGTGCTGGCTTTCGATGCCAGCGGCCGCGAACGCTGGCGCATCTGGAACGCCAACAGCGCGCGCTACCTGCGCCTGACGTTGCCTGGTGCCACCTTTACGCTGGTCGGTACAGACGGCGGCCTGCTGACCAAACCGGTGACTGACCTGACCGAGTTGCTGATGGTCGCTGCCGAGCGCATCGAGGTGATTGTGGACGCACCCAAAGGCGCAAGCATGGGGGGTCTGGTCACCGAGCCGGTGGAGCGCGGCAAGATGGGCGACGTGCCGCCAGAGCACCCCATCACCCTTTTGAATGTGGATTTTTCTGCTGTCAAACCTGAGCGTCTGGCGGGCTTGTCCGAGTTGCCGCAGACCCTGCGCCGCATCCAACCGCTGGGTGCGGTCAAGGCCAAAAAGCGCGTGGTGTTCTCAGAAGAAATGTCGATGGCTGGTGGCGTACACAGCATGAAGTTTCTGGTCAACGGCAAAAGTTTTGACATGAAACGCGTTGATTTCACCAGCCGCATCAACGAGGTCGAACTCTGGGAGATTGCCAACGAGTCCGACATGGACCACCCGTTTCACATCCACGGCATCCAGTTCCAGGTGATTGAGCGCGAGCTGGACGGTAAGGTCACACCAGAGGCACTGCTGGCTTGGCGCGACATGGTCAACACCAAATCGGGCGAAACGGTACGACTCAAGCTGGTGCAGCGCCACAAGGGGCTGCGCATGTTTCATTGCCACATTTTGGAGCATGAAAACGCCGGCATGATGGGGCAGGTCAAGGTGGTGTAACGCACGTTCGTGCAGATAACGAAAAAGTAATCTGCCCGTCAGGTGTCCGAGAGACAGGTTTGGGCATACTCCCTTTCATTCATTTTTCACTTATTTTTTACTTCGAGGATGTTTCATGAAAAAATTTCTCACACCCGTTTTGATGGTGTTGCCCTTGGCCTTTACAACGGCCAGTTTCGCGCAGTCCACAGGGCAGATGAACCACACCATGCCCGGCGGTATGGTGATGTCTGGCAATACCATGGAGAAACCAGTCGCCGCCGCTGCCAATACAGCCATGGGTAATGGGCTGGTGAAAAATATCAACAAAGCCAAGGGCACCGTCACCCTGCAGCACGGTGCCTTGCCCAACGGCATGCCGCCCATGACCATGGCGTATAAAGTCAAAGACGCCGCCTGGCTCGATCAACTCAAGGCAGGTCAAAAAATCCGCTTTGCTACCGATCCGGCCGACGGTGGCATGACGGTCACACAGATCGAACTGGTCAAGTAAACAACATGGATTGCCGCGTCGCTGTCGCTCCTTTCCATGAACAGTCCCGTCATTGCGAACAAAGTGAAGCAATCCATGACTTCCGAATGCATGGACTGCCGCGCTACGCTCGCAGTGACGAAGTCTCTGTTCAAGGTCCGTGTGCGGTATCGGGACGGATTCGGGCGGCTCGCAATGACAAACAAAAATGACACCCGCTGGACGCTGCTCTTTGGCGCCTGGCTGACCGCCACTGTGGCCACGCTGGGTGCCCTGTTCATGAGCGAAATCATGGGGTTTGCGCCTTGCGTACTGTGCTGGTACCAGCGCATCTTCATGTTTCCGCTGGTGCTGATTCTGGCGCTGGGCATGTTTCCCTTTGATGCCAAGGTGACGCGCTATGCGCTGCCGCTGGCGTTCATCGGGCTGCTGATTGCCGGCTTTCATGTGCTGCTCATCCTGGGTATCATTCCCGAAGCGCTGGCACCTTGCCGCCAGGGCATTCCGTGCAAGACCATCCAGATCAAATGGTTTGGATTTGTGACCATCCCGCTGCTGTCTTTTCTGGCTTTTTTAACGATCAACGGACTGCTGCTGGCAAGCCATCTGAAGTCTTCAAAATGAAACAAAAAAATCTCTTCTTCGCGGTCGCTGCTTTGCTGGTGCTGGCATTTGCCGGGGGCGCATTTTTTTACAAAAACCAGCAAGCCGAGCAGGCGGCGCTACGCGCGGCGCAAAACATGGCCTCCCTGGTGCGCGCCGACGCCCCCAGTTTTGGCAACCCGGATGCACCGGTGCACATCGTTGAATTTTTTGACCCGGCGTGCGGCACCTGCCGCGAGTTTTATCCGCTGGTCAAGGCCATGATGACCGCGCACCCCGACAAGATTCGCCTGACGATGCGTTACGCGCCGTTCCACCCGGGATCGGAGGCAGTGGTGAAGGTGCTCGAAGCCGCGCGCAAGCAGGACAAGTTTGAGCCCACGTTGGAGGCGCTGTTTGCTGGCCAGGACAAATGGGTCATCAACCACACCTCGCATGTTGAGATGACCGGCCCTCTTCTCGAGTCGATGGGCATGGACATGGCCAGGTTGCAAAACGATGCAAACGCCCCCGAAGTGGCAGCCATGATTGCGCGTGATTTGGCAGATGCCAAGACCATGAATGTCACCATGACACCCGAGTATTTTGTCAACGGCAAACCCCTGCCGCAGTTCGGTTTTGATGAATTGAAGAAACTCGTCGATGACGAACTCGCCAACACCAAGTAGCTTTATCAAGTAGGTTCACCATGAAAATTGTTTTAAAGGCCACAGCGTTGGCGGTGCTGCTGGTTCTGTGGGGCGCTGTGCCCGCGTTGGCGCAAGAAGCCTTGCCCGGAGCCACAGTCGAGAGTCTGCTGATAATGGCCAGAGAGCGCAACCCCGACTACACCAGCATGCGTCACGAAGCCCAGGCGGCTAACGAACGCGTGACGATGGCCGGTGCCCTCATGGACCCCAAGCTGCGCATCGAATGGATGGACATCACCAAGGGCGACTCACAGTCGCCCACGCTGTGGCCCAGTGACACGGGTAGTACCAAATACACCTTCATGCAGGATTTGCCATGGTGGGGCAAGCGTGGTTTAAAGAGCGCCATTGCAGCGCATGAGGCGCAAGCTGCGGACGGCAAGGCGCAAGGCACCTGGAACATGCTGGCTGCCAAAGTCAAAACCACGCACGCCCAACGCTACTTTATTTACAACACGAAGAAGCTCACCCAGGAACTGCTTGACCTGACCAACCGGCTGGCCCAGGTGGCCCAAGTGCGTTACGCCGGTGGCCTGGCCATGCAGCAGGACGCCATTCGCGCCCAGGTGGAACAAACCGCCATGAACTCCGAGCTGGTGGCGTTAGACGGCGAAGCCCGCCAGGCCGACGCGCGGCTCAATGCTCTGTTAGCCCGAGCATCGAGTGCGCCCCTGGCTGCCCCCGAAAGCCTGCCGACGTTGCCCGCCAAGGCCAAGCTGGATGCGGATGCGTTGCTGGAACGGGTGCGCACAAGCAATCCGCAGCTTTTCTCGGAAAACGCGCGTATCAAGGCGGCAGAGCTGGCGCGTGAACTGAGCCTGAAAAACCGCTACCCCGACTTCACGCTGGCCATCACCCCGACGCAAATGCAGAGCCGCATCAGCGAATGGAGCCTGATGCTCGAGATGAACATTCCACTTCAGCAGGGCACTCGTCGGGCCCAGGAGCGCGAGGCGCAGGCCATGCTCGACGCAGCGCAAACCCGCCGCGAAGCTGTCGCCAATCAAGTGGCTTCTGATTTGTCTGAAAACCTGGCTGGAATTGAAGCCGCACAACGCACCGAACAACTGGCCAAGACCAGCCTGTTGCCGCAAGCCGAACTGACCTTTCAGGCGGCATTGGCGGGTTATGAGAACGGCAAGTTGGACTTTGCCACGCTGCTCGAAGCCCAACGCCAGGTGCGCCAGGCCAAACAAAGCCAGCTCAAAGCCCAGTTGGAAGCGCAAATGCGGTTGGCTGAAGTTGAAAATTTAATTGGGGAACCGTTATGAAAACAAGTACTGGGTTAGCCATTGGCTTGGTTGTGGCACTGGCTGCAGTCGGCGGCTATGTTGTGGGTACACGTGGTGCAGCCATGCCGGCATCATCCAGCAGCACCACGATGGCGACGGCTGTGGAATCTGATGCCGCCAAACCGGCCAAAAAACTGCTGTATTACCGCAACCCGATGGGCTTGCCCGATACCTCACCGACACCGAAAAAAGACCCCATGGGCATGGACTACATCGCGGTCTATGCCGGTGGCGCGGATGAAGAACCCTTGGCCGCCAACCAGGTCAAGATCAGCACCGACAAAGTACAAAAGCTCGGTGTGCGCACCGAGGCGGCGCAACTGCGCAGCCTTGACAGAATGGTGCGCGCCTCGGGCCGCATCGAACCCGACGAGCGCCGCGTGGTCGCCATCTCGCCCAAGTTTGAAGGTTATGTCGAACGCCTGCACGTCAACGTCACCGGCCAGGCCGTGGGCAAGGGCCAGGCGCTGTTCGAGGTTTATAGCCCGGAACTGGTCTCGGCCCAGCGCGAATACGCCATTGCCGTACAAGGCGTGAACAGCCTCAAGGACGCAGGTGGCCAGGCACAGGCAGGCATGGCACAGCTGGCCGATGCCAGCCTGCAGCGGCTGCGCAACTGGGACATCTCCGAGGCACAAATCAAGGCCTTGACCGACTCGGGCAGCACCACCCGCACGCTCACCTTCCGCTCGCCGGTCAGCGGCATCGTGATGGATAAGAAAGCACTGCAAGGCATGCGCTTCATGCCCGGCGAGGCGCTGTACCAGATTGCCGATCTGTCGAGTGTGTGGGTCATTGCCGACGTCTTCGAGCAGGACATCGGTCTGGTCAAAAACGGCGCCAAAGCGAGCGTCAACATCAACGCTTATCCCGGAAAAACCTTCACTGGCCGGGTCACCTATGTCTACCCTACCCTCACCGCCGAGACCCGCACCGTGCCGGTTCGGGTGGAGCTGGCCAACCCAGGCAGGCTGCTCAAGCCAGGCATGTTTGCCCAGGTGGAATTGCCGGTGGGCACCAAGGGTCAGGTCATCACCGTGCCAGTATCGGCAGTCATCGACAGTGGCACGCGCCAGATCGTTCTGATCGACCAGGGCGCCGGCCGGTATGAGTCGCGGGAAGTCAAACTGGGCGCGCGCAGCGACACCTATGTGGAAGTGCTTGACGGTGTGGATGACGGCGAACCGGTGGTGGTGGCCGCCAACTTCCTGATTGATGCCGAAAGCAACCTGAAGGCCGCGCTGGCTGGTTTTGGCAGCGCAGCGCCCGCCATCACCCCTGCAGCGTCGGCAACCAAAACGGTGGGCCACCAGGCCAGCGGCACCGTGGACGGGGTGGATGTGAAAGATGGCACCGTCAGCTTGAGCCACGGCCCGGTCGCCAGCCTCAAATGGCCGGCCATGACGATGGAATTCAAGGCCGCCAACGCAACGCTGCTGCAAACGCTAAAACCCGGCGCAAAAGTCACCGTCGAGTTCATTGAGCGCCAGCCCGGTGAATGGGTCATCACCAGCGTCAAGCCCGCTGGCCCGCAAGCTGGTCAATGACAGGGCCGCCATATGCTTTCAAAAATCATCGACTGGTCAGGCCGCAACCGTTTTCTGGTGTTGCTGACCACCCTGTTCATCGTCGTAGGTGGCATTTTTGCCGTGCTGCGGACACCCATCGACGCGCTGCCCGACCTGTCGGATGTGCAGGTCATCGTTTACACCGAGTACCCCGGGCAGGCGCCGCAGGTGGTGGAAGACCAGGTGACCTATCCGCTGACAACGGCCATGTTGTCGGTGCCAAAATCGAAAGTGGTGCGCGGTTTTTCATTCTTTGGCGCATCTTTCGTCTACATCATTTTTGAGGACGGCACCGACATCTACTGGGCCCGCTCGCGCGTGCTGGAGTATTTGAACTTTGCCTCCGGGCGCATGCCCAAGGGAATCTCACCGCAGATCGGCCCCGATGCCACCGGCGTCGGCTGGGTCTACCAATACGCGCTGCTGGCCAAAGACAAAACGCTGGCCGAGCTGCGCAGCATCCAGGACTGGTATGTGCGCTACCAGTTGACCAAGGCCCATGGTGTGGCCGAAGTGGCTTCGGTGGGCGGCTTTGTGCAAACCTACCAGGTGACGGTGGACCCGGTCAAGCTGCGCGCCTACAACATCCCCCTGATGAAGGTGGCCCAGGTGATTCGCGACTCAAACCGCGACGTGGGCGGGCGCGCGGTGGAAATGGCCGAAACCGAGTACATGGTGCGCGGCAAAGGCTACCTGCGGGGAAAAAGCGACATCGAGATGCTGGTGGTCAAGGCCGACAAAGGCACGCCGGTGCTGATCCGCGACATTGCGCGGGTCGAACTGACCCCCGATGAACGCCGCGGCATCACCGAGTTGAACGGCGAGGGCGAAGTGGTGTCGGGCATCGCCATGGCGCGTTATGGGGAAAACGCGCTGGAAGTGATCTCTAACCTGAAAGACAAAATCGCTGAAATTGGCCCCGGTTTGCCTGAAGGCGTGACCGTGCAAACGGTGTACGACCGCTCGGAGCTCATCAACCGCGCCATCGACACACTCAAGCGAACGTTGATCGAAGAATCGCTCATCGTCGCGCTGGTGTGCGTGGTCTTTCTGATGCATGTGCGCAGCGCGCTGGTCGCCATTTTGATGCTGCCCGTCGGCATTCTGATGGCCTTCATCGCCATGCGATTGCTGGGCATGAGTTCCAACCTGATGAGCCTGGGCGGGATTGCCATTGCCATCGGCGCCATGATTGACGCCGCCATCGTGATGATCGAAAACGCCCACAAACATCTGGAACGCCTGCCCGAAGAGCACACCACCACGCAGCGCTTTGAGGCCATGCTGGAAGCTTGCAAGGAAGTCGGCCCGGCGCTGTTTTTCTCGCTGCTGATCATCACCGTGTCGTTCCTGCCGGTGTTTGCGCTCGAAGGCCAGGAGGGCCGGCTGTTTTCACCGCTGGCCTACACCAAGACGTTTTCGATGGCGGGTGCCGCCCTGCTGTCGGTCACGCTGGTGCCGGTGCTCATGCTGTTGTTCATCCGCGGCAAGATCATGCCCGAGTCGAAGAACCCGGTGAACCGTTTTTTGATCTGGACCTACCGACCCATCATCGCGGCCGTGATGCGCTGGAAAAAGGTGACGGTCTTGCTGGCGCTGCTGGCTTTGGGGGCATCGTACTACCCAGCTTCAAAACTAGGCTCGGAATTCATGCCCACGCTCAACGAAGGCTCGTTGCTGTACATGCCCGCTTCGCTGCCTGGCATGTCGATCACCAAGGCCGCCGAGCTGCTGCAAACACAAAACAAGATCATCAAAAGCTTCCCCGAAGTGTCGTCCGTGTGGGGCAAGGCCGGGCGCGCCAACACCGCCACCGACCCGGCCCCGACCGAGATGTTCGAGACCGTCATCAACCTCAAGCCCGAGTCTGAATGGCGCGCCGGCCTGACCATCGACGCACTGATCGCCGAGATGGACAAGGCGCTGCAGTTCCCAGGCGTGGCCAACTCCTGGACCATGCCCATCAAGGCGCGCATCGACATGCTCTCCACCGGCATTCGTACGCCGATTGGCATCAAGGTGTTCGGCAATAACCTCGATGAGATGGAGAAGCTGGCCAAACAGATTGAGGCCGTGGTCAAAGCCGTGCCCGGCACCAGCAGCGCCTTTGCCGAGCGCATCACCGGCGGCTTTTACCTCAACATCGAACCCGACCGGGAGCAACTGGCCCGCTACGGGCTGGCGGTGGGCGACCTGCTCGATGTGGTGGGCACCGCCCTGGGTGGCGAGATGGTCACCACCACGGTGGAGGGCCGCGAGCGCTTTGGTGTGACCGTGCGTTACCCGCGTGAGCTCCGGGGTGACCCGCAGCAAATTGCGCGGGAGGTGCTGGTCCCCACCATGATGGGTGCCATGATCCCGCTGGGGCAAGTGGCCAAGGTGGTGGTGGCCAAGGGCGCACCCGGCATCCGCACAGAAAACGCGTTGCTGTCGGCCTACATTTATGTGGACATCCGCGACCGCGACATTGGCAGCTATGTGGCGGACGCGAAGAAGGCCGTGGCAGAACAAGTCACGTTTCCGAGCGGCTATTACGTCACCTGGAGCGGCCAG
>Ga0209211_10004718_pt1 | contig 20921 bp, 19 predicted proteins | sample RifGroA2_FD_183992 | JGI IMG/M metagenome (GOLD analysis project Ga0209211, IMG submission 183992) | Groundwater microbial communities from Rifle, Colorado, USA - Groundwater A2 (SPAdes) (version 2) | ecosystem: Environmental > Aquatic > Deep subsurface > Groundwater | place: Rifle, Colorado...
GTGTTCAATTCTTGCGTTAACAATGTATTGAACATGCTGATTACGCTCTTCAACTTTCAAGGTCATTTAGTCCAAAAAAAGATTTTATTTGAGAGCAAAGTTTGGTGTTTTCACTAACCCGATATAAATCAATCAGGCGCTTAAATTCCAAGATGTCCAATCTTCGCTCTTGAGTCTCGAATTTGGACACGTCCGATTGCGACATGTTGAGTGCAGTTGCGACCTCCACCTGAGAAAGGCCAAGTCTTTTCCTTTCAGAAGTTAGCATCTCTATAATTTGCGCGTACTCTTTGGCATGTATAGTCTTTTTACTCATAAGGATGGCATTGTGCTACCATAAACGAAATATGCGGAAATCGAATAATTTATGAATAAATTTACAGCTATTTCGCTCTTTAGCGGTGCTGGCGGGATGGATGTCGGCTTCAAAAAAGCTGGATTCAATGTCCTCGCAGCGAATGAGCTAGATGCTTATGCGTGCGATACATATGAAGCAAATCACCCAGATTCGGTTCTCTTTCGTGGGGACATCAATTCGCACACAGAAAATTTAGCTAAATATGAGGGTGTTGATTTAGTGTTCGGTGGCCCTCCTTGCCAAGGATTTTCTGTGGCTGGAAAAATGGATGCCGAAGACCCGCGAAGCAAGCTGGTTTTTGCTTTTGCTAATACTATTGACCGTCTAAAGCCCCTTGCCTTTGTGATGGAGAATGTAAAAGCGCTCGGTGCATTATCAAAATTTGAATCAGTGCGCAATGAACTCTTCCGAAGATTTTACAATGCAGGGTATTCAGTCTCAGTGATGATATTAAACGCAAAGGATTTTGGTGCTGCGCAATCTAGGGAGCGCGTTTTTTTTATTGGTGTTCGTCGACCACATACGAATATTAAAATCGGAAACATCGACAAATATAAGAAAAAAGCTGTTTCTTTGCGGCAGGCTATTTCGCATCTGGGAAAAGCTGGCACAAAATATAATTCCCGAATTTGCAATGCAAAAATTACACTTGCTACAACTCCAATACTAAGGAAATCTCCATATGCAGGGATGTTATTTAATGGGCAAGGAAGGCCATTAAACCCTGATGGATGGTCAAGCACACTGCCTGCAAGCATGGGCGGTAACAGAACCCCAATTATTGACGAGGGACATTTATTCGATAATGAGAAGAGTTGGGTTGAAAAGTACCACTCGCACCTAATGTCCGGTGGGCAACCGTTGCAACTTGGTGAAGCGCCGCCCACCTTGCGTCGACTAACTGTTGATGAAGCCGCTTTACTCCAATGTTTTCCTGAAAATTACAATTTTATTGGGCCGCAAAGTAAGGTTTTCTCCCAGATAGGAAACGCTGTCCCCTGCAATCTTGCATATGCAGTAGGTCAAGCTATTTGTGACGCGCTAAATAATCCAAGCAACTTTCACACACCATACCAAATTCAGGTTGGTGAAATGCTTGAGTTGGAACTCGGCTAAAAAGGATCAGCTTCAATTTTATATTTTCTGCGTCAGATCACTACCAATTTTTGTCCGCTTCAATTTCTGTCAGGACTCAGCTTGGCGAAAGAATGATCATTCTACATAATGCGATTATCGCTCTGCACGTTGCTTCTCGCGCCCCAAGTCGAGAATAAACCTTAATAGAAAGAAGAGCACGATGAATCAATCAACCGGACAAATTGCCATTTATCAGACCAATGACGGTCAAACGCGGATTGATGTCAGGATGGAGCAAGATTCCGTCTGGCTGCGGCAGGAGCAGATGGGTGAGCTGTTTGAGCGGGAGCGCTCGGTCATTACCAAGCACCTGCGCAATATCTTTATCGAAGGGGAGCTGGAGGAAAAAAGCAATGTGCAAAATTTGCACATTGCCGGTTCCGATAAGCCGGTGAAGCTATATAACCTGGATGTCATCATATCGGTTGGATACCGGGTTAAATCCATAGCCGGCACACGCTTTCGTCAATGGGCAAGCCAACGCCTGCGCGAATATCTGGTGCAGGGCTACACGTTGAACCAGCAGCGCCTCGAAGCACAACAGGAGAAACTGGCCGAACTCAAACAGGCGATTGCCTTGTCTGCCCGGTTGATCCACAACAAAAACCTGTCGCCTTCCGAATCGCGGGGCATTCTGGCGATTCTGGAGAAATACAGCCACGCGCTGACGGTGCTGGACGATTACGATCACCAGCGTTTGCAGGTGATAGGGACGCACATTTTGGCGCAGCCCAAAATTACTTACGATGAGGCGATGCAACAGATACGACTGTGGCGCAGCAAGGAAAATCTCGGCGGGTTGTTTGGCAACGAGAAGGACGATTCCTTCAAGAGCTCGCTGGAGACGATCTACCAGACTTTCGACGGCAAGGAGCTGTATCCCAGCATCGAGGAGAAGGCCGCAAATTTGCTGTACTTTATCGTCAAGAACCATTCGTTCAGCGACGGCAACAAACGGATCGCCGCTGCCATTTTTGTCTGGTTTCTGGAGCGCCAGGATTTTCTGTATAACGCCGACGGCGAAAAACGCATTGCCGATAATGCGCTGGTCGCGTTTACCCTGCTGATTGCCGAGAGCAAGCCAGATGAAAGGGAGATCATGGTTAAGGTGATTATCAACCTGATCAACGGCAAAAACGCATGAGCGTTCCCGCCGGATATGCAATTGCTTGCCGCCGGGGCAGTGTGAAGCAGGTCGTAATGATTGCTGATGGGCTGGCGGTGAGCGAGTTGCGGCTATTTGGATAAACCCAAATAATCCGTTAGCCGGAGTTAGCTCAAAACCCCCTCTAACTCCCCCTTGTCAGGGGGAGAACTGAACCGCTCCTCCCCTGACAAGGGGAGGTTGGGAGGGGTTTGTGGGCTAATGGATAATCTGGGATAAAGCGATAATGGATAAAACACATACAGGTAATGCCGACGCAAACGATCTGTTCCTGCTCGCCATCAACCTGACCAAGCGCTGTAATCTCGCCTGCGCCCATTGCTACATGGACGCGAAAACCATGCAACAAGGCGATAAGAACGAGCTCACCACGAACGAGGTGCGCGGCCTGCTGGATGACATCGCGGAGCGCAGTACCGAAACCATGGTCGTGCTCACCGGCGGCGAGCCGCTGATGCGCGGCGATCTGGAAGAGTTGGTAGCACACGGCACCAAACGCGGTCTTGCGATGGTGGTGGGGACGAATGGCGTAGCGCTCACCGAGAAACGTGTGCAGTCGCTGAAAGCCGCAGGAGCGATGGGTGTCGGTATCAGTGTCGATTCCCTTGATCCCGAGAAGCACGATGCCTTTCGCGGGCTACCCGGCGCGTGGGAGAAAACCATGGCTGGAATTGAATCCTGTAAGCGCTATGACTTGCCCTTCCAGATCCATTTCTCCGTCACCGAAGCCAATGCCGATGAAGTCTCGTCGATGATCGACTTCGCCCGCGCTACGGGGGCGCGGGTGCTGAACGTGTTCTTTCTGGTATGCACCGGGCGCGGCGAATCCATGTCGGACATCAGCCCCATCACCTATGAACGGGTGCTCAGCCAACTGGTGGCGGCACAGGAACAAAGCAAGGACTTACTCATCCGCGCCCGCTGTGCGCCGCATTACAAGCGCATCGCTTACCAGCGCAACCCGGCATCGACGCTTACGCGCGCGGCGGGCTACGAAGGCGGTGGCTGCCTCGCGGGCATCCACTATTGCCGCATCACGCCAGAAGGCGGTGTGACGGCCTGCCCCTATATCCCGACCGAAGAAGGCAACATCCGCGACACAAAATTCTGGGACATCTGGAATCAATCGCCCACCTTTCGATCGCTGCGCAATCCCTTGTTGCAAGGAAAGTGCGGCAGTTGCGAATTCCGAAAATTGTGCGGCGGCTGCCGGGCGCGGCCTCTCGCGATGGGCGACAGCCTGATGGATACCGATCCCTGGTGCGTCCATGTGCCCGCTGGGTCTGCCGTCATCGAGTCCTTGGCCGAACAGCCCAAGAAGCTTGCCTGGAGCGAGGAAGCGGAGAAACGCCTGGCGCACGTCCCCTCTTTCCTGCGCAAGATGGTCAGGAACCGCGCCGAAAGTTACGTGCTCGAACTTGGTTTGCATTTGGTGACAGAAGAACACTTGGCTACCTTGGCAGCAAAACGCTTCGGTAGCAATGGGCCTCCCCGGCCAAATACTCAGGAAGCGTCAACCGTTAAGCAGAGTTCTGGCGACATGCTGCCGTGGAGCGAGGAGGCACGCGAACGCCTCGCCGCCATACCCGCCTTCTTGCAGGAGGGGGTGCACGCGATTGCCGAGGATGTCGCCCGCTCCGAAGGCAGGCTGGAAGTAAACATCAAGCTTCTGGATCGGTTGGAAGCGGAACAGCAACCAAGCCGCAGCCTTTCATGGACTGATGAATCTGATCGGCTACTCACGGAATTTCTCGCTGAGAAAGCTCCTCAAGTACGAGTTTTCGTCACGCCCGCGCTGGAAAGCGCGGCGGAAAACCTTACCCGTAAACGGCGCGCCGCAACGGTGAAACAGACTGATGTCGAGCAAGCCATTGCCCAACTGACCGGCGGCGTGGCATGGGATGAAGATGCGCTGGCGCGTGTATTGTCTGCGCCGGACTTCATCCGCGCGGGCATCAAGAAGGCCGCTGAATTTAATGCGCGCAAGGAAGGCTTGGAACGCATCACTTCCGGCGACCTGACGCGCTTCCGCAATCACGCCATGATGCGCGCGGTGCAGCGCATGAAGGGTTTCGGGATACAGGAGTTGAGTTTCGATGCCTATGCGGTCGCACGCGACCGCGTGCCGCGTCTCAAGGAAAATCCCGAAGCCGACAAGCGTTTTGATACCATCCGCAGTTTCGTGGTGGCGCGGGAACATCCCGGCGATTTGCTGGGCCAGGACTTGCTCGAAAAAATGAAGGCGCAGCTCAAGGCAAACAAGCAGAATGGCGATGGATAAAGTTGACGTACTGATTATCGGCGGCGGTATTTCGGGGCTGGCCTCCGCATGGTGGCTGGCGCGCAGCGGCCTGTCCGTCGAGGTATGGGAGGCCAGTGAGCGGCCGGGCGGCAAGATCATGAGCACCCGGCAGGACGGCTATCTCACCGAACGTGCGGCGTCCATGGTATTGAATTTCCGTCCCGAGGTTGCGGAACTGGTGCGCGAGGCGGGGCTGGAACCGGAAAAGACCACCCGCTTGCCTGCCGCCGAGTCGCGCCGTTACCTGTTACAGCAAGGCCGCCTGAATGCACTGCCAATGCGCTTGGGCGCGATGGTGGCTTCCCCCCTGTGGAGCCTGCGCGGCAAATTGCGCCTGCTGGCCGAACCATTCATCTTGTCCAGCGGGCGGGCCGACGAGCCGGTCAGCGAATTCATCACCCGCCGTCTTGGCCACGAAGTATTGGATAAAGCCATGGGGCCATTTGTCGCCGGGATGCTGGCGGCGGATGCGGATCAGGCGAGCGCCGCTGCCGTCCTGCCGCGCCTGGTTGCATTGGAGCAGCGCTATGGCAGTATCGGCGCAGGGATTCTGGTTAACCGTTTATTGCGCAAGCGCACGGCCAGCACTACCGAAACTTTTTCTTTTCGTGGCGGTATGGGCACGCTGGTGGAGGCTCTGGCCAAAACACCCGGAATCAATCTGCGCACCGGCCATGCTGCGGAAGAACTGGTTCGCCTGCGGGACAGCTGGCAGGCTGCGGCGACAACACCGCAGGGGCAGCGTGCTGTGACTGCACAGCATGTGATCGTGACAACACCGGCTCCCGCTGCTGCGGCACTGGTCGATTCGCTGGACAGCGAACTGGCGGAACTGCTGCGCGGAATCGACTATGCCGCCGTGGCTGTCGTGCATACCGGGCTGACGCGCGACGCTGTGGGGCATCCGCTGGATGGTACCGGATTCCTGGCACCGAAGAAGGAAAGCGCAGCCCTGACAGGTAATCTGTGGATGAGCACCCTGTTCCCGGACCGTGCGCCTCCGGGAAAAGTCCTGCTGACTTCCTATCTGGGCGGCGCGCGCGCGCCCCAGGTGGCGGACTGGGACGATGATCACCTCGTGAACGAGGCGCTCGAAATGTTGCGACCGCTGATCGACTTGAAAGCCGATCCCGAGATGGTGCGCATCGACCGGCACCGCGAGGCTCTACCGCTGTATCACGGCGCCTACCAGGCGCGCATGCAGGCCATCGCGGCGCGCCTGCAACATATTCAGGGACTCCACCTCGAGGCCAACTACAAGGGCGGCGTGTCGGTGCGCGACCGCCTTGCCTGCGGCCATGCCGTGGCAAGCAAAATCCTGAGGGCACAACAATGGCCATCCATCGAGCGCAAGAGGCGCGAAGAAACCGAGAGGCCTGGCGCAAAAGCCACATGTCCCATCGAGTCCATGGATGCTGCAATTAAATGAGAATTTGTCAACCGGCGGCCGCGCTCAATGACCAACCGCAATGACTTGAGGTAATCAAATAGATTTTGAATGCGTAAAGCTATTTGATGATGCCACTAGCTGTAGTAAAATTGCACAGTCGAGCAGGACGAAAAATGATAGCCGATGGTTGGCTTTATCGCCGTGCTCACCCGAAGATACTGTAATGCCGCGATATTGACCCACAGGAGAAAAAAGTGAAGGTGTTAAGAATTATTTTTATGGTACTGGCGCTTATCTCGCTTCAGGCTCACGCCAAAGACGAGCGCAAACCGGCAGCGAAAGAAAAGGGCGGTGCCAGCATGGCGGCCGGTACTGTTTTCAAGGACTGCTCCGACTGCCCAGAAATGGTAGTGATTCCTGCGGGTAGTTTCGATATGGGCTCAAACAGCGAGCCAAACGAGATGCCCGTACACCAAGTCACTATCAAAAAAGCATTCGCGATGGGCAAGACCGAAGTAACGCAAGGGCAATGGAAAGCGTTAATGGATAACAACAATCCCAGTAAATTTAACACCTGCGGCGACAATTGCCCGGTGGAGCAAGTGAGCTGGGACGACGCGCAGATTTTCATCGAAAAACTCAATGCCAAGACCGGCAAAACATATCGCCTACCGAGCGAAGCGGAATGGGAATACGCCTGCCGCGCAGGAGGGCAACATGAATACTGCGGCGACAACAATCTGGACAGCATCGCCTGGTACGGCGCGCTGGCGCAACCGGCAGGCAATAGCGGCAAGTCGACCAACCCGGTTGCCACCAAGCAGGCCAATGCCTTTGGCCTGTACGACATGAGCGGCAACGTGTGGGAATGGGTGGAGGACATCTATCACGACACCTACAAGGATGCCCCGGTGGATGGCAGCGCGTGGCAAGGAGATAGCCTGCTGCGCGTACCCCGTGGCGGCTCATGGAGCTTTCTTCAGCGTGCGGCTAAACGCGGCGGGAGCGAATCCGACTTCCGTTACGGCACCATTGGTTTTCGTCTCGCAAGGACGCTTCCATAAACCGTCCCTCGCCGGAATGACATATCTGATTTCTTGAGACGCTCTCGCCCGAAAGCTAAGGCGCAGACAAATCGGGTGAGCCGAAACCAAATTGCAGGTCGGGCTATGCTTGTCCTGAGCCTGCCGATGCGGCACGACATGGTGGGCATAAGCCCACCTGCGGGTATTCTTGAATCTGAAAAAACTGACAGCATTCGTTGCAGTTTAACTTGCTGACAATGCCAGCAAAACACAAAAGCGATCGCCGTACTGTCAGACATTCTTCCAATACCGATCAACACACGCCGCAAACACTGCGATACAAAATTTCCAACTCCCATAAGTCCGAAAAAATCCGCTAATGGGTGTCATCCGATTTTAATCGCGGATTTTGGGTCGATTGCCATTAAGCACGATAAAGGCGATATCGCTATAATGCCGCATTCAAAAATACATACCTTAACCCGATAAAATCATGCAACCTAATTACCAGCCAACATCCATCGAACAACAGGCGCAACAACACTGGGACAGCCGCCAGGCGTTCCGCGCCACCGAACAGTCCGACAAGCCCAAGTATTACTGCCTGTCGATGTTTCCCTACCCATCCGGCAAGCTGCACATGGGCCATGTGCGCAACTACACCATCGGCGATGTGCTGTCGCGCTACCACCGCATGAAGGGCTGCAACGTGATGCAGCCGATGGGCTGGGATGCATTCGGCCTGCCCGCCGAAAATGCCGCGCTGGCCAATAATGTGCCTCCCGCCGCATGGACTTACGACAATATCGATTACATGCGCAAGCAGTTGAAAAGCCTCGGTTTCGGCATCGATTGGTCGCGCGAAGTGACCACCTGCAAGCCGGAGTATTACCGCTGGGAACAGTGGCTGTTCACCCGCCTGTACAAGAAAGGCATCATCTACAAAAAAACCTCCTCGGTGAACTGGGACCCGGTGGACCAGACCGTGCTGGCCAACGAGCAGGTCATCGACGGGTGCGGCTGGCGCTCCGGCGCGCCGGTGGAAAAACGCGACATCCCGATGTATTTTTTCCGCATCACCGAATATGCCGATGAGTTGCTGCAAGGTCTGGACACGCTCCCCGGCTGGCCGGAGCAGGTCAAAACCATGCAGGCAAACTGGATCGGCAAGAGCCACGGCTGCGAAATATTTTTCCCCTACGACATGGAGAGCGTGGGCACAGGCGGCATGCTCAAGGTCTACACCACACGCCCCGATACGCTGATGGGCGCGACTTATTTGGCGGTGGCGGCGGAGCATCCGCTGGCGAAGCGCGCGGCGGAGGTATCCGAAAAACCCGAACTTTCCAACTTTATCGCCGAGTGCAATCGCGGCGGCACAGCCGAGGCCGATATGGCGACCATGGAAAAAAAGGGCATCGATACCGGCATGTTCGCCAGACATCCGGTCACCGGCGAGAAGCTGCCGATATGGATCGCCAATTATGTGCTGATGAACTACGGCGAGGGCGCGGTGATGGCGGTTCCGGCACACGACGAGCGCGATTTCGAATTCGCCACAAAATACGATTTGCCGGTCAAGCATGTCATCGCAAGCCCGGCATTACTGGACAAATGGAAAAATTTGGAAGATCGGTTCAAGGCGGACGGATATGAGCTGGATCCGGAAGACCTCGACACGATGGGGATGTTCGCCTATCTGAGCATTGTGCTGATGGATCTGCCTTCACCATCGGAAGCCCTCATCGACGCAGTCCATGAATTTGCCGCGCAACTGCAACTCGAATCACCCTACACAGAACAGGGAACGCTGGCCTGCTCCGGGAAATACAGCGGCATGGAATTCCAGGAGGCGTTCGATGCAATTTCCGCCTATCTGGTGGCCAATGGTCTCGGCAAGAAGCGCAGCCAGTTCCGCCTGCGCGATTGGGGCATTTCGCGGCAACGCTACTGGGGCTGCCCGATCCCGATCATCCATTGCTTTACCTGCGGCGACGTGCCGGTGCCGGACGAACAATTGCCCGTGGTATTGCCCGAGAATGTGGTGCCGGACGGTACGGGTTCGCCGCTGGCGAAGATGCAGGATTTCTATATGACCCCCTGCCCGCAATGCGGCAAAGCGGCGAAACGCGAGACCGACACGATGGATACCTTCGTCGAATCGTCCTGGTATTACGCGCGCTATGCCAGCCCGGATTGCACCAGCGGCATGGTGGACGAGCGCGCCAAACACTGGCTGCCGGTGGATCAATATATCGGCGGCATCGAACACGCGATACTGCATCTGCTGTATGCGCGTTTCTTCCACAAGCTGATGCGCGATGAAGGGCTGGTAGAGGGCGATGAGCCATTTACCAACTTGCTGACCCAGGGCATGGTGGTTGCGCCGACCTTCTATCGCGAAGATGCCCATGACAGGAAACAGTGGATCAATCCTTCAGAAGTGGAAGTCAAGACCGATGAGCGCGGTCGCCCGGTCGGCGCAACGCTGAAATCCGACGGCCAGCCGGTGTTTATCGGCAGCACCGAAAAAATGGCCAAATCGAAAAACAACGGCGTCGATCCGCAAGCCATCATCGACGCATACGGCGCCGACACCGCGCGCCTGTTCATGATGTTTGCCGCACCGCCGGAGCAGTCGCTGGAATGGTCGGACGCCGGTGTGGAAGGCGCGTTCCGCTTTCTCAAGCGGGTGTGGAAAGCCGCCCATGACCATGTCGAACAGGGCGTCGTAACGGCGTACCGTGACGGCGAATTAAGCGCGGCAGGAAAAGTGCTGCGCCTGCAACTGCACCAGACCATCGCCAAGGTGGACGACGACATGGGGCGGCGCAAGACCTTCAATACCGCCATCGCGGCTAACATGGAGCTGCTCAACGCGCTGGCGAAATTCGACGAGCAGACACCCGTCGCGCGCAGCGTGATGCAAGAGGTGCTGGAAGCCATCGTGCTGATGCTGAACCCGATCGTGCCGCACCTGAGCCACGCGCTGTGGACCGAATTGCGCCCCGGCAGCGATTTACTGGATCAGCCTTTCCCCGAGACCGACCCAAGTGCATTGGTGCAGGATGAAATCGAAATCGTGATCCAGGTGAACGGTAAGTTGCGCGGCAACCTGACAGTTGCCAAATCCGCCGACAATACGACGCTGGAACGGTTGGCGCTTGCTCACCCCGCCGTCGAAAAACAATTGGCGGGAGCGATGCCAAAGAATATCGTGGTCGTGCCGGGCCGCTTGATTAACATTGTCGTATAAACACTCTGTTCGTTGTCAATAACCATGGGAGCGCGGGCATCTTGCCCGCATGCAAGCGTGACGCCTGCGATTTAGCACAAATTTTCCGGTTCACCCGGCTTTTGGGAATATGGCCATGCGTACATTATTGCTGTTGACCGTTTTGCTGCTAACTGCCTGCGGCTTTCATCTGCGCGGGCAGGCGGGCATGCCGTTTAACACGTTATATCTGGAAGCACCCACTGCCAGCGCCCCCTTCACCGCCGACCTGCGCCGCAATCTGGAAGCCAACAAGGTAAAACTGGTGAACTCTGCCGAACAGGCCGATGTGGTGCTTAACATCATTCTTGAAATGCCGGAAAAGCAGATTTTGACGCTGGGTGGCAGCGGGCGCGTAAACGAATTCCAGCTACGCTACCGGATTTCATTGCGCGCGTATGACCTCAAAGGGATGGAATGGATACCAGCAGAGGAAATGGCGTTGCGCCGCGATTACGTTTATGACGACACCAAGGTTCTTGCTAAGGAAGCCGAGGAAACGCTGCTCTACCAGAGCATGCGTTCCGACATGGTACAGCAGATCGTGCGCCGCCTGAGCCACGCCAAACCGCAACCGCAATAGCACTGAAATTCCCATGCCAATCAGCAGCGACGAACTCCCGCGCCATCTCGCCTCCGGCCTTAAGCAGTTGTATGTAGTGTATGGCGATGCGCTGTTGCTGGCGGTCGAGGCGGCGGACAGTATCCGCGCTACGGCACGGGCGGCAGGCTATAGCGAACGCGAAACCTTCATCGCCGAGCAGCATTTCAAATGGAGCGGGTTGCGCAACAGCGCGCAAAGCCTTTCGCTGTTTGCCGAGCGCAAGATCATCGACCTGCGCATCCCGTCCGGCAAGCCCGGCACTGAAGGCGGGCAGGCGTTGCAGGACTATGTCGCCAACCTGAGTCCGGACATTCTGACGCTGATCTCGCTGCCCAAGATGGACTGGAGCGCACAGAAAAGCCAGTGGTTCGGCGCATTGGAGCGGCACGGCGTAATGATTTCCGCCGACGATATCCCGCGCAACGCGCTGCCGCGCTGGATTGCAGGACGCATGAAGCGGCAGGAACAAAGCGCCGACGAGGCCACGCTGGAATTTCTCGCCGACCGCTGCGAGGGCAACCTGCTCGCGGCATTTCAGGAGATCCAGAAACTCGCTTTGCTATTCCCGATCGGGCCGGTATCTTTCGAGCAGGTCAAAGATGCCGTAATGGATGTGGCGCGCTATGACATCTTCAAGCTTTCCGAAGCCATGCTGAGCGGTAACGCGGCTCGCTTCGCGCGCATCCTGGACGGCCTGCGCGCCGAGGGAACGGCTACCGTGCTGGTGCTGTGGGCGGTCAGCGAAGATATCCGCACGCTGGGCAAGGTGCTACAAGCTGTGCAGCGCGGCGGCAACCTCGGCAATGCCCTGCGCGACATGCGGGTGCGCAAGGATCGGCAAGAGCTAATCGAAAACGCGGCACGTCGCCTGAAGTTCCCATACATCGAGCGCGCCATGCAACAGGCCGCGCGACTGGACAAGACCATCAAGGGCCTGCGCCAGGGCGATGTGTGGGATGAATTGCTGCAACTTGGATTGCGCTTCGCCAAATAAACCTAGAAAAAGCAGTTGTCCACGAAAGCCACGAAAAATACGAAAAAATTCAAGGGACTTCATACTATCAATGAAGACCCAATAGGTGAGTCACCAAATCAATACAACTTATTGTTTTATTTTGTGCCTTTCGTGTTTTTCGTGGATGAAAAGAGGTTTTAAGGATGAATGAAATTTTATTGGTCATCACCAACCTGCCGGATGCGCAAGTTGCCGGGCAACTGGCACAGCGGCTGGTCGAGGAGCGGGTCGCGGCTTGCGTGAACCAGCTTGCGCCCTGCACTTCGACCTACCGCTGGCAAGGCAATGTCGAAACCGCCACCGAGATACCGCTGCTGATCAAGACCACGCGAGCCGCCTATCCGCGTCTTGAGCAATTGATATGCGCTGCACACCCTTACGAACTTCCTGAAATCATTGCTGTCCCTGTAACGGTGGGTTTGCCCGCTTATCTGAACTGGGTAAGTCAAGATACCAGCACCCTAAAGGAATAACCGATGCGTTTTGTGCTTTTACTACTACTTTGTCTGATGTCTTCTGCTTCAAATGCGGAAGGCTTGCTGGATCGCCTGCCCAGTTTGGGCGGCAGCAAACAGCCCAGCTTCCTGCCACCGGACAAGGCCTTCGGCTTGCAGGTCATGGTGCGCGACGCGCATACCCTGCAAGCCAACTTCAGCGTGACTCCCGGCTACTATTTATACCGCGACAAAATCAAATTCGAGGTCAGGGGCGGTACGGCCAATATCCGGGCGGTAAATTTGCCGGAAGGCGAAATGAAGCAGGATCCCTCTTTCGGCCAAACCGAAGTGTTCCATCGCTCGATCCAGGCCGAAATCATCCTGAAACGCCCTAACGATGCGGCCACCGGCATCACGCTGGACGCGGTTTATATGGGCTGTAGCGAAGAGGGGCTATGCTACCCGCCGATCAAAAAAGCGCTACAGCTCGATCTGCCGGATGCCAAAACCGGCCTGCGCGCGCCGCGCGCCCCGGCGATGACCGAAGCACCGCCTCCGTCGGCCATCACCCCCCTGTCCGCCGCGCCCGCTTCGGCAAACTTGCCGGGCAATGAAAACACCCGGATCGCGCAACTCTTCAAGGGCGGCAGTTTCTGGCTGATCGTTTCGTTTTTCTTCGGTGCGGGGCTGCTGCTCGCGTTGACCCCCTGCGTATTCCCGATGATTCCGATCTTGTCCGGCATCATCGTCGGGCGCGGCCACAAAATCACCCATATGCACGCCTTCATCCTGTCGCTGGCTTATGTGCTGGGCATGGCGATCACTTACGCCGCCGCCGGGGTGGCGGCGGGATTTTCCGGTAGCCTGATTTCAAACGCGCTGCAAACGCCCTGGGTGCTGGGCAGTTTCTCCGCGCTGTTCGTGCTGCTGTCGCTGTCCATGTTCGGTTTTTACGAATTCCAGGTACCGACGGCACTGCAAAGCAAGCTGACCGACACCAGCAACCACCTGCATGGCGGACACCTGTCCGGCGTGTTCGCGATGGGTGCACTGTCCGCCATCATCATGGGGCCATGCGTGGCCGCGCCGCTGGCCGGGGCGCTGCTGTATATCGGCCAGACGCACGATGCCGTGCTGGGTGGGGTCGCCTTGTTCGCGCTGGCGCTGGGCATGGGCGCGCCGCTGCTGCTGATCGGCACTTCGGCGGGCGTATTGCTGCCCAAAGCCGGCGCGTGGATGGAATCGGTCAAGAAATTCTTCGGCGTGATGCTGCTGGCGTTGGCGATCTGGATCGTCCAGCCGCTGCTGCCGATCGGCGCGCAAATGCTGTTATGGGCGGCGTTGCTGATCTTCTCCGGAATTTACCTGCGCGCGCTGGATGCGTTGCCGCACCATGCTGGCGGCTGGCACAGGCTGTTCAAAGGCATCGGCCTGCTCGCCCTGCTACTCGGCGTGGCCTACCTGATCGGCGCGCTGTCCGGTGCGCGCGACCTGCTGCGACCGCTCGGCAACATCGGCCGCGCCGAAGCGCAGGCTCCCGCCACGCTGCAATTCTCCCGCGTCATGGATGCCGCTGATCTCGACCGGCGCACCGCCCAGGCCAAAGGGCGCGGGCAAATAGTCATGCTGGATTTCTACGCCGACTGGTGTATTTCCTGCAAGGAAATGGAGCGTTTCACTTTTGCCGATGCCGCCGTGCAAGCCAGGCTCAAACCGGTTTTGCTGCTGCAAGCCGATGTCACCGCCAACAGCGAAGCCGATCAGGCACTGCTCAAACGCTACGGTCTGTACGGTCCGCCCGCCATCCTGTTTTTCGATGCACAAGGCAAAGAATTAGGCGATTTCCGTGTGACAGGCTATCAGGACGCCACACGCTTCATGCAATCGCTGCAAACTGCTGGAATTTAATGTTTTTGTGTATCTTCGTCAAACTACTAGACAAATCACAACAATTTACGGCAAAATGCGCTTATGAAAAAAAGCACCTCCATAAAAACAAGATCAGCAGAATGCGCCAATAACATCCTTGTGTTGCACGGCCCTAACCTGAACCTGCTCGGTAGCCGTGAACCGGATGTGTATGGAAGTATCACGTTAGACGAAATTAACGCATGTTTAACGAAATTGGCGGACACCCATGGCGCAAACCTGTTATGTTTCCAGAGCAATGCCGAGGCAGCTCTGGTAGATCGGGTGCAACAGGCGCACACCGACGGCACACAGTTCATCGTCATTAACCCGGCGGCATTCACCCATACCAGTGTAGCCTTGCGCGACGCACTGGCGGCGGTTGCCATCCCGTTTATCGAAGTACATCTTTCCAATGTGTTCGCGCGGGAAGCGTTCCGCAAGGAATCGTTTTTCTCCGATCTGGCCGTTGGCGTCATCAGCGGTCTGGGCGCGGCGGGCTACGAATATGCAGTGCAATACGCGCTGAACTATAAAAGCTGAACTATAAAAACTAGAGTTTCAAGGAGGGCATCATGGATTTACGCAAGCTCAAGACACTGATTGAGCTGGTGGAAGGTTCCGGCATTGCCGAACTGGAAATCAGCGAGGGCGAAGAACGTGTGCGTATCACGCGCACCGTCCCCGCCGCACCGCAACAAGTATATGCACCAGCCCCGCAGCCCGTAGCTGCCGCGCCGCAACCCGCCGCACCGGTGCCGGAAGCCGCAAAACCCGCCGCACCCGAGGGGCATGTGGTGAAGTCGCCGATGGTCGGCACCTTCTACCGCTCCGCCTCGCCTGGTTCCAAACCTTTCGTGGACGTAGGCCAATCTGTGAATAGCGGCGACACCCTGTGCATCATCGAGGCAATGAAGCTGCTGAACGAAATCGAGGCAGACCAGGCCGGGGTCATAAAGGCTATCCTCGTGGAAAACGGACAACCCGTGGAGTTCGGGCAACCGTTATTCATCGTCGGCTAACCCTGCAATAGCGCGATTCCCGCCGTACCCAAGCCCGGAGCCCATACCCATGTTCGAAAAAATCCTGATCGCCAACCGCGGTGACCAGTTGCCGATAGGCAGCGTAGCGGCTAAAAACCGCGAAGGCATTTTCAGCGCGGAGGTAGCGCATGTTTGAAAAAATATTAATTGCCAACCGCGGTGAAATAGCCTTGCGCATCCAGCGCGCCTGCCGCGAAATGGGCATTAAGACCGTCGTGGTGCATTCCGAAGCGGATGCCGATGCCAAGTATGTGAAGCTGGCCGACGAGTCGGTTTGCATCGGCCCGGCGCCTTCGTCGCAAAGCTACCTGAATATACCCGCCATCATCAGTGCGGCGGAAGTCACCGACTCGCAAGCCATCCACCCCGGCTATGGTTTCCTTTCCGAGAACGCCGATTTTTCCGAGCGCGTCGAAAAATGCGGCTTCGTGTTCATCGGCCCGCGCGCCGAAACCATCCGGCTGATGGGCGACAAGGTAAGCGCCAAGATCGCGATGAAAAAAGCCGGTGTACCCTGCGTGCCGGGCGTGGAAGGCGCATTGCCCGACACTCCCGCCGAAATCGTCAAGATCGCGCGCAGCATTGGTTATCCGGTCATTATCAAGGCTTCCGGCGGCGGCGGCGGACGCGGGATGCGCGTGGTGCATACCGAAGCCGCGCTGCTGAACGCGGTTACCATGACCAAAACCGAAGCACAGGCGGCATTCAACAATCCGATGGTGTATATGGAGAAGTTTCTGGAGAATCCGCGCCACATCGAATTCCAGGTGCTGGCCGACCAGCATGGCAACGCGGTTTATCTGGGCGAGCGCGATTGTTCGATGCAGCGCCGCCACCAGAAGGTCATCGAGGAAGCGCCTGCGCCGTCGCTCAATTTGCGCCTGCGCAACAAGATCGGCGAACGCTGCGCGGAAGCCTGCCGCAAAATCGGCTACCGTGGCGCGGGGACATTCGAGTTCCTGTATGAGAACGGCGAATTTTTCTTCATCGAAATGAACACCCGCGTGCAGGTGGAGCATCCCGTCACCGAGATGATTACCGGGATCGACATCGTGCAGCAACAGATCCGCATCGCCGCCGGAGAGAAACTGGCATTCAAACAGCGCGACATTCAATTCAAGGGGCATGCCATCGAATGCCGCATCAACGCCGAGCACCCCTACAAATTTACCCCGTCGCCCGGGCGCATCACTTCCTGGCATGCGCCGGGCGGCCCCGGTATCCGCGTGGATTCCCATGCCTACAACAACTATTTCGTGCCGCCGCATTATGACTCGATGATCGGCAAGATCATTGCCTACGGCGACACGCGCGACCAGGCCATGGCAAGAATGCGCACCGCCTTGTCAGAAATGTGGGTGGAAGGCATCGAAACCAATATCGCGCTGCATCGCGAGTTGCTGCAGGACAGCGCTTTCATGCGCGGCGCCACCAACATTCATTATCTGGAAGAACGCCTCGCCGAACGTACCAAGGGTAAATAATCCCGTAGGGGCGCGATTCATCGCGCCCCGTTCTATTCGTGTACCAAAAAAGGCGCGATAAATCGCGCCCCCTACCGAGTTGTTTGACTTTCGAAATGGAATGCGAATAAATGCCCTGGCTGACTCTCACCGTTGACACCGACGCGGAACATGCCGAAGCATTGAGCGAAGCGCTGCTGGAACTCGGCGCGCTGTCGGTGGACTTGCTGGATGCAGATGCCGGTACGCCGGACGAGCAGGCGATTTTCGGCGAGCCCGGCGAAGCGCCGCCCGGCGTGTGGCAGCACAACCGCGTCAGCGCATTGTTCGACGACGACCGGGATGTATCGACAATTCTGCATAAAGCCACCAGCAGTATCGGCCTCAAGCAACTCCCCGAACACCGCATCGAAACCCTGGCCGACCACGACTGGGTGCGCCTCACCCAAGCGCAGTTCGAGCCGATCCGAATCTCGGCACGGCTGTGGATCGTACCGACCTGGCATACCCCCAGCGACCCCGATGCCGTCAATATCGTGCTCGACCCCGGCCTGGCGTTCGGCACCGGCAGCCACCCCACCACACGACTGTGCCTGCGCTGGCTGGACAGCAACCTGCAAGGCGGCGAAAGTGTGCTGGATTACGGCTGCGGTTCCGGCATCCTCGCCATCGCCGCGCTCAAGCTGGGGGCTGCACACGCCGTCGGTGTTGATGTAGACTCGCAGGCGGTGACTGCCAGCCGCGACAATGCCATGGCAAATCAGGTTGCAAACGTGCAGTTCTACCTGCCCGACCAAGCGCCGCAAGGCGGCGCCGAAAAACTTTTGTCCGGGCATCCGTACGATCTGGTGGTGGCGAACATCCTGACCAACCCGCTACGCATGCTCGCCCCGTTGCTGGCGAATGCGACGCGGCAAGGCGGGCAGATCGTGCTTTCCGGCATACTTGAGGAACAGGCGCAAGACGTGATGAACATCTACCGGCAATGGTTCGATATGAATGCCCCGATTTTCGAGGAGGGCTGGGCATGCCTGTCCGGACGGAAGCGTTGATTTCATTTATTTTTCAAAACGGCAATAACCATGTAGGGTGCATTCCATGCACCGATGGCGATGGTGCATGGAATGCACCCTACGATATCCACTTTTGATTTGGAATAAGATGAGCGGAACCACACTCTGCCCGCACTGCAACACGCGCTTCAAGGTCGACGAAGCGCAATTGGAATCGCGCCACGGCATGGTGCGTTGCGGGCAATGCCTGAAAGCCTTCAACGCGCGCACCAACTTCGTTCCGGAACAGCCCAACCCGCAGCTTGAACTGCCGATACTGGCTGAGCAGGTCGCAGCAGCCGAAACCGGGGCCACCATCGAAGAAGCCGTGCCGGTTGAGGAAACTGCAACAGTAGAAAAAACGGGTTTGACCGAAGCGGACCAGCCTGAAAATGAGCAGTCGGCTGAAATTCAATCTCCGGAAACCGCGTACCCCGAAGTCACCCCCACGGAAGTCGCGCCCCCCGAAACCGCATCTGAAGAAACACCCCGTACCGCCAAGACCGACCCAGCTCCCGCAGAACGGGATAGCGAAACGCCGCCAACCGAACAGCCATCTTCAGACATTGCTGTCCTGCAACCGATGACGCTGGCCGAGCAAGTCGCCATCGTGCAGGAAGGCGACGATGCAGAACCCTTGCCGAAAAACCGCCGCTGGCCTTGGGTGGCCGCTTCCATCCTGCTCGTTCTGGTGCTGTTCGCGCAAGCCGCTTACTTCTTCCGCGTCGACCTTGCCGCACGGATGCCCGGCCTGAAACCCGCATTGACCGTCTATTGCAAGCTGCTGCGATGCAGCGTGCCGCTGCCGCAAAAGACCGACCTGATGAGCATCGAATCGTCCGACCTTGAATCCGATCCGGCACATGAAAACCGCGTCGTCCTGAATGCCCTGCTGCGCAACCGCGCCCCTTACGCGCAAGCCTTCCCCAACCTGGAACTCACGCTCAACGACACCAACGACAAACCGCTGGCGCGCCGCACCCTCAAACCCAAGGATTACCTGCCGCCGCAGGAAAACGAACCAACCGGCCTGCTGCCCAACCACGAACTCAGCGTCAAACTGCAACTCGGCACCGCCGACCTCAAACCGACCGGTTATCGCCTGGCGCTGCATTATTCCAGGCAATAGGAAATTCTTGAGCAGGCTGCTTTAACCTAAAACGGGCAATTCATCCACGAAAAACACGAAAAACACGAAAGGTACGAAATAAAACATGAAATTGCATTGTCTCGGTGATTCACCCAATAGGTATCAATTTATCGCATGGGGTTCTTTGGATTCTTTCGTGACTTTCGTGGACGACTGCTCTTTCCAAGTTTAAACCCTGCTGCGCTCGCCGATTCGCGCCTCTTTCCCCGCCAGCAGATTCTGGATATTCTTCTTGTGCCGCCAGAACAGCAGCAATGACATGATGCCGGAAGCCAGCACCCACTCACGCGGCAAACCCAGCGCCATCGCATAGACCGGTGCGGCGGCGGCAGCGGCCAACGCGGCCAGCGACGAGATGCGGAACACCAGCGCCATCAGCATCCAGGTCGCCAGCGCCCCCAACCCCAGCCAGATGTTCAGCGCCAGCAGCACACCCAGCGCCGTCGCCACGCCTTTCCCGCCCTTGAAGCGCAGGAAGACCGGAAACACATGCCCAAGAAATACCGCCAGCACCACCGCCGCGACCAGCAGCACCCCCTGCTCATCGCGCGCGGTGAATTGCATCGCGACAAACACTGCCAGCCAGCCCTTCGCCGCATCGCCGAGCAGCGTCAACACCGCCGCCGCCTTCTTGCCGCTACGCAGCACATTGGTCGCCCCCGGATTGCCGGAGCCGTAGCTGCGCGGATCGGGCAGGCCGAATGCCTTGCTCATCAATACCGCGAACGAAACGGAACCCAGCAGGTAAGCGGCTACTATAAAAACTATGGTCAACATCGGGAATGCCTTAGAATTCGACAGGCGCGAATTCTACGCGAATCGCCACTTAGCCACCAACCAGCAAAAACTCAACCAGCGAAACTCATGGACATCATCTTTCTGCGCGAACTCAAGGTCGAAACCCTGATCGGCATCTACGAATGGGAAAAGCGCGCGCCGCAGACCCTGCAACTCGACCTCGACATCGCCCTGCCCGACAGCCGCGCCTGCCAGACCGACGACATCAAAGACGCGCTGGATTACGCGGAAGTCGCACAACACATCCAGACCGTACTGAGCGATGGGCATTTTTCGCTGCTGGAAACCCTGGCCGAACACATCGCACAGATCATCCTCAAGGACTTCAAGGCCCCGTGGGTCAAGGTCAGCGTTGCCAAGCTTCAGGCAATTCGGAACTGCAAGATGGTGGGGGTGAGTATTGAACGAGGGCAGGTGAAGTAGCGGTTGGTGGCTTGGTTGTTGCCAAGGAGGCCGTTCACCCTGAGCCTGTCGAAGGGTGTGCAATATCCCCTCTCCCTTGCAGGGAGAGGGCTAGGGAGAGGGTAGAAACTCAGGCTTATCATCTGCTTGTTGAACCAAAGCAAAATCAACACCGCCGGGGGTAGCCCGGCAGCTAGTCACTTTCTTTTGCTTCGCCAAAAAGAAAGTAACCAAAGAAAAGGCTAGCCGTTCCGCAAAGGTGTGTAAACAGCATATAGCAGTGCTAATATAAGCCAAACACAGTAAAGCCCGAAGAGGTTTATCATTTCCGACATAAAATCTTCCGCAGCAAACCCGGCCATGGCATTACGCAGCCTTCTGCTGATTGTTGGACTGTT
>Ga0209211_10004719_pt1 | contig 20921 bp, 20 predicted proteins | sample RifGroA2_FD_183992 | JGI IMG/M metagenome (GOLD analysis project Ga0209211, IMG submission 183992) | Groundwater microbial communities from Rifle, Colorado, USA - Groundwater A2 (SPAdes) (version 2) | ecosystem: Environmental > Aquatic > Deep subsurface > Groundwater | place: Rifle, Colorado...
TTTTAATTGGGGATTAATTTTAGCCGTGGCCGGCAGTTTTTTTGGCTTTATCTTTGCCGCGCCAGGCGCGGTGATGATTGCCGGGGCTGTAAGCCAAGAGGAAAACGGTAAAATTGCCGCAGCCGGACCATTTATTAACTTGATTTTGGCCGCCGGGTTTTGGCTTTTAGGCATTATTTTTGGCCAAAGTATTCTTTTTAGTGCCGGGTTTCAGATTAATTCTTGGTTGGCCTTTTTTAATTTGTTGCCGTTTTGGCAGTTAGACGGCTTAAAAATCATGAATTGGGACACAAAGGTATGGGGAGTTTTGATTGCCATAGCGGGAGGTTTAACCTTTCTTGTTTAGCATCTGGCAATCATTGCTCATTTGTGCTAAGGTAATTTCAAATGGCATCACTCTTTCGTTCTAAAAAAGAAAAAGAAGAAAATAACCAAATCAAACCAAACTCAGGGGGGCAAGTTGCTATTGCTGATGATAAGGGCGTGCAGCTGCCGCTTTTACCAGGCATCAAAATCCCCGATAAGCTGCCTTTATTGCCTTTGCGGGATCAAGTTTTATACCCCGGTACGGTTGTTCCCATTTTTATTGACGATTTAAAGCTTTTAAATATTATTTCCAGTTATCAGATGAATCAGGGGCTAATTGCCACTATTTTGGTTAAATCAGATACCACCAAAATCACCAAAGAAAGTTTTTATAGTGTTGGTTCGGCCTCCTTGGTTAATCGTTTAATGCCGGTTTCGCAAAGCGGAGTTATGGCGGTTTTGCAAGGCGCCATAAAGATTGGCGTTGCCGAAATTTTAGAAGAGAACGGTATTTTTTGGGTCGTGCCAAAAGTGCAAACCGAAGAAGAAGTTCAAAATGAAGAAACCGCGGCTTTAATGAAAACAACCCTGACTTTAGGGCAAAAGGTTATTACCAGTACGCCGTATCTCCCCAAAGAATTGTTAATGGTTTTAGAAGAGATAAAAGAACCCTTAAGGCTGGTTTATAACATTGCCTCAGTTTTGCGCATGGACTTAAAAGAAAAGCAAGCCCTTTTGGAGTTAGCGTCAAGTTTTGAAAAGTTAAAAAAACTTTCGGCCTTTTTAAGTAAAGAAGTACAAATGATGGAGTTGGGCGGAAAAATAACTCAAGGCGCGCAGGATGAAATGGCCAAATTTTCGCGCGAGGTGTATTTGCGGGAGCAATTAAAGAAAATTAAAAAGGAGCTGGGCGAAAAAAATGATGGCGAACAAGAAGCTCAAGAGTACCGTAAGAAAATGAAAGAAGCCGGGTTACCCGAGGAGGCGCAAAAAGAGGTGCAAAAAGAGTTGGAACATTTGGAAAAAACTCCTTCGTGGTCGCCGGATTCACAAGTTGTAAGATCGTATTTAGATTGGATTTTTAATTTGCCATGGAATAATGAAACCAAAGATGATTTGGATTTGGCCAAGGCTAAAGAGACTTTGAATAAGGACCACTACGGGCTGTTAGATATCAAAGAGAGAATCCTGGAATATTTGGCGGTTAGAAAATTAAAGGCCGATGCCAAAGGATCAATACTTTGTTTTGTAGGGCCTCCGGGTGTTGGTAAAACCTCATTGGGGCAGTCAATTGCCCTAGCTTTGGGTAGAAAATTTGTTCGGATGTCTTTGGGCGGCGTTCATGACGAGGCAGAGATAAGAGGACACCGTCGAACTTACATTGGCGCCATGCCGGGACGCGTTATTCAGTCCATCAAAAGAGCCGGGAGCCGTAACCCTGTAATGATGTTAGATGAGATAGATAAAGTGGGGGCGGATTTTAGAGGCGATGTTTCGTCAGCTCTTTTGGAAGTGTTGGACTCCGAGCAGAATAAAAATTTTAGGGATCATTATTTGGATTTGGATTTTGATTTGTCTAAAGTGTTTTTTATTACCACGGCCAATGTTTTAGATACCATTCAACCGGCTCTGCGGGATAGGATGGAAATTATTAAATTGGCCGGTTATACCTTGGAGGAAAAAATGGAAATTGCCAAAAGGCATTTGTTAAGTAAGGTGATGAGCGAAAACGGTTTGACGCAAGATTTGGTGGAGTTTGAAAAGGGGGCTTTGGCCAAAATAATTAGTAATTACACTTGGGAGGCGGGAATTAGAAATTTGGAAAGGCAGCTGTCAAAGATTAGCCGCAAAATTGCCCATAAAATGGCCTTGCGGAAAACAGGTAAAGTAATAATCAGAGAAAGAGATTTAGAAAAATACTTAGGCCCCAAAAAGGTGTTTTTAGAAACCAAGCGGGATGTTTGGGGGCCGGGAGTGGTAACGGGATTGGCATGGACAGCCGCCGGCGGTGTTATTCAGTTTGTGGAGGTTACAGCCATGCCGGGTAAAAAAGGCTTTGCTTTAACCGGGCAAATGGGTGAAGTGATGAAAGAGAGCGCCCAAACTGCTTTATCTTTGGTCAGGACCCGCGCTGAAAGCTTAAAAATTGATAAAAACTTTTTTGAAAAAATGGATTTGCATATTCACGTGCCGGAAGGCGCGGTGCAAAAAGACGGCCCCTCGGCCGGGGTAACCATGGTTTGTGCCTTGGTTTCGCTTTTAACCAAAAAAGCCGTGCGCCAGGATGTGGCCATGACCGGTGAGGTTACTCTTTCGGGCCTGGTTTTGCCAATTGGCGGGTTAAAAGAAAAGATTTTGGCGGCCAAAAGAGCCGGAATAAAGACAATAATCATCCCTAAGAAAAATGAAGGGGATTTGAAGGAAATTGATGAACCGTTGAAAAAAGGACTGAAGTTTGTGTTAGTGGGATCAATTGATCAAGTGTTAAAGGAGGCTTTTTGAGCCTTGGGTGGTGGAGCTGGAAGGAATCGAGCCTTCGTCAATCGTGTATAAGACGATCGCTCTGCCATTGAGCTACAGCTCCAAAAGAAAATTTCAAATATCAAATTTCAAATATCAAATCAAATCCAAAATCCAAATTTCAAAATAGTCTTAAATCATCTGACTTTCGCTCCCACGATGACCTCTTTGTCCGGTTGCAACAATACACAGCTGCCGCTTTCGCCTTCAGCGCAAAGGAGCATTCCGCAGGATTCAATGCCGGCAATGGTGCGTGGTTCCAAATTTGCAACAACAACGACCAAACGGTTAAGCAGTTCTTCCTTGGTGTACCAAGGCTTAATACCGGCTACAATTGTCCGTGGTTTTTCTTCAGCCAGATCAATTGTGAGCTGATAGAGCTTGTCTTTTCCGGCGACTTCTTCTAATGCCAATATTCTACCGATACGTAAGTCTAATTGGGAGAATTGGTCAAATGGGATACTCACGAGGATATTGTAGTATATTTTCTTTCCCTTTCCAAGCGCTCAGCTCGAAGACTCCACGAAGTCCCGCTAAGCGGGACGAAGTGGAGCCTTTAGTCCTCCTTCGCGTAAAGCTACGGAGGACATGCGGGCCAAACGCTGGGAAAGAGAAACAAAAATCAAAAATTAAAAATCAAAGATCAAAAATTAAGTTGTGTTTTGAATGGGGCGTTTTGGGCAGAATCAAGGCAGAACTTGGGGCAAAAAGCAGTTTCTAGGCTTATCTTAGCACTCTGATTAGTCGTTTGTCAAGTCCCAAATATTCTGGAGGCTAGACTATAAAGTATGGTTTAATGACAAATACCAAAACTATTTTTGTATTTTGACATTTTGGTATTTTGACAGTGATTTATCATTTTGACATTTGTTATTGATTTGAAATTTGCCCCACTTCGCTAAAGTTACGAGGGGCATCCACCGAAGATTTATGCGAAGGTGGATGAGCTTTGATATTTGAATTTTAGTAAACAGCCATTCTCTTGGCGGTGATAATCAATCTATTTTCTTCCACTCCCGGAGGATCGCAGGTTTGCAAGGTTAAAATTGCCTCATCGGTTTTTTTAGTTAAGGGTTCAGTGTTAAAACCCGGCACGATTTCTTTTTGTTTAACCAAATAATCATAGCGATGGCCATTGTAAAGAATGCTGATGCGGTCGTCTTTTTGCAATTTATTAAGTTCGGTAAACGAGGCAGAGTATTTTTTAATTTCCCAAACATTAAAAGTGGAGTGGCTAAAGATGTAAACATTGCCTTTTGGATCAGAAGGCAAGGCTGACCCGGCGGCGTGCGCCACACCAGAATCCAGAGCTTTAAGATACTCTTTTTCGTTGGTAACCGAAACATTCCAAACAATGGGGGAGTTAACATTGATTTTTTCAATAACAATTGAAGCGTTTTCATCTACGGGGTTAACGCTTAGCGGTGGGGCAATTTTTAGAAGATCGCCAAATGTGGTTTTGCGATAAAGATTTAAGGCATCACCAAAAGTATCTTTGATTTGCGTTTTGCCGACTTTTTTGCCGTTTTGGCCGGAAATATTTTGGGCAAAAATTTGGGCAACCGGAAAAAGGGTGTAGAGCACAAAACTTAATCCGCCCAAAAGAAGGGCATTGGCCAAGGCTTTAGTAGTTAGAAGAATAATTTTTTTTGGACTGGGCATAAAACTATCATATCACACAATGAGAAATATTGCAACTATGGGATTATACTAAAATTCTAATTTCTAAGCACGAAACTCTAAACAATGTCCAAAACTTCAATTCTCAAATGCTCAAAACAAGTTTTTGGTGTTTTGATCTAGGAGCGAAGCGACGCAAGGTTCTTGAGCGTAGCGAAAGGTTCTTATTTGGTAATTTGGATTTGTTTAGAATTTAGAGTTTAGGGTTTAGGATTTCCATGAAACTATGGGTTGACAAGAGACGATAGTTGTGGTATGATTTAGGTTAAACAAACAAATTCTTCAATTGAAAGGAGAGAAAAATGAAAACCCGACTTGGATCGGTTGTTATTTCAGTTTTGGTTTTGTTAATTTTAGTTCCGGTTTTGAGTTTGGTTTTTGGTGATTCTTATTCTGTTTTGGCCTTGGCGCCGGCAACGCCGACGCCGCAATCCCAGTTTACACCGTCAAATCCGACGGTGCCTTCTGGGCCTCCGGCAACCAGTCAGCCGCCGCCGGCGACATCAGTGGTGGTGCACACACAGGTACCTCCGACGGTACCTCCACCGACGGTTCCACCGCCGACAGTACTGCCTCCGACGGTACCTCCACCGACGGGTCCGACAAATACGCCGGTGCCCCCGCCGCCAGGAGCGACACCGACTCAGCCGTTGGTAGCGCCGACTCCAACGGCAACTAAGGTGCCGGTGCGGTTGTTTGTTGCCGCCGTCCCGACGTGTACCCCTAACACGGCGGTGACCTCCGGAACCCGGCCGGTAATTTCAGATACCGCCACGCTTTGCCCGGGCGGTATAAACCCGTTGGTCTTCTTTAAAGAGTTTGGGCTACCCGGGGGTAAAACCTCGGAAAAAGAGTTAATTGATTTTAACTCCAGCCTTTGTTATTTGGTGCCGGTGCAAATCGGCTATCGTAATATCGGCAAATTTGATGTGGCGATTCACCCGGCTTACTCGATTGTTGATAAATTTGTAGGGTTTGGGACTATTAATGATTTTGAATTTCATAATTTGTTATTGAAACCCGGTCTTACCGACTTGAATGAAGATAGTAATATTGATTTTGACGATTATAAGTTCGAAATCTGGCAACAGGTTCCAAGCGGGGAGGCTCATTTCGCCATTGCGGAAAAAAATAATATTCCAGCTGGCGACTGGGTCGGCATCCGAATTCTTTTTAATGTTGGGAAATGTCAGTAACTTTTTGCCGATCTGTTTTTGCAGGTCGGCTTTTTTTAATTTTCAAATCTGCTAAAATATAGGAAGTAATTGCTGGGTTTGACAGATGACCCATAAGATGCTATATATAGAGTTATTATATGAAAAAATTAGCCTTATTCTCCATCATTTTTCTAGGGTTTTTGGGTTTGGTAAAGCCCGCTTTTGCCTTGGCTGGCGCGCCAAATATGAGCGTCAATAACTTCTATGTAGCCTCGGACAGTCAGCACGATTGGTCAACAAGTTTGCCGCAAACAAGTCTGGGCGAAGAAGTTTATTTTTACATGGAAATACAGAATTTGGGGCCCGAATCAATTGCCGAAAACACTCTATTTAAAATTTTAGTTCCTGATTATTTGTCTTCTGATTTAAGCGTTAAGGGTTGGGTTGGTACAACCACCGGTACTTCCGGTAAACAATCTGATTTCAAGACAGTTAATGTTCATTTAAACAATTCTTCATGGAGATTAACGCCAAGGTGGGATTCGGTCAGAATTACCGGTGATATGAATAACGATGGAACTAAAGAGTACAATAATTTTCAATGGCCCAATCCCAACGCCTTTACTTCAACGGTTGGCGCTAACTTAGGAAGTTTGACAGCCGGCCCTAATACCATTCAAATTTTTGCTTCTGCCTATGTTACTAATCCTTTGCAACCCAATCTTTCAGTAGTCCATAAGGTGAAAAATCTGACTAAGGGTGGAGATTTTGCCGCAGCAGTCAATGCTTCGGCCGGAGACGAATTACAATACTATTTGGAGATTCACAATATTAATAGTCCTTCAACGGCGCAAAATATCAATGTTAAAGTTAATCTAGGGCAAGGTAACCTGACGCAATCGCAAAGCGCAGCCACTATAAGTTCTTCTAATGCCAGTTCAGCGAATGCGACAGCAACGGTTAATATTTCACCTCAAGCTAATTTATCTTTTACCGATGGTTCAACTGTTCTGTATTGGGATTGGAACGGAAATGCAACTTGGGACTATTACAATACGGCCTGGGGCAGTAACGATATTATCAACAATGGCATCAATCTAACGCAACCATTATATGGTTGTTATTCCTATATTTTGCAGATCTATTTTAAGGTAAAAGTTAACGCTATTCCAACAGTTACCCCAACCCCAGCGCCAACACCGACTCCAACCCCTACGCCTACACCAACCGGAATTCCCACACCAACACCTACTTTACCGCCGGGAGTAACTCCTACCATTACGTCAACGCCAACTATTACTCCAACACCAACCCGTGGTCCAACTCCAACAGCTACGCCTACTCCTGCGGTTTTGCCAAAGACGGCAACACCTATTGAAGGAATGTTGAGTCTTTTGACTATTGGTTTGGGTGCGTCAGTTTTGGGATTTGGGCTTAAGAGATTAGTTGGAGGCTATTTAAAGGAAATGGACAATTCTTCAGGTGATTCTTCTAGATTACCTTAGCTTGATTCACTCTTGGTTAAAAGTTAAAAGTGCAAAGTTAAAAGTTACAGTTAAAAATTCAAAGTTATTAAAATTAGAGATCCTAAAACTTTTAACCTTAAACTGCAACTTTGAAATTTGAATTTTGAACTTTAAACTGTATCCTAGAGTTCCTCGAGCTTCATTTTTTCTTTAGAGGGCGCTTCTACATATTTTAAATATTTCTCCGTGGTTGATAGCCTTTTGTGTCCGGCCATTTTTGAAACCAATACCAAAGAGGCTCCTTTTTTAATGTGATGAGCAATCCAAGTGTGGCGTAAAGCGTGGACCGAAGCATTAATAATGGCGGCTTTCCTAAAATAGCGGTCAATTGAAGCTCTAATGTTTCTGACCAAAAGCGGCTTGTTGTTGCGGGTAATAAAGAAGAACTCATCCGGATTTTGGCTTTTTGGCCGATCTAAAAGATAAGACTTTAGGGCGCTAAAGGCGGCATTGTTTAAAGGTAATTCGCGGCCTAAGGTGGCGCGGGATTCCGGCACTGAAAGGTTGCCCTTGCTTTCTTTTTCGTTGAGTTTGATATTCTTTACCCGTAATTCGGCTAGTTCTCCAATGCGTACTCCGGTTTGCAGCAAAACCTCAATTATCGCTAAAGTCCTAATATCTTCACGGGCGCTGTCACGAAGAGCGCGATATTCGGTGGGGGTTAAAATTCGCGGCGCTGGTGTCTCAAACTTGGGATGGACAATTAAGGTGGCCGGATCGTCAGTAATAAATTCATTAACCTTTAAAAACCGAAAAAAGGTTTTCATAGAGTTAATTTTTCTGGAAATGGATTTTTTGGTATAACCCTCGGCCTCTAGTTTCTTTAAAAAGTCTTCTAAATGTGATTTTTCAACCTTTTCAATTTTGCTATTCCCCAAAGATTTAATGTGGGCCAACAACTGTTGTATGTCTTTACCATAAGCCATAATTGTGGCTGGGGCGCGGTCCTTGGTTTTTAAGTGGTCAATAAATTGCTGGTGAACCTTGTCTAAAACTAGCATACTTTGAATAATACAAGATTTAAAAAGGATAGTCAAGAGTATAAATTATGAGACGAGAGCAGTTTGCGCTTTGATCATTAAACCCTTAATATGAATTTTATGGTCTTACCCCAAAAATTATTGACGACCGGCTTGATAGTAATACTTTTAGTCGTTATTTTGTCTCTTTCCCGTAGTCTTTACCAAACATTTAACCTAATGCAGGCACAAAAAAAGGTTGATCAAGAAATTATCTTGCTGCAAAAAGAAAAGGACGCTTTGATCAATACTCTAGGAAAGAAGAACAGCAATGAGTATTTGGAACGGGTTGCCCGCGATAAACTCTTAATGCTAAAACCCGGTGAAAAGACGGTGATTTTGCCTTTAAACCAAGATCAAAGCCAGATAACTGCTTTAGGGGATCAACAAGGTGTAGATTTGTTGGGACTTTCTAACTTTGAGAAATGGCAAAGGTTGTTTTTACCCTAGAGATGCCGTATGATTCCCATATGCGGGTGGGAGGTATAGAATCTCGGAAGGCTCATAATCTTCCTTAACTTGGGGGCAGATCCCAGGACCCGCAACCATCCCACTTCGCTAAAGCTTCGTGGGATGCCCCACGTAGCCTTGGCGAAGTGGGGCGGAATTTCATGCATTATGTTTATCTTATAAAACAATGTAATGGAGATTATTACCAAGGCGAAACAGTTGATCTAAAAAGAAGGATAGAAGAACATCAGAAGGGTTGGAATAAATCTACCAGTAGATACTTGCCGATAAGGTTGATCTGTTATTTAGCATTTGTTGATAGAGCTAAGGCTAGGGAGTTTGAGAGATATTTAAAAACTGGTTCAGGTTACGCTTTTCGTAATAAACATTTGGTTTAAGGATAGCCGTGGGTTGATCGCCAGCGTAGCTCAGTGGCAGAGCAGCGGACTCATAAGCCGTCGGTCACAGGTTCGAATCCTGTCGCTGGCACCAGATTAAAATCAATGCCTAAGAATTCTAAAAAACCTCTCTTAAATTTAACTTCAGCCCAAAATCCCAACTTTTTTAAAAGCTTGGCAGTTTATTTTTTGCTAGGGGCGTTTATTGTTTGGTTTTTTAGCCAAGTTCGGGTTAGTCCGTCAAACGGGGTGCCGGTCGTCACTTTTTCGCAAGTTGTAACCGAAGTTGAAAAAGGGAAATTAGGAAAAATTACCGTAGATGGTGACAAACTGCAGTTAGTGTATCAAGACAAAAGTGAGGCAATTGCCTATAAAGAATCTGGTCAAAATTTAATTACGGCTTTTAAGGATTCCGGAATTGAAAACCCCACTCAAAAAGTGGAGATTGTTGTTAAAAACCAAGAAAGCGGCATATTTTGGACCAACCTCTTAACCACTGTTTTACCAATAATTATTACCATTATCTTTTTTGTCATCTTAATTCGGCAAGTACAAAAATCTCAAGGTTCAATAATGGACTTTGGCCGATCTGCCGCCAAAATATTTATTCATCAGCAATCAAAGATCACTTTTGCCAACGTGGCTGGAGTGGATGAAGCCAAAAGAGAGTTGGAGGAAGTAGTTGACTTTTTAAAGCATCCCGAGAAATATCGAAAACTTGGAGCTCGAATTCCCAGAGGAGTTCTTCTGGTAGGTCCAGCCGGTACCGGTAAAACTCTTCTAGCACGGGCGGTGGCTGGTGAGGCAAACGTGTCTTTTTTTAGCGTTGCTGGCAGTGAGTTTATGGAAATGCTGGTAGGGGTGGGAGCATCGCGGGTCCGCAGTTTATTTCAGAATGCTAAAAAAGCCGCACCGGCCATTATTTTTGTTGATGAAATAGAATCAATTGGCCGCCATAGGGCCATGGGAGGTATGGGTTCGCATGGCGAGCAGGAGCAGACTTTAAACCAAATCCTAGTAGAAATGGATGGTTTTGAAACAACAACCAATGTGATTGTTTTGGCGGCAACAAACAGGCCTGATCTTTTGGACCCGGCCTTAACTAGACCCGGCAGGTTTGATCGTCGGGTAGTTCTGGATCTGCCAGATATTAACGGCCGCAAAGAAATTTTTAAGATTCACGTTGCCGGCAAGCCATTAGCTCAAGACGTTGACATTGAAAAACTGGCCAAACGGACCGTGGGGTTTTCTGGCGCGGATATTGAAAATATGTTAAACGAAGCGGCAATTTTGGCGGCCAGGGTTGGGCATAGCGAAATTGATAATCAAGACATGGAAGAGGCGGCCACTAAAGTAAAAATGGGGCCAGCTAGACAAAGAGCGCAAAGCGATGAGGATAAAAAGGTAACGGCCTATCATGAAGCCGGCCACGCTTTGGTGGCTTCGTCATTAACCCACATGGATCCGGTCCATCGTATTTCCATTATTTCTCGTGGTTTGGCCTTAGGTTATACCGAGATTCAGCCGGATATAGACAGATCGCATCAGACTAAAACCCGTCTTTTGGAACAGATCACCACTTTTTTGGGCGGCCGGGCGGCTGAACAGATGATTTTTAACGAGATGACGGTTGGGGCTGGCTCTGATTTGGAAACTGCCTCGCGCATTGCCCGGCGCATGGTAACCGAGTTTGGTATGAGTGAATTGGGCCCGCTTTCGTTTATTGATTATGGGATTAACGAAGAGTGGTCGTACGGCTATCATGGTAATCAGGTTGATTACAGCAACGAAATGGCGGCAAAAATTGATGAACAGATCAAAAAGATTATTGATGAATGTTATGAGAAAGCGAAGGAGATATTAAACGAAAAGAGAGAAAAATTGGTTTTGGTGGCACAGGAATTGATAAAGAAAGAAACAATTGAAGGAGAGGATTTTTTAAAGATGCTTGCTTGATTTTTATCTCGGAAGGATGGCGGGCTCCTTCTGTGATATCATGAATTCATGACTGCAAGAAAAATACAAATTCCCAGAGAATTCTTAAAGAAATACGCTGGCTTGACCGCGGCAGTGGTTGGTAACAAGGTTGTGGCGGCGGCTGGTACCACTAAAGAAGCTCTTAAAAGAGCCAAGGAAAAATTCCCCAAAGTTAGAGAAGAAGATATTGGAATTCTAACGCTTCCACCTAAAAAGGGCGTTTGGGTTTTATGAGCTCCGCCACGTATCCTTATTTGGACTCCAATCCGTTGGTAGAATTTTTTATCCACTTTGGTTGGCCGACAAGGTTTATTTGATAATTTTGTGGTTTGTTTTAACGATTTGCAAAAAGAAGTTACATTTACTGAAATCAAACCAATACGATAAAGAAAAACCCGAAAGGTTGACAATTCAACCTTTCGGGTTGGATTAAACTACTGTTTCGTTGGAAAAAGCTCTTGACCTAAATATAAAGAATCAAAAGGGAAGCTGGTTGCCGGTAAATAAACCCTAGCTGACGGTGGCATAGCCTTAATTCCTTCAGAATGGTCAAAAACCCTTACTCTAACCTCTATCCGCCGATCAGGCAGATTACGGCCAAAATCAAAAGCTAAAAAGCCAAAATCCACTTTTTCTTCAACAATAACCGGCATATTGCCGATCTCTCGTAAAGCTTTAGCGATTCCTTCTGTTTCAAAAACGCCCCTGGTTGCATAACCGCCAAAGTTCCAGATTCCCTTAAAATAGAATGGTCGATTCGGAGCGATGACTCGTTTCAATAAATTTAAAGTTATATCGTCTAGCCAAAAGCACAAAGGCATCGAACGACTGACGATTTTGGCTGTTGGTGGATTAATTCCTCGTCTAATCATTTCCTTTTCACTCCCCAAAATTGGCCGCCAGTATTTGGAACTGAAAAAGTTATTTCCCAGAGGTGGGATTATTTTAACTTGGCGTTTTTGTATTCGCTCCCAAAGTTTAGTTCTTTGCAATCTTTCCCAAATCATCGGAGAAAATATAGGTACGCGAAGAAAAATTGCTTCTGCCTCCATTGCCATTTTATCTTCGGCTGGTCCGAACGCAGCATCAATTCCCTGCGTTCTAAGATACGGAACTAAGACTTCGTGTTCTTTCTCCCGTGTAAAATCCCAATCGCCAACTGAAGTCACATAGAAAAGACTGCCGGCATTTCCTAAACATGGTTTGATCAGGGTTAAAAACCAAGTTGACAATCTTTCGTTCAAACTTCTTAAACCAAAGAATTCAGCCATTTTAGCGGTGGAAACAAGCTCCGGTCCAAAAGCGGCTGCCTCAATAAAAACCGGATAATCCAAATGCCTGCCGACAAAAAAGTCAAAACCTATGCCAGACATTATCGCTTCATCATCGCCAACCAGCTCCGCGATAAAAGACGGCAGGGCTTTTTGACGCAACTCCTTATCTTGATAAAGCATTTTCAGAACTTTGGCAATTTCTACGGCCAATGTTTGCAGATAGGTAACTTCGCCCGGATAACCAATAGGTACATCTTGACTTACCGGAAAAGTGATTGGCTCCATGTGCTTTTGTAATCCTAATAATTCATCGGCAGTCAATGTAAAATAATCCAAAGCACGAGGATCATTGGCTCCAACGGGAGTTATTAGGGTTCGTACCTGATCCATCATGCGTAGTTGGGTCGGTCGTGGCCATTTCACTGGGATCCTCCTTTTTGTTTGAATTCTTCAACTAATCGCAATAATCGTTGACAGCGCTTTTCTAAATCAAAATGTTTTTGAGCCAACATTTTGTTATTAATGCTCATGAACTCTCTCCGAAGGGGTTTTTCGATCAACCTTTGCATCTTTAAGGCCAAATCATCGGCATCGCCAATTTTGGCGTACAAACAGTTTTGACCATCAACGAAGAATTCAGGGACACTGCCAACCGGAGTCGTGATGATAGGCAATCCTGCGGCCGCCGCCTCACACAAAGAATTAGGGAATCCCTCTTTCTCTGACGGTAGAACAAAAACATCGCTGTTCCAATAAAATTTTGGTAAATGCTCAAACTCGCCATGAATCATTGCCACTCTACGATTTAAATCTGAGGCTTTTATCAACGCCTGCAATTCCCTTTTTTGTGGCCCAATGCCAATCAGAATCAATCGAGCTTTGGGATATATATTAAGAAATTCCTCAAAAGCCAAAAGCAAGGTTATTATTCCCTTGATTGGTGAGAAGCGGCCAACAAAAAGGAATCGCGGTTGTGTTGTGATGGTTGCGGTTGGTCCAAGAGCTTGGGTAAACCGCTTGAGATCGACGCCAATCTCTAAGACTTCCAACTGACGAGATTTTTTCATGAGAGCTAATGTTTCTCCCCTCAAACTCCTAGAAACTGCGATCAAAATACTAGCTTTTTCAAAAACCAGGCGCGATGCTTCATCAAATTGTGGCTGATGGGGTAATGTCCAAACATCAGAACCGTGTAAGGTTACGACCGAAGGAATGCCTAAGACCTCCGCAAGTTTAATGGCTACTAATCCATGCGGTATGGCAAAATGGGCGTTTATAAAATCAAACGATTTAATTCTAGCCACGCGTAAGGCGGCTGACAAAAGAGCTGTTTCGGTTGATGTCCCAATGACTTTGTCACTTTCAAAAATTTCCACAAAGTGAAAATTGATGCCACTTGTTTGCAAAATTCCTGGGTCAAAGTTTTTCATGGCTCCGCTTGGATACTGAGCGTAAGTCACAAAATCAACTTGATGCCCCATACTTACCAACATTTTGGCTTCTTCAAAGGCTAAAACCGCTGGTCCAGCAATGTAGGGCAAGCATTTGCTAATTGTTAGAATATTCATCTCTTCTCCTCTTTTATTTATTTTTTAAAGATCTGATGTGACATGATTTTTAATCAATAGAGATTGATAATTTGCAAAATAGTTCAATAATCTGAATCATTGAACTATTTTAGTTTGTCTTTGTAAGATTCATAAGAATGCCGGTTTAATCCTAGAACCGATTTCAAATAGAAACTCTCCCACCCTGACAAAATTTTTTCTCTTAACTACCACCAGCAAGCCACTGGTTGGGCTTTTAATTGAAAAAGTTAAACCCGTGAAGCTATCAAACAAAGTTCCAATCTTTTGTCCGGCCTTGATTGGGCAGGGAGGCAGTATCAATGGTGTAAAAACGCCCGCCCTTTCGCTTTTGGTAACTTTGGTATTGATCAGTTTTGGCAATTTAAGGACGGATTTATTGTTTAAGTGAACATTGTTAATTGCTGTGATTAGGCTATTTACCATTTGATCAATTGTTTTTTCATTTAAAAATTCGATTGACGGCATTTCTAAGCCTAGGTTGGGAGTACCAAGTTTGTTGAGGCTTTCGTTTAGGGTTCCGTTAAAGCCCCTTTGTTCTGCTTGCTTGGCATCAACAAAAAAGGCGAACTGGGATTTTAAATTGCCAAGGAACTTCAACGATTCTTCTTTTAGTTGGCCCTTAAAATCTTCAAATGCAATCCCTTCCAGAGCTAAAAGTGGGAATGGTCCGCCTAGGTTAGAGTAGTTGTGAATATCCAAAACAAAATCACAACTTTTGAGCTGTTCTAGAATCAAGTCGTTAATTCTTTCCTGAACACTGCCAAGAGGTTTGCCAGGATATGATCTGTTGGGGTCTTTGACATCCATTGGCAGATCCAAGCCATTGAATCGGCTATTCCCGATTAAACCCGAAGGATTGGCGCCCAAAATTACTTTAACTTTATTGCCGAGCTTTTTTCTTTTTTGAAAAAGTTTTTCAACAATAAAAAATCCGGCCGTTTCAACGCCATGCAAGCCCACCACCAATCCAATGGTTTTTTTGCCTTGGCCAAAGGAGAGAATTGGAAAATTTAAATCCACTGGCCCCAGTTTTATTCTTAATTTTTGAGTCTTAAAGTCTTGAGACATAAAATTAAGCCCTCCTTTTGGGAGGGCTTTAAAATCAAGCCGAAAAGCGTATGGCGTTATCCTTTAAGGCATAAGCCAAGCCGCCCCCCCAAGGAGAGCTGTATAATGACGATACCAGTTTTGAGTAATAACAGATTTGCCTTTTGGCATTGTGGTTTCTTGTATATCATTAATGTCAAAGTTTGTCAAATTTTTTGGACTGGTTACTCGCGTTTAGCATGGGCCTTTCCAATCTCTTTGATTTCTTGCGGGAATTGGTCAATGCAAAAATAACGGATGGGCAGTTTCATTTTTTGGGCTAGTTTGATTTCTTCAATTACGCCATCGGAGATTTCGCCAAAAACCCAAAGTTCATCAGAGCGTTTTATCAAATCGTTATTAGCCTCAATCAATAACTTTCGATCAACCGTATCCAAAAGGAAGTACGAAAACATCATAAAAGCGCAAGTTGGGGTGTGGCCTTTTTCCAGGATGAATTTAACAATGTGTTCGCGTAAGAAAAAGTTGCGCTTGCTCATGGCGGCAAAGACAACAGAGTGGCGAGTGGGGTGGAAAGGTTTTTTCATTTAAGGTGGTGCGCCCGAGAGGACTTGAACCTCCAGCCGTTCCGATTTTATATGGCGTGTCCGAGAGGACTTGAACCTCCAGCCGTCAGCTCCGCAAGCTGAAGCTCTATCCAGTTGAGCTACGGACACAACACTATTTGAAAAAATCGGAATGCTCTGTCCGATTAAGCTACGGGCGCTAATAAAAGCTCAATCCGCCAGCTGGCGGACAAAGCTCAAAACCGAAAGACTGATGATGATTATATTCCCATGGTGCCCATTTTACAAAAGAGGGGTGATAGCTTAACTGGGTTAATTAAAATCGTAGAGGATTAAATTTTTGATTGAGGAAAAATCTTTTTTGTTCAGGGTCAAAAGTTGGGCATTGTTGACAATGGCGGTAGCGGCAATGGCAGCGTCGGCCAGCTCAATTGGCTTTGTTAGATCGCGGGCAATGATTCCAGCCGCTTCGGCAATCTCAAAATTATAGGAAAGAATTTTAAGGGGTGTGATAGTGGCCAAAAGTGCCTGCTCTTTTTGGGAGCTGTGGGTACTTTGACCCTCGTAAAGTTCTTGCACACTGATTACCGATAGGGCTAGTTCTTCTTGGGGCAGTTTTTTGGACAGTCTTTGCAAAAGAGAAGCCCTAGATGCAGGGGTTCTTAGGTGGTCAATGATAATATTGGTATCTAGAATCACCATAGTCTCTTTCTTGATTGTGAAGCCTTAAGTTCAATGTTTTTTCTTTGAGCGGTAATTTGAGGCCAACTGTCTTTTAGCCAAGTCCCTTGAGTTTTGGCCAAAATTTTATAAAAAGAGTTTTCTTTTTGTGTTTTAGCAAAGATTCCTTCAATGGGGTAAAGGCACAGGTAATTTTCTCTGACAACGATGCTCAAAGGCAGGTTTTGGGTAATACCCAACTGTTCCCTAATTTCTTTGGGGATAACAATCTGACCTTTGGCATTGGGCATCGCAATAATTCCTAAATTCATACTAGTATGATTTTATTACGGCATTGGAAAGGAAGTCAAGTGTTGATATTTATTTGCCATTTGACTACCATAGAATGAGTTTAGCGTTTACTGCCATGTTAGCTTTTGATTTTTCGGAAAAATCCATTGAAGTTTTGCAATTTAAAAAGCCCCTTTTTAGGAGGTTGGCAATTGTAGCCCTAGGCAAGGCCGAGTTGGAAGATGAAATTTTAAAAGTAGGCCTGCCTAAAAATGAGAATACCTTAAGCGAAAAAATTTTAGAACTTTTAGGCGAGAATAAGAATCGTAATAATGAAGAATGCCTTTTTAATTTGCCTCCAGGCTCTTTTATCTTTAAGCGTTTAAGTTTGGCTTTGGATTTAAGCAAAGAGTTGTTGCAGGAAGAAGTAGAGACGGCCTTGGTGGAAGAAACCGGGACCGCTGTTGCTAATTTGGTTTATAGTTTTGGCAGGGTTAGACTTTCGGATTTTACGCAGGAGGTTCTAGTTTTTTCTACCCCCAAGGAAGTTTTGGATTCCTTTCGCCGTGTTTTTCTGCAGATTGGACTGGTGCCTATTTTTGCGATAGCCCAACCTTGGGCAGTTTACCAGGGCCTTGAAGAAGCCTTGGATGATAGAGGTTTGACTGCGGTTTTAGAAGCAAAAGATGACAATTTAGGCCTTTCTTTTTTTGATTCTTTTGGTCCGATCTCCGATTTTAAAGGTAAGATTGGGACAAAAACTTTGATCAAAGATTTTGGCAATGCCAGGGTTGAGGTTGAAGAACAAAATGTGCGGCAAGTATCAAAGCTGATCTTAGCCGGTGGAAGTAGCGCGGGTCTAGATCCTCTGTTTTTGGAGAAAAAGCTGGATTTGTCAATTGGTTTGGCAGCAGAATATATTGCTTTGCAAATAAAGGAAAGAGCCGCTGATTTGAGCCAAATTAAGCTGCCGACAACGCTTTTTGCCAAAACCTTGGGGTTAATGTTGGCCTTTGAAAACAGTCAAACAGAATTTAATTTGATCAGCAAAAAGTTGGGAACAGTAAAGGTGGGGAAGGAGTTTATCAAAAAGCAAAAAGTTGCTTTGCAGGATTCCTTGCGGAACGCAAAAATTAAGGATAAGGAAAAGGATAAAAATAATAAAGAAGAAATTGTGGAAGAGACAATGATGCAATCGGAAAGCAGAGGTACTTTTGCTATAAAAAATTATATTAGGGTGGCATCCAAACGGTTGGTAATTGGTGGGGTGATTTTGTTGCTTTTAATTGGTGGTTCTAAGATAGTAATGGGAGCAAAAGGAATATTGAGTAATAGGTTTACTCGATTTATCAATAATACCTTTTCCAGTCCAACGCCAACAGAAGCTCCATCTCCAATGCCAACCTTGACTGTGACTCCATTGCCGCCGACCCCAACCTCAACTCCGGTTTTGCTGAAATCAGATTTAAAAATATCGGTTTTGAATGGAAGCGGTATTAAGGGATCGGCCAATAGCGCAGCCGATTTTCTAAAGGCCTTGGGTTACAATGTGACAAAAACAGGAAACGCTGTGAGATACGATTACTTGCAAACGACTATCGCAATTAAGGAATCAAAGAGAGCTTACTTAGGACAGCTGCAAACTGATTTGGCGACTAAATATCAAGTGAATGCAGAAATAGGCATGGTTGCCGAATCGGAATTGTTTGATGCTCAGGTTGTTGTGGGGCAAAAATGATATGTTTTCTTCTGATCTCATTCAATCATTAATCAATACTTCTTACAGTTTTTTTTCTCATAACTACACGGTGTTAGTGTATTTGTTTGGCAGCCTGCTCTCGGCCGTCCTCTGCCTAATCAAGCCCAGCCGCTTTCATCTGTTTTTGTTTTTTGGGTTTTTGATTCTCTCTTTTACCTATGAATATGACAAGCATTTGATTGAACCATTAAGAAATCAGACCCTGGAATCTCTTTTGGGAAGCGTGGAATCACAAGCACACCCCAAGGTGAACAAGGTGGTAGAACTGGTAGTTTCGGAGCTGATTCCTGTCTGTTTGTACGTTTTGGGCTGGGGGATGATATTTGTAGGGATAGTGATCAGGGAACCAGAAGCCAATCCGTCAGCTGACGGACAAAAGCAAAAACTTCACCCAACAACTTTTTCGTGACTAAACCAAGATAGGACCCAGGAAGGGCTCAAGGGTTTCAACTAAATGATTGTCTAAATCGCCAATAGGAACATGGCGTTTCATTGGTAACCAAATTACTTGGTTTATAAGGGTCTTTTTTTGTAAATATTTTACCGCCAAATCCATATCAATTAAATGATCCGTATGAGTGGCAAAAATAATAACCGGGATATCTAATTTGTAGTTTTTAGGCAACTCAAAATTAAGCGCTGAAAGGCCGGTTTGGGCGTGTACTTGAGCTGGCATTATTCTCCACTCTTTCATTTCATAAGCCAGAACCGGCTTGTTGCCTCTTAGCTCTTTTGGCAAGGATCTAGTTAATAAAAAACCCAAGAGTCGGTCGCTTTTAATGCAAGTATTGGCAACCCAGGAAAAAGGTAAATGAGAAACGGCAAAAAATAATCCTTTAAGAAAGCGCATTTTCTTTTTGCTAAATTTAAAATAACGGCTGGATGAAGGGGTTCCAAGCAGAACTAACTTTTTAACTCTTTCCTGTATTTGGTAAGCCAAAAGGAGTCCAATCATTCCGCCCATAGAAACTCCGCCAATTGTCAAATCTTTCAAATCCAGTTTTTCAACCAGGGCTTTTAGATAAAAGCTTAAGGTTTTAAGATCATGTATACCTTGCGGCAGGGTTTGTGATTTGCCAAAACCGGGAAGATCCGGGGCATAGACGGTAAAATGAGGCGCCAAAAGTTCAACCATTTTTCGCCAACGCAAGACATCGGAGCGGTGTCCGTGGATAAAAAGCAAAGGCGGACCAGAACCCATTTTGTAGAGATAAATTTGCGTGTCTAAAATTTTGATGTATTTACCTGTCATAGGATTCATTATAAACTACTCCAGAATTATGCTAGACGGTAGTTTGAATTGTTCGCGTTTCACGCTCACAATATAATGGAATTGTTTCATTGTTCCATTGTTACATTGTTGACAATTAAGCAATGAAGCAATGAAGCAATGAAAATCGGTTTAGTTTGTCCATACACTTTTTCCCGTCCTGGCGGCGTACAAGAGCATGTTAAGGCCTTATATCAGGAGTTTAAAAAGTTTGGCCAGGAGGTCAAGATTATTGTGCCTCGAAAGTCAAAAACAGAAAATTATGGCAGCGATGTAATTTTGTTGGGTTGGTCAATTGAAGCCGGTGGCAATGATTCAATTATTGATTTAAGTTTAGCCGTTAAGCCTTTGGAGATTAAGCGGCTTTTAGCTCAAGAACAATTTGATATTTTGCACTTTCACAGTTTGACGCCTTTTTTACCCTTTCAAATTTTAGAGGCCTCCAAAACAACTAACATTTTAACCTGGCATTCAGTTCTTGAGGGAAGCAAGACGTTTAAGTACCTGACGGTGCTTCGAAGAATGGTGAACTTTTATTTAAAGAAAAAGTTTCAGGGGCTAATCTTGGTTTCGGCAATTTGCAAAAACGAAGTTAAAGGCTTTTTGGGCCAACAGAGAGTTATTCCAAATGGAGTGGATTTGGATAGGTTTAATCCCAAGATTGACAGTCTAACAGAATTTAAAGATGGTAACTTTAATATCTTGTTTGTGGGCCGCCTTGAAAAAAGAAAAGGCTTGATTTACCTTCTGCGTGCTTTTTTGCTGTTACAAAAAAAACATTACAATCTTCGTTTAATAGTGGTGGGAGACGGAGACCAGCGGGAAAATTGCGAATTATTTGTGGCCGCCAAAAAAGTACAAAACGTGATTTTTTGCGGCGCTGTTTCCAGTAAGGATTTACCAAGATACTACGCGACAGCGGATTTATTTGTTTCGCCAGCCACTCATGGTGAAAGCTTTGGCATTGTTCTTTTAGAAGCCATGGCTTGTGGTGCTTCGGTCCTGGGCTTTGCCAATAATGGCTATCAAGGAGTTTTAAAAGAAAAAGCGGCCGACTGTTTGGCCGAACCTAGAAATGTCTGGGAGTTGGCAGAAAAGATGGCAGGTTTGCTAAAAGATGAAAAAAAGAGAGAGGAGTTAAGGGAGTGGGGATTAAAAGAAGTTAAAAAATACAGCTGGCCCAAAGTAGCAGAAAAAGTTTTGGATTTTTACGAAGAGATTTTAAAAAAACAGGGTAAAGACACACAGCTATTGCGGTAAATGGTGGCCGACAATCTCTGAAAGTATGATTCCCGCGCTCATAGCTACATTATGCGAATTTCCCATGCCCAGCATGGGGATTTGAATAACAAGATCGGAAAGATCAAGCAAAAGCTCATCAACCCCCAATCTTTCGTGGCCAAAAATCAGAGCCAGAGGAAATTTATATTTT
>Ga0209211_10004720_pt1 | contig 20920 bp, 17 predicted proteins | sample RifGroA2_FD_183992 | JGI IMG/M metagenome (GOLD analysis project Ga0209211, IMG submission 183992) | Groundwater microbial communities from Rifle, Colorado, USA - Groundwater A2 (SPAdes) (version 2) | ecosystem: Environmental > Aquatic > Deep subsurface > Groundwater | place: Rifle, Colorado...
TTTCGTCATATTTAAGCTCATGTTTTTCCATGACCTCTTTTCTGATAATGACAGACGGGTGAGCAAGGGGCGTGTTGAATAAAAGATACGCCCGCGCTTCTTCGTGTTTTTGAGGGTATCTGTTAACAAACTCCTGTTTCAGTCCTATTACTTTAACCCATGAACCGCATACGCCGATTTCCGGATGTTTTTCCATAAAATTTACTTGGATTAACAAGCGTTTGGGCAAGATTATATCGTCGCAGTCCATTCGGGCTATATATTTGCCTTTAGCTAATCCTAGCCCCTTATTTAGAGTTTTAATGAGCCCGAGGTTGGTCTCATTGCGCTCCAGCCGTATTCTAGCGTCGTTAAAAGACTTTATTATTTCCGCGCTTTTGTCGGCAGAGCCATCGTCAATGATAAGAAATTCAAAATCCCTAAAAGTTTGGTTTAGGATGCTTTCAATAGCCCCTTTCAGATATTTTTCGCCGTTGTAAACTGGCATTAAAACAGTAACTAGGGGACTCATCGTTTTTTGAAAATTATGGCCCGTATTTTTTTAAACTGGTTAAAAACTTTTTTTGGGTTTTTTATCGCCATTTTTGCCAAGTTTGCATTGATGCGGATTTTTTTCTTTAACTTTATCAAAGTCATTCGGCTGTTTAATTTTTTCTGTTCCCGCTCGATTATATTTAGCATTTTTCTCCACGATTCTTCAGGTATGGTGTTAAAAATATTACGACTGGAGTGGTGAAAAAACTTGGCCCAATCGGTATCCAAGGAAACCAATCCTTGTTTTCGCGCCAAGTCCCATATTTCTGTTCCGGGATATGGGGTCAAAATACTCCAAATGGCATGGTCGGGCTTAATGTCTTTCATCGCATTAACGCTTTGCGTCAAATCTTCTTCAGTTTCTTCCGGAAAGCCGGCCATAAAATAAACCGTCGTTTCTATACCGGCCTTTCTGGCCAATTTTACCGCCGTTTTGATTTTGGAATTATCAATATTCTTTTTTATCATTTTCTGAATTTTTGGACTGCCGCTTTCCAGACCTAGGTAAATATGATTACAGCCGGCTTTTTTCATCAGCTTTAGAATTTTTAAATTTATAGTGTCGCCTCTTGTATCGCAATGCCAAGTAATTTTAAACGGCAAGGTTAAAATTCTTTTGCAAATTTCTTCCACGAAAGCGCTTCTTAAGGTGAAAGTGTCATCGTTGAAAGAATAATTTCTAATACCGAGGCGATTATATCTTTCTCTGATTTCTTCCACGACATTGGCGGGGCTTCTGAATCGGACATTTCTTGTCCACATCAAATTAGAAGCGCAATAATTGCATTGGAATGGGCAACCGCGGGCGGTGGTTATGCCCGTGCAGGCATAAATATTTTTTTGAGCGTCTTTCATCAGGTGAAAAGAGGGAAAGGGGAGTTTGTCCAGATTTTGGATGAAGGGACGATTGGGATTATGAATTATTTTTCCTTCTTTCGCATAGCTTATCCCGGAAACTTTGCTGATATCTTTTTTGTTTTTGATGGAGCTTACAAGATCCGCAATTGTTTCTTCGCCCTCGCCCCTTATCACATAATCAAAGGGAGCTTTTTTAAGCGGTTCTTCGGGGAGGAGTGTGGGATGGGTTCCTCCGGCAATAATAGGCAAGTCAGCCTTATAATTTTTCAGCATCTTGGCTAAATAATATCCGGAAGCGGAATTGGCGGTCATAAAGGAAATGCCGACAATATCAGGCCCAAACTCTTTCACAGAGTCCATTATTTCTTTGTAAACCTCATGGTTGGGACTATAATTTTTAAGATAGGTTTCCTCGTCTATAACAATTTTTTCTCCTTTATTGTTTATATTTTTGAAAAATGTTTCTCCGTTGAATATTTTTACCTCATGGCCTTCTTTGTCTAAAACGGCGGCTAGATAAGCCAAGCCCAAATAAAGCCGGCCACTGATGATATTCTGAAATCCATACCATGGAGCTTGAATTAATAGTATTTTCATTTTTAGCGCTTTATATTCTGATCCATTCGCGGGGAATTAAATCTTTAGCGTTGCCGATCTTGTCATTAAACCACTTGTCCGGCGAAATTACAATTTTATCGGCGTTCTTGTTAAGCCATGCCCCCCACCAGCTAAAAGAGCTATTAGCGATGATATTATGCTTGCAAAGACTCATTAAAATTAACTCTTCATAATTTTTTATTTCTTTTTCTCCGCTTACGAAAATTTTTGGATAGGGGATATTAAGATTCTGTTTAACCCAATTGATATCGTCGGAAAAAATAAAAAAATGTGGATCATTTATTTTTTCAGCAATAAATCTTACAGATTTCTGATAATATTTTTCGTCCAGTAAATTATAAACTTTAGAAAATTTTTTATTGGTGATGTAATCGCCGCGTCTAATATGGATGGAAACGGAATTAGTGTTTTTAATTTGACTGATTAAATCAGCATATTTATTTTCAATCGGATTTTTAAGGGCCACTTCTTTTCTGATAATATTTTCTATGTCTTGGAAGTATTTTTCACTTTGCCAATAGCCATCCAAGTAAAAATTTCCGGAAAGTTTCAAAATATTCGGGTCAAAATCGTATCCTTTATATTTTATTATTGTTCTTTTGTAATAGGGTTTTAGCTTGTTAATCAATTTCCAAACGCCCGACTTTTTAATTTTATTTATATCTTCATCGGAGGCGAAATTTTCTATTATGTTAAATTCTCCCAAACTGTAAGAGCGGGGGTTGTCTTTGGTGAAGTCGGATAAGTCCAGTTTAAATACGTCTTTATTTTTTATGGACAATTTTCTTCCCAGCGAATATTGGAAAAGCTGATTGCCAAGCCCGCCGTTAAGCTTAATTATTATCATTAGTTTTTTTTAATTGCCAATTTTCCATAACAAACTCGTATTGGTAAACCAAGTTGTGTGTTTTGCGAAGCTCTTTATGAATATCCATCATTTTTTTCTTTGCGTCGGGGAAAAAATTATGAAATTGGATTTGAAGATTTGTAATTATGTTTAATAATCCAAAATTAAAGATCTTGATTTTATTATTTTTTTTAAATCTTTTTTCCATCGCTTGGGCGTATTCCGCCCGCGGTTCAAAGATATAAATTGTCGGCAAGTACATGGAAAAAATATCACTGGCTCCTTGGCCTTTGTACCCGCCAACGTCAAAAACAAGGGAATTTTCATTAAGATCATAATTCAACATAAGGCCATGCTTCTTGTTGTCCTCTTTGAATTTCGCGACTGTTTTTTCAAACCTGCTTTTCGGTATAAATTTTTTTATAATTTTTTTAATTATCATTTTTATGCGAAGGAGTAGGATATTTTCTTAATAATATTAAAAACTTTTGCGGGCAGTATTTCTTTTAATTTTCTTGATGCCACGACTTTTACGATATTTTTGTTGGCCATTAGATATTTTACGATATAAGGCATCATAAAAAATTGGGCGACAAAACCGGCCGGAGTAAAGAATCTGTCCAAAGATATGTGATTTAAAAGAATTTTTTTAAAATAAAGCAACTGTTCCTCGCTGTGCTCTACCGTAAAAATTGGATTTGGTTTGTCCGTCAACCAATAACTATCGTCAATCATCCCATTTTTCTTAGCTATTTCATAAATTTCCGTTCCCGGGTAGACGGCTAGCACGGAAACATCATTATAGTACACATATTTTATTTTCTGAACTCTTTTTATCAGTCTGGCCGTCTCCAGAATGGTTTTCATGTTTTCTCCAGGCAATCCGACGATAAGAAAAGCCAGAATTGATATTTTTGATTTTGAGAACAAGGTAAAAGCGTTTATGACATCCGCTTGGGTAATCATCTTGTGGGATGTTTTTAAAATTCCTTCGTCTCCGCTTTCCAAACCGAGCAACACTTTTTTGAAATTGGCCTGTTCCAGTTTTTTGATCATCTTATCGCTTAACGGCTTCATCCTGCCGCTGCAGGTGAAAGCCGTCTTGAATTTTCTTTTTATAACTTCATCGCAAAATTCTATGACCCTTTCATTGTCTATGAAAAAAGTGTCATCGTGAATCCAAATATCGGTAATTCTTGGATATTTGGAAATAAGCCATTCTATTTCCGCGATAATATTAGCAATGGATCTTTTCCTCACTTTTTTTCTGGAAATAACATCCAAACAGCAAAAACTGCAAGCGAAAGGGCAACCTCTTGTCGTAAGCAAGCAAACGCTGGTCCTTTTTCCATCCTCAAAGAAAATATCATGTTTTGGGAAGGGCAGAGTATCCAGATTTTCAATAAGCTTTCTTGTTTTTGTTGTGGCTAGCGAATCGCCCTTATAAAAAGCGATGCCGTCTATTTCGTTAATATCTGCGTTAGGTTGAAACCATTTTTCCGCTAATTCGGCAAAGGTAATTTCCCCTTCGCCCAATATCGCTATGGCGTAGGGAAATTTTTTCAGGAGCTGTCTGTACATGATAGTGGCGTGAATTCCTCCGATGGCAATTTTTATATCCGGATGGTTTTTATGAATATATTCCATCAAATGATAAGTACTCACTCGATTTGAGGTAAGCATTTGGAACCCAATAATGTCCGGTTTTAAATTTTGAATTGTTTCCGTAACTATCTTGAAACAATCATCATAACCATAACTGTTAAGAAAAAGGCTTTTGACTGTATGCCCCTTGCTTTCCAAAGAAGAATGAAGAAAAGCGATACCCAAAGGATAGTGAGAATTAGCCGGAATTTTTACGCCCGTCCTGTTTTTTTCGCTGGCCGTAACAAGAGATACTGATTCAAAACTGGAACTGACTAATAATATTTTTGCCATATTGCTTATTGTTTTTCAAATTTCAAAATATGTTTTATCTTTTTAGCCACTTTATTCATAAAACTGATATGCCATTTTTTTTGCGCAAGGCCGGCTGTTCTAAAGCCATTGGTACCAATGGCTGAATTTTTTAACCGTATCGGTCTTTTTTCAAGGTCGTCAAACCAAGAATATCTGCGCTCCTTGCTCATTATATAATCCACATCTTCGTTTTCAATCAGGTCTAAAAAATTTACTAAAACGGATAAAGCGATTAATGATGGTTTGATTTTATCTTTATCTCGCATAAAGGCTGATTCGTGTCCGGCGCGATGGTAATAAAATGAATTCTTCATTGTTATCATTTTTGACCCCGTGGCCAACTGCTTGATTCCAAAAGCCCAAGAATCATATGCTCCGCCTATTGATTCAATATACCTCCCGGCTTTGAGCCAGCTTCTTTTTGTGAAAAGATAGTTTCCGCTTGGACCGGGCCATTTATAACCAGACAGGGCATCTCCCAATTCTATTTGTTTGTCTTTAAATATCCATTTATGCGTTATTTCTTTAATGTCGTTTTTAAAAAAGCGTATTTCTCCAAAGGCGGCGACATCAGCATTTTGTTCCAGTATATATTTTTTTAAAGCAGGTACTGCGCCGGAAGCGAGAACATTGTCGGAATCCAGGCAAAAAATGAGGTCATTTTTTGAATAATCTATTCCAGTATTTCTTCCCGCCGCCGCCGATCCTTTGTTGATATTGTGCGATATGGTTTTAATTGCCGGGTATTTTTTTTGCAAGATGTATATAATTTGCGATGTTTTATCCGTGGATGCGTCGTTTACAATTATTACTTCGTCGCCGTCTTCAAAATTTCTCTTAAAAATTGACTCAACAGACTCAACGATGGTATCAGCGCAATTGTAGGCGGGGATTATGAAACTGATTTTGGAATTTTTTTTGTCCATTTTTTTTGACTAAAACCTGCAGGCGTAAATATTTAATTGCATATCCATCCCCAGGTAAGTCTTCTTTTCTTCAAATGGATGATGGGATAAATTGCCAAAATTATATATATAGTATCTGAATCCTGATTTTTTCAATATGCTCAATAAAATATCCAGTTTCTGTTCTTTGCCGTCAAATGAATGATATTCAACAAATAAATTATTTACATTAATCAGCAAATCGGCGCAATCTTCTATTACAACAGTTTCCGCTCCCTCAATATCAATTTTTAAAAAATCAACCGGCCTTCCAAGATAACTGCGCAAACTCGTCGTTATAACTGATTTTGGATTAGCCGTCTTGCTTTCATCCGCCAGCCTGCCGGCATCCGCCCCCTCGCTGGAGAAAATCATTTCTCCTTCCTTGTTCCATAGAGCCTTTTGTATTATCTGAATATTGTTTAAACCTAATGATTTTATGTTATTTTTCAGCATATCAAATATCTTTTTATCAGGTTCAAATCCTATGATTTCAGCTTCCGGGTATAGTTTTTTAAAATAAATAACGCTTAAACCGATGTTAGCGCCGCAATCAATGATATAAGGATTATTGTTTTCTGTTTTGAATTTATAAACCTCTTTTTTAAAAATCTCATTATACATGGAAAAAAAAGACGGCGCGTCGGCAATTTCAATATTCTTATCCAGCAATACGGTTTTTGCGGCGGTATAGCGCGGGATTTTTTTTAAATTATCAAAGGACCCCTCGAAATACTTAGGAAAAAGTTTTTTCGCGCATAATAAATAAGTTTGTTTAGGCGCGCTGTTCAGTATTATATTAAAATAATTCCTAAGTTTCATTTTTTTTCATCACCCCGGCAAAACCTTTGACTATAAACTTCATTGGCTTTGGCGTTATGTCTAACAGTTTTTGAAAGGCAAGCCTTTTAAAACTTCCTTTAAACATATCACGATTAGTAAAAAAGTCAGCCAATCTGTGCCGTATTATTATTTTGGGATGAATTAATGGGAAAATCATCTTTTTGGCGGGCAAATTAGAAAAACGAAGAGGTTCCTTTGTATGCGTGGCATCGTCCCCCGTTCCAATATTTGAAACAAGATTTACATTTGGCAAAATGGCTAATCCATTTTGCTTTCTCACCGATAAATACCATTGCTTATCCCAAATGTGCTTTCTTAATTCCGGGTTCAAAAGTTCAATATTATTATACTTCCATGCTCTACGCCATGTTGCCCACCCCCAACCATGAGCATACTCTGAAAAATAATAAGAGGAGAAACCGCGTTTTTTGCCATACTGAAAATTATCCCCGCTGATGTGCATTATTTTGTTGTTGTCACTGTAATATTCCAAAAGCTCTTGGCAAAAATAAAAAAATGATTGGTCCGGCACGCAATCATCGTCAAAAATTATTCCTTTCTCCACATTTTCAAAAAACCAGTTTATCGCCGTTACTGACCCGATACCGCAGCCCAAATTTTTTTTCTGAAACAATGTTTTAACCTCGCAGTCCCAGTCTACTTGTTTGGAAAGGTCTCTAGTTTTTTGGCACAAAGCTTCTTCGTTTGGTTTGTTTTCTCTTGGGCCGTCTACCGCCAAAAAAAACTTTTTTGGCTTGACTTTGCGTATTTCATCAAAAACTTTTTGAGCCGTTTGGAATCGAGTGAATCCGAGAAGCAATATGGGAGTGCTTAGTTGTTCTTTGGTCATAGTAATTTTAAGATAGATTATGATAATTATTTTTTATTTCAGTAGCGATTTCTTTTGCCGTAGAAACGCAATTAACTATTTTCCCTCCCAATATGGACCAACATCCAAATCCATGATAAGTGACATCGGAAGGTCTGGCGTCGTCATGTTCTCTGTTTGCATTTACGGCGCGCAGCACATATCGCACATCGACAACTTCGGCTTTTTCAAGGATAGGAAACCATTCCTTGCTTTTTTGAAGAGTTTCTTTGATCATAGTTTTTCTTCTTTTTTTAGTGTGGGGGATACCACTTCTTGGAACATATCGCTCAAGTATGGATTCTTTTATATGGACAAGCGTGAATATATTATCTTTGCTTGTCGGCACCAAGTTCGTAAACGGTCCATCCATAACCGCAAGAGAAATCTTCGGCAAAGGCAATTTAACAATAAGAGCTTCCACAAGGTCTATGCGGACAGGCTTAATTGGAAATCCAAACCATTTGGAAAACTTGTTGTAGTTTGCGTATGTCGTATTGATAACATAGTCAAATATTTCAGTGTGTTTGTTGCTATTTGAATCTATGATAACAAGACTCTTGGTTCCACTTTTGTCAATTTTTCCGCCCACTGTTTCAGTATTAAATTTTATTTTTAAATCGGGGGATTTTTTAACATATGAATAGACAATCTTTTTAAGAAGGTCATAATTATAAATTGGCTCAAACGTTTTTAAAGAGAGAGATATTTTTTCACGATTTAAAAATTTTTCATCAGGGTATTCAAGAGTAAAGGGGAGGTTGTGTTTGTGGCAAAATTTTATGAATTCTTCGGCTGATGTTTTAGAACCTGATTTGGCGACAGAATAGTATGTCGGAAATTCTCGCACAATTGCGCCATTGTAAAGTTTTTCAAAGTCATCAATCGCATTTCTGATATCTTGCACCGTTTTATCGCTGCGCGGATAATGATAACCCCAATGGTGGCGGTATTGGTTTACAAAAGACGCTTCAAGCATAATATCAGTATTTCTTTCAAAAATTGTTACATCGTAGAATTTACTAAGTTCTATGGCGCAATTGATTCCAAAAATTCCCGCCCCTATGATAGCCACTTTTGTTTTTTTTGTATTAAGCGGCCGGTTTTTTGTCATCTCAACTTTTTCCGCGATTTGAACCAACCGTGTTCCGATTTTGGCATTTGGATAATCAACTTTCTTACCCTTTAAAACTTCAAGGAAAGTGGATATTTCTTCTTCCAGGGGGGAGTTTTTGGAAGAACAATTGATTATCTTTGTCGCGCCGCTTTTCAAGTCGTTAATTTGGATTAAATTCCGAATAAGATCGCACCTTATCTCTTTTTTGGAAAACAAAAAATCTATCATTCTTATTTTTTCATCGCCCTCCCAGCCCAACTTAAAAATAGCGTGTTTGCTTCGGGAGTATTTTATGTTGACAGTATCTATGCGTTTAAAAGTTTTTGCCGATGTGACCATTGGAACTAAATTAAAAATATAATCCACGATGTCAAAAAGGTGCGGAAATTCCATGGCCACAGGTCTTCCGTTGTCGCTATTTTCAGGGTTTATAAAACTGCCCCTGATAAGAGCGGCTTCTTTTTTTAGCGGAGCAATTAAAGATTTTAGCCGCTTGACTACGGGATGGAATCTGAAAATATGCCCAGCCATTAGAACGCGTTTGTGTTTTTGCCCGAAAATAGCCAGTTTTTTCGCCTCCGCTGCGGTCATTGTCATTGGTTTTTCTATCATCACATCAACAAAAGGCAGACACTTCATCGCAATTTCAAAATGAGTTTCCGGCGGAGTGACGATATCTGCGGCATCAACGCTTGCAAGAAGCTCGTCGGTAAGCTTTGTCCAGACTGGAATATGATATTCTCGCTCAATCTCTTTTTGTGTTTTAGTTGTGGCAACCACGGCCCCGGCAATAAAAAGTTTCTTTTTCTTTTCAAGCATTTGAAGCGTTTCCAAGTGTTTTTTCCCAAAACGACCCGCGCCAATAAGAAGAATGGTGGGTATTTTATTTTTCATAGTATTCTTTAGACGGTAAGAAAATATTGTAATCTCTTAATTCCGGATAATTAAGTTGAACAGAAGAGCAAATTAATCCCATAGGAGTATTTGTTTCCTCATTATGGCGATAGTAAAAGAAAACATTATCCCAAGAAATTCTTTTTTCTGAATGTAATTTTTTGATGTCATTGAGGAAATGATGATTTTTCATACTTTCGTAAAGAATAACATATTTTCCGGCCATTTTGAATAAATTTTCCAAGGCTGCAAGATGAGCGTCCCCAGTATGAATATGCATAATCACCGCTTGAGTAAAAGCCACATCGCATATTTCAAAAGGAAGTTTCGTCCAATGAACGGCGGCATCAGCTTGTTTGGCGCTATTGGCCATCTCCGGGTAAGTCTTTTTGAGGCCATTAAGCTGTTGGTGAGAAAGATCAACGCCGCAAATTCTGGCTTTCGGCAGTAATGTTTGAAGATTATGGAGATGCATACCTGTTCCGCAGCCCATTTCAAATACGGATTGAGGATTCAACTGCAGAATGGTTTCGTATAAAAGGCGGTGGCTTGGATGCAGCGGTTTTATATTTTCGTTGTGTTTTGCAAGTTGTAAATTTCGAAATTGATAATCGCCGGATTTCAAAGCCAGAGTGTAATTTTTTTTCGCTTCTTTCAGCTCTCCTTTATAATGCAGATTATAAAGCGTCCAGTTGAACATATCTTTTTTTAATCTTCCGCTGTCTTTTGTAAAACCAAACTTCAAGATTATTTTATGAAAAGCTTTCAGGACATGGTAGCCGAAAATATAAATATTCGGATAATTATCCCTTGGATGAGCGATAAATTTTGTTATTTTTTTAAACAATTTCATAAATTGGTTTTTAAATTTAAGGTTTTAATGATTGTATCGGCAAAATTTTCCGGAAGGAATAATTTGTAATTGTCGCTAGTTAAATATTTTTCTATGGCCGATAGGTATTTATTATATTCCTTTTCATCAATGTTATTTAAAAAATTAAAAAGTTCTTTGTCCGATTTGAATTCGCGCCTGTCTATAAAAGCATTTTTGTCCACATAGTCGGTAATATTTTCGGCTCCCCAATAAATCGGTACGGTTCCGGCATTAAAACAATCAAATATTTTATCCGTAATGTATCCGTTTGCTCCAGACAGATTTTCATAGCAAATATTAAATTTGTATCGTGATAATATGTCAATCTTATTTTTTGCGTGTCCTCGAAAAGTTGAATATTTTTTTACCAAGAAAGGGAACATTGTTTGCAATCTAGTAATTGGACGGTTCCATCGCAAGCCATATAAGTCAAAATCTGCCGAGTGTTTATTATTAAAATACGAAATAGACTTTCTTCTAGTCGAATATAGTTCGTTTTTATAAGGAGAATATTTATTGAACGATATGTTAGTTAAAAGTTTTTTTTGACTGAATGGTACTGTGATTGCGATTGGTGTATGATTTGGAATTGGCAAGTAAAATTTGAAAAACTTCTTATTATCAACCAAATCGTCATTCCAAGTAAAAATCGTGGAAAATTTATCATACAATTGTTTCGTGTAATTATACGGCTTAACGGACTTTCCTTCCCAGAGGAATAAGGCCGCTTTGTCTTTTAAGCCGTAGTCAAGACACTCTTGGTAGAGTTTTCGTTTCATTTCCGCTTTTTCACCCAAACTGTCTCCGTCAATAAACAATACCCAAGCGCAATTTGACAAGCCGTTTTGGTCGGCCGTTTTTATGTCGTAACCAAGGTCAGCTAACTTTTTTTTCAAAAACTTCCACGAATCATTCAAGTTGTTTGCGTCATTGGTATTGAAAATGGAATTATTTCCAAGAACGGGGCTGGAAAAATTTATCAGGATATCTTTCATTTTTTTAAAATTTTGGTTTCCACACAATTACCGAATAACATTCGGCAAACATACTGCCAATATAGGTTCTTTTGACTTCAGTTATTGTAATTTTATTTTCTTTTTCCAATCTCTTTAAATAATCAAGATAACCATCCAGGTAATTTCTTTTCTTGAAATATTTTATCGCTAAATTATCAATTAGTTTATTTTCGTCAAGAAGTTCGGCGATCGGTTCTATGTTTATACAAATATAGGGCTTGTTTTGTAATAAGTAAGAAACAAACGCTTTGTAATTTGAGCCAACCTGTTCAAGCGACCCGAGTGTGTAAATTGCCGAATTGTCCGCAAGTTTTATTTTTTTGTCCGGTTTGAATAAATCAAAATTATACCCTTTGATATTTTTTACTAAATTAAGATCAGCCATTTTTTTGATAATCTTTTGTGAGGATTTTGCCCAATCAAGGCCAAAAAGGTTGGCTGATGGATTGACCTCGTGAGCCTTAAGGAGATTTTGGCCGGTGCCACAACCAAATTCATAGATATTTTCAAATTCTCTTAAGTATTTATCAAAAACATAATCAACAACTACATAAAAAATATTTCTCTCGTAATTTGGCGACAAGCCTTTAACAAAAGTTTGATTAAGACGATTAATCTCATACTTGCCAAAATAGCGAGGGAGGAGGGCATTAATTGATTTTTCTTTATCTAATTTTGTAAGATTTTGACCCCAGCCTTTTTCCCACTGTTTCAATCTGTGTGGCCCGGAATAAACCAAAAACGGGTCAAGCAGGGTGTCAATTATTTTTATGATAACTTGTTCTTCCTCCTCTTTTTCAAGAGGGGAGTATACGAGCTTATATTTGGATATTTTGTCTTTAACGTAATCGCTTATTTCGTCATTAAAAAGTTTAGCGATATCTTGGTGTTTAATAAGTATATTTTTCATAATTTTTAACTGCAAATCTGTCGCCACTTATCCAAGGGCATATTCAACACTTCCGCAAAATTGCTATTTTCTAAATTTTCTAAATTATTTTTTATCCATAATGCCACTTTCTCAATGCTTTTTTCATAGGGAACGTTTGGGTGAAAATCAAATTCTTTATTGAATCTGGAGCAATCAATTTGCAAATTTCTAAGATCGCCGATATCTGGCGCCATTCCGATTTCGCATTCCACGACTTTCTGGATTCCTTTGGCGAAGCCGCTTTTATTGATATTGTGGTGGCCGATATTATAGATTAAATGCTTCCATTTGCCTTTTTCTATCACTTTGAAATACCCTTGCATTAATTCGTCTATATCAATGGCCGCTCGATAAGCGTTTAGTTCCGATACTCGTATCATTTTGCGAGAAATGGCCATATAGGTGAAGTGATTGGGCAGTAGTTCAATGCGAAAACGGGGCGATAACCCAAAAACTGTCGCCGGCCTGAAAACTATTATTTTAAAATTCGGATTTTTGTCGGTCTTCTCTTTAATATATTCCTCCATCTTTAATTTATATCGGCAGTAATAATCGGTCGGCTCCGGCAAGGCGTCTTCTTCTTTCATAAGCTTGAATTCTTTTTGCGTCCCATAAACGCTTGAAGTGGAGTTGTAGAGGACTTTGAGATTAAGTTCTTCGCAAATGTCTATTACTTGCTTGGAGGCTTTGTAATTGATATTTTCGGTAAAAGCCGGGTTGTGGTTGCAGGCGTAAACGCTGCTTAATTCGCCGAAGTGCAAAACATAAGTTGGTTTGAAATTTTCCAAAGATGACTTGAGAAGCTCTTTGTTGCGGACATCGCCGATTATAAATTTCAATTTAGCAGATTCTTTTTTGCCCTTTGATATTTCTTGAATCATTCGAGAAGGATTCTGTTCGTATATAAGGGAATCATAAAGACAAACATCATATCCTTTTTTTAAGGCTTCTTTGGCAAAAGCCGAACCGAGATATCCCATTCCGCCCGTTATAAAGAATTTTTGTTTATTTTTCATTTTTTTACTAAAGATATAGTCATTGTTAATTTTATGGGAAAACTATTGGTATTATACACTAATTCTTTACTAAAAACAGCATTACCTGTTCAATGTTATTTTTCACAGTATTTGACTTGATATATAGCATATATTTTAAATATCGCATAAAAAAATGACCTCGCCAACACCAATATATGATGCAGGACGAGGTCAAGACAGATTTTATATGAACTTAAATTGAAACTTCATGAAGAATTTTGTTTAAACCAAGCTTTTCGAAACGGACTTGCCAGAAGGCTGATTCCTCAATGTATTTTCTTGTTTCTTCGAAATTGGAAGTGGCTTCGGCGCTATTACCGAGTTTTTTATTTACTATTCCCAAATATAGACTGGCCATAGCAATATGCTTTGGCAATCGGTCAATGATGGCCCGAAGATTGAGTCGTTGCATATTCAACTTGACTGGATCGGTCACTCCGGGGATTGGTTCATAATTTATAAAATAATCCATCATGAACCAGACATCGGGCAACTCTCCTTGCGTAGGAACCTTGTCCAACCGACTTTTATCAAGCACATCCGGGTTGAAGTTGCTGGAATTGATCTCTTGGCGTTCCCTTAAGCGCTGACCGCCGGCTGGACCAACAAACATTTTTGAAGACAAGACGGTGTGTTCATCAATGACACCTCTTTCCATTAGTTTTTTAGCTATTTCCGTGCCACCGAAGGGTGACATGATTTGGATCGGATACCAATCTAGGGCCATCGTATGCGCCAAGTTGATAGTATTCCAGATTTTTTCCACGGTTTCGTCGGGAAACCCAACCATAAGGAAACCCTTGGCGAATATTTGCGGAAAGTTTTTTAGAATTTCGCTTACCGCCATGAAGTGTTTTATACCGCTCGGCTTTTTTATCATTTTCAGTATATCCGGGTCGCCTGATTCGATACCGAAACTAAGTCCGATGCAACCTGATTCGTATGCGGACTGCATTATCTGATGGGTTGTGGCTGATGCTATGACGCCGTTTGATGCATCCCAAGTAATATGCAGATTCCTGCGGGTAATTTCATTGAAGAGGCTGATAGCGTCAGGGCGGAACAGATCATCATCAAGCCACATAAAGTGCCTGACACCGTAGTTTTCAACCTGCCTTTGCATTTCGTCGACAATCGCATTTTGTTTTCGGCTTCGCACCCCTTTGCCATTAAAACTTCTTACTGAACAAAAGGTGCATGAGGCGCGACAGCCTCGATTGCCAAGGATAGTAGCAACCGGAGGGTTTCCTTTTAGCCAGCGATATACGCCAACTTCTCCAAACATACCGTACTGACCAATAGGCAAAATGCCGTAGTCTGGAGAATAATTGACTCTCTTGCCGTTCGGGATAACTCTTCGTTCAACATGCCAATATTCACCATTCTGGAACATGGCGATTTGGGTCAAGTTGTTTTTTTTACTTGCTTTGCCATTCACGAAATCAATAAAGTTCACTAGAGCTTCGTCGGCCTCATAGGCTATCACTGCGCCAATGTTTGGGATCGTTTCCAAGACCATTCGTGTATTGTTTGACGGATGGACACCCCCTGCAATGATTGCTGTTTGCGGATAATTCATTTTGACATAATCCACAACCGCTTTCATCGATTCGTGGTTTGCTGAAAACATGCAACTTACTCCAACCAAATCAGGAACAAAAGACTCCATGGTTTGCCGGAGTGCGTTTTGCCAACGGTCATATCTGAAAGACAAATCATTCATATGGGATAAAATTTCAAAGTTTAGATCGATGAGCGTGGGTGTATAACCGGCAATACGCAGGCCATAAGAAAGCAAACCTAGTCCATATGGCGGAAAACACGGGTATCTCTTCAATTGGGCTGTAGCTAGATCAAAATTAGTCTCGTCCACTTGCGGTATGTTCACAAGCAAAATTTTATTGCAGCCATTTGGGAACATTTCTTTGCTCATTTGAGCAATTTTTTCCAACGGCACTTTTTCTTCGTTCAGTGTGTCTAAAACGGCATGTTTCATAATTAAGTTCTCCTATTTTATTTTTAAGGGTCAAGGCGTTTCTATTCATGTCTAAACATACCATATCTAGGTAGATATGTCAAAAAATTGAGTTTACTGCACCACCGTCTATTGTCAAACATAAACCTGTTATGAATTTTGCTTTATCAGAAGCAAGATAAACGGCAAGATTGGCCACATCATCGAGTTCGACCACTCCATTGAGCACAGTTTTGCTTGCAACATCTTCCGCCATTTTTTCTTCCGCCTGTTCTATGGTCAATTTTTCTCTGATAGCCTTAGAGGCAACATCTCTATGCCACACACCTCCTTTAACCGTATGCGGAGATATGGAATTCACCAGAATTCCATATTTTCCCCATTGGTTGGAAAGATATTTGCTTAAGTGAATCATGGCTGCTTTCATGGCGCCGTAATGAGGATTAAAATTTCCAGGTCTTTTACCTGCAACACTTGCAATGTTTATGATGCGTCCGCATGGAGATGACCGAAGAAGAGGGAACAACGCTCGCGTGAATCTCACCATACTCATTATATTCACATCAAATACCTCTTGCCACTCCAAGTCTGTAAGTTTTTCAAAATTGGAAAACTGGCGCACACCGCCGATATTATTAACAAGTATATCAAGGCGACCGAAGTCATTTTTGATGTGATTTATCGTTAGGGTAACATCTTTTAGATTCACGGCGTCAGCAATATATCCTTTGCACAGTATTCTTTCTTTTTTGAGTGATTGAACGGCTGCATCTAATGTTTTTTTATCCCGTCCGCATATAGCTATAGAAGCGCCTTCCTTTGCCATGGCTTCGGCAATAGCGAGTCCAATTCCTCGGCTACCCCCCGTAATGAACGCAACTCGTCCGGACAGTTCTCCTTTTTTTTGTTTTTTAATGGTCATTGATATGATGATTTATTTAATAAATGCAAATATCTCTTTTGTATATCTTTTCAGCATCTTTGATTATTATTTCTGAAAGCCGATTCATTGTTTTATAAGTTTTAATAATTTTCCCCTTATATTTTTGTAAGTAAAGCCTATTGATTCGTCGTGTTCGCAGGCTGTCCCGTAGTTTGTCATCATCATGGTGGGTACTCCGACGGATTCAACCAAAATCGGTTTAAGAGACAAAGCTTCCAAGATTTCCGGCAGCAACGCCCCCGCATAGTAAGGTTCGCAAAGCAGTATTTTGCCGGATTTGCTGTTTTCTTTAAGTGTTTTTTTATCAAATGGAATGACGACAGTGTAATACAAAATGGTTACATCCAGACCTTCCGCCGCCATCATTGTCAATTCTAGCATGGGGCCAATGGCAATAATTGTAGCCAGTTTGCCCTTTTTTACAATTTCCGCTTTGCCGAATTTTACATTGCGGCTTTTTGAGTTTTGTCTTTCTGATAATCTGAAATAAGTCGGTTTTCCGTTTGCGTAAGATTTTCTGAATAATTTATCAAATTCTTCCGCGGAGCCCGGCAGCGCGATTTCCATGCCGGGAATGTTTTTTAACATCCCCACATCGCCCGGGCAATGATGGGTGCAACCCAGCGCGGCATAATCATAAGAAGCTCCCACGCTTACAAAATTTCCTCCAAGTCGTTGATAGCTGAAATCGTTTTTGAGTTGTTCTATGCTCCTTTCCACCAAGAACGGCGCAATAGTATGGACAATTGGAATAAATCCCTGCATAGAAAGACCGGCGGCGAGTCCGACGGTGGACTGCTCCAATATGCCTATATTTAATACCCTTTCGGAAAATAATTCAAAAGCCTTCTTAAATCCAAACACGCCAATATCGCCCAGCAGCAATATTGCTTTTTCATCTTTCTCCAATATGGACTCAACGGTTTTTACAAATTGTTTTCGCATTTTTATTTTTTTTACGATAATTCTTCCAGTAAAATGTTAAACTCCTCAAGAGAAGGGGATTTGTGATGCCATGCCGGGTTGTTTTCCATTGTTTTTGCGCCATAGCCCTTTATCGTATTCGCGATTATTGCCATTGGTTTATTTGATTTTTTAATCATAGCGTTGTAAATTTCTTCATGATCATGGCCGTTTATAACGCAAGATTCCCAACCGAAAGATTTGAATTTTTCGGCAATATCGCCCATCTCCAACGCTCTGTCGGTAGAATGATTATAATCCACTATGCAGCGCAAATTGGAAAGGCTGTGGTGTGAGGCGAGAAGAGCGGATTCCCAAACAGTGCCCTCATTGCATTCTCCGTCTCCAATAAGGACAAAAACTTTGCTGTCGCTCCGTCTGATTTTCAACCCCATGGCAACTCCTATACTAATGGGAAATCCATGGCCAAGAGAGCCGGTGGAAGCTTCAATTCCAGGGACTTTGTTGCGGTCCGGGTGTCCGCCAAGCATGCTGTTGAATTTTCCAAAATTTTCCAATTCCGATAACGGGAAGAATCCTTTTTCAGCCAGCACTGCGTATAGACCGAGGGAAGCATGTCCTTTGCTTAGAATAAAAATATCCCTGCTTTGATCAAACGGATTTTTAGGATTAAATTTAAGAACTTTGTCATAAAGAACCCACAATATGTCTAAAACGGAAAAAGCGCTGGGGATATGTCCTTCTCCTGATTTGGCGGAAGCGGTTACTATAATTTGCTTTAATTTTTTTAACGGGTTTTTCATACCGGTATTTTTTTCCTAAGACCAAGCAAAAAACTAATGGGAAATTTTATTTTTCTGGATATTTTTATAATCGCCACCCGGTTATCCCTGTAAAATTTAAATCGGGCAAGATAAGACATAATAAAAAGAGATAAATAATTTAGCCGGCGTTTAAACAGATTCTTATTTTCGGAAAAAACTTCAACTGATTTTACTTTGCTTGTGCTGACGCAACGGTCGCAAAGAGACGTATAAAACCAAGAACGGTCATTTTCTAGTGTCAGTTGTTCAGTTACGTGTCCGCAAAAATGGCATTCAACGCTGACGAGATATCTTTTTTTGCCCTTATAATTTCCGTCTTTTTTTACTCCGATTAATTTTCCCACTCGCACATTTTGGTATTTATGCTTCATCCACATTATCCGGCTTTGAAATTTGTAAAATTCTTTGTCGCTTATTGCGGTAAGATTGACCATGGGGAAATTGTCTCTTATGTGTCTTAATTTATCCTTGATTAAATTTTTTTCCAAAGCAATCCTATAAATTTTTGAATCAGGAATCGGCATTAAAAAAATTAAGTTAAGATTATATTCCGGGTGGTTAAGCCAATAATCAATGGAATATTTCAGGGTTTCCTTGGTCTCGGCCGGATCCCCGAGAATAATGTTGCCTGCACAAAATAATCCCACTTCATGATGCGCCTTAAGGGCGTTTTCTATTTCCGCTCGGGTGATTCTTTTGTTCATACTTTTCAGTATTGAATCATTGATATTTTCAATGCCGTAACCCATTACCATCAACCTGGAATCTTTCAATATTTTTAATCTTTCAACATTCGTATCGGTTACCCTGAATGATCCAACCCAGCCATAAATCGGATAATTTTTTATGCGACGGGCGAATTCCATCAGCCTGGCCGGATTAGCCGAAAGAAGTTCGTCTAAAAAAAAGAAAAAATTAACTTTGTGTTTTTCCACGAGATAGTCAATTTCTTTGAAAATGTTGTCCAAAGAGCGTTCACTGTATTTTTGCCCCATATGATGATAGCAAAAAGTGCAACTGAATGGACATGACCGCGAGCCAAGCATTTGAACATAATTGAGATTATCGTACTTGTCCAAAATGCCCGCTTGTCCGGAAAATCTTATCAACGATTTCCATTGGTCAAATCCGAAACTTTCGTAGTCGGGGAAGGGAAGTTCGTCCAAATTGTTAACGCGCGCCCGATTGCGATTGACGATGACTTTATTTTTATCTTTATCCAGGTAAGCAATCCCGTCTATATTTCTCGGGTCTTCATTCTGGCAAAGATAACCGGCCAATTCTGTCATAGTCAATTCTCCCTCGCCCAACACTCCAAAGTCAACCTTCATGGTTTTTAAAGCGAGTTCTGGGTCGGAAACGATAATAGCCCCGCCGACGACAGTAACAATGTCCGGTTTTACGCTTTTTGCGGCGTTTAAAACCGCGCTTATCACATCCCAATTTTGAGACATTCCTCCAGTGCCTAAGACATCAATGTTTTTTTCTTTTATCCATTTGCCGATAATTATTTCCAAGGGCTCATCGCTATGGCATAAATTGAGGCAATGGACATTAAAACCCTTGCTTTTCAAAGAGGAAGAAATATAAGCCAAACCAAGAGGGAAGTTATAAAAACCGCCGACTTTGGCAAACCGAGGGACAACTAGAATAAAATTTTTCATAATTTTATCATTAATTTTATTTTGCGTTTAGCCAGTTATGTTCTACGTAGAAACAGCCTGAACCGGCCTCTTTCGCGTATACAAAACCTGTTTCGTAGGGGTCAAGATTGGTAACGGAAAAATAAAGAGCGTCCGGCACATAATCAATTATTTCTTTGCCGGGAATGGTGATATAACAATTAATTTTATAATCTCCCGCGTACAAATTCAAAGCCTTAATGTCGCATTCCAATTCGTTTAGCCCTTTTTTAAAAGAGAAAAATTTATTCTGCATAACGGAATTTATAAAAATCAGATTTTGCGACTCATCGCTGATTATCAATTGAATAGTAGCTTCCAAGTCTTCAGCATAAGATTCAATTTTTAATTTGATCTTAATCGGCAAGTCGCCTCTTATAACCGCAGTTTTACTTTGTTCTATTTGTTCTATAATTTCAATGCCGGTTAATTTTGCTCTTAGAGTAGTTTTTTGAGTGGTCCTTTTTCTGTCCGCTAGCGGGGTATTTTCCGCGTTTTTTGACATAACATTCAGATATTTTTTTACCACAAACCCGGTTTCTCCAAACTCTTCCACCCTTCCTTCTTTAAGTAATATGCATCTATTGCAAAGTTTTTCTATCGCGCTCATATTATGGCTGACAAACAATATCGTCCTTCCGTTTTGTTTGGTGACTTCTTCCATTTTGCCCAGGCATTTTTTTTGAAATTCGGCGTCGCCGACGGCGAGGACTTCATCCACGATTAAAATATCCGGTTCCATATGGGCGGCTACGGAGAAAGCAAGGCGGACATACATTCCGGAAGAGTAATATTTGACTGGCGTGTCCAGAAATTTTTCTATTCCGGAGAATTCTACGATTTGGTCGAATTTCGTGGCGATTTCGCGGCGAGTCATTCCCAAAATGGCGCCATTTAAGAATATGTTTTCTCGTCCGGTCAATTCGGGATGGAAACCTGTTCCAACCTCAAGCAAACTGCCGACTCTTCCGTTGATTTTTATTTCTCCCGTTGTCGGCGGAGTTATCTTAGACAGGATTTTGAGCAATGTGGATTTGCCGGCTCCGTTTCTGCCGATTATGCCGATTATTTCGCCTTTATTGACTTCAAAGTTTATATCATTTAAAGCCCAAAATTCTTCTTTGGTTCCAAGGCCAAGACTTTTTTTAGCTTTTTGTTTGGCAAACCGGAAAGGGTTTTTTAAAATATTCGTTAAAACATCGCGCAAAGCGACATAACCGCCTCGCTGGTGG
>Ga0209211_10004721_pt1 | contig 20919 bp, 15 predicted proteins | sample RifGroA2_FD_183992 | JGI IMG/M metagenome (GOLD analysis project Ga0209211, IMG submission 183992) | Groundwater microbial communities from Rifle, Colorado, USA - Groundwater A2 (SPAdes) (version 2) | ecosystem: Environmental > Aquatic > Deep subsurface > Groundwater | place: Rifle, Colorado...
ACCTGCTCCTCTTGCTGGCCATCTCTCATGACGGCCGTTTGCTTGCCAGTGATATCATCCTGCTGGATCGTCCGCGCAAGATTGCCTACGGATTACTGGCGGGATGTGATGCCGCCGCCAAATGTCGCGGCGCCGCCTCTCTTTTGCAGTGGCAGAGCTTAACCCATTGCCGGGAGTTGGGGATAGAGATTCTTGATCAGGTGGGGGCGGAAAACAAGGACATCGCCTCTTTCAAAGCAGAATTTGGGGGCAGGCTGGTCCCTTATTTCCGGGTGTCTAAGGCCGGGATGCGTTACAAATTTGTGAATCGGCTGGCGATGCTTGGCGATCTGGTAGTGGGTAGAGATGGTGTTTTCTCCAGAAGTGGGAAGCAGGGGATTGAGGACTGAGGGGGGGAGATTGCGGCAGAGCAAAGAAAAGGGGAAGATCAATATCCTTTATTTTACCAGTTTTGGCACCCTGAAGGGAGGCGGGCAACGCAGTCTGTTTTATTTGCTGCGGGGTTTGAACCGGGAGATTTTCAACCCGGTCGTAGTCTGTCCGGAACCAGGCGACCTGGTTGACCAACTACAGACGCTGGGCATTGATACCCTGGTCATGCCGTTTAAAAGATTCCGGCAGTTGAGCGTGGGTTTTGTGTGGCGGATCTTTCGTCTGATTCGGGAATGGCGGATAAATCTGGTTCATACCGACGCTCCGGCGGAAACCTTTTACGCCGGGATTGCCGCCCGTCTGGCCGGGGTGCCCTTGATCTGGCATATCCGGGTCAGCGATGCTGGTCCGGCTGATCGTCTGCTGGCGGCCCTTGCCACTCGGTTATTCATGGTCGCCAGCTCTTTGCGGACGCGCTTTCCCTCTACCCCTGCCGACAAGCTGGTTCCCATCATCAACGGGATTGACGTGGCGGAGTTCGACGCCCGGCCGCCTGTTGGGATCCGCCAGGAAATCGGGGTCGGTTCCGGCCCTCTGTTGATTGGTTGTGTTGGCCGACTGGAGGAAATGAAGGGCCAGGAATACCTGGTCCGGGCGGTGAAACTGCTTGGTGATCGAGGGGGGGATTTTCGGGTTCTGCTGATCGGCGCGGCAGAAGGGAATTACCGGGAAAAGCTGATGGCTTTGATGCATGAGCTTAAGGTAGAAGAGTATTTCGTTTATCTCGGTTTCCGCCAGGATACCCATGGGATTATCAAGGAGCTTGATCTTCTGGTCTCGGCCTCTTCCTTCGGCGAGGGGCTTTCTCGTGTGATTCTGGAGGCGATGGCGGCAGGCAAACCGGTGGTGGCTACGGAGGTTGGTGGCGCTGCTGAGGCTATTGCTGAAGGGATTACGGGTTATGTCGTGCCTCCCCGTGATCCGCAGGCCCTGGCCGAGGCGATGTCGCGCTTGTTGACCGATCATGAGCGGCGCAGAAAGTTTGGTTTTGCTGGGCGGCATCTTGTGGAAGAACATTTCTGCCTGGCCGATAATATTGCTACCACGGAAAGATTCTACCTGGAAATTATGCGGCGTGGACGTTAAGAAATCAATCAAACATCTCTATCTTGCCGCCCGGACGCTGCTGTTATGGTCCCTCGGCCTGCTGACCGGCGGGTTTCGCCCCCCTCCCTCGCCGGCGGCAATCAGGGATGTCCTTTTTCTTCGTCACGACCGGATTGGCGATCTGGCCCTGTCGCTGCCGATTCTGCGCCGGTTGAAGCAGGCTTTTCCCGATGCCCGTCTGACGGTGGTAGCCTCTTTATCCAATCAGGATCTCTTGCGGTATAATCCCGATGTGGATGAGGTTTTTGTTTATCGGGGGTTTGGCTCCTATCTCAAGTTAGTGCTCAGGCATCGCTTCGATCTGGCTATTGATCCTTTTCACAATGAACATAGGTTATTGCCGGCTTTGATGACCTTGCTGTCTGGAGCCAGGCATCGGATCGGTTTCGCCCTGGCGGGACGGGAGGTTTTTTTTACCAGGCCGGCACCTTTTTACGACGAACACAAATCTTTCCACCAGCTCATGTATTTGCTGCTGGCCGGCCTTGATCTTCCCGTAGTGGCGGCAGACGTGACAGAGGGCGCTGTTTCCCTGTTGCCGCTGAGTCCGGCGGAAGAACAGGAAGCAGGGGTAATGACCGCCCCCCTGTGCGGCAAACGCCTGATCGCCATCCATCCCGGGGCCTTCTATCCGACCCAGAAATGGCCTTTGGAACGTTTCGTGGAAGTGGGGCAGGAATTATCCCGGCAGGGCTTTGGCATTCTTTTTTTCGCCCCGGTCAGGGAGTTTCCTGATTTTGCTCCGGTCTGCTTCGGAAATGTACCAGATATTCTGGTCATTAAGGAAGCGTCCATGCGCCAGTTTATCGCCATCCTCAGCCGGTGTGAATTGCTCATCTGCAACAACTCCGGCCCGTTGCACATCGCCTGGGCGTTGGGGATCAGGACCGTATCGCTGATGGGCCCTACCATCCCGGCAGTGTGGTGGCCGCAAGGATTGAGGCATAAGGTGCTGCGGCGCGATCTGCCTTGCAGCCCCTGCAACCTGGCGTTTTGTCCGACCCATGAATGCCTGCGCAGTATTAGCGTGGCAGAGGTGCTGTCTGCCGTTAACGAAGCAGTAAGCAATACGGAGGAAAATAAATGAAGAGCATCAGCATTATTCCCAGAAAAAATCTTGGCCGGATCATCCGCAAGGCCATTCAGGATCCGGTCTTTGCCTATAATTCGTTTCGCCGCCGTTTTCTTTCCTTTCTCACTTATAAATTTGCCGACGGCTACAGCGCCTTTCCGGAAACTATCTCTCTTTTTCTTACCCGGCGTTGCAATCTCAAGTGCGGCATGTGCGGTCAATGGGGGGAGCGGGGGGTTTTCCGGGACTATTCTCCCGAGATCCTCAAGCAGCAGCTTGAATTGCCAACCATTAAAAAGTTGCTGCGCGAATGCAAACCATACCGGCCCACCATTACCCTTTTTGGCGGCGAGCCCATGCTTCATCCAGACTGGCTGGGGATCGTGCGGGCCGCCAAGGAAAACGGCCTGCGCTGCAATATCGTCACTAATGCGGTTTTGCTACAGCAGCATGTTAATGAGATAGTGGACTCCGGGCTCGACGAGATCATCTTTTCGCTGGATGGACCCCGGGAGGTGCACGACAGCAGCAGAGGGGTCCCCGGCACCTTTGACCGAGCCATGGAGGGTTTCGAGCGCCTGCGGCAATTAAAAGAGCAGCGGGGCCAGAAGAAACCATTTGTGACCATCAATACGACCATTAACCAGTACAACCATCATTGCCTGACCGAAATTGCCGAGATCGCCGAGCGCATCGGCGCCTATCATCTTAATCTCCATCACCTGCTCTTTCTGAGCCAGGGGACCTGTGAACGGCACGACAAATTTTTTCGGCAGCGCTTCGGGCAGCCTTCTCCCGACTGGTTCGGTTTTGTCCATGATACCCTGCCGGCCCTGGATCTGGAGGTGCTCTTCCGGGAGATGGACAAGATCCGCCAGCGTCAGAGCGGAGTGTCGACGAGTTTTTATCCCAACTTTGATGAAGATGAAATCCGGAAGTACTATACAGAATGGGAATTTGAGTCGAAGAGCTATGCCAATCGCTGCTTAAGCCCATGGATGGTGGCTTATATCTTCCCTGACGGTTCGGTGCGTCCCTATCATTCCATGAATTATGAACCGGGCAATGTGCTGACGGAATCATTCACCAAGATATGGAACAACCAGAAATACCGTGAGTACCGACGGGTGGTTAAGGAGATCGGTAAATTCGAGGTTTGCAGCAAGGGTTGCACAGAGCTTTACCGCTATTAAATTATGCTGAATTCGCCCAAAATCATGCATATCATTACCAGGCTTGACCGGGGCGGCTCGGCGGACCTGCTTCTTAAGCTGGCGGCCGCGCAGCGAGAAAGGGGGTGCGAGGTTGCGGTTATCAGTGGTCGCACCGTCGATCCTGTGGCAGATTGCCAGGAATACCATCGGCAAACCGGAATCAAGATCGAATTTATTGACTGTCTGCAACGGGAGATTAATCCCTGGCTGGATCTGCAGGCCCTCTGGCGGCTTTTTCGCCTGCTGCGGCAAAGGCGGCCGGAGATCGTTCACCTTCATACCGCCAAGGCGGGCTTTGTTGGCCGCCTGGCTGCCAGGGCTGCTGGCCTCAAAGGGGTGGTGTACACCACCCATGGGCACATTTTTCATGGTTACTTCAACCGCTTGAAGACTGCCATCTTTATCCGCATGGAACAACTGGCCGCAGCCTGCGGCGGCCTGATCACCACCTTGTCGGAAATGGAAAAACAGGATTTTGTTTGCCGGCGAATCGCTCCGGCCGCCCAGATCATCCCCGTGCCCAACGGCCTGGACCTGGCCCCGTTCAGCGCGGCGCAACGGGGAAACGTTCGCAGGGAAATCGGGCTGGATGATGAGACGCCGGTGGTCGCTTGGGTAGGCCGCTTCGAACCAGTCAAGGGGCCGGAAATATTTCTGCAGGTTTGCCGGCAACTGCACCGGCAATATGGTAGCCGACTCAAGGCGCTGATGGCAGGAGACGGGGCCCTGAATGAAAAAATCCACCAGGAGAGGGAATTGTTAGGGCTCAATGATTTTCTGTTGCTACCCGGTTTCAGGCAAGATATAGTTTTTCTTTTTACAGATCTTGATCTGCTGGTCGTGACCTCTATCAATGAGGGATTCGGCATGGTTATCCTGGAGGCCATGGCGGCCGGTAAACCGGTGGTGGCCCATGACGTTGGCGGTATTGCAGAGCTGGTGGTGGACGGAGAAACCGGATTTCTTGTTCCAGCCGGAGATGTGGACGCTATCTGCAGCCGACTTGATCAGCTGCTCAACGACCGGGAACTGTATGAGGCCATGAGCCAGGCTGCCCGCCGACAGGCGACAGCTTACTCCCTGTCCGCGATGGCAGACAGGTTTGAGGCTATTTACCAGCAGGTGCGAATCGCAGCCTGTAATATATAAACCTGGAGTTTAAGATGAGAGAAATTCAAAGAGCGTTGGCGATAGGGAGTCATCCCGATGATATTGAGATCGGGTGTGGCGGCACTATCGCTAAGTGGGTTAAGGAATACGGGGTGGAGTTCTATACGATGACCATGACCTTAGGTGAATCAGGCGGCATCCCCGAGGTCAGAATGAAGGAGCAGGAGGCAGCAGGCAGGTTACTTGGGGTACATAAGCATTTCTGGGGCGACTATAAAGACACCAAGCTTCCCTTATGCAATGACCTGATTGTCGATATCGAAGGAGTGATCAACGAGATTAAGCCCGATGTGGTACTGGTTCATTATCATCAGGATACCCACCAGGATCATCGGTCTGTAGCCACCGCAGCGATCACCGCTTCCCGTTACACCTCCAACTTGCTTTTTTATGAGGGGCCAAGCACCTACGGCTTCACTCCTGTCAACTTCGTGGATATCACCGACGCTATCAACCAGAAATACGGCGCGCTCTATGCGCACAATTCGCAGGTGTCAAAAACCAATGTCAAGAACCTGCTGATCACCCAGATTGCTGAGGCCACCGCTATCTTCCGGGGCGTTGAATGCCGGGCTAAATATGCCGAGGGATTCATGCCTTTTCGTTTTTTTCTGTGATTTGGATGGGTGGGGAGGGAGAAGGTCAGGAGAAGAGTGAGAAGGGAAGGAAGAGCGAGAAGGGAGATGGGGATTTATGCTGGTGAAAATTATTGCGCCTCTGTTTATGTTGGTCGCTTTGGGGTTTGGACGGGAATTTTTTGAGATTTCCGGGCTTGACTGGCTGTTTTATTTCCTGTTGGCCGCATCAATTACCATGGCCTTGTTGCCCCTGATCATCAAATTAGCCTTTCATTTCAACCTCCTTGATCAGAGTGATCATGATCACCGTCGCAAGGTGCATCGTGATCCCACCCCTAAAATCGGCGGCATTGCAGTGGTCGGCGGTTTCATGTCCGCCTTGTTCCTGGCGGGTACGCAATCGCCTGAATTAACCGCCATCATCGCCGGTTCTTTGCTGATCTTTTTCTCCGGAGTTATGGATGACATTTTCTGCCTCTCCACCAAATTGAGATTTTTGGCGCAACTGGCTGCCGCCCTGCTGGTGATCTGGTTCGGGGTACGTTTAAGTCTTCTGCCCGAGACCACCTTTTGGGCGCGCAACCTGAATATTTTCCTGACTCTGTTGTGGATTATAGGGCTTACCAACGCCTTCAATTTTCTCGACGGGATCAATGGCGAAGCCTCCGGGATCGCCGTTATCATCGGCACGGTTTTGGCTATTTTCGCTTTTGCCCACAGTACCACCCTGCGAGGAGAGGTCATCGTTGTCGCCGTTGGCGCAACCGCCGGCTTTATGCCTTACAACCTGAAACGCCGAGCCGAGATTTTTCTCGGCGATGGGGGGAGCGGGTTCCTCGGATTTTTCTTGGCGGTGATGGCGCTGCATATTAACTGGGGAGACCAGCCGGGCCTGGTCAATCTGCTTATGCCGGTTGCTATTTTTTCCTTGGGTATTTACGATATGTGCTTGACCACCGTTACCAGGATTTACAGCGGTAAAGTAAAAAACTTCCACGATTGGTTAGTCTTCACCGGCAAAGACCATATCCACCATCGACTAACGGGCATTCTCGGCGGTAGCCGAATGGCGGCGGTATTTTTCATCTATGCCGTTGCCGTTGCCAACGCGGTTTTCCCGGTTCTGTATATTATTTACCGTGGCACCTCGGACTGGTTTATCTACGCTGCCTTTGCGCAAACCATGCTGATCTACGTCATGATTACGATTATGCTTTTCAGTTATCGTTATGAGCGGAGGAAGGAGGCGAGGTGAAGCTCTGCGGAGCGCAATAGCAGGTTTTTTTATCCTGCGTTCGTTACGGTAGAGGCTCAGGCGTGGAGGATGTGGTTTCGTATTATCGCTATCACCCGGTCAACCTCAGTATCCTGCAGCAGTGGGTAGATCGGCAGGGATAGGCTCTCGTGCCATAGCCGCAGGGAGACTGGACAAGCATTGGCCCCGGTCAGCAGTTGATAGGGCTTGAATACTGGACGGGCGGCGCTTATTCCTTGGTTGCGAAGATAATTCAGTAGCGATTCAGGATTGGCAAGCCGTACTATGTAACGAAAATAGATTGGCTGCTGGTCTGCTTGCGCGATTGGCAGTTGTAGGGGCAAATCTTGGAGTCCGGCATTATAGCGTTGGGCGATCTCCCGGCGTCGCTGGATGAAATCCGGTAGACGGGCGAGCTGAACCAGACCCATGGCGGCCTGAAAATCGGTCATTTTGTAATTGTAGCGAGGGAGATAATCGTCCCGGTTATCATAGTCGCAGAGGTCGGCGATAGTGGCTGTCAGTTCAGGGCGGTTGCTTGCTACCATTCCCCCCTCGCCGCAGGTCATTACCTTGGTGGCGTAAAACGAGAAAATACTCAGATCTCCCAGCGTACCGACCTTACAACCGGCAAGCTCCGCCCCGACTGACTGGGCGCAATCCTCGATGACCGGGATTCCGCGTTCCTTGAATAATGTGATCCCGGCACAGGGGGTGCCGAACATGTGAGGGACGATGACGGCGCGGGTTTTCGGGGTGATCAGTTGCAGGGCGGCCTGGCAGTCAAGATTGCCGTCTGCTTCACTAACATCGGCGATGACCGGAGTGGCGCCGGTGTAATGCACCGCGTTGAGCAGGGCCGTACAGACATAATCCGGAACAATAACCTCGTCGCCTGGTTTTGCCCCCAGGGCCAGCAGGGCCAGATGCAGGGCCGAGGTGCCGGAATTTACCGCCACAGCCCGTTGCAAGCCGAGAAAATCGGCGAAACGCTTTTCGAATTCTCCCACCTTCGCACCCTGAGCGATCTGGCCGGACAGGATAGTCTCGGCTGCGGCCCTGGCCTCTTCAGCGCCCAAGGTGGGTCGTGAATGGGGGATCATGCTCCACTCCTTTCTGATTTCAATAGGCTTCGAGTTCCTGGTTCAACTGTCGGATGCGGGTAAAATCGCCGCCTGTATTCAAGATGTAATCCAACGCTGACATATAGGGAACAAAAGGACCGTTGATCTGGGGATATTCTGGATGAACGAAATTCTGAAAAAGCAACTTTAGTCCAGCAGCCTTAAATCTATCACACTCCATATACCTTTTGCCCCCAGCTCCAGCCAGATAGGTGTCGGCCTTGAAATGTCGGCAGATGTCGAGCAACCGAGCGGTTGGTTCCTCGCTGAGCCCTGGAATATCGCTGGCACGGACAATCTCGGTGTCAATGGCGAAAATTTTTCTGATCAGCTCGATAGTCCCCATATTCAGGTCGGCCAATGAATCACCGGCGCTGTGGTAAAGCTCGGCAAAGGGGGGCAGATACTCACGGTAACAAGGTGCTTTTCCGTAGTAGGTCAGCAGGGTTTGGAGATGTTTTTTGCCCCAGTCCTGCTGGTTGTTTATTCGCACTTTGGAAATTAGATCTCCAAAGTTGAAGCTAACCGGCACTGACAACCAGATCCATTGGTCATGGGTTTTGATCCGGTTGCGGTTCTGGTATTCGTTTTTCTTGAACTGGACATTGTCCAGCAAGACAAAGACATCGACCTTGTCCATTTTATCGAAATAACCGAGCCAGGGTATGAACTGAGGCTGATGAATGGCGATTCTCATAAGTGGTTCCTTAGTAACTGATCACAGGTTAGGCGACCAAGTTCCGCGCCGTATCCCAACTGTAAGCGATTACAGGGTGCGGCAGATGCAAGCGTGTCAATCGTCGGCAAGTAGTGCCCGACACAGAGACCTGAGAGCTATCCCAGCGAAGCTGGATAAAAGCCCCTAAGCCCGATTCTCGGGCAGGGGCTCTAAACATATGGTTATGCGAACAGGCCGATAACAAAGCGGATGTCGTGCCCTGTGATCGCTTACGTTTTTTAGGCTGTCGACGGAGCGCCAACCAGGTATGGGTAAGTGTAGCGGGAGGGCGTGGCCTGTTTTTCCGTTACCACGCTGTGGGCTTCGGCGTTGCTGATTTTTTCATAGCTTACCAATAGGGCCAGCAACAGCATGTAAGGCTCCATGATGCGTACGATGATGTAGGTGTTGGCGCCGAGACTATGGATGAGCATGCCGGTGGTGGCGCAAAACAGCCCCAGGGCCAGGCCACGGCTGAAGGGATCAGGAGTGCGGCGGTAAACCGATAAAAGATAGCGCAAGATCATATAATTCAGATAAGCAAAGCTCATCAGGCCCAGGATGCCGTTTTCCACCATGAGCCGGATAAACTGGCCGTCAAAAAATCCGGCCCCGGTAATCCCACGCCCGAAAACCGGACTTTGGGCAAAAAGATTTAGAGCATCTTTATATCCCTCGATACGATCGGAGGTGGAAGGGTCGAAATTTATCCCTCCGACGGTTTGCGTGCTCTTATAACCCTCCTCAGCTTTCCAGAATCTGGCTCTTTCCTGGATATTTTCGGGCAGCAAGGGAATGGACATCACGGTCAGGATAGCAAAGGCAAAGATCAAGACCTTGCGTTGCAGACCCTTGGTCAGGGCCAGGAAGGTAAGCAGGGAAAAGCCCCCAGCCACCCAGGAGCCCCGCGACTGGGTATAGACAAATGGCAGCACTGCGGCCCCCAGAAGCAGGGCATACAAGGTTTTCTTGCGTCCCTTTGGTTCATGCATGTAAAGACCGGCCACGACGGCGCCTAATACCACATAATAACCGCCAAAGGTGTTAGGCTCCAGATTTTCGCCTTCAAAGGGCATGGCAATTCGACCACCGCCGGGAATTTGCAGATAACCGTTAATAGTGACGATGGCCATGGTAAGCAAGGCAGAGCCAAGCATGATTTTAATATCCCTTTTATCCTGGGCATAAAAGAAAACGACAAAGAAAAAGAAAAAATACTGGAGCAGCTTAAGGGTAAAGAAAAAGCCGGAAGCAGGGGAGGCGTACAACATGGCAACCCCGAGGGTGGTAGTCAGAATCAAGACCAGGGAATGCAGGGCCATGGGCGTGAAAAACCGGCCGCCAGCGAGCCGTTCGAGGGGGAAATTCTTATTGATTACAAAGTCGAAGATTACCCTGATCAGCAGTACGGTGAGCAGCAGATCTTCGACTTTGATGGAAATTTCCCGGGCGGCGGTTTTACCGATTTCTATCTCCGGGGAAAGGGAAAAGGCCAGCGGCAGCAGATAGAGAGCGATAACCGGCTTGAGGACGGTGATCAGCAGCAGAATCAGCAGTGCGACAAAACCACCGTATATTAGAAGGATATTTTCCATCTACGATCTGGTTCAACTCAGGAAAATTTTTTTATAATCGCTTGCTTTACTTTTTTCTGCCTATTTTCGCGATCAAGCCGGCGAGCTTCCAGCGCAGATTTTCCAGGTTATTTCGTAAGCTGATCAAAAGATCACGGTGCAGATTTTCCTTATCGATCAGGATGGGGGCTATGGTTTTGTGTTTGTTTATTACCAGACCGGCGACTTTTACCCGCAGGCTCTCCAGATGACTCCTGAATCTGACCAGGGTGCCTCGGTCCAGTTTCTCGTACTCGGTCAGCAGTAGGGCCGCATCAACTTTCTCGGTTAGAATGGAAGTTTCTGAGGTTTCCAGAATGGCGCTGGTGTCGATGATGACAAAATCGAAAAAGTCACGTAACGAGGCAACAAGGTCTTTCATCCGTTGGGAGTTGATGAAGTTGGCCGGATTTTCCACCCTGCTCCCGCCGGTGAGGATGTAAAGATTATCCAGGCCCGGGGGGGCAAGCAGGTGTCGGGCCGGGATCTCGCCCAGCATCAGGTCGGTGATCCGGCGAATCGAGATATCCCAGTCTTCACTGCCCATAACCACATCGCTTAAGCCCGGCTGCCGGTCAATCCCGAACATGCTGTGCAGCCTGGGTGCTTGAAAATCAGCGTCAACCAAGGCCACGCTACGTCCGGCCTGGGCAAGGGCAATGGCTAGATTGGCAGCACAGGTCGTGACTCCCTCCCCCTTGGTGGCGCTCATCACGGCCAGGGTGCGGATATCATTCTCCCTGGCTGTCAGCAGCAGATTCGGCACCATGGCCCGATACTCTTCGGCCAAGGCCGAGTCAGCGAGGAAATGCGCGGGCAGGGACAGATAACGCAAGGCCTCCTCGATGCGCAAACCTGGGTAGCGATCGCGGATCAGCTCCAGGCCTTCTGATCTGTTCCAAATGGTTAACGAGGTCATGATCGGCACCCCGAAGGTTTCGGCCAAGACCTCAAGTTTGCGCGGCACGGTATCCAGGGCCTCATGAATGAAGCCGGCGATAAAGCCGATGATCACGGACAAGATGAGGCTGACCACCAGATTGCCGATAAAGGCGATTCTGGTAATGGGCACCAGGGGGAGCACCGGGTAACGGGCGATGGTCACATCTTCCACCAGCTCCGCCTTGCGCACCTCAACTTCCTGCTGTTTCATCAGGATTTTGTTGAAAAGAGCCTCATTGGCCTCTACTTCCCGCACCAGCAGGTCATAGGTCTTGGCCGCGTCTGGGACTCCTTTCAGTTTGGCGTAGGTTTCAATTAGATCCTTCTCCACAGCCTTGATTTCATCAGCATAGTGTTTTTTTTCCGCCTCCAGATCGACGATAAACTGCTTGATGATCGCGTTTTTTTGTTCTCTGATGGCTACTACTTCAGGATGGTTTGGCGTGTAATGATGCAGTAGTCCCTTTTCCTTTACCCGCAAATCTTTAAGAGCAGAATTGAGGCTGCTTTGAACACCGCCGGATTCATTGTTTGCCCCTCCTCCTGGGACAAAAATCCAACGGGTATCTTCTTCAGGATTGATCTCCTGGCGCATGGTGGCCAGGCTATCATTGATCCGGGCAATCTTAAATCCCAGATTGTCAATGATGTTCTTTCGTTCAACGTACCTCGCAAGGATAACCTGCTGTTCATCCGCAACCGTAGTCAGTTCCAGGCTTTTGCGGAATTCATTCAGTTTCTCCCGGGCGGCGGTTAACTGGTCTCTGGATTTTGTTGCTTGGTCGTCAACGATCTTGATCTCGTTAAGAACGCTTTGATTTCTTTCATAATAGGCTGCCTCGCGATACGAGGTTGCTACCAGCTCGGCCAGTTTTTTGGCCATTTCCGGTTTGTGATCTTGTGTTTTTACGATGAGGATATTGCTTCCCTGCTTGTCGGCTACAGCCGTAATGCTCTTTTCCAGACCCTTGATCACCGCCATGTAGTCCGGAGAGCGCAGGATCTCATCGGGTTTCAACTCTGAGGGGATCAAGCCGGCTTTTTGGGCAACGACTCGCAAAACGGGAAAACTACTGATCATGATCGAGGCAGTGGCGATATGATCCCCCGGCCTAACGGTGCCGATCAGAATATCACCCACGGTGGTGACTTTTTCAATCTTGAGCGACACCTCGGCTTCGTAAACCGGCTCCGGCTTGGCGTAAAAAACCAGGCTGAACATTAACAGGGCGGCAAGCAGACCGCTGAACTTAATCGTCCGTTTCCGGCGGTGGGTAATCTCCCGGACGTCGTTAATCGTATATTCTGCCATGCCTACTTAGCCCCATCATTATTTGTTGAAATCGCAAAAAGCCGCGATTACAACGGGTATCACTTTGTAAGTCTTTGATTTTGCGTCACGACACTGTTAACTTTTTCTTTTTTGCGAGGGCATCTTATCTGCCACCCCAAGCCTCGCCGCCACCGGTCGGCATTGCGGGCGGGGCCGAAATGACCGTGGTGGCCGACGGTGCCGCTTCTCTCCTGATTGGGAAGCCTTCATTAATAGGCCAGGCCGTGGCGCCATAGATATCCATCGGGGTGCGCATTACGGTCAGGTAAGGGGAGAGGGTCCGCAGGAAATCGCGGATATTGCCGGCCATGTTGGTGGCCATGTAAATTATATCGCCGTTCTGCAGGGAGACATTCTGCCGGAAATCGCCTTTTCGGTAGAGGTCATTAAGGTTGACCACAAAGGCGTCCGGCTTGGTGGCATCCCCCCGGATAACCATCACCTCGTCTGCTTTGGCATAGTAGGAGGGGCCACCCGCCAGGGTAAGGGCCTCGAGCAGGTTGATGCTTGCGTCATATGAGAAGAGACCAGGCCGCATCACCTCGCCGAACACAAAGATCCGGTTCTTGACCTCGCTCTTGTAGGGAATGAAGAGTACATCCCCGTCATCAATGGCGATGTCATGCCGGTAATCGGCCTTGAACAGGATGTCAAAAACATTTACCTGATAGGTCTTGCGGGCTCTGGTGATTTCAACCCTGGTCAGATCTGCCTCTTTCAGGTAGCCGCCGACTCGGGAGATAAACTCGGTCAGCCGTTCCTGGCCATAAAGACGGTAAGTTCCAGGGCCGGTCGGTTGTCGGGTTAGATCCCGCACCGCGCCAAAGATTGAAGCACTGTAGGCGAGTTTTTCAGTGGGCCGGACCTTGACCAGGGGATGCCGGATGTACTGGCGCAAAAATTCCGTCAGCGCCAGGTCGGCCTCCGTCGGAGTCAGGCCAGCCATCTTGAAATCAGTGATATAGGAGAAGGAAACCGTCCCTCGCGGGGAGACGTTAAGCTTGTAGGTATTTTCTTTAATCCCTTCCCAAATGGTTGCTTCCACCGTATCTGTGGGACCAATCCGGTATTCGGCAATCCCGTCGGTTACTTTGAAAGACTGGTATTCCCGCATCGGAATCAGCTCCGGCGCCTCTTCAAACGGGTCATTGTTTTGAGCATTCCCGGGTGCGGCCGGTTTGGCAGCGGCGGTGGTTAACCCGGATAAACGGGTCGAGGCGGTCGGGGTTATTTCCTCGCCACTCTTGTCGGGCGAGGCCTCTACCACTGGATCAGCGCGAAAAATAACGCGAATATCCACTCTGCGGTTTTTTTGCAGGGAAGCTTGATCATTCCCCGGATATTTGACCACGCTGTCGCCAAAAGCCTCTTGCCTGATCCGTTCCGGCAGAATGCCCTGCTCGCTGAGATAACGGGCGACACTCCGCCCCCGCCCTTCGGAGAGTTTCTGATTGTTGGGAAATTCCGCAGTTTTAATGTCCCGGATATCAGCAAAACCGTCCATTTCCAGTGAGGTGCCTTCTGTGGTCTTCAGAAACTCCGCCACCCGGTTCAGGACCACGATGGTTTCCGGCCGCAGATTAACCTTGCCGGTATCGAAAAAAACCGCCGTGGTAAAAACCGGGATTACAACCTTCTCTGGGATTTTTTCGATTTTCACCACCGGGGGCGGCGGCAAGGGGATCTCTGCTTTTTTTCGGCAGTCCGCGGAAAAAACCCCGGGGGTGGCCGGGCCCTGCAGCCAGATCTTTAGTCCCTCGCCATGGGAGGCGGCGATCAGATCCGGTTTCCCGTCGCCATTGATATCCCGGATGGAAAGATCGTGATAAAATCCGGCCTTGGGGAGCCCTTCATCCCTGGCCTCCCACTTTCTCACTCCTTCGGGGCTAAGTTGCTGATACCAGATAAAAAGGCCATGGTTGTCATTGGAGGTTGCGACGATATCCGGCAGGCCATTGCCGTCAAGATCAACCGCCTTGGCCCGCCAGAAGCTTCCTTTTGTCGCAAGCTTTTCCGAACGTGGGAAACCGCTTTTCCCGTCGCCATAGTAAATATGCACCCCGTTGAAATTGGAGGCCGCAATGATATCCGGGGTGCCGTCCCCGTCAATATCGGCGATCTCCACGCCCCAGTAGGAATCCCGGGCCAGCACCGGGCCGGCTGACCAGCGGCCGTCGCCCAGGCCGAACCAAACCCGCAAAGAGGCGGAATCAACCCCCCAGCCGGCCCCGACAATATCCAGCTTGCCGTCATGGTTCAAATCAGCAACCGCGATATCCTTGTAAATGCCAATCCGGGTGGGGCCGGTTTCGGAGGCAAAATTCCCCTGGCCATCTCCCTGCCAGACCTGGATGCCGCCGATGTTGATGTTAGAGGTGTTGGCCGCGATGAGATCAAGATGCCCGTCGCCGTTGATATCGACCAGGCGTAAGCCCTCGTAAAGCTCCTTTTCGGTTATCGGGGGTGCGGTCTTAAAACGGCCCTGTTCGTTGATTCGGATGTGGATGCCCTTGGTATCGCCGATGCTGGAAAAAATGAGATCCCGGTAGCCGTCTCCGGTGATGTCTCCGGCGGTTATCGAGCGCACATCGGCCCTGATTCGAATGCGCTGCTCCCGTGCCCAATTGCCGGCCCCATCGCCCAGCCAGTAAAAGATATCGCCTGGTTCGGTGCTGCCGCCGATGAGATCGAGGCCGCACTGGTTATTAAAGTCATCCACCCACAGGCTGCGATAACTGCCGGACATCTCCGGGCCGATGTCCAAGGACCATTTATTTTCAGCTTTGACCCGATTAACTCCCGGCTCCAGCAGGGCAAAAGGCAGCGATCTGGCACATCCGGCGAGGAGAGGCAGAACACAGCAGATGGTCGCGACCAATAGAGCCAAAGAAGACTTTTTCAGTAACCGATCACGGGGTGGGCCACAAAACAGGGAAAGCCACGGAACAAGCGACCATAGGGTGCCGCAGGTTGCGGCAAGCGGGACGGCGATGCGTACATCTGGTACGTGAGCCGGACCGATCGCCGCAAGATGTGGTGCCCTGTGATCGCTTACCTTTTTCATGCCGCGTTTTCCGCCAACTCATTCTCCGCTTTGTCGGTGGCTTTGCCTTCCTGGTCAAAAGAGGAATCTACCACTGTCAGCAACGGTTCGTGCATCAGATTATATTGCTTGGGCTCGGACAGCCGACGGCCACGGGCGTCAGTTAATACCGTCACCTCCGGCCTTAAAGGGGCCAGCCTGTTGGCTTTATGCACCATGGCGATTTCGCCGGTATTAAGCTGAACATAGAGCCCAACCGGGAAAATCGCAAACTCGTCAATCAGTACCTTCATCAGTCGCCGGCTTAACTGGCCTTGCCCGCGTTCGATAATCTCCTTGACTATCTCGAAGGGGATTTTTCTCTCCCTCTGCGGCCGGGGCTGAAGCATGGCGGTAAAGGTGTCGGCCAGGGAGATGATGCTGGCGTATTCGTGGATCGCATCTCCTAGTAAACCCCTGGGGTAGCCGGAGCCATCCGTTCTTTCATGCACTTGGCGGGCGACCTCGGCCACCACCGCAGGCAGGCCGCTCTCTTTGAGGATCTCGTATGAGTAAAGGGGGTGTTTCCTTATTTCCGCCAGCTCGTCCTGACCCAATTCGCCTTTCTTCATCACCACAGCTGGCGAAACCCTAAGCATGCCGATATCGTGCAACATGGCGCAGAGTGTCAGCTCTCGCAGTTCGTTATGGTCATAGCCAAGGACTATTCCCATTTTGGTGGCCACTACGGACATATCAAGTTGATGGGAGGTGAGATCATCGCTGCGTTTTTTGGCAAACAGCATCCTGATCAGAGTGTTGTCCGCCATTATGGAGGTCAGGATCATTTCGGCTATGGTGTTTATGGCGGTGAGTTCAAAAGCCTTATCACCCTGGCAGAGGTTCTGCTGATATTCGTTCAGCCCGTTCCACATGCGCTGCCAGAGAGGCCCCGAAACCTCCTTGGCTTCGTTTTGTTCTTTCTGCTCGGGCAGGGCGGCGGGCGAGACGTTGACCGGGTCATCAGCAGAGGGTGCTGGAGTTATTTCAGCGATAGTCCCTGCAATATCTTCAGCCTGATCAGTTTCGGACGCAGCATCTTTAATCTGAACCGATTCGGTCTGCATCTCTTCTGGCTGAGCGTTTTCTTCTACAATAACTGCTACGGCATAATTATCCTGATCTGGTTCAGGTTCGGTGATCAGCGGTTCAGCTTCAGTTTCAGACATGTTTTGACTTGCGTTGTCGGCAATGGCAAACTCGGAGTCCTCATTGGCATCCGGAACTAAGCAGACCACAGAAGCATCTGGGTCTGCTTTTGCTTCGTCCTCCTCTGTTTGCGGCTCTTCCACCGGCACCTTATCCGGCGCAGCCACAAACATGGATTTTCTTCCGCCTGGGTAGGGTGACATGGTTCTTAAAACATGGGTCAATCTCATACGCTTTGCGTCTCCAGCTCTGTCTACCCGCCATGCCGCAACTAGACGATAAATTCCTCGTTGCCCACCTTCTGCACCGTGAGTACGTCCACTTGGCGCAATTGGGCAATGAAGCCTTCAAAGAGGCACATATCACAAAGCTTGTTGATTTCTCGCGGTAGACCTCCGGCATACTTGTAAATTTCGGTCATTGCCGCATCGCTGAATATTTTTGTTTCACAGCCGGCTGTTTCCAGCCGGTGTTCGATATATCTTTTGGTTTCCTGTTCATTGAGCTGAAACAGATGATACTGCACGGCGATTCTGGCATTAAGCGGGCGGATGCGCTGGATGATCTTGCGCAGTTCCGACTGGCCGACCAGGCCCAGGGTCAAAAGCGGCTGGTTGTTAATCTGAAAGTCGGAAAACAGCCGCAGCTCTTCGAAGATCTCCACACTCTTGATCAGGTGCGCCTCATCAATGATCAACACGGCATGCTTGCCTCGGGTATATCCCGAAATGAGCCATTCATGGAAAACGCGGATCATATCCATTTTGGATGTGAAATCGCCCTTGATCCCAAACTGATGCAACATTTCGGAGATAAAGCTGTCGCAATCCACCAGGGTGGGGTGATTGATCAGGGCTACCTCGTACTTGTCCTTATTCTGGAAGAGGCTGCTCATAACCTGACTGACGACGATGGTTTTGCCGGCCCCGACATCCCCGGTGAGCAGGAAGGAGCCTTTGGTGCTTTGAATGGCGTACATGATTCTTTTGATTGCTTCCTCGTGCATTGCGGTTGGGAAATAATAGCTGCTATCCGGGGTGACCTGAAAAGGCAGACTCTTAAGATTCCAATGGCTCTCGTACATACTCAGCTCCTCATCGACCCCTTTTAATGGGGGCCTCCATTAATGATTACCTGGACATATCTGATGATTTTGTGACGATCCTCATCATCCAGAACGATGAACTTAACCCCGACATCGTAATATTCACCCGAACTACCAGCGTTGGGGGTGACTCGCACTACCTCACACTGACAGTCCAGCAAATCAATCTGCGGCATAAAAATCATGAACAACTCAACCATCTCCCCCACCAGAAAGGGTCGGCGGACCCGCATCCGCAAACCGGAAGAGCTGATGTTGATCCCTTCCATCTCCACACACTGCATCTGCAAGTCGGAAAAGGAATATACCAGGCCGGCCAGTTTGTCGATTTTCCCTTCAATAAAGGTCCGGTCCGGCTTGAGTTTATCCTCCCGGTTGTCGAGAAGCTGGTACAGTTGAGACACTTTTGTGCCAAAGATTTTTTCTTTAAGCTCAAGCCTGCGATTCCGCTCCGAGTCGCTGGTGTCTAATGGCTTGTAATAGACAATAGAATCGACAGTGTCAACTCTCTGGCCGTCGCGTCTGTGTTCCAGATATTCTATTTCCACGATCCATACCTGTATTTAGATTTCAACCATTGCCCTCTGGGTATAGAAAATAATCCAACTCTATTTCTAATAGAGATATCAGGCTGTTGTCAATATCAAACATGATGCACTTTTGTAAAATGGCCTCAAATTGAATCCCCCCCTCCCTTGATGGGAGGGGGGCAGGGGGATGGTTAAGTCGCAACCTCCCGATTTAATGTCCATTTCTCCCCCCTATCCATGGTGAGAGGGGAGTGAGCTTTGGAAAATTTAGCCAGAGCTTCAGCCTGTTTTAAGTTTTTATACTCACAGATCGGGACTGACGGTGGGAAAGCGGCAGAAAACCGGATTGGCGATCAGTTGAGAATCAAGATCAAGCCGGTAATAGGTCATTCCCTGTGTCTGTTGGTAATCAAGCTCGATGATCTCATTAAATGACCCGGTAATTTCAGTATTCCAGACTATCGTGCCCTCGCGGATCAGGCGTAGCTCCCGGGCCGCAGCCTCCGGGGGCACAAGCAACTCGATTTTGATTCTGGTAAGGCCGCGCACGGTGGCCGTCTCCCCCATCTCGGCCCAGCGCTGCCCTGCTTCATCCCAGATCTGGAATTTTTCCAGAACCGGCTTGGGAACTTTTGCCGAGCCGGTTACCGCATAGATTCGCCCTTCCCGCAAGGCCGCCAGCATATCCTTGCGACTGAGCTCCCGCAGCATGAACACAGTCTGGGTCTCGCCCATCCAGTCGCCCTCTTCATAGTCAAGCTCGCCGATGGCCCAGACCGGCCTTTCCCGATCGCCATGCACATACTCGGTTAGCACCTTGTCCCAGGTCCCCCCCGGGATGCCGGAACTCTTCATCCCCTCGGCAAAAACGGCAAAACCCGTGTAATTACGGGTTTTAAGGAGTTCAGGGGTATAGGGTCTGGTTTCCATCAGCATCGGGCCGGCCTGGAATACGCCGGTGCTGATATCCGGAGCCGACCAGAAAATCAGGCCGCCCCGGGCATTGACATAATCGATCAGCTCCTGATAGGGAGCCGAGCCCTGATCGCCATGGTACTGGTCATATTTGGGCTGAAAAAAGGGAAAATTGTTTACCAGAAAGAGCAGGCTGAGCACGATCAGCAGCAGGCTGGATTTCCTGGCCCGGCGAAGGCCGGTTGGGGATCGCTCTGGAACCGAGGGCACGGCAGTCGGCGGGGTAACCAGGGCGTAGGGGTAGGGTGCAATGCGGTGCGGAAAGAGACGGATAAGAGCGAAAACAAGCAGCGGCAGCGGCCAGAGATTGAGCAGGCCCGACCAGGAAACAACCAGGGGTTTCCGGTTGCTCACTGTGGGCAGATTAAGGTAGTCATCGGCCTTGTCCAGACCGAGAACCAACATATCCTTGTGAAAATTTACTACCTTCAGACCCCGGTCCACCTGTTTCTGGTGGTAGTCGAATTTGCCAATTTTCTCCTCAGCCCCCTTGCCGGAAGCCAGCAACCGGCTAAGCCCTTCCCGGCTTAAGATATCGCCCACAAAGGCCGACACCGAGCCGGCCCAATAGTAGAAAGTGCCAACCTCGGCGCCGGGCAGAATGACCATGTCCGGATGCTGGAGGGCCAGCTCGTTGATCTCTCGCAGATAAAGGGGGACGCCGTAACCGCTTATGGAACCTCGCTCTTCTGATTTCCTGAGCAGGTTGCGCAGAGGTGGCAGGCCATATTCCACTCGGTTGGTAAACTTATCGTTAAAAACCACGACTCGCATGCCGACCTTACGCGCCCGGTCCACAACCTCCTCCACAGTCAGTGGAGAGCCACCCGCCCGGCTTTCAAGATGGATCACCCCGGGCACAGGACGTAATTCATCCCCGGTAGCCAATGCTGGTGCCAGGGCCGCAAGGAGCAGCAGAGTTGGAAGAAGTCGCCTCATCTATTGATAATCGCCATAAGTTCCTGGACCCGGTGATCATAAGTGTGAAGCTGCATGACTTTGCGATAGCCGTTTTCCGCTATTTCCTGTGCCTTTTCAGGGTGGTCCAGATAGCAGACAATTAGGCTTCGCAGTTCATTAATGCTGCTGTAGCAAACAAGCTCGTCTCCGGAGGTGAACGCCATCAGCACATCATCTCTGGTGTCCACAAGCTGGAGTTTTTTGCAGGCCATTATTTCGAATACTCTGGTATTCATCATATTATCAACATAGGGCGCAAACGAGCTTATATTGTTTAAGGCAATCTTGGTTGCGGCATACACCTTAACCCATTCTTCAACATCCAGGCTTCCGCCCCGGACTGAGTGGCTCAGTGGCGAAGCACACGATTCTTCTTTCCACTTTGGGCCCCAGATGGCGATATCGAAGTCGGAGATTTTTTCCAGCATCCGCATCCGGCCGGGGTACATCGAGCCGACAAAACAGACATCGGAACTAAGCTTCTTCTCTTCTTCGGGAGAAAGTTCAACCGGTTTATGATATAACGGCTCGCAGGCGAAGGGGAAAAGATGCACGTTTTT
>Ga0209211_10004723_pt1 | contig 20915 bp, 18 predicted proteins | sample RifGroA2_FD_183992 | JGI IMG/M metagenome (GOLD analysis project Ga0209211, IMG submission 183992) | Groundwater microbial communities from Rifle, Colorado, USA - Groundwater A2 (SPAdes) (version 2) | ecosystem: Environmental > Aquatic > Deep subsurface > Groundwater | place: Rifle, Colorado...
GGCGGGGGTTATGCGGCGGGCGGGTTCGTTACGGTGAGCAGACCCGGGTCTATTTCAGTGAGCGACGCCAGGCGGGTCAATTCTTGTTAGCAGGGGTGGGTCAAAATTCGTTAGCGGCGAAGCCGGGCGACCAGTTCTCGGTTCATCTCTTGGACCGACGCGAACGGCCGCGCGCAATACTTGATGATATTGGCCAATCCTGCACGCCAACGGCGGTTTGATCTCTCCTTCGCATGTTCGCCTCCGAGTATGGGGCCGCACGGGCGCTTCGCGCGCGTCGTGCCTACCCGAATTCCCGGACTAACCTTGCGAACTTGCAGTGACCCTGCGAAAATCGATTTCTCATCGAGAAATCAAATTTTCCCTTGTTTTACCTCCTCACACATGCTATCCTTCTCTTGCGGGGTAGAGCAGCCCGGTAGCTCGCAAGGCTCATAACCTTGAGGTCGCTGGTTCAAATCCAGCCCCCGCAACCATTTCGCAGTTTCTCGACGAGAAAAGGGATCGAACCTCGGTCAAATTGACCGGGGTTCCTTTTTTTTGGACCCCACAAAACTACTAGGTTCGTGGAGGCCAAATGGCGAGAAATGCGTCCTACGTCGCTCCCAAATACGGCGAATGCTCACTAGGTCATGCCTATGAGGCGTTCCGGCTGCGCTGCCAAGCGCAGAATCTTTCCTCCGGCACCTGCAGTTGGTACGACATGACTGTGCGGTGCTGGCACCGCTTCCTGGAAGCCCAGGATGTCACCAAAGCCAAGGAAGTCACGCCGACCGTGATCCGCGCGTATCTTGAGGATATGCGCAACCGTAAGCTCGCCTCGGGCTACATGTGCCGTACCTACGGGGGCTTGCGGTGCTTCTTCGGCTTCCTGGCCCGTGAGCGGTTGATCCCGCAGAATCCCTTCGAACTTGTCGAGAAGCCTCGCATGGAGAAGAAGCTCATCCGGCCGCTCTCGATGGATCAAGTTCGTGCCCTCTTGGCCGGCCTTGATCAAAAGCTGTTCCCCAACCATACCGTGTGGACGGTCATGGTCTTGATCCTAGACACTGGACTAAGGATCTCGGAGGTCATCGGCCTAGGCAATGACCAGATCGACTTCCAGGCCGGAGTGCTAAGGGTCATGGGGAAGGGCGGCAAGGAAAGACAGGTGCCCTTTGGCACGACCTCAAAGCAAGCGCTAGTGAACTACATGGCTCGGCGTGGAGAGGTTCCGGATCAGGGTCTGTTTTTCGTCAATCGATACGGCGGGAAGCTTTGCCGTATTTGGGTTCAGCAGACCCTGCGGTTTCTCGGCAGGAGGATCGGCATCAAGGGCGTTCGCGTGTCTCCGCATACGCTCCGGCACACGTTCGCAATTAACTACGTGAAGAACGGCGGCGATGCCTTCAGCCTCCAGCGGATCTTAGGGCATTCAAGCTTGGACATGGTGAAGATATACGTCAGCCTTGCAGATCAAGATGTGGCGACGATGTACCGCAAGTTCAGCCCGATGGACCGGTTAGGAATTGTGCCAGGTGCGAAGAGGCGGGTTCTCGTACATTGAGGAACTTGATCGAATCCACACTGATTCGCTGGCCGTTCTATGGCCCCAAGTGTTTCGTAGGGAAGATCGAGGCGTCGCTACGTGCTGCGGAACGCCGAGAGCCGCGTCCGCTCGGGCGAGTGGTTACTTTAACTGACCGGCAGGAGCTCGATTGGTCCGGCCCTTTGTGGCACGTCGCGGAACGGGCGCCGCAAATTTTCCGGGGCGTGCAATGACAACCACATCCGCAATACCCTTAATGCGCAGCAAGTCCTTGCAAAATTGCCCCTGGAGCTCAGAACATGGAACGTTGTCATAAACCACAACGACAAGATTTTTAAATTCTTGAGACGCGTGGAAGTATTCGATCACATCCTTTTCGATTTCTTCGAACCTGACTTTATAGTCGGAACGTTTGAATATGAATTTCACTTCAATGAGCGTTGCCAGCGACGGGATGGCAAAATCCGGAGTCGATTGTTTGAAGCCAAACTTCGGAAGGGCTTCTTCATCAACTATGTCTGGAAAGACGGGGCGCAGAACCAGCCAAAGCAGGTCCTGAAAGTGTTTTTCTTCGAGAATCGGCCACTGTACTCCTTCGGGATCGGAATCATACCGCCATCGACTTAAACCAGCTGGCACCCCGGCGAGAATAGCCTTTAAGAAGTCGGTCGGCCTATGCCTCAATTCAATGGACTTTCCAATGAGCAACCGGATGGCGGCGGAAACGACTACGGCCTTCCCTGCGTGGAGGTCCTCCCAATTCTCAGTCAAGGCACGCGACAGCAGTTGGTCGCCGTTCACTTGGGAATCCCATCCTGAGGCATCAACCAAATTCGGGAACATCATCGTGAGCCAAGCAAGAAGCGCATGCGAGGCCGCGTCAAGCGCCGGGAACTGGTGTGGCTTAAGCGGAATCGCCGACGCGGGTTTCAGAATATGACTGGCAAGAGAGAAGGCCATCATCCCCCAGGCATCGGGGCCTGAATATGCAGCCTTTCCTTCGTCAGATTCAAGATGATTGACTATCCAATTCCGTTCAGTTGCTCCCAATTGATAGAGACAGGAAATTCCCAGAGATAGCCCGAGCAACTCAAGAGGCCGAAAAAAGAAGGTCTGGCGATCCGCCGCGAACGGATCTCGCCTCTGCAAGTCCTTGAGACCTGCTTTCCAGGCGTCTATATCGGATTTCTCCTTTATGCTCCCAAGAAACAGACGGTAGCCGCAGGCGGACAAGTACGGAGCGTCTTTAAGACGCGCGGCGTCGAGTCTTCCCACCGTCTCGGGGACAGAAGCGCCAGATTTCGAATGCACGAACGCGGCGAAACCAGCTTCCGGTGCGAACTTATCAGGGAGGTCGGCAACTCGCTTGTCGAGTACAGCAACTTGAGATCCTAGTGAAAGGTCAATCGCATTCATAGAAACCACCGGCTGTGCCGCAACTTAGTGTTAAGTTGAGCCGGCGACCAATCTTTCGATTGCTTTAAGCGCACCAACAGCTCCGCGATCAGCTTAGAATAGAGAAGCGTGACCGGCAAAGGTGACGGCTGGGTCGATCGCCATGAAAGTCCCGTGAAATTGAACACCTGCCCAGCCAAGTACCACTGGTCCTGGAATGAAGATCCTCGGTGAAGTTCTATGAGAAGAGGAACCGGTAATCCGGCCCATTCTGTTTTAAGTTGACTAGGCCCGTTGACGGAGAGGATTTTTGACCGAGGTCCGATTTTCGCGCAGAACCCCCGCGAAGGAACAAGGGCCCCTTTAGCCTTACCGTTTGAGTTTTTTCCTTGTTCAGCGGAATCAAATACTTTGAACGGATGGTCCTGCTTGATGGTTAGAAATGCGTGTTCGAAATGGATTGTGGGGTCGAGAGCAGCCACGGCTTCCGCGACGATGCCGCCGACTTCAACATTCTTGAGCGGCTTGATCGAATGAAAGATCAACCGAACCGTGTCCCCTGCTTTCCACCCGTTTCTCACTTTTAAATCCAAAAGCAAGTCTCGCAGGGTTGTCTTGAGCACAGCCGGATATTGCTCATAGGTGCACTCGGAAGAACAATTCGCGAGAAGATAGTTTCCGTCACCCTTGAAGACCGTCGTCAGCCCCACGAACCGCTGACGTTCCGAGAAGCGGTCCCGGGAAAGTTCACAGTGTCCCATGCCAATGACGAGTTCATCGGACACGGTCGCATCGGCCGCCACTGTCCAAGGAATCCCCCCCATCTTCGCGTACATGGCGACAGCGATGTTAATCATGTTGTACTGAAGGCTATATTGAGGCGCGGAAATCGTCTCGTGCCGAGCCTCCTGCACAGGGATTCCATGCGCCATCAATAGGCCTTTGCTCTGAACGTATGGGTTTCTATCATCAGCCAGGGTCGAGTGTTCATCCTCGATGAAAACGAGAGCGACATCGGGCATCGTGGTAAGTTTCGCGAGCGCGGCGGTTATCGCCGCATTATAGTTAGCTCCAGGATTCCCCGGGTCCTTCGCGGGCACGACGACCTTGATGATCGCGGGGTTGGCCAGAGCAAAGTGGCGGGCGAAGCCCTTTTCATACGGGCCGGGATATTTCCCTGTCGACGGTGGGAAGCCTTTCTGAAAGTGATTCAGGAAGGTTTCCGCCCGTCCCTGAATATTGCTCGGGATTACCGCCAGAATTGTCGGAGACTTCTTGGGGAAGGTATCCGCGCTGAAAGGGCCGAAGTTATGAAGTCCCACCGAGGGAAACGGGTGATTCTTGGTTCGCGATGCATCGAAACAGAATTTAATGGGATCGAAGACTTTAACCGACCGATAGTCATCACTGTTTGTCAACGGGATTGCCCCACCCACTGAAATAGACAAGCCAGGGCACACAGCGAGTGGAGACTTCGGTGTCAGCCACCGCTCCATTTCCGAGAGAAACTTCTGCATACCCGGTCCCGCCGTAAAGACGCTCTCTTCTTGTCGTCGTTGCTGATCGAATTTCAGGTAATTGGCGCCAAGGATTCGGGAAAGAAGTCGCGAGAACGATTCTCTCGATCCTTCAATGCGCACCTCGTTGATCGGAACGGTCTGAATCGTTTTACCACGCACCGTCACATTCTTATCGTCGAAGGAAACGATCTCACCAAGCAGCGCGGATTGCTCCGGGGCAGGATTGATCAACAATGCGACTAGTCCCTTCAGCTCGATCCCTGCCGCAGCCAACTCAGGGATTCGTCCCTCGATCTCCCATCGGAAGTCCTGCTGGAGCAAAAGCGCGAGACGCCAATCATCACGCCCGAGCACTAAGGACCGGCAATCAATTGTGATCCGGCGCCGAATCTTAAAAAATTTCAGAACTTCAGGCGCATTCGAGAGGCGTTTAGCGGCAAGACCAACGATCTCAGTCTTAGGGGAAACAATTCGGAAAGGTTTCAGGGAAACCGGCGTGTATTGAGAAAAGAGTGTGGGAAGGAGTTCGTTGACCCGGGCCGCAATCAGGCTAAGATTTTTGGAAACCTTATCATTGACAGGCCTACCCCACTTCCTCGCGAGATCGTGCTTTGGAATGCCGAGAATCCTGTTGCCTGCTCGTCTAAGAAACCAGTCTTGAGCTAGCTCGACCTTTAGTTTCTGGAAGGATTCCGCGTCGAGGAATTTGTCCTCGTAGAAAGTAAACTCATCTTTATCGGGACGCAGCGAAATACCGAGCAGAAAACGGCCCGTGGTCACAGCCGCTGGTGCCCTTGAAACATTCTCTTTCGTCGTAGTCATAGCGATCCCTGCCCCCCTGAAACGAACGGAGGGCCCTCGAAGGGAGATTATATCACTAGCAGTCACATATGGCGACTGCCAAATTAGAGAATCTAAAGTCCCTTGCCTCGCCAGACCGAACGGACTCGAGGGTGTATTACGAAATAAGCGCGGGGCTATTGCGAGGTCTGCTCAGCATGGTTTGCATCGGCGAGAACTTCTTATGCTGATCGGCGATATCGTGCCGAGCCAAGTGAACGTACCGGCGCGTCATTTCCAAAGTCGAATGGCCGAGGATCTCCTGAAGACTAAAGGAGTCCCCCCCGCCGCGCACATAAAGGACCGCGAAGGTATGGCGCAGGGTGTGCGGGGAAAGCCGGACACCATAAATCTCCGCCTTCACACCGTATCGGTGCACCAGCTTGCGGATTTTATTCCTTTCCAATTTCTTGCCGGTCCGACCCAGGAAAAACTGCGCCGCGCGAACCAAAGCCTGAGTGCGCGCCCTTGCGTATTCCAGCAGCGCCTGGCCGGTCCTGGCGGAGAAGGGAACCAGCCGTTCCTTGCGCCCCTTGCCCATCACAGTGAGGGTGCAGTGAAGCCAGTCGATCCTATCCGCCTCGACTGCGATAACCTCCGATACCCTCATCCCAGAATCGAGCATGAGCATCATCATGGCCCGGTCTCGGAGGCCTTCGACGCTGCCGGTATCCGGCTGTTCCAATAGCGTCATCGCCTGCTCAGGTGTCAGCGGCCTGATTAGGACCCGCTCCCTTCGCGGCTTCTCCACCAAGGCCATAGGGTTCATTGCGAGATACCCTTCTCGGGTCCAGAAGCCGAAAGCGCATCGCAGCCCTCCAAAGGTCCGAAACACCGTCTCCGAGGCTTGTCCGCGCTGGCGAAGGTACACCAGGAAATCGCGAAGGTGCACCGTCTTTACAGCCTGAAGCTCACGGATTCCCCGTGAGTACTGGAATGCGGTGAGGTCACGGAGAATAAACCCGTACCAATCGACCGTTCCTGGCGAGAGGTTTAGCGCTTGGCAGCGCGAAACGAAGGCGGCACAGGCGTCCTTGACGGTTATCACCACCAACCTCGCTTGCAGCGCCGGCACCGGGACGGCAATCTCGGTCACTCTGGAATCCGGGGCATATCTCATTCTTCAATACTCCAACCGTTGGGGGATGTAGACGCGCAGACCCGTCTCGGCCTCGATCGTGATGCTCTGCGTCACCTCTTGGCGTTGGACGTCCAACTCCTTGACCGCTTCCTGGGTGAGCCCCTGCGTCGCCGAGGAGGCGATGGGGCTGACTCCGCTCATCTCTAGGGCGGACTGGGTCCCGTTGACGAAAGAGCGCAGCACGGTGTTGGCGACCGCCGCGTCCTTGTGGGTCTCGACCTTCCCCTTGAGGCCCGCCGCGCCGTCGAGCGACAGGGCCATGCCCGTGAACTTCACTTCGTCGCCCTTCTCGAAGACGAGCGTGTGGAAGTTGACGAGAACGCGGTCGTGGCTTTTGAGGACCGCGACCGTGCCGATGGCGCGCGTACCCGCCGGGATGACCACGCGCCTCTGGTAGACCACGTCGCGCTCCACGGCGGCGATCGCGGGGGTCTCGACGTTGAAGCTGAAGATCGCGTTCTCCAGCCGGACCGGAAAGGTGAACCCGGTCGGAAGGAAGTAGTTGGTCTTCATGGGCGTCTTCTGCGTGACGCCCTTGAAGCCTTCGGGCGGCCCCGAAGTCTCCTTCTTCTCCCGGAACGCGCGGCGGACGACCGTCTCCTGGGCCGAGACGGGCGCCGCCGCGAACAGGACCGCCGCCAACAGCTTAGGGAAGCAGGTCATTGAAGGCGAAGTGGAAGTAGGCTTTGCGGTACACTTCGCGGGCCAGCGCGTCGCGGTACTCCTCGGGCTTGCCCAGGCGGGCCAGGGCGACCGGATGCTCGAAGGCGAAGTCGAGCGCCGCGTTGATGATGTCCGAGGCGCTCAGCGCCGGCATCAGCCGCGGACGCTCGCGGTTGTAGTCCTTCATCACGCGCTTGAGCTCGTCGACGTGCTCGTCGCGCAGCACGAACCTGTCGTGCCGGTTGGTGAAGATGCCCTCGTAGCGCCGCTTGTAGTCGAAGCGGAACAAAGGGACGACGACCGGCTTGGCCTGGACGCTGGGCGGCAAGGGCCTGAGCACGGGCATGGGCGGAAGGTACGGCAACGGCGGCAGTGGTGAGTGGTTCATGTTCTAGAACGGATAGGGGACGGCCAGCTCGACTATTCGCCCCTTCTCCTTATCCTCCTTGAGTGCGACATGGACGGCGGCCCCGGTCCGGGGCTTTTCGAAGACGACAAAACCTTCCCGCGTGCGACCCGGCTCGACGAAGAGCCGGACGAAGGATTTCGAGCCGATCACATCTTGGCCGGAGCGCAAGGCGAGCTCGCGCACGAAGAAGTCCTCGCCGCCGCGATTAGTCACGGAAACCTTGAGGATGCAGCGTCCATCGGAGCGGCTCAAACCCCGCAGACGCAGGACGATCGAGTCCTGCGCGGCGCTCGCGTTCAGAGAGTATTTCGCCGGGTCCCTCTCGTAGGTATCGCCCACTGAATCTAACGTTTCAGGCGCGGGAGTCGCGGCTTGAGTCGGCGCGGACGCCTCCGGCTTGACCGCGGCCGAACTTGCGGCCACTGCCGCCGGATCCACCGGAGGGCCAACTCTTCGCGGTTTGACGCGCACCTTTTGCGCGGCGGTCTTCTCGACGGGCTTCTTGGGCGTGGTCAAAGACTCGACCCTACTCAGGAGGGCGTTGGCCTCGATCGGCGTATACCTCTGACGCACGGCCTGGGCCACCAGTCCCCAGGTATCAGCGCCCGTCGTGCCTGGACCTTTCACAGCCGAAGTCGATGCCTGCGTCGCCTCAAAGGCGCCCACGAAGCCTTCCAACCGCTGGTACTGCGTCCGCGCCAGGCGCTCCGCGCCGATAGGCAGGCTGAACGCGACCGCGAGGATCGCGCTCGCCAGTACCAGCAGGAACGCCGGGGCGTTATCGCTTAAAGACGCTCTCATGGAAATCCTGGACGAGAATGCCGTAGGGCGACTCCTGGGAGCGAGGGACCTTGAGGAGCACGATGTCGTGCTCGAAGACCACCTCGCCGGCCGCCGCGTCGGGCTTGTAGGAGCCCACTTGTCGGTAGCCCTTCACCTTGCACTCGAAAACCTCGGACGTGTCCCGAATGACGCGCAGCTCGGTCAGGAACAACGTCGTCTTGGTCTGGTTCGCCTTCAGGTTCTCGACCGTGTTCTCGCGCTTGAGGAGGTCGTTGGCCTTGGTTTGGAACTCGGGCGTCATCATCGTGAAGGCCAGGCGAAGATCGGCGTCATAGGTGTAGGCGTTGAGCTCGATGAAGAAGCGCTCGAAGAGAGCTAGGAAGTTTCGGACTTCAGCTTCCCCCACCGGCGGTTGGCGGTCGACGCCCGACTGCGTGACCGACTGCCCGCTGCCGTCTACCTTGATGACGATAGGCGGCCGGCGCGACTGGACGCGCAGCAGGGCCAGCGCGAGGATCGCCACGGTGATCGCGAGCCATAGCGCGGTCCATAGCGCCTTGTTCGCGCTCTCAAGGCCGCCCCACACCTCGTAGTAGGCGGGTCGGCCGAGCGGAAGCGTCGCGGAATCGGTAGTGGAGGTCGTCACGCGCCTTTACCTCTCGGCGCCGCGGCGGACGCGGCTGGCTTGGCCGCCTCCGGCTTCTTGCGAGGGAACATCATCTCGTAGGTCCGGCTCATGGTCGCGGGGATAGGGTGCTGGAAGTAGGGCTCTTTGCCCTTGCCGTCGGCCTTGGCCTTGCGATATCCGTTGATCTCCTTGCTGAAAAAGGTCGCGGCTCCCATCTTGCGGGCGACGACCACGGTCTGGACCGCGCCCATCGCGGCTTCGCCGAAAGCCGCGATGTTCTCGCCGGACAGCAGGCGCGCCGTCAGGAGAGGCGTGCCCAGGATCAGGATCAGGAAGGTCACGTTTACGGTCAGCACGCCGATGTAGTCGTCCGCCATCCCGGCGCCGGTCGAGCCGCTCATGGGGGCGAGCGTGAGCCATACGCGCACGGCCAAGCGCAGGAAGAAGCTCCAGAACGCAACCTGGAAGGTGTTGACGAGCCAGCCGCGCGTCACCTGGAGGGTCTTCTCGTTGACCGCGCAGGCGAGCGCCAGCGGCCCGAACGCGTAGAGCAGGCTCAGAAAGCAGACCTGGAGCATGATCACGACCTCTCGCACGACCATCGTCAGGAGACTGGTTAGGAATAGGAGCATGCCTTGGATCGAGGCCACGTTCTTGATGAGGATCATCAGCGTGGGGTAAGTGGAGTCGCTTCCTTTGAGGCTCTGCGACAGGAAACTCCCCCACTGAGCTTCGCTCAAGATCGCGAAGGACATGACCTGCGAGAGCTTGAGGATGAAGCCGAACAAGCCCTTGTACGCGATGAGGCACATGCACGCGACGAGGACCCGCGTCATGAGGCCGCTGTAGCTCGGGAATTCCTTGCTCTGGAGCGAGCGGACGTTCATCTCAAGGATGGTGAAGGGGATGAGGAAGCCCAACCCCGCCACGGCGAGCGTCTTGCTGACAGCGGCTAAGCCCGAGAGTTTCATCGGAATCTGGGTGATGTCGAGTAGTAGTCCCGTGTTCACTTGTCTCCTCCCTGTTCGGTCTGCCGGGGCAAGGCCCCGGGCGCGCGCTTCTCGACGCTCTTGCGGATGCTCTCGATAAGCCGCTGCTCGCCATGCTGCTGGCGCACCTCGGTCGCAAGCCGCATGGACGAGATCTCGATGAGCCGCAGGTTGTCCTCATGGAGCTGAGTCATCATCTGGATTTGCAGGCCCGCGGCTTTGGCTGAGAGGTTCGCTGCGTCCTTGGGCGAGAGCCCGTTCGCCTGCTTGGCGATCTGGATGCCGACCTTGCGTCCCGAAATCACGTCGGCGAGCCCGTCGCCGGCGTAACGCATGTTGTTGGCGATGCTGCGGTCGACGCTTCCGAAGAAGCGGTCCACCTTGGTATCGGTGTTGTAGGTGTGGATGAAGTCTCGGTCAACGTTACTCTTGAGCTCGTCGCCCATAAGCTCGGCGGTGTTCTTGAGCATGTCCCCGACGTTGTGAAGGAGTCCCTTGCCGCTGTTGAGGCGCTCGAACTCCTTGTAGTAGCGCACGGAGGCGTCGTAGTTCTGCTTCATCATCCTGATCTGCTCGATGACCTTGAGCTTCATGAAGGCCTGATAGGCCTTCTGCTCGGCATACTGAAGACCGGACATGGCCGTGTCGAAGATGAGCGCGTGCGCCGGCTGCCCCCACAGGAGCAGCAGCGCCGCCGCCAAGGCGCGCTTGTGTCTCACTTTCCCTCCGCGAGCTTAAGCAGGATGTCCGTCTCGGTCAGGCCGGGGTTCTCCGCTCGGACCTTTTCCTCGGTCACGTGGTCCTTGGCGTCGGTCGTGCAAATCCAATAGTCGAGCGGGCAGGGCTCGACGCGGGCGACGACGGCGCGGCCTCCGAACTTCACGAACAGGTCGGAGAATACCCGGGGCTTTGACTGCAGGAGCTTGACCGCCTCCACCTCGTTCTCGTTCAAGTCGAACTGAGACAGCAGCTCGTGGCCCTTGGCGAGCTTGAGGACGTACTTCACGTAGGAGTTGGCGATGATGGCGTTGGCCGCCTTCGTATCGAGGAAGTCCTTGGGCGACTGCGAGATGGAGAAGATTGCCCCGTTGAACTTGCGCGCGGTGCGGTAGAGGTTCTCGATGAGCTCCGAGCCCACGTCGTCGTTAAAGAACTTCCAGCCCTCGTCGATGGCGATGATCTTCTTCAAGCGCCGGTTCTGCAGCTTGGCCCAGATGACCGAGCGGATCACGAAGAAGTACACGCCCTGCAGGTCCGGGTGGTTCTCGAGGTTTTGGAGGTCGAAGACCACGAGCCGGTTCTTGAGGTCGAGGCGTCCCTTGCGGTCGAAGAGCCGGCCGTACATGCCGCTCGTCCACAGCTCCAGGGCGTCGGCATAGGCTTTGGCTTTCGGACGCTCACCCGACAGGCGCGCGAGTTCCCTGCGCACGTCCGAGAGAGTCACCTCCTCCTTTGCCGCGTAGGCCGCCTTGATGGCGGTCTCGAGGAACGCCTTTTCCGTGGTGGTCACGCCCTCGCCGGGGCGGAGGCACATGCGCGATATGAGCAGCGAAAGGTAGGCCACGGCGTCGCCGTCGAACTCCCCCTCCGGCGCGATCTCGGAGCGCGGCGGGAAGGGGTTGAAGCCGAACTTCTCCGACAGCTCGACCTCCAGGTACTCTCCGCCGAAGGCGCGAGCGAGCTTGCGGTAGGAGCCGCCCACGTCGATGACGACGACATGATTCTCAGGCGACTCGGCCAAGTAGGCGCTCAGGATGTAGTTGGTCGTGAAGCTCTTGCCCGAGCCGGTAGTCCCCAGGATGAGGCCGTGCTTGGCGGGCAGGTCGTCGTCGAAGGGATCGAGGCCGACGAGTTCGCCCAGAGGGGTCTCGAAGAGCATCTTCTTCTGCCGGCTGCCCCGCCAGGAGCCCGACAACGGCAGGAAGCCCGAAAGGGCGTCGGTCTGGATGTAGAACTGCCGGTTGTTGAGGCGCGCGTGGCCCGGCACCGAGCCCAGGAAGAGCCGGAAGTGGTTCATATCGTCCGAAAGTCCTTCGGCCGAGGCGAAGTCATGGAAGGAGCCGAGCACCGCCGCGGTCTTGTCGCGCAAGGTCTCCGGGTCCTCGGCGCGCACGAGCACCGAGAGCGAGAAGCGGAACAGCCGCTGGGCCGTGGCGCGGATCTCGGTCAGAAGCTCGTCGAGCTCCTGGTGCTTGCGCTCAGCCTCGTAGTTCTTGCTCATGGCCGAGAAGGCGAGCGTGCGCGTGATGTTGTTCTTGAGCTTGAGGCTTGAGACCGCCTTCTCCGCGTCGAGCGTGTGGACGGTGAGGTTCAAGTCGCAGTCCGGCCACAGGCTGTCGAGCAGCCGCCAGGCATAGCCCGGGTGCGCCGTCTCCGGGAGGCGCAGCAGGCTCACGCCGCGGTAGTAGGCGTCGCCTACTCGCACGTGGTCGAACTCCTCGCGCAGGGGCGTCGCCGCCGCCTGCTCGCGTAGCGTCCGCAGGGGTGAGACGCGCGACAGCGGCAAGCCTTCGGCCTTGGCAGGGTTCAAGTGCCGGTAGGCGAGGTCGAGCAGCTCTTGAGAGTCGAGTTTTCTGGATTTGAGCCCGAGGTTGTGCAGGCGCTCGGAGACGACTTGATCGAGCGCCGCGTGCTCCTTGCGCCGCAGCGCGTCGAACTCGGCCGTGACTTGGCGCATCGGGCGCTTGAAGCGCGGGATGATGGGCGAGACCGGCACGAGCCCGTCCTTGGGATGGCTCGTCACGAAGAGCAGGCAGCGCCGCCGCTGGAGGAACTTGCGCTCCAAGGCCTCGCACTTCTTCTCGATGACGAGGCGCGAAAGGGCGTCAGCGTCCGGGTGCGCATTCGAGCGGCGGAAGGTGCGGATCGCGTCCGGGTCGCCCTTGCGGACCTGGACGACGAACTGGAGCGTCACGTCGGCCGGCAACGCGTTGAGGAAGGCCCGCGCCTGAGTCTCGAAGAGATCGGCGCGCGCCGGATCGGCCAGCCGCAGGCTGTCGAGCTCCAACTCGTAGGCCGAGGACATGGAGAGGTCCACGCCGACCAATACGCCGTCGCCCAGACTCCAGAGGTTGAGAAACTGGGCCAGCGGCGGGACCTTGGGCCCGTGGATCGCCTGGCGCAGAGTGGTCAGTCCCATTTCAACTCGGTTCAAGCCTTATCTCCTTTCATGCTCTCGGCGTCGTCAAACGCGCAGACCGCCTTGAAGCGGCTGGCGAGGACGTAGCGCGTCAGGTCCAGCACGTAGCCCTCCGGCTTGTTGCGCTTGAGCGCGCGGATGCCGAAGTACGTCAACAGCAGGACGACCCCGTTTGCGAACAATCCCTCGCGGTTGAAGCTGAACGCGAGGAAGAAAACGAGCAGGAGCAGCACCCCGTCGGCCAGTTCCAGGCCGAAGAAGCGGTCGCCTGCATTCACGCTGCGATAGACCTTGACGCTTTCCATGATGAATTCGTGGCCCGCCCGGCCCGCGGCTGCTCTCGCCGCGGACCGGCCGGGACCGTGTTCAGGCGGCGGCCGCCTCCTTCTTCGGCTTCGGTTTCGGCGCGCGCAGGTCCGACGGCGACTCGATGCGCTCGAGGACTTCGAGCACCTCCGCGGCCACCTCCCAGCGGAAGTTCTTGCCCTGCGGGTCCGACCAGGTGCGCAGGTAGCCCTCGACGAGCACCGCGCTGTCCTTGCCGAGCGACTCGACCTGCGCGGCCAGCCCCCTCCAAGCCACGACCGGCACGAAGGCCTTCTGCCGGATGACGCGGTTCTCTTTGTCGCGGTAGCTGCGCGTCACCGTCAGCGTGAAGACCGCCTTCTTGTGGCCCCCCGTCACCTCCACCATCAGCGGTTTGCGCGTCAGCCGCCCGATCAGGCGCGTCGTGTTCTCCTCGCCGATGGGCGCGCCCCCGCCCTGCATGCTCGGCAGCGTCTCCCCGTCTTTTCCATCTTTGTCCATGCGTTCCCTCCGTTCATCCAGTTTCTTCATCCAAGGCGCCAGGATCGCTCCGGCGCTCCGGTACTCAAGGCCGCCCATCTCAGAACCCGCCGGCCAGCCGCTTCATCAGCGCCATGAGCGAGGGGGCCAGGAAGATCAGCGCGCCCCCGCCCACCACGAAACCTCCCTTCCTCATCGCGTCCTGGTCGCCGGCGGCGAGGCTGATGCCGACCCAGATGATGCCGAGAAGGAACACGCCCGGCCCCAGGATCGTGATCAGCCAGTTGGCCGAGCCGTTGAGGAAGTTGCCGAGCTGACCCTCGTTGCCGCCGTACTGCGCGAAGGCCTGCGTCGCCGTCATGACCAAACCCGCGGCCGCCAAGGCCGCGCCCGTCGTCTTCTTGTTCACTGTCCACCTCCGTTATCGCTGAACGTCTCGTAGACGGCTCCCGCCCGGACCATCGCGTCCATGAGGGATGCCGCGTCCGCGTCGGCGGCGTCGCGCCGCCGCAGCTCGTCGAGCAGGTCCCGCGCCCGCTCCGCGTCCTTCTTCGTCCAGGCCACGGCCGCGAGGTAATAGAGCTTGCGGACGTAGATGCGGTCCTTGGGGCTCAGGCGCGAAGCTGCCGCGTAGTCGCGCCGCGCCGCGTCCAGGGCTTGCGACGCTGCCGCATCGTCCGGGTAGGAACGCGCGAGCGAGAACGCCGCGAGCAGCGCACGGCCGAGTTCCCCGGACTTGCGGGCGCCTTTGAGGACCCCTTCGAGTCGAGCGCGGTGCTCTTTAGAGGATCGGGCCGTCTCGATCCTCAGTATGCGCGCGGCGGCTACCGCCTGGGTGCTCGCCGCCACGGATTCGAGCCATTCCACGTCGAGCGCGGCCTCCGCGTCGAGGCCGCGGGCCAGGGCCGCGCGGACATCTTCCGTACCGGCGGAGACGATCTCCGCCGAGACGGCCTTGCGGGCCTCGGGGTCGAGCTTCCCGGCGATGCGCCGCGCCAGGTCGAGAAGGTATTCGTGGTCCGGGGTCTCGTAGCGCAGAAGCATGGCGAGCATGCGGTAGGTCTCCGCCGTATCTCCGGCCATCGCCTGTTTGTCGAGCTGCGCCCGCAACCGCCGGATGTCCTCGCGCCGGCTCACTTCCAGCGAGCGGCGGTGCAGTTCGCGCGCTTCCTGGTCCTCCGGCTTAAGCAAAGCGGCCGAGGCCAGGCTCTCGACGGCCTCTTCATAATGCTGGTCCTTGAACAGCTCCCGGCCGCGCGCGAAGGCCTCGCCGCCGAGCGCCTCGGAGCGCCCCTTGGCGCGGGCGTATTCATCGTCCTGGATCTCCGCCGCCGGCACGGCGGGCGCGCTCGCGGCCTTGAGGAAGCGGTAGGTGAGCGTGAAACGGTGGTTCTTGGCGAGGGGCCGGTCCTCGAGAGCGTAGTCCACTCCGAAGCGGCCGTCGGCGGTCTTGAAGCCCACGCCGACGGCGAAGCCCTCGTCGAGACCGAAACGCAAGGTCAGCACATCCTGCAGCGTATAGGAGGCTCCGAGACCCATGCGCAGCTCGGTCTCGCCGACGAGCTTGCTCAGGCCCACGCCCAGCATCGCCCGGTCCTTGCGGATCGAACCCGCGGTGAGGGACACGCGCGAGAAGCCGTCGAAGGAGACGCTCACCCCGCCGCGCAGCTCGCGCGGCAGGACCTCGGGGTCTGAAGCGAGCTTGAGGCGAGGCGTCAGGAGGTTCTTGATGACCGCGCCCGCCGACCACAGGGGCCGTCCCAGCCACCACGCGTCGTCGCTCGAGGACTCGAAGCGCGCTCCCGCGTCCGCGCCGAAGCCGCGGTCCTTGTGGCCCGCGAGGTTCGAGCTGAGCATGTTGAAGGTCCCCCCCGCCGCCCAATGGTCGCCGAAATTCCTGGCGAAGCCGGCCATGTATTGGGCCTGAGAGGCCGCGACCTCGTAGCCGGGATCGTCAACGGCGGCGCGCGCCGTGATCTCGCCGCGGTAGAGCTGGAGAGCGCCCATGCCGAAGGTCCCCATGCGCGAAGGGACGGTCAAGCCGATGAAGTCGTAGCGCGCCCCGTCATAAAGGAACTGGTGCTCGCCGGTCACCGCCCCGCCCGCGCCGGCCAGGCCCGCCGGGTTCCAGTGGAGCGCGGTCGGATCTTGAATCACGGACACGGCGGCGCGGCCGAGGGCCGCGCCCTGCGCGCCGGGACTCTGGCTCATGATCGTGGGCGCGGCGTACAGCGGCAAGGCGCCGAGGTAGATCATCAAGAACTTGTAGAGGAGGCTCGTCATCATTTCACCACCAGGAGGAAGAAGATCGCCGTCTCGGAAGGCCCGTCGAAGCGCACGCGGCCGACATAGCTGCCGTTCATGAGGGCGCGGCCGTGCCGGTCGCGGCCGTCGAAGCGGACCTCGCTGATGCCGGGCGGCACGCGGCCGTAGTCGCGCTCGTCGAGCGTCGTGCCGAACTCGGAGTAGATCGTGAGCACGGCGCGCTGGTAGCCGGAGGAAGGCGCATTGAAGACGACGTTCGTCCCCCCTCGGGCCGGGTTGAACGGGTTGGGGTAGTTATAGACGCGCGGGAAGCTGTCCGCCGCGGCCAAGGTGAAGAGCTGCAGCGGCGTCTGGCTGGCCGCCCCATAAGGGTTCTCGGCCGTGACCTTGAAGTAGTAGCTGCGGTAGTAGTCGAGGCCGGTGAGGCGCAGGCGCACCGTATTCCCGTCCTCCAGCGCCTCGGCCTGGGGTTTGGCCGCCAGGGCCACGACGTGCAGCGCGCTCGCGCCGGCGGCCTGCTCGACGCGGGCGACGGCCGACAGCTCAAGCGGCGAGCCGCCCAGGTAGGCCGTGTAGGAGATGGGATCGCCCTGCGGGTTCGTCACGCGCTCCCAGGAGACCTCGACGCCGTCGCGCATGGTCTTGACCGTCGGCGCCGCCATGAAGGGCGCGCTCAGGCGCAGGGGGTCGGGCGGGTCGTTAAGGAAGGTCGCGGTGAAGGTCCGGGTCCCCGCGTCGGACACGCCGCCCACTCCGTCGACTGCGACGACGCGCCAGTAGAGGGTCGTGCCGTAGCTGAGGTCGAGCGGGTAGGAGGTGAACACGCCTTCTTGGACCAACGCCGGGGCGGCGGGATCGGTCGAGAAATAGAGCCGGTAGCTCACCGGGTCCTCATCGGCATCCTCCGATTCGAGCCAGCGGAGGTCATAGCGGCTCGCGCGCGTCGAGATCGCGCCGGTCGAGAGATAGAGCGGCATAGTGGGCGGCGTGTTGCGAAACAGCGGGGCGTAGCTCTGCTCAGCGCCGCCGTCCATGAGGCTCTCGGCTTGATAGTCGTCCCGGGCGCGGACCGACCAATAATAGGTCGAACCGAAGGCGAGGCCGGCCACGGTCATGGCGTACGCTGTCGTGGTCGCGATCGCGGGCTGGGCCTGATCGTGGCGCCGCCAAGACACTTCGTAGACCGGCACATCGCCGTCCGGGTCCGTCGCCCGGGTCCAGGAGAGGACCACGGAGGCGTCTCGCGTCACCACGGTACCCGTGCCTTTCAAGACGGTGAACGGTCCGGGCGGGGCATTCGTGAGCCCGAGGACGAAGTTCTCGACCGAGGAGGCGCGGCTCTGAAGAGGCAGTCCTAGATACGAGTCCCGCGCGGTCACGCGCCAGTAGTAGGTCGTGCCGAAGGCGAGCGGCGCCGTCACGAAGTCCGGAGTCTCGGAGGTCCCCATGCTGCGGAGCACGAAGGGCACGGTGCCGAGCTCAAGAGTGTAAAGGAGCGGGTCGCCCTCGTTGTCCGAGGAAGACTGCCAGCGCAGCCACGCCGCCGAGGAGTGCTGGACCACCAGCCCCAATGGCGCGGACGGCACCGGAGCGGTGGGCGCCTCGTTGAGGACGAGCCGGCGAAGAGGCGCTCGACCGGCGGAGCTGAGATAAAGGATGCGCCCGTCCCATGCGGAGCCGATCGCGGAATCCGCCGTGGTCGCTGCCTGGAGGCCGCCGTCCGAAGTGACCTTGACCACGCTCTGGGGGCAGCCGCCGGGGCCGCAAACCTGCTGGCTCAGATACAGCGAGGAGTCGGCGTCCAGCCACGCTCCTCTCGGGTTCACAAAACCGCCGAAGCGCGAGGCGGGAGTCTCGCTCTCCAGCGTTCCTGCATCGGAGTAGCGCAGGACCTGCTGGCAGGAAACATCGACCACGACGAGCTCGCGCTGGACGCCGACCGCGATCTTCGAGGGCGTATAGCAGCTGGTCGGGGTGGCGCTTATGCCGGGCAGTTCGACTTGGCTCAGCAAGCTGCCCGAGAAATCGTAGGCATTGACGTACCCCTTGATCCCGCTTGCGGGACAGGGACAGCCCAAGCATTGGACGCAGTAGTAGCTCTTCTGATTCTGGAAGCTCAGGTGGAGACGGGCTCCGATCTTGTCGATGGCTGCCGAGAGCAGGCTCGTCGTGCTGATATAGGGCCCCAAAGAGTACGTGGACCGGCCGAGGAAGTAGCCGGTATTGAGGAAGCGCTTGAGCGTGATGCCGTCGCCCCCCTCCAGGACATCCACGACGCCCGAGGGCTCCACGGCGAAGGCCAGCGGCGCGCGAACACCCGCGTCGAAGCTGAACAGCGCTTCGAGACTCGGCGTCCGGAAGGCCGTCACCGAATAGCTCGTCGCTCCAGGGGCCAGCATGAGGGCGTAGAGATTGCCCACCGAGTCGCGGTCGAGGCCGGCGATGGTGGAGCCGGCCACGCTGAAGGTCGCCTGTTCCACGTACGAGGCCGCGTAAGCGGGCCGCGCCGCGGCGAGCAGCGCCAGGATCATCAAGGTCGGCTTCATTTCGTTTCCTCTCCTGTAGCGGTCAGCTTCTTCGTGAAGTTCTTGACGGCGGACCGCAGGTCGAGCGGCTCCTCGCCGACGACCGCCAGCTCCGGCAGGGGGACGTCCTTGATCAGCCCGTGGACGCGAGCCGTGCGGATCAGGCACGTCTCGCGGCCCGGGGCCACCACGAGCGCCACGCCCGGCGGCAGGCTCTTGATCCTGTTGGGGTGGATCTTGAACTGCTCCACCTCGCGGCGCGACCGATCACCCGTGTGCTCGTCGCCGAGCAGGCCGCTCTTCACTCGCTCCGTGTCGCTGACGGACGACTCGGTGCCCAAGGTCGCGGCCCAAAACTCCGCGTCCTCCGGGTCCGGCGCGCGGAAGCACACCTTGCAGCCGGAGGTGTTGTTGAAGACGACGGAGTTGAAGGCGTCCGCGTCCATCCCCTGGATGCGCTTGAGCTGGCCCAAATCCTGGTGCGAGAGAATCGTGCGCATCTTGGCCGAGCCCACGGTCGCCACGAAGGAGGCGAAGACCGGCGTCGCGAACTCGGCGAACTCATCCATGATCACGGTCGCCGGCTTGGGCTTGATCGCGGCGCGCTGACGCGAGGCCGCGACCGACAAGAGCCCCGAGATCACCATGCGGCCGAGCGGGTTGGCGAGGACCTGGAGATGCCCCACGGGGACGGCGAAATAGACGGCCTGGCCGCGCGCGAACGCCTCCTCCAAGCGGATCTGCGGCGCGTAGCTGTTGAGGAGCGCGCCCAAAGTCCCCGTCGTCCACGGGCGCAGCGCCGAGGTAAGCGAGCTCGTGTCCTCGTTGGACTTGAACTCCGAGTTGGCCAAGTCGGAGAGCTTGGTGTCCCCGCACAGCTCGAACGCCTTCTTGCGCGCCTCCTCGAAGGCGAAGTAGTCGTAGCAGTCGCGCAGGGTGAACGCGCGGCCGGTCGCGCAGAAGACCTCGGCCATGCTCTGGATCTTGGCGTAGTCCACTCCGCGGTAGTAGTCCTGCCCCTCTCCGGAGGAGGTGGGTTCGCGGCCGATGGCCCGCGCGACCTGGTTGGCGAGCGCCGTCGGGTCCTGCCCCGATACGGGACGGATGGGGTTGAAGGTCATCGAGCGCGAGTCTTGGGGATTGAAGTAGCGCACGTCCCCCACCCGCCCGGCGCGGCCCGCCGTCTTGAGGAACTGGTCGAAGTCTCCGCGGTCGCCCTTGGCTTCCATAAAGAAGACCGGGAAGCCGTCGGCCATGTCCTGGGCCGCGAGCGCGAGCAGGAGCTGAGACTTGCCCGAGCGGGTAGGCCCCACGATCTGCATGTGCCCCTCGCGCTCGACCGGCAGGACGGACACGGCCCGGCCGGTCCGCGTGACGCCGAGGAAGGTCCCGGCCGCGGGCGTACGGTCCTTCAGCGCGCTCGCGAGCTTCTTGTCCACGGTCTTTCCATCCTCCGGGATATCCCGCTCTGCGGGGGATTTCCCAGCTTTGAGGCGCGCCGCGCCGAACCCCGCGGCCGCGCCGAACAGCACGGAGGACACGCACCACGCCAGGACTACCCGCTCGCGGCGCGGGAAGAACCACGCCGCGAAGTCGCGGTTTTCACGGGCCAACTGGAAGACCGCCGGCCAGGGCATAAGGATCAGGAACGCCGCGACCGCGAGCCCCGAGAAGGTCCCACCGAGGACCTTATAGTCGGCCTTCAGCAGGCCGAAGCCGGCCAACAGAAGCGACAGGACGACGAGGAAGGAGAGGACGCTCATCGCGCGGCCAACGCCTCCCGCGCGCCGCGCGGCGCCAGGATGATCGGACCGTCCTCGACCGTCGCGCTCTCAAAGGGAGCGCGCCCCGCGCTGCCGCGGAAATCCGCCAAGGAACAGGCGTAGATGAACGGCGCACGGAAGGTCTGGGCGTGCGTCAGGATGCAGCGCACGCCCGAGGGCCAAGCCGTCAGATAGAGGACCGCGCCGCCGTCCGGCATCCTGCGCCGGTAGGCCTCGAAGATCTCCTCGTAGCGCTTCTCGGACTTCTGGTGCATCTCTACCTCGATCGCCTTCGGCTGGACGTGGTCCACGATCCAGAGGTCCGAGATGCCTCGCTCCGGCGAGGGACCGCGGCCGCCGCGGCTGCTCCACTGGAAGCGCTCGCGCTCGGTGCGGACCGTCAGATTCAGCAGCTCCGTCATGACGAGCCCCGTTGCGGCGACGGTCAGCTCATGGTCCACCAGCGACTCCTCGATGGAGTCCCGATAGCCCGGCATCCGGGCCAAGCCCCGTCTCTTGAGGAGCGCGTGGCCCTTCTAGA